>Ga0190361_1001022_pt1 | contig 10743 bp, 8 predicted proteins | sample 48721845_MG_FD_161273 | JGI IMG/M metagenome (GOLD analysis project Ga0190361, IMG submission 161273) | Hydrothermal vent microbial mat bacterial communities from Southern Trench, Guaymas Basin, Mexico - 4872-18-4-5_MG | ecosystem: Environmental > Aquatic > Marine > Hydrothermal vents > Microbial...
AATAGAAAAGTTTCTGAGCCATATGGGAGTAACGGATGGAAACATGGAATAAAACTTGAGGACTGCTCTGGTATCATTGTGAGAAACAACACGATTCTTGATAACAGAGAAAACGGGATTGATATCCGAAACTGCAGGAATGTAACACTCCAGGAAAACACAATAACGGGAAACGATACAGGAATATTTGTCGGTGGTCCCAGTCCATATTCTTTTATGAGGGAGGTATCTCCTCTTTCCAAAGAAAACGCAGGACCTTCTATCGTGATTTTTAAGGACAATCATGTTTTCAAGAATAACAAAAATATAGTTGAGAAGAAAGTGACCATGGAAGATGTGTTTAACATGTGGTGGGAAGGATATAAGAAGCCAGTGAGAATTGAAACTTCATATCCAGATTTTCTCCGTGGTGCCTGGGCGTCAAGGATCGATGAGATGCGCAGTTATCTGATAAATGCTGAGAAATTAAGAAATGCTGGTTTTGATACAGTAATGCTTGGACCTGATATAGTTTTCGATCCAGAGACTGGTGAAGCAGAATCCCTAGGGGATGAGATTTTTATTTTTTATCTCCAGGCATTTAAGAAAGCAGGATTCAGAACTGTTCTTATTCCCAATCCTATGCATCCAAATCTGGATATGGGTAGAGGATATGAATGGGAAGAATATGATCCAGAAGCAGGGTATCACAGAGGATATGAGCTTATCAAAAAACTTGATTCTGTAGTTATAAAATGGGCAAAAATTGCTGAGAAGTATAATGTAGATGCTTTTGTTCCCATTAATGAACCCTGTAAGTTTGTATGGGATTATAATGATGCCTCCAAGTGGCTACAGGAAATTCTGCCAGAGATCAAAAAGGTGTATACAGGCAAGGTGATAGCTCTGGATACGATGTATGATGCGGGAGGGGGTAAAAGCATTCCCTATCCATACGATTATAGTGGTTATGATATGATCCTTGGTGGTCCACCGTGCGGCTGGAAGGAGATAGATTACTGGGAGATGATGATAAAAAATTACATTCAGAAAGGAAATGAATACGTTCAGATCTATAATCTGGAAGGATTCGGGCTTTATGAATGGGGTGGTTACACGGGAGGGGTATGGTATGAACCTATCCCTGAAGATCAGGTATTAACAGAAAAGGAAGCAGAAGAGATTCTTAAAAGAGTAGTTAAACAGGCAGATGGTAAAGTTATTGCCAGCTTTCCAAGAATATCGCAGGGATGGGTGGATTTTGATACCCCTTCTTTTACAGTTCTCAAAAACTGGTATCTGAGCATGGGTGATATTATCACACCCTTAGATGACAAAAAATGGAGTTATGATGAACTCATAGAGATAGAAGAGAAACTTGCAGGCTCTGATTATAAAAGTATATTCATGATTGAGAGATAATACAACAATATCTAACTGTGCAAAAATTTTATAGTATTGAGAACAAAAAAGTTTAGTTGACCTAACGACGTGGCGGTTTCGATAGGGGTTACCCGAAAAATGAAAAACCGTCCTCCTGTTAGGTGAAAAGCATGAGAATCCTATAATAGAATATATAGGATTTGATGTGGGTCTAACAGCTAGGTGAGATTCGGATATGATGCTTAACATCTCTTTATAGATCCCCGCCATATCCCTGTATACTCCCCTATAACTCTGGTTGATCCTGCCAGAGGCCACTGCTATTGGAATGCGACTAAGCCATGCGAGTCAAGGGGCTCTTCGGAGCACCGGCGTACGGCTCAGTAACATGTGGGTAACCTACCCTCAGGTGGGGGATAACCTCGGGAAACTGAGGCTAATACCCCATAGATAAAAGATACTGGAATGTTCTTTTATCAAAAGCTCCGGCGCCTGAGGATGGGCCTGCATCCGATTAGGTAGTTGGTGAGGTAACGGCTCACCAAGCCTGCGATCGGTACGGGTCGTGAGAGCGATAGCCCGGAGATGGGGACTGAGACAAGGCCCCAGGCCCTACGGGGCGCAGCAGGCGCGAAACCTCTGCAATGTGCGAAAGCATGACAGGGGCATTCCAAGTGCTCTTGTTTTACAAGAGCTTTTCTCCGGTCCAAGACGCCGGAGGAATAAGGGCTGGGTAAGACCGGTGCCAGCCGCCGCGGTAACACCGGCAGCTCGAGTGGTGGCCGCTATTATTGGGCCTAAAGCGTTCGTAGCCGGGCAGGTAAGTGTTCTGGTAAATCCCATAACTTAATTATGGGGCTTCAGAATATACTGCCTGCCTTGAGACCGGGAGAGGCTGGAGGTACTTTCGGGGTAGGGGTAAAATCCTATAATCCCGAAGGGACCACCGGTGGCGAAGGCGTCCAGCCAGAACGGGTCTGACGGTGAGGGACGAAACCCAGGGGAGCGAGCCGGATTAGATACCCGGGTAGTCCTGGGCGTAAATGATGTGGGCTAGGTGCAAGGCTACCTATGAGGTAGCCTGGTGCCGATGGGAAGCCGTTAAGCCCACCGCCTGGGGAGTACGGCCGCAAGGCTGAAACTTAAAGGAATTGGCGGGTGAGCACCACAAGGGGTGGAGGCTGCGGTTTAATTGGATTCAACGCCGGGAAACTCACCGGGGGCGACAGCAGAATGAAGGTCAGGCTGATGACCTTACCAGACAAGCTGAGAGGAGGTGCATGGCCGTCGTCAGCTCGTACCGTGAGGCGTCCTGTTAAGTCAGGTAACGAGCGAGACCCTCGCCCACAGTTGCCAGCAGATCCTTTGGGATGCTGGGGACTCTGTGGGGACCGCTGGTGCTAAACCAGAGGAAGGAGAGGGCGACGGTAGGTCAGTATGCCCCAAATCTCCCGGGCTACACGCGGCCTACAATGGGCGAAACAATGGGTTTCGACCCCGAAAGGGGAAGGTAATCCCCTAAATTCGCTCTAAGTCCGGATCGAGGGCTGCAACTCGCCCTCGTGAAGCTGAAATCCCTAGTAATCGCGTGTCATCATCGCGCGATGAATGTGTCCCTGCTCGTTGCACACACCGCCCGTCAAGCCACCTGAGTGAGGTTCAGACGAGGCCTTGTCCAGTGGGCAAGGTCGAATCTGAGCTTCGCAAGGGGGGCTAAGTCGTAACAAGGTAGCCGTAGGGGAACCTGCGGCTAGATCACCTCCTACACATAAAAAAGCATCATATTCGAACACCAATTAGCTGTTAGATCTGCAAGGGCTCATAGCTCAGCTGGAAGAGTGCTGCCTTTGCGAGGCAGAAGCCCCGGGTTCAAATCCCGGTGAGTCCACTGAACTGTGAGATGCAGCTCATGATGGAAACATCATGAGTGAAGGGCTGATCATATATGAAGCCATGCATAGGTTCGTATCCACCAACTGATCTTAGGCTTAAGTAGAAGTTTCATGCTAAAGTCATTTGATGGATGGCTTGGCTCGGAAGCCGAAGAAGGGCGTGGCCAGCTGCGAAAAGCTCGGGCGAGGCGTATGCAGCCCTTGAACCCGAGATTCCCGAATGGGACTTCCTGTCCTTTTTTAAAGGACGATCCGAGAGGATCGGGAACGCGGGGAATTGAAACATCTTAGTACCCGCAGGAAAAGAAAGAAAAAAAGATGGATGTAGATTTTATCTACATCTGTCTGTTTCGATGCCGTGAGTAAAGGCGATCGAAAACGGCAGAGGGTAAACCGAATGCAAAGATGTGGTGTGTGGGCCCCAGTACAAAACAGATCTGGAAAAGCCGAAGTTCCCTGGAAAGGGACGCCGGAGAGGGTGATAGCCCCGTAGGTATAATCCGGATCTGTTTTTGGGTGTCCCAAAGTACCATGGGTCGGATATCCCATGGAAATCCGGGAGGCATCACCTCCTAACCCTAAATACTCTCCGAGACCGATAGCAAATTAGTACCGTGAGGGAAAGCTGAAAAGTACCCCTGACGGGGGGTGAAAAGAGCCTGAAATCAAATGACGACAAGTAGTCGTGGCTCAAAAGGGTAGAGTCTCATCGAAACAAAGTACCGCGAGGTACGAGTTAGATGAGAGGACCAGAGTCACGGCGTCCGTCTAGAAACACGGGGCAGGGAGTTTATGGTAGTGGTGAGGCTAAGAGGATCATCCTCGCAGCCGAAGGGAAACCAAGTACCCGCAGTCCTCTGGACGAGGGGTCGGGTGTGAAAGTGCCCAGAATCACTGCCATAAGACCCGAAACCGGTCGATCTAATCTGGGGCAGGGTGAAATCTCTCAACAGAGAGATGGAGGCCCGAAAGGATACTGACGTTCAACTCGTTCCCATGACCTCAGATTAGGGGTGAAAGGCTAATCAAGGCCGGAAACAGCAGGTTCCTCCCGAAGTGAGCCGCAGTTCAGCCTGAGGGGAGGTGGCTGATAGGGTAGAGCACTGATTGAGCGTTTAGGGGGAGAAATCCCTCGGCGTTCTGTCAAACTCCGAACCTATCAGCGCCGTAGATCCTCGGAGTGAGGTAGCGGGGTAAGCTCGCTTACCGAGAGGGAACCAACCCAGACCAAAGTTAAGGTCCCTAAGTGTTGGCTAAGTGGCAAAGGTGTCCTTGTCCTAAAACAGCGGGGAGATAGGCTTAGAAGTAGCCATTCTTTAAAGAGTGTGTAACAACTCACCCGTCTAGGGCAAGGGCCCTGAAAATGGACGGGAATCAAGCCAACCACCGATACTTTGGAGCTCGAAAGAGTCTGGTAGGGAGGTGCTCCGGTAGGGCAGAAGCTGGGCCGTGAGGTCCAGTGGACCTGTCGGAGATATGGATCCTGCCGGTAGTAGCAGCAAAGCAGGGTGAGAATCCCTGTCACCGAAAGGGCTAGGGTTCCTCAGCAATGTTCGTCAGCTGAGGGTTAGTCGATCCTAAGGGCTGTCCCAACTGGAACAGTCCGAAAGGGAAGCAGGTTAATATTCCTGCACCACAGAGGTACATGCGGTAACGCAAGCTCAGTTCCAGACACTTCGGGGTAGGCCAGGTGGCACCGTCGTGCCATTTAATTGTATAAGCCAGTGGAGTCGTGTAATACGGAGAAACTGGTGAAAGCAAGAATAGCCTGACATTTTTGTCGGGTCTGGCTGATCCCTGGAGTCCGTGAAAATGGAACTGGGAGGGACCCTCTGTGTTCGTACCGAGAACTGACACAGGTGCCCCTAGGTGAGAAGCCTAAGGTGTGTTGGGGTACCCCAGTTGAGGGAATTCGGCAAACTGGCCCCGTAACTTTGGGAGAAGGGGTGCGCACTGTCCTGCAAGGGACAGTGCGTCGCAGTGACTAGAGGACTCCGTCTGTTTAATAAAAACATAGCAAACTGCTAGACCGTAAGGTTGTGTACAGTTTGTGACGCCTGCCCAGTGTCGGTATGTTAAACCTCCGTTCAAGGGGGCTAAGCACCGATAAACGGCGGGAGTAACTATAACTCTCTTAAGGTAGCGTAATACCTTGCCGCTTAATTGGCGGCTTGCATGAATGGCAGAACGAGAGTCCTGCTGTCCCCAACTGGGCCCCAGTGAACCCACTACTCTGGCGTACAAGCCGGAGTCCCCCGACGGGAGGCGAAGACCCCGTGGAATTTTACTGCAGTTTCCTGCTGCGTCATGGTTTTTGATGTACAGTGTAGGTGGGAGCCGTCGAAGCCTTGCCGCCAGGTAAGGTGGAGGCGCCGTTGGGACACCACCCTTCAGAAACTATGTCGCTAACCGCTTTGCGGGACACCAGGAGATGGGCAGTTTGGCTGGGGCGGCACGCCCTTGAGAAGGTATCAAGGGCGCCCTAAGGTCGGCTCAAGCGGGTCAGGAATCCGCTGGAGAGTGCAAGGGCAAAAGCCGGCCTGACTGGATTCTGCCCAGTAGAGAATCCAGAGGCGAAAGCCGGGCCTAGCGAACATCAATGCCCTCAGTGATGGGGGCTTGATCTCACAGAAAAATTACCCCGGGGATAACAGGGTTGTCGCGAGCAAGAGCACACATCGACCTCGCGGCTTGCTACCTCGCTGTCGGTTTTTTCCATCCTGGGTCTGCATCAGGACCCAAGGGTGGGGTTGTTCGCCCATTAAAGGAGAACATGAGCTGGGTTTAGAACGTCGTGAGACAGTTTGGATGCTATCTGTCGGGGGTGCTGGGTGTCTGAGGGGAAGGTAGCTCCAGTACGAGAGGAACAGGCTGCCGTGGCCTCTGGTGTACCGGTTGTCCGACAGGGCACTGCCGGGTAGCTACGCCATAGCCGATAAGGGCTGAAAGCATCTAAGCCCGAAGCGGCCCCCAAAAAGAGACACCCGCTCTCTGGTATATAACGGGGCTGGTGACAGCAACGTTACCAGAGACGAGGACACTCCTATAAGAGGAGGTTGATAGGCTGGGGATGTAAGCGCCAAGGGCAACCGAGGCGTTAAGTCCACCAGTACTAATAGTCCAAGGCATGAGACTTCGAAAGAGTCTGAGATCGGGTGTAAGATACGAACCTATGCATGGTTTTATATTTTGCAGAAGTGTTTTTTGTTTGCTTTTTTTTCAAGAAGTTTATTTTATTTTTATGGCCAGTTAAATGGTGATAAAGTCCTGTTTTTACATATTATTATTTATTTTTATCAAGGTCTTTTAAAAATTTGTTCGTACTTTCATTCATCTATCTTTGTCACATTTTGAGGTTTTGTTATTCTTATATACCCCACGATACACATTACATAAAGTATTAGTGCCGCTATAAATGGTAGATACTTGGAAAGATTCATAAGTGCTGCTGCCAAAAGTGGAATAAATATACCTATGGTTTTGGAGAATGTCGACATCATTCCGAATATACTCCCTCTTTTCGATTCGGGAATTGTTCTGTAGAGCATGCTCCTATGTACAGGGAACCAGAATACATTTCCAGCTGTGGAAGCAGTCACTGCTATTAAAACAGGAACTATACTTTTAAAATATCCTGCAGCAATGAAAAATATTTGAGTCAAGGCAAATAGAAAAACTCCAAATATAAGCCATGACCTTCTATCCATTTCTCTATTTTTAAGTATATTACCAAGAATAAGTGTAACTAACGAGTTTACAACTTCGAGGAGCATTGCCATAAAAAAAGTTTGTTTAAGCACAGCTATAACAAAATAGATTATAATGATATTTGAGATAAGACCTTCAGCGAGCATGAGACAGACTTCCATAGAAAAAAGAAAGTAAAATCTTTTATGAAGTTTTTTTCTTTTCCTTTTCTTTTCTATTTCAAATTTTGCCTTAGGAATATCTTTTATCTTGAATTTTACGTACAATGCCATCAATATGGATCCAATAAAAATTCCTGCAAAAAGCGTCCTGTAAGCTTCAGGTGTTGAAAATACATAAGTCAGTATAAAACCAAATAAAGGAAAAGCCACTATTTGAACTAATTCAGGTATAATAATATGATAGAAAAAAGCTTTTTCAAGTATGTTAGAAGGAAAAGCAAAGTGCTCGTATGTTGGATAGACAGGATAAAATATTGTGGCAAATTTTATAGTTAATATACCCAATGTAAGAATTAAAGTAGCATGTATCCCATAAGAAAAAAATAAAAGAAGATAACCTATACCTTCAAGTATCCAGATGAGTATCATTATCTTTTTTGCACTTATCTTGTAATCAAGTGATTTTCCAATTATTAGAGGACTAATTACCAGTACAATATTCACAATAGTATAAATAGCACCAATCTGTAGAATTCTATATCCCGTAAGTACAAGATACACCAGTAGTGCAGATTCACCTATCATCAATGGTGAACCATAAGCATGCATCATTATATACGATCTTGCTTCTGAAGGCAAATCTTTGAATTTCATTACAGACACCTTGGATCTGGTTTATTTATATCTTTATAATAGGAATATGCCATTCCTACACATCCTCCCTTGCAAACATGCAAAAAATCGCAAGAGGCACATTTTGTATTATTTAGATCTCGAATTGTTTTATTTATGTTCCATTCCGCCCAAATATTTTTCAATGATTTTTGTAATATATTTCCCATCAAAAAATTGTCAAACTGAAGAAAGACACAGGGGAATACTCTTCCATCATAAGTTATATGAAATTTTGTTATTCCCGCATTGCATTGCACTCCCTCATTTAAGATTTTTATTGAACTTTTACTATTTTTGAGGTAAGTTAATTCTTCAGTTTTGAATGAATGATATTGACAGAATTCTCCTCCAATGCCTAGAGTATATTCTATACCTTTACTTTGCAGAATGTTAATAACTTCTTTTTCGGTATTTAGCAACTTTTTTATATCAGGAACATATTTTTTATCATTTTCATTAAATACAGCCATGGGCGATGCTCCAAATTTCTTTATTCCTTCTAGTTGATAGAGTAAGGGTATGATATGATCTTCATTTAATGTTGTAGGAGTAATATTTACTTCTGTAGATAAATTATTCTCTGATAAAAGTTTTAAAGATTCCATTACTCTGCTCCAGCATTCTGTTCCCCTTATTTTATTATGAATATCTCTAGGACCATCCAAACTTACCTGTATTATGTCATTTTCTGTTAAAATTTTAGATAAATATTCTGAGACATTCTTATTTATTAGTGTTCCATTAGTTTGTATGATTAAAGTAATCTGAGTGTTATTCTTTATATAGTTTAGGATATTTAAGATGTCTTTCCTTAAAAAAGGTTCCCCTCCAGTAACTGTTAAAATTAAAATACCAAGATCACATAATCCATCTATCACCTGAAATACTTGCTTTGTAGTTAACTCATTTTCTATTCTATAAGTTGATGCTATACCTCTATTATAGCAATGAATACAGTCTAAATTACATCTTCTTGTGATTTCAAAGCTTGCGGTAGTGGGATACATCCTTTTTTTCTTATTCTTTACTATACTGTGATCGATAATATTTAATAATTCGCCAAAATGTTTAGTCACTGTTGCCACACCACCTACATCGTGGATCAGGATTATAAAAATTATGAAACTTATAATATGTAGCTCCCCAGCATCCTCCAGCACATATCCCAGAAATCTCACAGTTCCCGCACTTGTGAGGGGAGATCATTCTGTCATCTCTAAATATAGATGAATCCTTCTCTGGGTACTTCCATATATCTTTAATATTTCTTTCTCTTATATTTCCCATCCTAAATTCGGGGTACTGAAGGAATATACATGGGTATACATCCCCATTATAATTCACATTCATTTTAGTACTCATGGCATAGCATCCGGTATAGTTTTTATATCCGACTCCCGGCTCTAAAATATCCTCAGCAATTTCTTTGATTTTGGGAATAAAATGTATTGGAATTAATCCCACTATTTCAGGAATTTTAAATTCTTCTTCTAAATCTAGGGCCTTATTTAAACTTTTAACAGATTCAATCATATACGATTCATTAGTATACATAGTGTTATCATACTGAAAAGGTGGAACAACAGAAAATCCTGAATTTACACCTATTTTAACTGCCAGTTTATAAACATCATGTAGATGATTATAGTTATATTTATTTATTACCGTATTATTTCTCAGTGAGATCCCCTCCTCTACTATACGAGCCGAATTTTCTACTACTCTATCAAACGTGTTCATGCCCGTTATGTGCATATGATTTTCTGCGTTATGAGCAACTAAACTTACCTGAATACCATCTCTTTTGAGATCAAAAATTGAAGAAAGTTCCTCTACAATTTCCTTAGTTACAAGAGAACAATTACTAAGTAGATCTATGGATATTTTTGTACTATCTCTTATATACCTCAGAATTTCCAAAATATCTCTTCTCATAAAAGGTTCTCCTCCTTCTATTGTTATATCTATAACTTCTATGTCTGCAGCATCGTCAATCATTTTTTTTATTTCTTCAGTATTTAAAATGTAATCCTTTCTATCAAGCATATTCTTAAAATAGCAAAAATAACATCTGTGGTTACAAAGAGGAGTAGTCTCCCACTGAATTTCTACAGGACCTGACAAATACGGTATTTTTTTCATTTTGACAGGAAATTCAATAAAATCTGCAAAATCCCAGATACTTGCTAGCTTTTTGTTGGTAGTTGCTTTTTTTGTTTTATCTATATATCTCTCTACATACTTACGAATTTCGGCAACTTCTTCTTTAGTGAATCTTGGCATAATTTTATTCCTCGGGTAATAGTATCTTATTTAAAATGGCTGATTCTACAGCTTTTACAGCATCTTTTTTATTTATGCCATATTCTTTCATTAAATATAGAATAATCTCATTTTTTTGTTTATATTCTAGTATGTTTTTACATATGGCATATATAAGTCTGTTGCCTATCAAAATAGAACCTGTATCCAAGTTATAAATAAATGTTGTTCCACCGTCTAACTTACCTTCAAATTTGTATATCAGACTTGGAGACACTTTAAACTTCACAGGATCACCAAAAATTGAAAAGAAGATTTTGATATTATATAAATCTTAGATGCTCATCACATTAGACAGCCACCATGATGTGACTTCTGCGAACATATAACTTCATGCGCCCAATCATTCATATTCATACCCATCTTTTTTGTCCATTCATCTGCACTCATAAGAAATTTCATATTTTTTCACCTCTTTTATTTTTTTATTGTCACTGAAGACTAACATTGGATATATAAATACTTTTTCGTCTGATGAGTATTCTGTTGAGTATTCTGTTGAGTAATCTGATAATTGATATAACATTTACCTATGAGATCGCCATACTTCAACAGAAGAGATATGGCATAGTATAGACGAATGCCATTTTTCATCTCTTTTCCTACTAACTTTAAACTTATAA
>Ga0190361_1001023_pt1 | contig 10742 bp, 10 predicted proteins | sample 48721845_MG_FD_161273 | JGI IMG/M metagenome (GOLD analysis project Ga0190361, IMG submission 161273) | Hydrothermal vent microbial mat bacterial communities from Southern Trench, Guaymas Basin, Mexico - 4872-18-4-5_MG | ecosystem: Environmental > Aquatic > Marine > Hydrothermal vents >...
GCAGTTTGGTTTGTAATCTCTTTTTCTATTACAAGAGGATTGGAAGAGCTAGCCGAAGTTAACAAAGTTAAAGAAGAATTTATTGATATAGTCTCCCATCACTTGCGCACACCTTTAACCAATCTAAAATGGGCGACAGAGTTTTTGCTTGGCAGACAGGATCTCACAGAAGAGAATAAAGAATATTATAGGATTATAAAAGAAAATAGCCAAAGATTAGAAAATCTACTCAATGATCTATTAATTGTAGCACGGCTTAGAGAAAACGGTGTGTTTAAAATTCAGGAAAAATTCTCTTTAAATGAACTTATAGAAGAGGTTATAAGAAGCCACAGGGCTTTTGCAGATGCCTCTAACATTCAAATAGAAACTGAGAATCTAGAGAAGCCCGTCTTGCTTGCTACAAATAGAACGATGCTAAAGACCATCTTAGAAAATCTTATAAATAATGCCATTACTTACAATAAACCCCAAGGGAAAGTAAAAATTTCTCTTAAAAGAGAACCAAAGAGAATAATAATTGAAGTTGCAGATACAGGGATTGGAATTTCAAAGCAAGACCAGAAATATCTTTTCCAAAAATTCTATCGAGGCTCAAACGCAGCCCAAATTAATACCCGAGGGACAGGCTTGGGACTCTATATTGTAAAGAAAGTTATGAAAAAACTAGGAGGAAAAGTTTGGTTTAAGACAAAACTTGGCAAAGGTTCAACTTTTTATATTTCTCTACCAATTAAAACTTAAAAATATGGCTAAAAAAATACTTTTTATAGAAGATGAAGCTGCTCTCCAAAAGTCTTTAGGCGATCTTTTAAGAGAAAAAGGATTTGAAGTTATAAGCGCTGTAGACGGCGAAACAGGACTTCGTCTTGCAAAAGAAAGCTTTCCCGACTTGATTTTGCTTGATTTAATTTTGCCCCGCATGCACGGTCTCAAGTTGTTAAAAAAACTTAAAGAAGATGAGAACACGAAAAATATCCCTGTAATTATTCTTACAAATCTTGAGAATATTAGCGACATAGAAAAGGCAATTGAATTGGGCGCCACTACTTATCTTGTAAAAGCAAATTATAGTTTAGAGGAGATAGCAGAAAAAGTTAAAAAAGCCTTAGAACATGAGAGTTGAGGAAGGACAATTAAAACTTTTTTTGGTCGATTCAGGCCTTGTTAAAGAAGATGCAATAAAAAGAATTGAGGCAAAGGCAAAGAAAACAGGGAAAAAATTCGAGGAGCTTTTATTAAACGAAGGTCTGATCTCTCAAGAAGACCTGATTCGTCTAAAAGCCTATATTTTAGGCGTCCCTTTTATTAACCTTGAAAAAGAAATAGTGCCAAAGGAGGTTTTGGAGATTATTCCAGAGCCAATAGCAAGAGCACATAATATTGTTGCTTTTAGAAAAAAAGGGCGAGAGTTAGAAGTTGCAATGTTAGATCCGGAGGACCTTCAAACCATAGAGTTTATTAAGAAGAAATCAAATCTAAGGATTTTACCTAGACTTACCACTCCACAGAGCATTAAAAATGTTTTAGCCCAATATAGAAAAACTCTTGGAGCAGAATTTGCAGAACTTATTAAAAAAGAAGCAGAAGGCGTTAAAACAAAAAGAATACAAGAGAAAACTACCGAAAAAGAAGAATTAGAAAAAATAGCCCAAGAGATTCCTGTCATTAAAATAGTTGATTCTCTTTTGAAACATGCTGTTTTGGATAGAGCTTCAGATATTCATATTGAGCCGATGGAAAATGAGGTATTGGTTAGGTATAGAATAGATGGAATCCTAAGAGATGCGATGACTCTCCCAAAACAAGTTGCTCCAGGAATTGTTGCTAGGATTAAAGTGCTTTCTAACTTGAAACTAGATGAACATCGTCTCCCTCAGGACGGACGTTTTAAGTTTGAGACAAACGGCGACAAATATTCTGTAAGGGTGTCAGTATTGCCAGTTTTAAATGGCGAAAAAGTAGTTATGCGGCTTTTGGCAGAGGAAGCAAAAGGATACAGTTTAGAAGAGTTAGGGTTAAGAGGAAAGGCTCTAGAGGATATTCAAACAGCCCTAAGAAGGCCCACAGGAATGATTCTTGTTTGTGGTCCTACAGGTTCTGGTAAGACAACTACCCTTTATTCAATGATAGAAATCTTGAATACTCCTGAAGTGAACATCTCTACAGTTGAGGATCCTATAGAATACAGAATGCCAAGGGTAAACCAAACCCAAGTTAGACCAGAAATTGGCCTCACTTTTGCCAATGGTTTACGCGCTTTATTGAGACAGGACCCAGATATTATTATGGTGGGAGAAATAAGAGACAATGAAACCGCAGCCTTGGCGGTTAACGCAGCCTTAACTGGCCATCTTGTCTTATCCACTTTACATACTAATAATGCTGCAGGAGCTATTCCTCGTTTAATTGATATGAAAGTAGAACCATTTTTAATTGCCTCAACTTTAAATGTGATTTTAGCCCAAAGATTAGTAAGAAGGCTTTGTGAGGATAAAAAAGAATATCATCTTGAGAGATCCCAAATTGACCAAATTTCTAAATACTGTGATTTAAAAAGGGTGGAGAACATTCTAAAAAAAGAGGGGCTTTTGAAGAAAAAAGGCACTGTCAAAGATGTAACCTTTTTTGAACCAAAACCCACAAAAAGCTGTCCTGAGGGATATAAAGGGAGGATAGGCATATTTGAAGTTTTACCTGTGACAGAGAGCATAAAAAAACTTATTACCCAAAACGCTACATCGGATGCAATTCAAGAAAGGGCTTTAAAAGAAGGAATGATTACAATGGTTGAAGATGGATTTGTAAAAGCAGCCCGAGGGATAACAACAATTGAAGAAGTTTTAAGGGTTATCATGGAATAAAATATGCCCCAATATACGTATATTGCAAAATCTTCATCAGGTCAGACAAAAAAAGGAAAAATGCCTGCCAAAGATTTGAAAGATTTAGCCCATATCTTACGATCGCAAGGCTATATTTTAATTTCTGCGGATGTCCAAAAAGAAAGAAAACTAAGATTTTCTTTACCTTTATTAAGAACTGTTCCTCTTGCCCAGAAACTAATGTTCACCAGGAACTTAGAAGTTATGGTTGAAGCAGGAGTTGCTCTGCCCAAAGCTATCCACACTCTTTCAAAACAGACAAAAAATAAATATTTCAAGAAGGTTTTACATCAGATAGAGGACGAAATTATTAAGGGAGAGAACTTTTCTGCCGCTATTAAGAAACATCCTAAAATTTTCCCTGAGATTTACTATAGTATGATTCATGTGGGAGAAAAAACCGGCACCTTAAGTGAATCCTTAAAAGTTTTGGCTTTCCATTTAGAGAGAAGCCATAGATTAAGATCTAAAGTCAAGGGGGCACTAATGTATCCAACTGTTGTTGTTTCTGCAATGATTCTCATCGGGGTGATAATGCTTGTTAAGGTAGTGCCTCAATTAAGCACCGCTTTTGAGAGTTTGGGAATAGAATTGCCTAAAATTACTCAACTTATTATAAACACAGGGAATATTTTAGCAAAAAACTGGTATATAGTTTTTCTTGTATTGCTTGGTTTGCCGGCTTTTTCAATCATTTTAATGAAAAAGAAAACAACAAGAAGAGTCATTGATAGATTGTTTCTTAAGCTACCTCTTCTCTCTTCTCTTGTGAAAAAATTAAATACAGCATATGTTGCCCGCACCCTAAGCTCTTTAATTCATGGGGGCGTCTCTATTGTTGAAGCTTTAGAGATTACTTCAAATTCAGTATCCAATGATTTATTCCGAAAAACTCTTTTGACAGCCAAGGAAGAGGTAAAAAAAGGGAAGAAACTTTCTGAGGTATTAGAGAAATTCCCTGAAATTTATCCCCCGGTATTTATCCAAATGATTCAGGTAGGAGAAGAGACGGGGCAGACTTCAGAAATCCTTGCAAAATTGGCAGATTTTCTGGAGGAAGACGTAACAAATACCACCCAAAACCTTTCTTCAATTATTGAGCCAATTCTTCTTTTATTAATTGGTGGAGTAATTGCTGTATTTGCTATCTCAATGATTAAACCCATCTACTCGATGATGGGAGCAATGTGATACAAAGTTCAAAATGCAAAATTCAAAATGCAAAATTAAGAAAGGGTTTACTTTAATTGAAGCCTTAATTGCAGTCTTTTTGATTGTAATTATCTTTGTAGGGATTGTAGGGGCTTTTGTAGCAAGTATGAAGATCCTTGTTCAGTCAAAGGCAAGAGCGACAGCTTTATCTTTGGCAAATCAAAGAATAGAGGAAATAAGAAATCTGCCTTATGATGATGTTGGAACAGTTGGGGGAATTCCTCAAGGTGAAATTCCACAAACTGAAACAAGGACACTCAATGGAATAGAATTTACTATAAAGACCACCATCATTTATATTGATGATCCTTTTGATGGGGTGGCCCCAGATGATCCTATACCTTCTGATTACAAAAGAGCAAAAGTAAAAGTATCTTGGCCTACAATGATTGGTGGTGAGGTAACCTTGATTTCAGACATTTCCCCAAAGGGCATTGAAACAACAGAAGGTGGAGGAACTTTATTAATTACAGTTTTAAATGCCTCAGGCGAGCCAGTTGGACAGGCAGAAGTTAGAGTTAAAAATGATCAAGTTTCACCTTCAATAGATGCTACTTATTTAACAGATGACTATGGGAATTTGCTTTTGCCCGGCGCCCCTGCTTCCACAGAAGCCTATCAGGTGTGGGTAGAGAAGTCAGGATACTCAAGCCAGAGGACTTATTCTCGCACAGAGATTGCAAATCCTTTGAAACCTCATTTAAGTGTTTATGAGGGAGAGTTAACCGAGGCAAGTTTTGCAATTGATCTTTTGGGCAGTCTTTCAATTGAGACCAGGGCCCAAGAAAGTTTTGATGACGGTTTTACTAACTTTTCTAAAACTTCAAACTACTTGAATGTAGAAATTGAAGAAGGTCAGGTAAGATTAAAGGAAGAAAATGGTGTCTATGTAACATCTGGATATCTGGAATCTATAGCAATTGCACCAGATAACCTTATAAATTGGTCCAGTTTTGAATTTATAGATTTTAAGGATGATTATACAAACATCTCATATCAGGTTTTTTATGAGGATGAAGATCAAAACTGGGTTTTGATTCCTGAATCAGATTTAGCCGGCAATTCTGTTGGATTTGAAGAGTCTCCTGTGGACCTATCTACCTTAGATGTTTCAAAATATTCAAAACTTAAAATTAAGGCCAATTTTGAGACATTAGATGTTCATTCTACACCCTACTTAGATGAATGGCATGTTTATTATAATACCCCTCTTCTTTCCAATGTCTCTTTTCGTTTAAGAGGGGATAAAATTTTAGGCACAGATGAGGAAGATCAACCTGTTTATAAATATTTACAGGATTTACAGACTGATTCTGAAGGAAGGTTAACCTTGGATCAAATGGAATGGGATTCTTATTATTTTTCAACTACACAAGCAACCGGTATGGAATTATTACGGGTTTCCCCTTCTAATCCAGTTAATCTTCTACCAGATACAACCTTAGATGTAGATCTTTATTTTGAAGTTGAGAACACTCTTTTGGTTACTGTATTAGATGCCTCAACGGAAGATCCTATTTTTGGAGCAAGTGTTCATTTAAGTAATCCCAACTACGACAAGATTCTCCCTACAGATAAAAATGGAAAGGCATACTTCCTTCCCTTAGAGTCAGCTTCTTACACTTTAGTTGTGGGAGCGTTAAATTATCAAACTTCTACTACTACAATTTCAGTTTCAGGTAAAACAACCAAAACCATTTACCTTCAACCAGAATGACGGGGGTTTTAAAATCACAAAAAGGATTAACCTTAATAGAGGCACTGCTTGCAATTTTTGTTTTTACAGTAGGTATAGGAGGGCTTTTTGGAATAATTTTAAACCTTTATCGCACACATGATTATATGTTTGAACAATCTCAAGCAATTTTTGAGGCCCGGCAAGGTATAAAGATAATGGTAAAAGAAATAAGAGAAGCAAGGGAGGGAGATGACGGCTCCTATATTATTGAAAAAGCAGACGATTATGAGTTTATCTTTTATTCAGATATTGATAGAGATGAGGATACAGAAAGAGTAAGGTACTTTTTAGATGGATCAGATCTTAAAAGAGGCGTCATTGAACCTACCGGTTGGCCAATTCGCTACCACAAAAGTGAGGAGAAAATTTCTATTGTCACCTCCTATGTTAGAAATCAGCCGCCTATTTTTCATTATTATGACGGACAAGGAAATGAACTAGATCCTCCTGCCAGATTAAAGGAGACAAAGATGATGAGTGTTTATTTGGTGGTAAACGTAGATCCAAACAGGCCTCCACAAGATTTTGTTTTAGAGAGTCATGTTCAATTAAGAAATTTAAAAACAAATTTGTAAAATGGTTCCAAACGTAACCAAAGAAAAAGGATCTCTTATAACGGTTGTTTTAATTTTCTCAATGATTTTTTTAATTCTTCTTGCGAGCATATCAAGTCTTATAATTTTTCAATATAGAACCTCCAAGAAAAAAGCAGCTTATGAAATGGCATTTCATATAGCCGAAGCTGGTATTAACTATTATCGTTGGCATCTTGCACATGCACCAGAAGATTTTTGTGACGGAAATCCCGAAGGTTCTGAATTATGTACAAATATACCATATGGTCCTTTTGAGCATGAATACAAGGACCCAGAAGGTAATACAATTGGGAAGTTTGCCTTATGGATTACGCCTCCCAACAACTGTTTTGCTGCAGCGATTATTGAGTCTGAAGGGTGGACTCTTCAATTTCCGGAAACAAAAAGGAAAGTTAGAGTAAAATGGGCAAAACCTTCCTTAGCAAGGTATGCGTTTTTAACAAATTCTAATGTCTGGTTTGGTGAAGATGAGGAATTAAAAGGACCCTTTCATTCAAATGGAGGAATTAGAATGGATGGAGAGCAAAATTCTTTAGCAACCTCAGCAAAAGAGACTTACATTTGTGGACCTGAGCATGGGTGTAGCTATGGCTCATGTTCTGATCCTTGCACTTGGACCACATCTGGATGTGAGTGTCCGGGCATATGGGGAGAGGGCGAAGGACAAGAATTAGGGTTGTGGGAGTTTCCCGTACCTGCTATAGATTTTGCGCTTATCTCAAGAGATCTGGCCACTCTCAAAACAGAGGCTCAAAATGCTGGGTTTTATTTTGGCCCCTCTGGGAGATATGGATATCACATTAAATTTTTATCTAATGGCAAATTTGAGCTTTATAAAGTAGTAAGTTTGCAGAGAGCCGTCCATGGCTGGAACGGAGAAAGATGGGTAGAGGAATCAAATAGCATAAGAAAAGAAAGACTGATAGGCACTTATGATCTCCCCTCAGATTGCGCTCCAATATTTGTAGAAGACAATCTATGGGTAAGTGGGGATGTTGCAGGAAGAGTAACAGTTGTTGCTGCTAAACTACCTGAAGTTCCATCAGAGATGAAAAAAATTATTATTCATGATAATATAAATTATGTCACAGAAGATGCGGCCTTGGGATTAATTTCGCAGAGTGATATCTTAATTCCTTTATATTCTCCCAACCGGTTAGAAATCAAAGCAGCTCTTTTGGCTCAGAAAGGTAGAGTATTTAGATACTATTATCCACCCTGGCCCTGGGAACCTTACAAAACTTATGCAATCAGGGATTATATCGAAACCTACGGTTCAATTATTACTAACAAAATGTGGACATTCACTTGGGTGGATCAGAGAGGAAATGTAATTTCCGGATATAGAGAAACAGAAATGAGCTACAATCCAGACCTCACCTATGAACCTCCTCCCTATTTCCCAACCCATGGAGAATATGAAATTTTCCAATGGGAGGAAAAAGAACCAGAGTAGCGAATATGTTAAAAGAATTTCTTACATTAACGCCCCAAGGTTTTGGTCTAGATATTTCAGACCTGTCTTTGAAGTTAGTAAAACTTAAAAAAACAAAAAAGAAATACAGAATAGAAGCTTTTTCAGAAACATCTTTATCAAAAGGAATTATAAAGAGGGGCGAGGTTAAAAAAGTAGATAGTTTAGCCGAGGCTATTAAGAAATTAGTTTCCAGAACAAAAAAACTGAAGACAAAATACGTTGTCGCCTCTTTGCCTGAGGAAAAATCATTTGTCCAGGTAATTTCTTTGCCTAAAATGTCTAAAGAGGAGGCAAAGAAAGCCGTTTTTTTTGAGGCTGAAAATTATATTCCCTTTCCTCTTGATAAAGTTTATTTAGACTCCCAGGTTGTGCCTTCCTTAAGACAGAACCAAAAATCACAAATGGAGGTTTTGTTAGTTGCCCTGCCCAAGGCTACAGTTGATCCATATTTTTTTGCTCTTAAAAAAGCCGGCCTTGCACCTCTTGCCTTAGAGGTTGAGTCTCAATCTATTGCAAGGGCCCTGATAAAAAATGAAACCTCATCACTCCCGTATCTTTTAATAGATATTGGTGCAACCAGAACAACTTTTGTGCTTTTTGGAGGTAAATCAATAAGATTTACTGCCTCTATTCCTATCTCCTCCACCCTTTTTACTAAAGCCATAGCAAAAACTCTAAAAATAGATATGCAAAAAGCCGAAAAATTAAAAATCAAACACGGGCTTAAGGGGAATAAAAAAGAAGGAAAAGAAATCTTTGATGCTTTAGTTCCTATTCTTACAGACCTAAAGGAACAAATAAATCGGTATATTGACTTTTATCACTCGCATGTAAGTCAGGGTTATCTCTCCCCAGACGGATCCTCGGTGAAAAAAATTATCTTGTGCGGAAGAGGATCAAACCTATTAGGCCTTAAAGAATTTCTATCACAAGAACTAAAACTACCTGTAGAATTAGGTAATCCTTTGGTTAACCTTGCTTTAACCACCAAAGAATCCCCAATTCCAAAGAAAGATCTTTTGGGGTATACAGTTGCCATAGGGTTAGCAAAAAGGGCAATTGAAAACCAAGTATGATTAATCTTTTACCACCACAAGCAAAAAGAGAACTATATTGGAGAAGAGAGCTAAAAATAGTAGTTATTATTGAGATCTTAATTATCTCCTGCCTACTTGTTTTATGGTTAGCCTTTTTAGCGATAAAGGTTAATATCGTGACACAAAAAGAAATGGTTAAAGCAACAGCAAAATTGGAAGAACCAAAAATAAAGCAGATTAGTGCCATTAAAGAAGAAATCAACTCCATCAATAAGACTCTGGAAAAAATAAACCAGATTTATGAAGAACAGATACTAGTTTCAGAGATTTTAACAAAAATAGCCTCCCTCCTGCCCCAGGATGCTTATCTTGAGAATTTTGTTTTTGAGGAGAAAAACAAGGAAGTTCAGATAGTTGGGAAAATACAAACCCTAACAAGTTTAAATCGGCTCAAGGAGCTATTAAAGAATGAACCATTCTTTAAAGATGTAGAACTCTCTATTGGCAGCTATGTACCAACAAAAGAAATAGAATTTCAAGCAAAACTTATCTTGAAAAAATGAAAGAAAAAACAAAAATTATTACCGCCATTTTAATATCATTACTTATTGATCTTCTAATCGTTTTGTTTTTAGTTGGTCCTACTTTTAAAGGAATAAAGCAAGCCTCTTCTGATCTTCTTTATTACAAAAAGAAACTCGCCCTCGTTAGAGGAGAAGTGGCTAACTTTCAAGATTTTGAAGCTCATCATCAGTTGTACTTGCAGAATCTTCAAGAGATGAACAGCTTAGTTCAAAGTCAACTTTTTATAGATAAAGAAGTTCCTTTAGAGCTGGTGAGTTTTTGTCAGGAAGAAGCTTTAAGAGAGAATCTACAATTTCAGATTACTCCTTTGAAAGTTTCTTCTCAAGAAGAGAAAGAAGCACCGTTTGATTTTCTCACCCTCCGAATTAGACTTGAAGGTGAATTCTCTCACCTTTTAAGATTTTTGAAAAGACTTGAGAACAGCCAATGGCTAATTCAAGTTCAACAAATAAATATTTCAAAACAAGAAGACACCACAGAAGCAAATTTACTTATTAGGGTATATGCTAAAAATGGACATCACAAAGAAAGCTAAAGCGTATTCTAAAACAATTCCTATATTTTTAGCTAAACGAGCCTTTCTTGTTTTTATCTTTTTTATGGTTTTAGCAATTCTTGTAAATGTTCTTCTTTTATATCTCTATCTCTGGAGAGTTGAAAAGAAGGAAATCAAAATTTCACCAAAAGAGGTAGAAATCAACCAGGAGACTTTTGAGAAGTTTTTAGAGCATTACAAGACAAAGGAACAGAATTTCGAGAATGCTTTAGAAGAGAAATACATTGACATATTCTTCAGATAGCCTTTATAATCTTTATTGCTGAACAAAACCTTGTTTTTACTTTAAAGCTTAAAGTTACTACGCCCCCATAGCTCAAAGTGGATAGAGCGGTGGCCTCCTAAGCCGCAGATCCAGGTTCGACTCCTGGTGGGGGCACCCCGCTAAGCGGGGTTAGCCATCGCTCAGCGGTGGCACAACCTTGTGCTTCGCACAAGGAAATTCCAAGCACCAAGAACCAAATTAACAAATAAATTCCAAGAACCAAATTTCAATTATCAAAACAATTTTATTAAAATATTATTTTGGAATTTGAGAATTGGAATTTGGAAATTGTTTGTTATTTGGGATTTGGAACTTGGAATTTTCTCACCCAGGGGGGTGAGGTTGGGCCCGTAGCTCAGTTGGCAGAGCACCGGTTCGGCATACCGGAGGT
>Ga0190361_1001025_pt1 | contig 10740 bp, 6 predicted proteins | sample 48721845_MG_FD_161273 | JGI IMG/M metagenome (GOLD analysis project Ga0190361, IMG submission 161273) | Hydrothermal vent microbial mat bacterial communities from Southern Trench, Guaymas Basin, Mexico - 4872-18-4-5_MG | ecosystem: Environmental > Aquatic > Marine > Hydrothermal vents > Microbial...
TCCGCTTCATGGGCAACGACTCCACCATTTACCACCCAACCCAGCTGATCACCCAGATAAAAACCTCCTCATCTGGCATAATGAGGAAGTTTATAAGGGGTAGGGAATTGGATATTATGAAATGTGTAAAGAAAGTAATAGGAGAAAAGGTGGTTAATTAATTTGAGTAGCATGGATTTGGAATAGAGTGGATGGATATTTTTGATATTTTAATAGACACAAAGGGGAGCAAGAATGATTGAAAATATAATGAATACAAAAACTATGAGATTGAATGAAATTTTCTCAAATGGGAAAATTTATAAAGTTCCTCCTTTCCAAAGAGATTATTCTTGGGAAGAAGAACATTGGGAGGATTTATGGGAAGATGTTTTAAATGTTTTGGAGTCAGGCGAACCGCACTATATGGGAGCTTTAATTTTCAAGTTTGGTAATAATGAAGAAGAGATGTTTATAGTTGATGGACAACAAAGGTTGGTGACTTTAACTATATTTGCTGTTGCTGGAATAAAATTTTTAGAAGATTTAATACAAAACAACATTGAAATACAGAAAAATAATGAGAGAGTTAAAATCTTCTTGTCGAAGTTTGTAGGAGAAAAGGATGCTACTTCTTTATTTTTTAGAAATAAACTTAAATTGAATAGAAATGATGATCATTTTTTTAAAGAATATATATTAGAAAGAAGAAAGCCTTCAAATGTTTCAAAATTAAAACATTCTCAAAAATTACTTTACAAGTGTTTTTGTTATTTTTATGAAAAAATAAAAGATCAATTTAAGAATGACCATGGAAAAAACATATCAAATCTTCTTGAAAATATAATTTTAAAGAAGCTTATATTTATTCAAATAACAGTTGAAGATTATTTACGAGCTTATACTGTTTTTGAAACTTTAAATGCTCGAGGGATTGAGTTAACTCCGACAGATTTATTAAAAAATTATCTATTTTCTTTGATTGTTAATGAGGATATTCCAGTTATAGAGGAAAAATGGTATAGGATTGTTAATTTAGTTGGTTTTGAAAAATTTCCTATGTTTTTAAGATATTATCTGAATTCATATAAAAATATAGTTAGAAAAGAAAGATTATATAAAGAATTAAAGAATGAGATAAAAACATCTCATAGTGCCATTAACTTATTAGAGGAACTAGAAAAGATTGGCTATTTCTTTGCAGCTTTGCAGAATCCTTATGATGAATTTTGGAATGTTTATCCTAATAAAAATAAAATAGTTAATAAAATTGAAGAGTTGAGTCTTTTTAAAGTTTCACAGCCAATAATATTACTTATGTCAATTTATAGATTTAAAGACTATTTATTGGAACAGTCTTTGAGAATGGCTTCTGTTATATCTTTTAGATACAACATAATAGGTAAAGCAAATCCGAATGAATTGGAGAAGATTTATAATAAATCTGCAATAAAATTGTCAAAAGGAGAAATATCTACAGCAAGAGAATTATTTGAATCTTTAAAATCGATATACATTAATGATGAACAATTTGTCTCGGATTTCAGTCAAGTTTCATTAAATACAAGAAGGAACAAAAAAATTGTAAAATATATTTTAATTTCAATAGAAAATAAAATATCTGGAAATACTTATGATATTAATGATAGTTCTATTTCAATTGAGCATATTTTACCAGAAAATCCAAATGAGGAGTGGAAAAGTTCATTTAAGAATGGAGACATTGGGGATTATATTTACAGATTAGGGAATTTAACTCTTTTAAATTCCTCAGATAATCGTAGGATTGGCAATAAAAGTTTTGAAAAGAAGTTAGAGGTTTATAAAGAAAGTAGATTTGTTATTACGAATACAATAAATTGTAGCGAGTGGAACAATGAGTCTATTTTGAACAGGCAAAAGCAATTAGCTGAAATAGCAAGAGATATATGGCGGTTAGATTTTTGAAAATTTTAGGTGTACTGAAAAATTAGTAAATATCTATGGAAGACCATTAAATTTTCACTATTATTATTTTTTAAATTGTGATTGTCAGATGTAACAACTACAATTTCTTTTATTTTTAAATTTTTGTATTTATCCATTAAATTCAAAATTACCAGCGGTGAAGGAATCAAACTCGAGGTTGTTCTATAATCTTGAGTATCAATAATAAAAATATCATCTTCATTTAAGTTAGAATTAACTTTTTCAGCGATTTCATTAATTAAATTGAAGTACATCTGATAATTAGTATTTCCGAATTTCCATGCTTCAGCATAAATTATCTGGTGGGTATTACTAAATTGTATCTGAGGAGAATCTTTATTATTTCCTAAAGAGATTTTAATAAATGTACTGTTCTTCCTACCATATCTGTTTAATAGATTTCTTCTGATTTCATTGTTGATGTTATCTTTAGGAAAAATCCATACAGTGGTTGTTTCTAAATTTGATTGTTCTATTTTTTTTAATTCGGAGATGCTTAAATCATATCCAATTGTTTCAATTTTTTGTTTTTCTTCATAATTAATCGGAGCTTGTTTCTGGGAAATGGAAGGTTTTTCAAAAATAGGAAGATATTCGTGAGCTAGGAGAAGGAAGTTGAATTTTATACTTCTGTCATACCAAAAACCGGTAGTTTTACATTTATGCTGGCGTTTTATAACTAATTCTTTTAGTTTAAATCCCTTTTCTAGGAAAACTTCTATTGTTTTGAATCCTATGGGAATTACTCGTTTATTTTTTCTTGAATCTCCAATTAAAATTGCACATTTTCCTCCAGGTTTAAGAACCCTGAAACTTTCGCAGGCAACTTTTCCCATTTCTTTAAGAAAATCATCAATATTTAATTGAGATAAATCTCCTTTAACTTTTGAACTATAAGAGATAATTCCAGCATATGGGGGATGAGCACAAATTAAGTCAATCGTTTCATCATCAATTTCTGAAAGGTCTCGGGCATCTCCTACATAAACTTGGGGTTCAAATATCTCAAATCCGTCAATGAGTTTTCTTGGGGGAGTGAATTGAAGATTTTCTTTTGTTAAATTAACAGCTGCAGGATTAATATCCTTAGCTATGCATTTTCTTCCCAAGAGCTTAGCTTCTATAGCGGTAGTGCCGCCTCCAACAAAGTAATCTAGGACAGTATCACCGGGCTTGCTATATTTTAGAATAACATTTCTAGGAATATAAGGAGACCAATTGCCGCGATAACGTCCATCATGAGTAGCCCAGCTTCCTCTTTGAGGAAAGCTCCATACAGTTGTTTGTTCTTCTTTGAAATTTTTGGGGGCCCAGCATTTAATTTTTTTTGGCTTTTTTAAAATAGATATATTAATGCCATAAGCATCGGTTATAATTTTTTCAAGCTGTTTAAATGTAATTCCAAATATTTCACCTAATTTTTTATCAGGCAATCCATTTTCTTTGGCTTTTAAAACAATAGTGTTAAATTCGGAAATACCATGTTGTGATTTAATATGATTTCCTAAGTCGTTGAATTCTTTCTTACAAATTGGGCATTTTTTATTTCTGAGTTCATGTACTAAAGAAACAGCCATAACAATGTCTCTATCTCATATGAACGATTATATTTACAAATTTTTCTCTTTCTGGAAAACCTTTCTGAAAAATATTTTATCAGAAATTTAGGTAGGGAGGAATGAATTTATTTAATATTTCGTTTTTTCTCAATATGTCTTATTACATTAGGAAATTTGTCAACCATTCTATAATTCAGTACCCAATCAAGTTCATTCATAGTTCGAACTAATGATTCTTGCATTTTGACCCATGCTTGGCCATCTGTAACCCATAGGAATTCTATATTTTTTTCCTTTGCAATTCTGCTCATATCTATGTAGCTTTCGGCAATAGAGATGGGTTTGCTTCCAGTTGTATTATAAATGTTACATTCTATTATAAGAACGGGTTTCTCTTTATAGTAAATTAAAACATCATGAGTTTTGCCTTTGCTCCTTCCTTTAGTGGTTACAGGGAATAAAGAGAACTGTGGGTCATTATTGACTTGGATATAATTAGGAGCTAAAAGCCTTTTAATTTTTTCCTGGACCATATGTTCAAAAATATCTCCACTTCTGTTTTTTCTAGCATTAGTGTCCAATCCAACTTCGACTCCTAATAAATAATCATGGAAGTCCTGAATTTCTTCGAATAAATCAAAAATACCAACTTTTTTACAAAATTTTATTATTTTTTGGATATTTTTAGAGTTTACTGAGCTTCTTTGGAACTCGTAATGAATAAAGTTTTCAATTTCTGGATCGAAAATATCAATTACGCCACTTTTAACTCTTTCTGCGATAATCATAGGGATAATTTCTGCAATTCTAGGGTATTTGGATAGTAATTGAAAAAATCTCTTTTCTCTCTCGTTAGAAGAAACTTTTACTATTGAATTTAACAGAGAAATTTCATCTAAATAATTTCTGATGATTTCTTTTACTTTATTCCAATCAACAAAATATTGATATGTTTTATTTGAGATAAGTAGTGTGTTAAGAAAGTAATCCAGATATTCATCAAAGGAAGAAAAACCTAATTCTTTGTATAACATATTGCGCGCTCCCGAGCGTCTTCGGCAATACGATGATAGAAATAATTAATGATGATGTCAAAATACTTTGGTATAAAATTCAAAACAGAATTAATAACCAGTGAATTGCCCTTCAAAATTTGTGCCACCAGTATTGCTAGTGTTTAGGTGTTATAATAGGCATCATCAGAGAGTAGAGAGAGTTAAAAGAGGAATTTCCCAGGGCGAACTTTGCCGCAGTACTCTAATGGAAAGGAGTTACCTTTCAAAAATAGAAAGAGGGAAAATTCCTCACCCCCGAATTGAGCAAATTTCTCGAATAGCCGTGGCCTTAGGAATGCCTACTGAAGAATTAATTACCAGGGCCAAAGAGATTGCTCAAGAGAGAAAAGAACTGGGTAGTGAAGAGTAGAGGAGTGCTATGAAGTAATTTGGTCAACCATTAAATCCATATGTTAAATGAAGGTAATTCATAAACACCTAAAATATGTTAATAATTATAATGAGAGGTTATATTCTAATCATTCACAATATTTTTTAATTCCCAAAATAATCTTCCGCCTTCACGTATAAGTTGATCAATCAATAAGTAAGTATTGTATTTAGTTTCTGGATGTTGGTAAAGAATTGTAAGGGCTTTTATCCACTCCCTCTCTAAATAAAAATGTCTACGGGGTGTATTACCATGAACTCTACCTTCTAATAAAAAGTAACGGGCAATTTCTAAAGTTTCCACCGGCGCTTCTTTTGAAAGTTTCTCTAAAGATTTTAAGAGGCCGTGATCCCAGTTGATAGCACCTTTTGTTTTTTCTAGAGTTTTTTTTACTCGTTCTGCGAGCCAAGCGGGCTCAAAAATATCTTTTTCTATGTTGATCCAAAGACCAAATTCCATAAACGGACGAAGCTCATTGTAGTTATTTATCATCCAATCCCAAAAGTCTCTCAGACGTTTTTTACTCTCCGGATTTTTTTCAAAAAGCTTAATTGCATTCGGGTTCTCACTAGAAACAAAAGAGCGCCCAAGAAATCCTATAAACTTTGCGTGAAGCTCGGGATCTTGCATTTTCCAGAATTCTTCAAATAGAGTATGACCGAATCCAAATTTGTTATAGTGCATATAGGCAAGTGCTAGGTGGCTAGCAAGGCCTTCTTTTGGATCTTTAAAATGTTCCTGTTGCTGTGGATAGTCTTTATCTGTCAATCTGAGGCTTCTTCTGTAAAGATTTTGGATTTCCGGGTCAAAAAATATTTCTTCATACAAGTCATTTAGTAGATATCCTTCCCATGCAGCAGTGAATAGACAATGTTTTTCAGGGGTAAATGGAAAAATTTGATGTAATAATCCACGGATCCACTCTCTATCTTTGAAATAAAATAAAGGAAGAAAATGACCAAACATAAACATAAGCGCCCGAGTATTTTCGTTTTTTAATACATTTTCGTAAAGCTCTTTTACATCATAGGCAATGTTTATCTTCTTATCTTTTTTGAATTGTTTGCTATCTTGATAGATAAAAGACACAAAAGCCTCAAAAGCCCGGCCACGCACGGAATTAATAGCTATAGTGAGGGGATTGCTCACTCTATAATCTTCTTTCCCAGAAGATTTAATTTTTATCTTAGCAGTCTCAATCTCCTCATCTGCAGGTGCTGGATCGGGATTAGAAAGTAAGTACTTCAAAATGGAGAAAATTTCCGTCCGATATTTGTCAAAATCAACTACCACATAGCCATCCCTTTCATTGAGTAATTCTTGTAAAACATCGGTAATTGCCAAATGGACTGTATTCCATCTCCCCAACCAATGATAATCTTCTTCTCTGCGGATCCGTTTAAACCCTTCTTTTTCACCCACTTCTTTGATAGCTAAAAACATACTTATTATGCCATCCCAGTTTATCTTGAAAGCTGGTTCTCTGTTGTTTTTTATAGCTTCTTGGATTCCCCTTAAGAATGAATATGTATAATGCGGATGAAGCGTATTTTTTTCAAAAAACAAATTGGCGTTACTTACATAATCTTGGAGTCGTTTTGGAATATCGTTAAGTAATAGATTCTCAACCCCCTCTGCGTTTTTAGGCCTTAAAAAATCATCATCTTTTTTATATTTCTCTTTTAATTTTGCTGGAGACCACTCATTTCTGAGATTTTGTACTATCTCGATAATTGGGAGTTTATTAAATTCTTCTGGTGTAATTGGTCCCTGTGGTTTTACAAATCCGCCTTGAATTCCTGAAATACTCGGTTTTGGTTTATAGTTTTTATTAATTTTGAATCCTTCTTTTTCTGCTATTTTCTTTTCTTTTTTTGTAAGATGATCTGAAATTACTGAAAGAATCTTAGACCCTTCTGCTATCTGGCAACCTCGCATTTCGCTTTCATTTTCTTGCTCTCTTTTTGCGAAGTATTCTATTACTTTATTTACGAAATCACGCTTTTCTGTATTAGAGAGAACAAAAAATCCCGCACTTAATGCTTTCAGATACTCTGTCCCAGAGATTAGTTGGTTATAATTATGGCCAAAGGAAAACAATCTAAAAAATGACTTTTTCAATTCGTCTTTGAATACTTCTGGGAGTAAACTCATAACAAATAAACGAAGACGCCATATAAGGCGGTTATCAGGCAAAGGAGAAGCATCATCGTAAAAATTGCCTATATATTGTTTAAAAATCCTATATGCATTTTTGACGTTTCTTTCACATTTTTCGCCAATTAATCTTCGTGCAAGGACTACAATAACTGCAAGTAGCTCGCGTATGTGGTCTTTTATAGACAAAAGATCTTTTTGGCTGAGTTGTAAAGTGAATAAATCTATATCAAGTAGCATGAACCCATCGTAATTTTTAAATCCATTATTACCATTTACCTTCTGATTTTCATTTTTCCATAATGAAAGCAATTTTCTCATCACCTTTACAGTTAATGCAAATGCTTTTTCAGTATATTCATTTTCCACTTTTATTAGATTTTCAAAAACTTTAGTGTGGGACAAATTGTTGATATAAAAAGGATTTGGTTTAAAGCCATCTCGCTGAACTTCTCCCATTTCTTCCTTAGTACGGACTGACAATACTGCTTCAGCCAGAATCAGCAAACTCTCATAGTCTTTAGCTTGAGCCAATGTCTCGAACATTTTTTCATATACGATTTCCCATTGATAGAAAGAGGCCATTAATGGTATCCACTGTTCATCGCGAATTTTTTTTACTACTCGAGTAAGCTGATCGGCAGGTAATGAATTGCAGATCATTAGAAATTTATCAATTAATTCAGGATAGAAACTATCTGGAGAAATGGAAATACTAAGCATAATGTTTACTACTTTATCGGGAACCTTTTGTGCCATACGAACAAGGTAATTCAATTCTGGTATATAACTGAACTGATTTGATTTCTTTCTTTTTTGATTAACAATATCTAGTAATCCATTCTCCCAAAGCCAATCAAGCCATTGCTCATCGGCTTTAAAAAAGAAATATTCTCTGGAAGGATTATTTCTGATTAATCGTTTTATTTCTTTTCTCAGTTGAGAGGTGTCCTTTTGCTTCGATATTGAAGATAATAGTAAATTGTCTATTTGACGGAAGATATCTAAAGTTAAGCTAAATGCACTAAACATTGATTTTTCGAACTGATCTACTAATTTTTCAAAGTCTTGTTCCCCGAAATTCATAAATTCTTCTTCGCTAAAAATTTTCAGCTCTACCCCGTGATGAGCCAAATCATTTAATTTTCCATATACTTCTTCAATCTCATCAAAAACATCTTCAATAAGTAGATATCCTTTTTCCTTTAATTTTTTCTTAATAAGGTCTGATTTATTTTGACATCGCCTTACCTCTGTCCAGATTGGATAAAGAAGTTCTCTTAATGAATTGGCAACTTGACTAATCCAATCTGGATTATTTCGCAAGCCTTTTTGCATTGCATAAATAGCACCAATAAAAATTTCAGAGGGTTGGGGTTTTAAAGGCCTAAATCTGTTTTGTTTGTAAAAATTATCTAATCTCTTACAAATGTCAATTTGTCTTGGTGTTAGATGAGGAAACTTAAACTTCTCCCCAAAATCTATACCATTCATGAGCTTAAAAATATTTCCTAGTCAATTATAATTATACAATTATTCATAATCACGTCTAGTTGGGGTAGTTACATTATAAATAATAAATTTAATCTGAGATAACGTAATTGCACAAAAAGAAAAGCTTTAAACAATGAGATAAAAATTTTGTCGAGAATTATTTAATTATTTAAGGGAAGAGGTTAGTCGTATTCTCTCAAAAAAATAAACATAAAGAGAATGATTCATTAAGGTTTTTTATGTTAGTGCACAATTTTGTTCGTGACCATCAAATTCCCATTGACATAAGAACTAAAATATTTTAAAATGTAAACAAAGAGTCTTAAAAGGTGGGGTAATTTGAGCTGCCTTTATTTTATCAATCTTTAAGGGGGGAAATATGAAAAAATACCTCTGTGTCATTGGCTTGTTTTTTCTTCTTTATGGGTTGGTTTTTGGTTATCAATTAACTCAAGTTTCCCATTTTGAGTCCAATCTGGTTGCCTATAATTGGTTGCAGTATCTCAATAAGTTGCCACTAAAAGACAAGAAAGGGAAGCTGGAATTAATTAGAAAAGAACCGGTTTTTGATGAGGGAAAACCTATTTGTTATGTTTATCATCTCTATCCTAAAGGTCATATTCTTATTTCATGTTACAAAGAACTAGTCCCTGTTAAGTCATTTTCAGTTGTTTCGGACTTTGATCCTACCTCATATGGCTATGAAAGAGCTGTTATAAAAGAGTTAAAAACACAAATAAAATTTATTAAAGAGGCTGATGATAAGCAACTGGAAGAAGTTAGCCCGTTAATAAAGAAACATAAAAAAGCTTGGATAAATCTCATTAAATTTGATGTCAGCGAGCTTTCTATCGAAGAAGTTTTCCCTAGCAAGAAGATTAAAAGTAATAAAATACGGAAATTTCTACTAAAGGGCCGAGGAGACTCAAAAATCCAAGCGCTTCTGGCTGAACCTCTCCTGAGGACTAGATGGGGGCAGGGCGTTCCCTTTAATTATTTTTGTCCCTTGGAGTGCGGTAATAAAAGGACTGTAGTCGGTTGTGTGGCTACGGCAACCGCTCAAATCATGAAATATTATAAATGGCCCAAGAGAGGAAAGGGGTATCATGAATATTATTACCCCTATTTGAAAAAATGGATTTCTGCAGATTTTCGTGATGAGTATGAGTGGTCATATATGAGAAACACCAGAGGCGGGATAGATACTTGGGAGGAAATAGAAGCTGTAGCTGAGCTTTGTTATGAGGTAGGTGTTGCGGTGAATATGCAGTATTCCACTGAGGGTTCAGGTGCTTATGTAAAAGATGTAGAGAAAGCACTGGAGACATTTTTCAAGTACAAGAAGGAAGCTAAGGTTGTCTGGAGACGTGATTATTCTGACTCTGATGATTGGTTTGAAGTATTTAAAGAACAAAGAGATATGGCCCGTCCGGTGGAAGCCGCCATTTACGGAGCACCGGGTGGCCATGCTGTGGTTATAGATGGCTATTCGATAATTGGCGACTCCAAAATGGTTCATATTAACATGGGCTGGAGAGGACATTATGATGCCTATTATAGTCTTGATTATATCAAAAAAGATGGCTTTGATTTTACTACAATTGGTCTCCAACATGCAGTTATCAATATAATTCCGGATTACCCCCCTGAACCGCCGCTCAATTTTTCAGGAACAAGAGTAGAGAATAAAGCTGCTTCCGGGAGCGAATACATTGATGTTCTTACCTGGGAACCAAATCCAATTAATGCCGAGAGAGGTCTAAATATTATCTGTTATAGGATTTATTTTGCTGGTACTTTTCTTACGGAAGTAAGTGGAGATACGTTTAAGTTCGAACATCGCCACGTGCAAAAGGACAGAAAGTATGTTTATTACATCACAGCTGTGGATGAAAAAAAGAGGGAGAGTGGTAAGGCTATTGTGGCCATATTTTAACTAAAGGAGAAGAAAAATGAGAAAATGTATAGCTAGTTTATATATAGTGTTTATTTTTATGTTTTTTTGTGCTTCTGCCGGCGCCCAGAATTTAAAGTTCGAGTATAGGACAGGTTATTTTTCGCCGCAGGAAAGTTTGTTGAAACAAGTTTATGATAAAGGATGGATTAATTCGTTTGAGTTTGGTTTAACCGGAAATTT
>Ga0190361_1001029_pt1 | contig 10731 bp, 8 predicted proteins | sample 48721845_MG_FD_161273 | JGI IMG/M metagenome (GOLD analysis project Ga0190361, IMG submission 161273) | Hydrothermal vent microbial mat bacterial communities from Southern Trench, Guaymas Basin, Mexico - 4872-18-4-5_MG | ecosystem: Environmental > Aquatic > Marine > Hydrothermal vents > Microbial...
TGATTGTCTAAAAAAGGTTAATAGAATTGTAACTCTCATAAACGAGTCTGCTCAAGGAACAGAGGCATTGATTGAAGGGGTAAATGAGGCTGCGGAGGTAAATAAAGAGACCACCAAGCTGATTTTAAAACTGGAAAAACAGTCAGAGGAGATAGGAAATATTGTCCAGGCAGTGGTAAGAATTGCCGATCAGACCAACCTGCTTGCTCTAAATGCGGCAATTGAGGCTGCAAGGGCAGGAGAATATGGAAGAGGATTTGCAGTGGTTGCAGATGAAGTGAGAATCCTTGCTGAGATTTCAGAGAAAAGTGCTCGGGAGATAAAAGATGTGGTATCAGAGATACAGACAGCAGTCAAAAAGGTGGTATCAGAGATAGAGCAGGTCGGAAATGCTTCAAAAGAAGAGGTTCAAAGAGGTAAAAAGATCACAGAGGCATTAAAGAGGATAATAGAGTTGTCTGACGGTTTTAAGAAAGCAACAGAAGAGATAGACGATAGGACAAAGGAGATCTTGGAAAATGCAAAAGAGTTTTTAAAGGGGTCTGAAAATGTGGCCTCTGCAGCAGAGGAGCTTGCATCTTCTGCAGAGGAGGCAAGGAAGGCAACAGAGGAGCAGACCAAGGCATTCTCTGAGATGTCTACTGCCTCAACAGAACTTGCCCAGGTCGCTGATGACCTAAAAAACAGCACCGATACCATTAAATCTGCTGAAGAGGTAGCATCTATGGCAGAACAGCTCTCTGCAAATATCGAAGAGACCTCTGCCGCTGCTCAGGAATTGGCATCTTCCATTGAGCAGATCAAAAAGGCAATTGGGCTTCAGGAAGAAGAGACAAAAAAAGGGGTTGAAAGATCAGATACATTGGTGACCTTAGCAAGGGATATTGAAAATATGACAAAGGAACTTAAAAAACAGTCTGAAAAGATGCAGACGGAGCTTACCCAGAATAAAGTAGAGACTGATACCTTAATTGAAAATATAAAAAAGGCGGCTGAAGACAATCTAAAAGCAGCAGAAAGTATCAGGCAGGTAGAGGAAAGCACACGTAAGATTGAGAAAACAGTTGAAGCTATAAGCAATGTTACCATTCAGACCAATATGCTTGCAGTAAGTGGTTCAATAGAGGCTGCAAGGGCAGGGGATCATGGAAGGGGATTTTCAGTGGTCGCAGGTGATATAAGAAACCTTGCAAATGAATCCTCAGAAAATGCAGAGAAGATAAAGGATCTGGTTAGAAGATTACAACATATCATCACCATATGTACTCAGGATATTGAAAGTGCTGCAAAGGGGGCAGAAACTGAGGTCAAAAAGGCAGAGATTACCACTAAAAATCTAATAAGGGTGGAAGGTGAAATGCAGGAAGTGACTAATTCTATAGATAGTGTTGCTGATAACGCTGTGGAAGCTCTTGCTGCAATTGAGCAGGCGAAAAAGGGTGTGGATGAGATAAACAGGGCAGCAAAAGAGGCATCTGATGCTATTTCCCAAGCGACAGTAGCAGCAGAGCAGCAGGCACGTGGTCTGAAAGAGCTTTCTCAGGCAGTGGAAGAGCTTGCCTCCCTTGCAGATGAAATGCAGAGCATGTAAGGAGGTCTAAAGTGAAAGGAAAAATGGAAACCCAACAAGCTTCTCAAATAAGGCAATTAGTCACATTTAGATTGGGGAAGGAGCTCTTTGGAGTCAATATCAATAATGTAAAGGAGATAATCCGGTTTCAGCAGATAACATCAGTGCCAATGGCTCCTGACTATCTTTCAGGCCTTACAAATCTGAGAGGAACAGTGATTCCGGTTATCAAGACAGCTTTAAAGATGGGAATTCAAAACGGAAAAATAACTCAAGATACACGAATTTTAATTTTAGAACGAGAAAAGGGGAATTTAGGAATTATTGTTGATAGAGTAGAAGGTGTAGAGAAACCTCAGGTTTCCTCAATAAAAGCTCCACCTGAAGCTATCTTTAAAGATATTGATGCCAGATTTATTAAAAACATTATTGAAATGGAAGATGGTAAGATCATATTGGAGTTAAATATTGATTCCATAACAGAAATTGAGCTTTCTGCTGCCAATCACAGTAATACCGTATCTGAAATAGAGAGCTCCTTAGAAATTAATGAGGAGAAAGAAGTTGAAAAGATAAAAGAAAGGCAGCTTGTTACATTTATCTTAGAAGGAGAAGAATATGGTCTTCCCATAGAATCTGTTAGAGAGGTTTTGAGATTCAAAGAAGCTACAGAGGTTCCTGGATCACCCGAATATGTATTGGGCTTACTTTCAATAAGAGATATGATATTACCAATTGTGGATTTAAAAAGACTGCTCGAAATAGAAAATCTTTCCCACCACAGAGAGCCACTTTTCCAAAGTGAAGATCAAAGAATTATTGTGGTTGATATTGAAAATATCCTGATTGGAGTAGTGGTAGATAAGATTCAGCAGGTATTGAGGGTAGGAGAAGATAAGATTGAACCTCCTTCAGGGATATTTAAGAAAAACGAGGATGATCCCTTATGTGGTATAGTAAAACTAAATCAAGGAGATAGGCTTATAATGCTTTTAGATGGAAAGAGACTTATACCTGAACAAAAACTTAAAGGGATAAGAGGTATGGTTGATGAATCTAAAGAATATTTAAATAAAGAAGAAACTGAAGGAGAAGAAATTCAGATGGATGAGATTCAGTTAGTCACATTTAGATTGGGAAAGGAGGAATATGGTATCCCTATAAATGATGTCCAAGAGATAAATCGGCTTACCACAATTACAGAGGTGCCAAAGGCACCTGACTTTATTGATGGTGTGATGAATCTTAGAGGTAATGTGATTCCTGTTATAAATCTTAGGAAGAGATTTGGGCTTGAAGATACTGAAAAGGACGAATCTACCAGAGTTATAATAGTAAATTTGGAAGATAGATTAACAGGGCTGATAGTGGATTCTGTATCTGAAGTGCTTAGACTTGCAAAGTCATCCATTCAGAGACCGCCCAGGATTATAAAAGAAGATGTAAATATCCAGTTTATAGATAGTATTGGTAAGATTGATGATCAAAGAATGATATTTATCTTAGATATTGAAAAGATCTTGGATATAAAGGAAAGGGGGGAGTTAAGGGAGTTTTCAGAAAGAGATATGCATAATAAAGAATAATCAATAGGAGGTCATCACGGGTATGAAAAAGATCAGGGTGCTTGTGGTGGATGATTCTGCTTTGATGAGAAAGATGATGAAAAAGATCTTGGAGTCAGATCCTCAAATTGAAGTTGTAGGAACTGCAAGGGATGGTGAAGATGGTGTTGAAAAGGCACGCCAACTTCAGCCTGATGTGGTTACAATGGATGTAAATATGCCTGGTATGGATGGGATAACAGCTTTACAGATCATTGTAGATGAAGGCATCTGTCCTGTAGTAATGGTTAGCTCCTTAACACAAGAAGGAGCGGAAGTTACTTTTGAGGCCTTAGAGCTTGGTGCCTTTGACTATGTTCCAAAACCAGGGGGAACCATATCACCTAATCTTGAAAAGGTATCCCATGATGTAATTGAAAAGGTAAAGGCAGCTTCTAAAGCAGGGGTATTAAATAGACTTAAAAGAAGACTACAGAGGACAAAGAGGCCTCATTTTGAGAAAAAAGAGACCAAAAAAGTCAGCCTTGATGGTGAAGTTACAAAGGCAGTGGCTATAGGTATCTCAACAGGGGGGCCTAAGACTCTGCTTGAGGTGATTCCAGAACTTCCTGAAGACTTGGATGCAGCAATATTTATTGTTCAGCATATGCCCGAAAACTTTACAGCCTCTTTTGCAAACAGGCTCAATCAACATTCTCAGATCTCAGTAAAGGAAGCAAGTGCAGGTGAAAATGTTAAAAATGCAAATGGATATTTAGGAAAAGGAGGTTATCATCTGCTTTTGAGGGCAAAGATAAATGGAGATAAGGTTATTCGTCTTTCAAAGAAGCCAGAAACCCTGTTTATTCCATCGGTGGATGTGATGATGGACTCTGTGCTAAATGTATTTGGTAACAGAGTGGTAGGGGTGTTAATGACAGGGATGGGAGATGATGGTGCAAATGGGATGTTAAATATAAAGAGGGAAGGAGGAATAACCATTGCAGAAAGCGAAGAGACTGCCATTGTTTTTGGAATGCCAAAGGCAGCTATTGAGATGGGAGCAGCAGATGAGGTAGTGCCGAGTTATGAAATAGCTAAAGAGATAGTTAATGCTATCAAATCCTTAGATTAAGGAGGGTTAGCCTTGAAGGAGCTATTAAAAAAATTACAAAGTAATGACGAATCAGAAAGATTGTATGCGGTAGAAGATATCTTAGAGAAGGGCCTTTCCCAGGCAACTCCTTATTTAATAGATAGACTAAAAGAGGAAGATTCCCAGGTCGTAAAAGATATGATCGTTTTTGCCCTTAAAAAGCTAAACTGCTCTGAGGAATATGATAGGCTTTTTAATCTCTTCTCTTCTCCTGATGCCTATCTTAGAAATGCTGCAATAGTTATCTTTGCAAGTGAAGGGAATAGAGCAGTTGCCTATCTTGCATCTAAGTTGGATTATTCTGATAAAGAGGTTAGAAAACTCATTTTGGACTCTCTTGTTGAGATTGGAACAGAGGATGCAAAGCTTGCAATCAGGGCATCTCTAAATGATCCTGCACCAAATGTGAGGATAACCGCGGTAGAATATCTTGGGAGAATGAAAGATAAAAATAGTATAGACGATCTTATGGATCTTTTTAAAAGGGAAGATGAACCCATGCTCAAGACTACCATAATGGAGGCGATACTTGCTATTGGAGATAAGGATAAGATGAAAGAGATAATTGATGAGATGTGTAGAGTTGAAGAAGGTGAGATAGATCCTCTATTTATCCCACAGCTTATAAAGATGGCAGGAGAGATTGCTGACAGAAGCAAATTCCTAAATATTATTGAAAAGATGGGGGATTTAACTCTATATGCAGAGGATATATTAAAGGCATTACAGAATACTTTTAAACAGATTCCAGAAAGAGAGGTAATATCTTATAAAGAAAAGCTCTTAAATACCCTTTTAAAGATATTAGAGTCAGATGATATAGGTGAGGATCTCAGATATGAGGCATCTGAGATAATTATTAAAAATAATCTCTTGAGTCCTCAAGAGCTGTTTGATTTAGGCAATCGTCTTCTTTCAAAAGATTCACGATATCATATGCCAGGTATAAGATTAATGGCAGCATCCAATATCCCTTCTGTAAAAGACAGATTAAGACAGATATGCTCTGAATCAAAAGATGAAAATATCATAGAGATCTGTGATGATATATTAACTGGAAAGGGGGTCTAAGTGGAAATCACCCTTGACGATTATCAGAGGCTCACAGATTTCATATATAGAAAAGCGGGGATAAGATTTGAGCCTAAGAAGATATATTTTGTCTCAAAAAGGGTTCAAAAGAGGATGGAAGAGCTTGGAATTGATTCTTATTCTGAATATATAAGAAGACTAAGATTTCTGGATAGAGATGGAAGGGAGTTTCAAAATCTCATAAATCTCTTAACTGTAAATGAGACATATTTTTTTAGAGACTATCCCCAATTACTTGCATTTGGAGAACACTGCCTTCCAGAGTTAGTTGAACGAAAAGTTGAAAATGGACAGAGGAGGCTTCGTCTCTGGTCAGCCGGGTGCTCTACAGGAGAAGAACCCTATACACTTTCAATTATTCTACACGAACTCTTGGATGATATAAGATATTGGGATGTGGAGATATTGGGAAGTGATATAGATGAGGGAGCACTTGAGTATGCAAAAAAAGGGATCTATTCAAAGAGAAGTGTAAAAGATGTTCCACAACAGTATCTGGAACAGTATTTTACCCCTTTAAATAATGGATTTTATGCAATTAGAGACAATATAAATTCTATTGTAAGGCTCGAATATCTAAACTTAGCTGATAAGATGGAACTTAGAAAGAGAAGAGGGTTTGATTTTATATTCTGCAGAAATGTTCTTATCTATTTTGATGATATCTCCCGAAAAAAGGTGGTAGATCACTTTTATGTTTCTCTAAATAGGGGTGGATATATATTTTTGGGATCAAGCGAATCCTTAGGCAGGATTACATCTGCCTTTAAGATGAAAAGGGCAGGTAAACATATAGCCTATACTAAGGAGTAAAGGAATATGGGTTCAAAAAAGGTCCTTGTGGTAGATGACTCTCCAGTGGTAAGAAGCTTTCACATGAATATATTAAAGGCTGCGGGTTTTCAGGCAGATGGTGCATCTGATGGAATTGAGGCACTGGAGAAGGCTCTTTCACATGACTATGATCTGATACTTTGCGATATCAATATGCCAAATATGGACGGAATTACCTTTATAAAAAAATACAGGGAAGAGGAAAAAGAGACACCTATAATTATAATCACCACCCAGGAAGAGAATATACATAGGAAAAAGGGTTATGAAGCTGGGGTAAATCTCTATATTGTAAAGCCTGTTAAACCCTCTACATTGACTTTACATATTAAGATGTTATTGGGAGGGAAGTGATGATAAAGCTTAGAAAAGAGAAAGAGCTATTGAATGTAAAATTGGAAGGGGAATGTCTGATATATACAGTAGAAGAGGCATATGATAAATTAAAAAACTCAATGAGTAATCCTGAAATTACTCAAATAGCTATAGATACGAAAGGACTGGAATCTATAGATACATCATATCTGCAGTTGATCATTTCATTATGTAAAAGTGTAAAAGAGCAGGGACTGAAATTAAATATAAAACCTGAATCAGAGATATTTGATGAGATATTAGGTCTATATGGCATAAGTAGCCTTTTTAGCTGATAAAAGGAGGGGGGATTGTGGGGAAAAGCATTTTGATTGTTGATGATGCGGTATCCATGAGGGGACTTGTTTCCCTTACCTTAAAAAAGGCCGGATATGGTGTAATAGAGGCTTCCAACGGAAAAGATGCCCTTAAAAAACTAAGTGGAAGTAAGGTAAATATGATTATCACAGATCTTAATATGCCGGAGATGGACGGAATTGAATTTATCAAGGCTGTTAAGAAGATGCCAGGTTATAAGTTTATTCCGATTGTGATGCTTACAACAGAAAGCCAAGCAGAAAAGAAAAGGGAAGGCCAGATGGCTGGCGCAAAGGCATGGATTGTAAAGCCATTTAAACCTGACACCCTTTTGATGGTAGTAAAGAAGATTATCGGTTAATACAAAGGAGGGCATAAATGGATCTTGATATGGAACAATTTAGAATGCAGTTTTTCCAGGAGGCAAGAGACATACTGGATAGTATAAATGACGATATATTAAAGGCGGAAACTGATCCTGAAAATACTGAAATACTTGATTCTATCTTCCGTGGTATTCATACCATAAAGGGAAGTGCTGGGAGTTTTGAGCTTCCTGAGATCTCAGAATTTGCTCATCACTTAGAGGGGATTTTGGATGCACTGAGAAAGGGAGAGATAAAACTAAATGCAGATATAGTGGATGCGATCTTGGAGGGATGTGATGTTATCAACAACATGATTGATACATGTGAAAAGGAAGGAAATGTTGAGATACCTGATGAGCTGGTAAAAAGATTTAAGAGTTTAGCAAATAAAGATACAAAACAGGAAGATATTAGGCCAGTTGAAAGAAAGGAAGAGCCTTCCATATCCATTGATAAAAGGGTAATATCAACTCTTAAGCCCTATAAAGAAAAAGGGTTAAATATATATAAAGTTCAGCTAAGATATGAGTCAGAGCACTTTGAAAACGGATATGACCCCATGATATTAATGAAAAACCTAAAGGAAAACTCTGAATTCTATTTAGCAGAAACTGATATATCCAATATTCCAGTAATTGAAGATTTTAACCCCCTTAAACTCTATCTAAAAACTGAGTTATTTTTGGCAACTCATCTAAACAGTGCACAACTTTTGGATCTTACATTTGATCCCTCACTTATAGAGGTAGTTGATATAGGAGACCTCTTAGATGGAAAGGATGAAAAGACTGAACCTAAGCCAATAGAGATTGATCAGGAGATGATAAATGAATTTATTATTGGAGCAGAAGAGCTAATAGATAATATGGATAAGTCTGCATTAGAATATGAAAAGACAAAGAGTGAGGCATCTCTTAATGAGATATTCAGAGCAGTCCATACCATTAAAGGTGATGCTGCATATATAGAACTTGAGACGGTTAATAAATTTAGTCATGTATTTGAAGATGTTGTAGAAAGAATAAAGAAAGGCACTATTTCAGTTACCCCTCAAATTATGGATACCATCTTTAAGTCAACAGATGCATTAAAGAATATGATAAATAGCCTTAAAGAGGGTAATTATAATCTCTCACTCCCTCCTATACATGATAAACTAAATGAGATAATAACGGGAAAGAAGATAGAAGTCCAAGATGAAAAGGCAACTTATAAGTTCATAGATAAGGAAGAAGAGCAGGTCTTTTTGGAGCAGATTCTGCAATACAGAGAGATATTAAAAGATAATATGGACAATCTTAAAGATAATGAAAATACCAGAAAGATCTGCAAAAGATGCCTTGAAAGCCTTTTAAATGCCTCAAAATTTATGGATATTAAACCAATGATGGCACTTTCTGAAAGATGCCTTGAATGCATAAAAGAGGGAAGGTTTGATGATGCAAGATCCATTATGGATGAGATCATTACCTTTATAGAGGGTCTTGAAAAAGAAACCAAGAGAATAGGAGAGATCCTTATAGAGCAAGGAAAACTCACTGAAGAAGAGCTTCATAAGGCATTATCAAAGCAAAAACCTGTAGGTCAGATACTACTGGAAGATGGTAAAATAAAAGAGGAGGATATAACGGATGCCCTCAAGAGACAGGAGATTATGGAGAGTGCCTCTCAATTCAAAGACAGGGTTCAAAAAGAAAAAGCATCTACTGTTAAAACAATGAGAATTGATGAATCTAAGATAGATAGATTCACCAATATGATAGGTGAGCTGGTGGTTGCACGTAATACCTATGAATATATCTTAGAGAATATAATTAGATCTGATGGTATGTCTGATCAATCAATTATAAAGGCATTGAAAGATAATCTCTATCTATTTTCACGCATCACTAACGAAATGCAGCAAGGGGTGATATCTTTACGGATGATCCCTATTAAAAACGTATTTGGCAGATTCCAGAGAGTGGTAAGGGATATGTCCAGAAGACAGAGAAAATCCATTGAGTTAATCATAGATGGAGGGGATACAGAGATTGATAAAAAAGTGGCTGATATGCTTTCAGACCCCCTGATTCATTTAGTCAGAAATGCATGTGATCATGGAATTGAAACCCCTGAAGAGAGGAGAAAGGCATCCAAACCAGAGACAGGGACATTGATATTAAGGGCAATGCAAGAAGGAAGTAATCTTATAATAAAGGTTATTGACGATGGAAGAGGTATAGATAGAAAGAAGCTGTATGAAAAGGCAAAATCAATGGGTCTTGATATACCTATGGATGATACCAGAAGACTATATGAGCTTATCTTTATGGCAGGGGTTTCCACAAGGGAAAATGTAACTGATATATCTGGAAGGGGAGTAGGAATGGATGTGGTAAAGACAACAATAAATTCCCTTGGTGGAAGTGTTCAGGTGATATCTGAAGAGGGAAAGGGAACCGAGATAACCATGACTATCCCCATGAATATGGGGGTTACTATGGCACTTATGATAGAGGTGGATGGGAATATTTATGCTATTCCAATGGATAATGTGGTTGAGACCGTCAAATTATCTAATGGTAGATTGAGGAGGATTCATAACAGAATGGGCTTTTACTATAGAGGACAGGTGCTTCCTGTTGAAAGACTTTCCATTCTCTTGGATAAAAATGAAAGACCGAAGGGAATATCAGAAGATGAGATGCCTATAGTAGTTTTGAGATCCCAAAAGGGAAAATTTGGGATAATTGTGGATAATTTTGTCCAGAATATGGAGATAGCTATTAAACCTGTTCCTCAACAACTTTCAGATATAGAGATTATAAGTGGAGTGACTGTGCTTGGAGATGGAAGAGTGGTGCTCCTTTTAAACCCTGAAAAACTTATTTAGGGGTGGAAGATATGTTTTGGCCGTTTAAAAAAGGGATTAATCTTAAAAAGATAATACCAAATAGTTTCCTTATCAAACAGAAGCTTATCAAAATAAGAGGTATAATATCCGTTATTATAGAGCAGATCTCTCAATCAGTTAAAAAGATTGAAGAATCCACCCTGGATGTAATAGACAACTTTACAGAACTCGTTAGAAATATTGAGAAAAATGCAGATCTTACAATTAGTCAAAAGGACATATTGAAACAGAACCTCTCCTTTGAACTTTGCAAACTCCAGGGTTTTAAACTCTATTCTAAAAATGGTGGCAGATTATGTGAGCGGCATCAGGAATGTAAGTTAAAAAACAGTTGTGTCTTAGAAGATGGTATAAAAGATGTCTTTGAAAGTCTTAGGATAATGATAAAGAACTCAGAAAATGAGATGAGGTCATTTACAGAAAAGATAAGTTCATATGTGGATAAATTTAATGAGATGGCAGAAAGGATGAAAGATATTAACAAGCTCTCCAATGATATATCTGAACTTGCAAGAACAACCAATATCGTTGCCTTAAATGCCACAATTGAGGCAGCAAGGGCAGGGGAAAAAGGACTGGGTTTTGGAGTTGTTGCTGGT
>Ga0190361_1001030_pt1 | contig 10721 bp, 7 predicted proteins | sample 48721845_MG_FD_161273 | JGI IMG/M metagenome (GOLD analysis project Ga0190361, IMG submission 161273) | Hydrothermal vent microbial mat bacterial communities from Southern Trench, Guaymas Basin, Mexico - 4872-18-4-5_MG | ecosystem: Environmental > Aquatic > Marine > Hydrothermal vents > Microbial...
GGGATCTGCTGGAAGCCATAGGGGGGAAAGTGGAAGAGCTTGTAAGCCCTATAACTGATGTAAGAGCCACTGAAGAGTATAGGAGGCATATGGCAGGAGTGCTTGTTAAAAGAGTTTTAGAAGATGCATGGGAAAAGGCAGCTTCAGAGAGGTAAGTGGGATGAAAAAGGAGATATGCTTTAATCTAAATGGGCAGGATATAAGGGTTGAGGTTGAATCTCACCAGATGCTTGTGGATGTTCTAAGAGACACCTTGAAGCTAACAGGGACAAAGATAGGGTGTGGTCATGGGGAGTGTGGGGCATGCACGGTGATTGTGGATGGAGTAAGTGTCAGTTCATGCCTCTATCCTGCCTTTGAAGTTGAGGGAAAGAGAGTGCTTACCATTGAAGGTCTTATAGGGGAGAATAACAGGATGCATCCCATTCAGGAGGCATTTGTTGAGCATGGTGGGGTTCAATGTGGATTTTGCACACCTGGCATGATCATGTCAGCATATGCCCTTTTAGAGGAAAATCCAGATCCCAGTGAGGAGGAGATTCGTAGAGGAATATCAGGAAATCTGTGTAGATGTACGGGATATGTTCAGATAGTTGAATCTATTAAGGCCGCTTCAGAAAAGATTAAAGAGAGAGATAGAGAGTAGGTGCTATGGGTCAGTTTTCCTTTGTAGGTAAAGAGATTCCCAGACCAGATTCCATAGATAAGGTGGCAGGAAGGGCACAGTATATCCATGATATGGAAAGGCCTGGAATGCTTTATGGAAAGATAAGGTTTAGTGATTATGCTCATGCAAGGATAGTCAGGATAGATACCTCAAAGGCAGAGAGACTTCCCGGGGTTAAGGCGGTTATTACAGGGTTTAATACACCTGAGATAAGGATAGGGTTTTTGAAGGACAATCCTGTTCTTAAAAAGGACAAGGTGAGACAATTCAGGGATGAAGTGGCAGCGGTTGCTGCATTGGATCCAGAGATTGCCGAAGAGGCTGTGGAACTGATAGAGGTTGAATATGAGGAGCTCCCAGGGGTATTTAGCCCTGAAGATGCATTAAAGGAAGGTGCTCCATTAGTGCATGAATTGGATCCAGGTGGTAGATCTAAGAAGGACAACTACCTTCCCATAAGATGGAGATTTAGTTGCGGCAATCTGGATGAGGCAAAGAGGAGGGCAAAGTATATAGCTGAGGGAAGTTATGAGACCCAGATCATGCACCATGTCTGTATGGGAACAGCAGGGTGTATTGCAGAGTTTGATCTTAATAATAATCTAAGGATTATTACCAAGACCCAGATTCCCTTTCTTGCTCAAAATGATTTTAAAAGGGCCCTTGATTTAATGGGCCTCAGAGGAAAGAATGTAAGGGTTCTGGTCCCTACCTTAGGAGGAAGTTTTGGCTCTGGCCTGGATACCCATGCATATGAATATATTGCCATATTGCTTGCATATAAGACGGGAAGGCCTGTTAAGATCGTATTTACAAGAGAGGAAGAATTCCGTGCGACCTCTCCAAGACAACCTGTTAAAGGCACGGTGGTTCAGGGGTGTGATGAAAATGGAAGGCTGCTTTTCAGAGAGGTGAGAATGGTCCTTGACAATGGTGCATATACCTCCTGGGGTGCTACCACTCCTTCTGTTATGATGCTTCCGATTACCTCCCTTTACAGGGTCCCAAATGTATTTTTTGATGCCCGATGTGTATATACAAATAACACCTTTTGCCAGGCCATGAGGGGATATGGTAATCCCCAGGCCACATTTCTTGTAGAGAGCAACTTGGATCAACTGGCAGAAGAGGCGGGGATAGATCCTCTGGAACTGAGGATGATAAACAGAAATGAGCCGGGTGAAGAGACACCCATGGGGTTGAGAATAGGTTCATGTGGACTGAAAGAGTGTATGGAAAAGGTCGCAGAAAGGCTTAACTGGAAAGAGAAGAGGGGCAAGAAGAGGATCTCAGACGGAAAGGCAAGAGGGGTGGGAATGGCATCTCTGATTCACACTGGAGGAGGTGCAAGGGTATATAGATCTGATGCCACAGGTGTGATACTCAAGCTGGATGACTTTGGAAATGTATCGGTTATATCAGGAGGAGTGGAGATGGGGCAGGGATTTGAGGCAGCACTTGTGGTGGCGACTGCAGAGGCATTGGGAGTAACTCCTGATAAGGTCAGGATAGTTACAGGAGATACCGATATATGCCCCTGGGATGTGGGAACCCATGCAAGCAGGGGGGCATATACCTCATGTAAGGCAGTTATTATGGCTTCTCAGAAGGCAAGGGAGCAGATATTTGAGCTTGCATCTGCACACTTTATGAAAAGGGTATATAGGAATCTTCAAAAACAGAAGAAAAGGGATCCTGATTTTCAGATCCCTGAACTTGACTATGAAAGGGTATGCGATCCTTCAGAATTTGATCTAAAGGAAAACTATATATATCTGAAAGAAGAGCCAGAAAACAGCTTATTGAGGGTTAGGCTGGATGAGATACTCAGAGAAGCGCATTATAGAAGTAATGGAAAGATGATTACTGTGGTGGCCTTCTTTGACCCTGAAAATGAGATGATTGACATGAAGACTTCCAGAGGAAATCTCTCTGAGGCATACATATTTGGATCTCAAGGAGCAGAGGTGGAGGTGGATCTGGAAACGGGTAAAATAAAGATCCTCCACTTTGTGGCAGCACATGATGTGGGAAGGGTGATAAACAGGCAGACCATCAGGGGGCAGGTAATTGGTGGGCTGGTGATGGGCTTAGGATATGCATTGAGTGAGGACTATAAGAGGGAGCAGGGAAGAAATATAAATCCTGATCTCTTAGACTATAAGATATTTTCAAGCGCAGATATGGACTTTCCCATTGATGTGGAATTCATTGAAAGCGATGAGGAGAAAGGCCCATTTGGTGCAAAAGGGGTGGGTGAGCCGGGACTGGTGCCAGCTGCTCCTGCAATTGCAAATGCCATATATGATGCCATTGGAGTTAGAATTACATCATTACCAATTACTCCAGAGAAGATCTTCTCTGCCCTTAGAGATAAAAGATGATTGGAGGTTTTCCTATGTCAGGAGACAGTAATCAGATATTGAAAAATGCCTTAGGGCTTCCTGCAATAGAAAGGGCTAAAATTGTAGATCGTCTGCTTTCCAGTCTTGATCAACCAGATAGAGAAATTGATGCACTATGGCGTAAAGAGGTGGAAGATAGATTAAAGGCCTATCAACAAGGGAAGATAAAGGCTGTGCCACTTAAGGAGGTCCTCTCTCGCTATTTAGATGAAAATTAGATTCTTAGAAATCGCTCAGATAGAGCTTGATGAAGCAATAGAATATTATAATTTAAAGTCTCCTGGATATAGAAAACCTGATCATTGGAAAGACAGGGTTAAAAGATCTCAAGAGTAAAAATTCAAGAAGGAGGCAGAATTATGGATACCATTAAAAGATTATATCCTAAGTTTCAAAACCCCTTGCTCTTAAAGATAGACAGACCCATGCCAAAGGAAGTGGCAATTATTGGCGCAGGGACCATTGGACCAGATATCGGATATTATATTAAGAGCGCACTCCCTGAGATAAGGCTCTATCTTGTGGATGTGGTTGAAAGTCAACTCAATGCGGCAAAGGCACGACTTGAAGGTTATGCCAAGAAGGCAGTAGAGAAGAGAAAGATGAAGGAGGATAAGGCAAAAAGGGTATTGGAAAATATTGTGTATACTCTGGATTATAATGAGATCTCAGGATGCGATTTTGTAATTGAGGCAGCAACAGAAAACATCCCTCTAAAGCAGCAGATATTTGAAAAGATAGAGGCAATTGTCTCAGACGAGACCATAATAACTTCCAATACCAGTTCCATACCTGCAGACAGGATCTTCAATAAGATGAAAAGGCCACAGAGGGCAACCATTACCCATTTCTTTGCACCAGCATGGAGAAGTCTGCCCGTTGAGGTGATAGTATGGGATAAGGTAGACAGGGATGTGGTGGATTATCTCTGCTGGTTTTTTGTAAATACGGGAAAAGTGCCCCTTATAACAGACAATGCCATATGTTTTATGCTGGACAGGGTGTTTGATAACTGGTGCAACGAGGCGGCATATCTTCTTCCAGATTCCACCTGCTCTGAGATAGATAAGGTGGCAGAGGAGTTTGTGGCAGCAGGCCCATTTTATGTGCTAAATCTTGCAAACGGAAATCCCATAATCATAGAGACTAATACCCTACAGATGGAAGAGGGGGAGCACTATAGACCCGCCAAGATCCTTGCCTCAGTTGAGAGATGGAAGACCCATAGACCAGGGGCCAAGGTGGAGGTGGATGAGGCATACAGAAGGAAGGTAAGGGATAGACTCTTGGGAATCCTTTTTTCTCAGAGCTTTGATATCATCGACAGAGGTATAGGCACAAAGGCGGATCTTAACTTTGGATGCCAGATCGCATTGGGTTTTAAAAAGGGGCCTATGGATATAATGAAAGAGCTTGGAGAGGATGAGGTAAAGAGAGTGATGGATAGATTTCTTTCAGATAGACCGGGATTCCCTACTCCTAAGGAGCCCTTTTCCTATTATCAGGACTTCTACCGTTATATATTGGTAGATGAGATGGATGGGGTTAAGATAATTACCATACGAAGACCTCAGGCATTAAATGCACTTAATGATGAGCTCAACATGGAGATATTGGATGTGCTTCAGAGATTTGAAGACGACCCACAGATCTCCGGATTTATCATAACTGGTTATGGAACTAGGGCATTTAGTGCAGGTGCAGATATTGGAAAATTCCCTGAGATGCTGGGAAATAGGGAGGCATCCATTGAATACTCCAGAAGCTGTGCCAAGGTTCAGATGTATATGGACAAGATGAAAAAGCCAGTAGTAGCTGCAATAAATGGCCTTGCCTTAGGAGGAGGACTGGAGATAGCCATAAGGTGCCATTCCATTGTGGCATTGAAAGGTGCCACATTCCAGTTTCCAGAGATAACCTTGGGAATACTTCCTGGTATAGGAGGTTGCATTGTCCCATACCGTAGATGGCCAAAGGGAGCAGAGATATTTCACCAGATGATCTGCCTTGCAAGACCGCTTAGCATGGATGAGGCATTAGATATCGGAATGGTGGATGCACTGGCAGATGATTTTCAGAACCTTATCTCCAAGGCAATGGATCAGATCAAAAAGATTAGGGATAATATCCCAAGCATTCCAGATGGAAAGGTTGATATTCCACCTGTCCAGATTCCCGATGAGCCCATGGCAGGAAAGCAGCCATTGAGCAAAGAGGCGGTGAGCATTGCAGCCAAGACCATAGAAGAGGGCGCTAAGGCAGATACCTTAGAAGATGCACTTGAGATAGGTTATAGGGGATTTGGAGAGATTGCATGCACTGAGGCCGCAAAAGAGGGTATAGGTGCATTTCTTGAAAAGCGAAGGCCCAATTTCAGAAAATAAAGGGGACAGTTGCTGGAGCTGTAGTCGGCAAAGGCCTTAAAAATGTCAAAATGGAAGTGCCACACAATATGTTTTCATTTTTGACATATTGGGTGAAGTGAAGATCAACAATTTTTGAAAATGAAAGGGGAAGATGTTAAGAATTTAAAAGATTCAAAGATCTCGAAAAAGGTCAAGAAGATTTATGGGGTGGTGCTTGCAGCAGGTGAGTCTAAAAGAATGGGATTTCCAAAACAGCTAATCAAGATAGGTGATAGGAGCATGCTTCAGTGGGTTTTAGATGCATCGCTGAGTTCCAGGCTGGATAAGGTAGTTTTGGTATTGGGATATATGAAAAATGAAATTCTAAAATCCCTCGGATCCTTTATAGGAGATCCAAGGCTTATGATTATTGAAAATTCCCGATACAAGCTTGGTATGGGTGTATCCATTTCATGTGCAATGGAAGCAATTAAGGACAGGTGCCAATATGTTATGATTCTTCTTGGAGATATGCCCTTTGTAAGAGAGGATGTTATAGATAGGCTTATTGAGGCATATCTCTTATCCGGAAAGGGATTAGGTGCAATAGTTACAGATGAGCGTCAAACACATCCTGTAATTATACGAAGGGAATATTTTCCCTATCTCCTATCGCTTTGTGGAGATAAGGGTGCACGAAAATTATTTAAGAGCAATTTAGATGATCTTTTCACCCTTTACTTTCCTTTTGACAGTAGAGACTTAGACACGCCCCAAGATCTCAATGGCTTGGATTTTAGTTTGAAAGATATAGATAAGCACCCCTGAAATGAAATCCAGGGGTGCTTATTGATCACTCGTTTTTATGCCTTCTCTACCTGCACCTTGATGTATTTCAGAAGTGGGGTACATGCATACATTTCAGGGGTATTTGGCCTCATGAGACCACCTGTATTAGCTCCTCCAAACTCAGGAAACTTAGGATCCGCCTCAAGGCCCCGTTTATGGCCGTAACCGCCTGCTGAAGCGACCACACCCTTTAAGATGTCCTCGGTAACCTTGGCACGTATACGATACTCCGCCCAGGGCGATCTTATCAGAACCATATCTCCATCTTTTATGCCTCTCTCCTTGGCATCTTCTGGATGGATCCACAGGGTGTTTGAAGGCGCCATCCTCATCAAACTGTAAACATTAAAGGTTGAAGAGTGTTCATGTGTAAGAATCTTAAACATACCGTGAATCAAGGGATACTTTTCATCCGGTTTTAGATCAGGAAAATCAATATTCGGGTCTTTGTAGTCAGGGAGAGGATCTACACCTTTTTCTTCGGCCACCGGGTTCTTAAAGTTGTATTTACCGGTTTTTGTTTTACCTGAAGAGCTATAGCCCTCAGGCACATTTAAAGATCCCCACTTCTTATACTTGTAGTATTCTGCCTTATCAGTAATGATATAGCCATTTTTCTTAACCTCTTCAAAGGACCAAGGAGTACCCTTTAGCATGTTCCTGAGCCCCTCTTCAATATCTTTAAACGGAAAGTATTCACCTGCCCCCATGCGTTTGGCAAGCTCAATGCACATCCACCACCAGGGCCTGGAGTTATACAGGGGCTCTACAGATTTTGCAAAATAGGAGATAAATGCCTCATAAAGCCAATCATTCCTCAGAGCGCTGTCTTCAATGGCAGTACAGTCTGGTAGAACCACATGAGCGTAAAGGCCCGCATTGTTCATCCAGGCATCTATGGTAACCATAAAGTCCAGGTCTCTGAGTGCCTTGATATTAGCCGGTTCATTACCCCAAGAGAGAACAGGATCGCCAAAATATTGTATCAATACCTTTATTCTGCCCTTGGCCACATCTTCTGGGAACCATGAGGGACACCAACCGTTCCACATACGCAGCTTGTGAAGTTTGGGTGGAACATTTGCTGGAGGTTTTTTCTGCCCTTCTCCCCAGCCGCTATTCAGCTTGCGCTTAAATGGCAAAGAGGGACCTCCAGGTGCATCAAAGGTGCCGCAGAGCGCATTAAGGGCCTGGACAGCAGCAGTAGTATGCATGGCATTAGGGAAATGGGCAGTTCCTGTCCAGGAACCAACCCCCTTATTCTTGGCAGTTGCGAATTCCTTTGCAATCCTTTCAATGGTGCTGGCCGGCACCCCGCATATCTTTTCCGCCCATTCAGGTGTGCGAGCTACGCCATCTTCTTCGCCCAGAAGCCGTTTTTTGAAGTCCTCAAACCCGTATGTCCAGTTCTCCACAAATTCCTTATCATAGAGATTATTTTTGACAATAACATAGCACATAGCCATAGCCATTGCCCCATCGGTACCTGGTTTGATCTTAATCCACTCAGTTGCAGCCGCTGCGGCTTCAGACTTCCTGGGGTCTACCACAACCATTTTTGCCCCACGTTTTAATGCATTTCTGAGCATACCGACCTGCCTCCGACCATAGGAGGTAGCAAAGGGGTTTTGCCCAAAGAAGATTATGTAATCTGACTCTTCGAAATTGATCCAAGGCCTTTTGTCATTCAAATTGTGTTCATTAGACATGCGGATAGAGTTATCACACATTGCGCGGTGACTTATGTTATGTGTGCCATACCAGTCCCACAGGGCTTTGTGGAGCCATCTGTTCCAGTCATTTCCGTCCATGTAGCCAACTACACTACCATCTTTACCATGCTCTTTGATACTCATGAGTTTATTAGCAATAAGATCAAGTGCCTCGTCCCATGTGGCCTTGCGAAATCTTTCACCTTCTCTGATAAGGGGCTCCTTAAGGCGATAAGCGCTATACACATAGTCCCTCCTTGAAGCCCCTTTGGGACAGATAAAACCCCCACTTTTTGGATCACCTTTAAGGCCAGTCGTCCTTATAAGGATGCCATCCTTGACTATATCAGTGATCCCGCAGAGACCACCACACACATAGCAATGGCTATTAATCTTCTTTTCCGGCTCTTCTTCTTTTACTCCCTCGGCTATCGTATAATAATTATCCCCTAAATTGAGCTGATTAACAGCATCGGAAAGTTTCTCTATAGCACTCTGATACTCCGGTCTTACACCGTTTCGATCATTGTATATAAAGCTCAACGTGAACGCTGATAGGCCTTTGTAAAAATCTGTCGTGGCAGCGTTGTAAAGGGTGGCATGAAATTCCGGTATCCAGTTCATGAGATGGTTGTTTATGAAATTAGTTGCAGCATCATTCTTTCCCTTTTCCAGGAGATAGCGGACAAATTCCAGCTCCACGGCAATGTAATCATCCAGATCCTTATAGTCTTCTGATTTGTGAACCCCTGCTTTACGAAACTCTGCTCGCACATCAAATACAGATTTCTGCATAACTACAGGCACGCCTGTAGCATGAACAGACTCGTAAGGCATTGCCGGATTCACGCCGGCATTGAGAAATATATCCGCATACTCATAACTCAGTTCTTTATAAATCTTGTCCCTATCCTGTTTCTCAAGGTATTTGATCATCCTGTTAATGCCCCTGGCCAAGTCAATAATTTTGCATTCCTTAACAAAGTCTTTCAACTTAGCTAAGAAATTTTTATCCATCAATTTTACTACAAAATCTTTGGAAATTTCGTCCCTATAAAGGGCTGAAAGAAACTTATAGATATCTGCCCTTTGTTTGTTAAAAATTTCACTTTCCATTGCAAAGACCTCCTTTTTTTAATTAGATATTATACTAAACTAAGAAATCTATTCTGAAACCTTTCCAGGTCGGAGACCAGACCCCCAAAAATTAACTTTAAATAACCCAAAATTACAGCTTTTTTCTGAGAGCTTTGAAAAATTCAAAGCTCTCCCCAATAATTCCTTACTAGTTTTTCCCTTAGTCGCTACTTTAAATTTTATCAACGCAATAATATTAATAAGAAGATCATTGTCAAGAAATAAAATTAACAGATAAAAAAATTTCTATTTCATGAGATATCTAATGGCCTTTTCAAGGCCATCAAGGGATAGTTCAAACATGGGAAAGATCTCTGCTATTACCCCAATGGTATATGTATAGGGCCATTCCTCTTTGGGTTTGGGATTTAACCAGATGCAATGGGAAAAGGTCTTAGATATAAATTTGAGTCTTTCAATACTTGGTCTTCCCGATCTCTCCTCCAAGTGTATGGAACCATCTGTTGCCATGAGTTCATAGGGTGCCATACTGGCATCACCTACAATAATAAAACGGGATTCAGGATCAAGGCGGAAAAGATCATCCACCGGAAAAGGCCTCTTTCTCCTTGGGGGATCTTCCCAGAGATAATCATATATGGTGTTATGGAAATAGAAGATCCTTAGATCCTTAAACTGAGACCTTGCATAATTAAAGAGGCTTTGCACAATATCCACATAGGGTTCCATGGACCAACCGCCATTGTCAATTGCAAGGATGACCTTAAGTCTATCCCTTAAAGAGCGTTCAAATACAATCTCTATCTCTCCTGCCTGTTTCATTGTCTGGTAGATGGTTTCACGGATATTTACCTTATCTTTTGGGCCTACTGGGACCATATGCCTTAGCCTTTTTAATGCCTCCCCTATCTGAGATTCAGTAAGTGGGCCACTCTGGCTATAGTCCCTGTATCTTCTATCAAGTGCAACCTTTATGGCGGATCTGTTTCTGGATATTCCCCCAACCCTCATTCCACCTGGATAATAACCTGAATGCCCCACAGGGGATGTCCCTCCTGTTCCGATCCACCTATTCCCACCGTGATGTGCCTCTGTCTGTTCCCTTAACCTTTCAAAAAAATACCTAATTAGCTCCTCAGGAGTAAGTCTTTGAAGATCCTCAGGATTAATATCTAAAAATCTTGATAGCTCCTTTGGTGCCTTAAGCCACTCTTCAAGTAGGGCCCTTGCAATCTCATCCAGTTCCCATTCTTCCACCTCTTCTGTTTCAACTCCATGGAAATAGCGTGCAAATATCTGGTCATAGAGATCAAAATATCTCTCACTCTTAATCAATATAGACCTTGCTACATAATAGAAGTCCTCAAGGGAATTGATAAGTCCCATATTGAGGGCCTTCATAAGGGTAAGGAAAGAGGTGATACTAACAGGAATACCTGCATCCCTCAGCTTATAGAAGAAATTTATAAACATATCTCCTTAACTCTATGAGAGCTTTGCATAACCCCTTTTTACACTGCGACCCCTGTCATTGCGAGCGAAGCGGAGCTCCGAAGGAGCTGAAGCAATCTAAGAACCTTCGCTGATGGATGAGATTGCTTCGTCGCTAACGCTCCTCGCAATGACGGTGTAATGGGTCTTTTAA
>Ga0190361_1001035_pt1 | contig 10704 bp, 10 predicted proteins | sample 48721845_MG_FD_161273 | JGI IMG/M metagenome (GOLD analysis project Ga0190361, IMG submission 161273) | Hydrothermal vent microbial mat bacterial communities from Southern Trench, Guaymas Basin, Mexico - 4872-18-4-5_MG | ecosystem: Environmental > Aquatic > Marine > Hydrothermal vents >...
TGTTAACGGAAGAAATCAAATACTGAAAGAGCTTCAAGCCATCGGCTTGAAACCCGCTTTTTATGTCAGTGACCGTATAGCAATGATCAGAATTGGTCCAGGCGATCTTGATACTTTCTTCAACTACATTGGTCCTTGCCCTTCAGAATTGCAAGAAATCTTTGGCCATAAGTGGATGCTCCCGCAATGAAGTCGCGGGAGCATTTTTTTGTTTGAAAAATATGATAAAATAAAACAATTTATGAGAGAAGAAAAAAAAGTTTATTTTATAGGTATAGGAGGGATAGGAGTATCGGCCTTAGCCCAATATTATTTAAAAAAAGGCGCCAAGGTTTATGGTTCTGATTTGGCGCCTTCTGAGATTACCAAAATGTTAGGGAAAAAAGGAGCGAAAATTATAATAAATTCAAAATTCAAATCTCAAAATGCGAAATCACAATTCAAAATTCAAAATTTAATAAAAGAAGCAGATTTGATTATTTATTCCAAGGCGGTGCCGGGAAATCATCCAGAACTTAGATTGGCAAGAAAATTTAAAAAGCAATGTTTAAGCTATCCTGAAGCTTTAGGAGAATTAACTAAAAAATATTTTACAATTGCTGTTTGTGGTACTCATGGGAAAAGTACAACATGCGCAATGATTGCTTTAATTTTGATAAAGGCTGGCTTAAACCCAACTGTGATTTTGGGAACAAAACTAAAAGAATTTGGTGATTCTAACTTTAGAATGGGAAAACCAATTAAAAATTCAAAATTAAAAATTCAAAATGAAAAATTAAAGAATGGAATTTTGGTGATTGAGGCAGATGAGCATTTTGGCTCCTTTTTAAATTATTGGCCGAAAATCATTGTTTTAACCAACATTGAAAAAGAACATCTTGATTATTATAGGAATTTCAAAAATTATCTTCGAGCTTTCAAGAAATTTATAGAGCATCTCTCAGAAGGCGGTTGGCTTATTTTAAATAAAGACGATAAAAACATAAAAAAATTAAAAATTAAAAATGAAAAATTAAAAATTAAAAAATTTACTCTCAAACAAAAAGAGGCAAGAAAATTAAGAAAAATTTTAAAAGTTCCAGGAAAACACAATGTCTATAACGCTCTTGCCGCTTTAACCTGTACAAGGGTTTTAGGAATACAAGATAAAATTTCATTTGAGGCTTTATCTAAATATAAAGGTTCTTGGAGAAGAATGGAGGAGAAAAGAATTACCATTGATCGTTTATCATTTATTCTCGTCTCAGACTATGGTCATCATCCCACCGAAATTAAGGCAACAATTTCGGCTTTGCAAGAAAAATATCCAAGAAAAAAAATTTGGCTTGTATTCCAGCCTCATCAATACCAAAGAACCTACTACCTGTTTAAAGATTTTGTAAAGGTTTTAAAAGATCTTAAAGTTCAAAAAATTCTTATCCCTCCTATTTTCGATGTACCCGGCAGAGAAAATGAAGAAATCCAAAAGAAAGTTTCTTCAGAACGATTAGTAAAAGCAATCAACCAACAACTTGAAAAACCAAAAGCATTTTTCATTCCGGATTTTCAAAAAATCAAGAGTTTTATTAAAGCAAATTTTGAAGATGATATCCTTGTTATTATGGGAGCGGGAGACATCTATAAATTGGCGCAGGAATTTTCCACTTGACCTTATTTTTGAAAAAGAGGTATGATATTATAATTAAAAGACCCCGCAAAAATTTAAATACATTCAGTTATAGGCGGGGTAAAGGTCGGAAAGAAACCTAACAACTATATAAAAAAATGAGCCCAATTGTATCTGCAATAATTTGGATTGTTATAGGATTAGTTGTTCTGGGGGTGGTTTGGTATCTTTTGAAGAAACAAAAATCAAGAGGAGGATCAAGCACACCCTCAGCATAGGTGTTTAATGAAATAATGTTTTTCTCCAAGGAAAGCGTCTTGAAAAAGGCGCTTTCCTTGTTTAATAACTAAAAAAGTTAGAGTGCTCTTGTCTGACACTTTACACAAAATGAAGGGTTTGGTATATTAGAATGTGCTATGAGGTTAATAGATATCATCACAGTTTTGTGCTTTCTTGCAGCCCTCTTTATAGTAGCTTCTGGATTGCTTTCAAAATATGAGGGTCTTTTGGCTACTCTTGTGAAATAAAAATCTGATTAAGATTATGGATAAAGAAATTCAGCTTCAACTTAGAGCCAAAAAAAGAGATGTGTTGGGCAGAAAAACCAAACGTTTGAGGGCAGAGAATCTTCTGCCGGCTATTTTGTATGGACCGAAAATAAAAAATATCCCCCTTGTTCTGGACTATAAGTCATTTGAGAAAGTTTGGAGCAAAGCAGGGGAGAGTTCGCTAATTAATTTAGAGATTGAAGGAGAAAAGAAAAAATATTTGGTACTTATTCACGATATTCAACAAGACCCTCTCACAGATAAAATTATCCATATAGATTTATATCAACCTGATCTAGAAAAGAAAGTTACCGCTTGGGTTCCTCTTGTAATTGTAGGGGAGGCACCAGCGGTGAAGAACTTAGGAGGGACTTTAGTAAGAAACTTAGATGAGGTAGAAGTAAGGGCTTTACCAAGAGATTTGCCACATGAAATTAAGGTAGATGTGAGCAATCTCAAAGAAATTCATGACGAAATTTTAATAGAGGACTTGCAAGTACCCAATAATGTAGAGATTTTAAAAAACCCAAAGGAGGTTGTAGTTACTGTAGCCCCGCCTGAAAGAGTAGAAGAAGAATTAGCAGAAGAAAAAGAAGAAATCAAAGAGCCAGAGGTAATTAAAGAGAAAAAAGAGGAAGCAGAAGAGAAAGAACAAAAACAGGAAGAAGGGTAATTTTTATTTAAATTGATATGCAAAAAAAGGCTTTGTGCAAAACCTGCTTTATTACAATACTGATGGTAAGCTTCTTTTTTACATTTTTTATTGAGGCCCAAAACTTAGAAGAGAAATGTGATCTTGAAAATGTAGATAAAGAATGCGAGAGACTAAGCCCCTCAGATTGTCAGGCACTTCTAAATGAGTGCCTGAATTTTTATCAGGAAAAAAGTGAGTATTATCAAAAAGAAGTTAAAGAGACCCAAGAACAGAGAAAAACGCTTCAAAGCGAAATTCGGTATTTAGAAAACAAAATAAAAAAGTTACAGAACGAAATTTCTCACAACGAACTTGTTATAAAAGATTTACGCCTTCAGATTCAAGATACAGAAAAATCTATTGATATCACTTCACAAAAAATAGAAGAAACTAAAGAAAAAATTGCCAGAATCCTAAGATTAATTGATGAATATGATCAAAAATCAATTATAGAAATTTTACTAGAAGAAGCTAGCCTTTCAGACTTCTTTGATGAGTTAGCAGCGCTTGAAAGCTTAAATTACCAACATCAGCAACTTCTTAAAAATATTAAAAATTTAAAGACAAATTTGGAACAACAGAAACAATCTCTTTTAGAAGATAAAGAAGAACTGGAGCGGGCGGTGTTGGTAAGTTCAATAAAGGCTAAAGAAAGCCAAGAATTAAAAGAAGAAAAAGACTGGCTTTTGAAAAAAACCAAAGGTAAAGAACAGAAATACAAAGAATATTTAAAAGAGGTACAAGAGAAAGCCGCTGAGATTAGAAAGAGAATTTTCGAATTAGCTCAGGTTGCTGAAACAGAGGCTCCAAGTTATGAAGAAGCCTATGAGCTTGCAAAGCAAATAGAAGGTATAACGGGTATAAGACCTGCGTTACTTCTTGGGCTGCTAGAGGTAGAATCGGCAATTGGCAAAAATGTGGGTCAATGTAATTGTGAAGGTAAAACCTATTGTAGGCATCCTGATGTTTCGTGGAAAGAAGTGATGCCAAAAAGTCACTGGGATTCATTTTTGCAGATTACAAAAGAATTAGGATTGGACCCTAATAAAACTCCGGTCTCTTGTGCTGTAAATGGAGGAAAGGTTCAGTGGGGAGGAGCTATGGGACCAGCTCAATTTATGCCAAATACCTGGCTGAAATTAGGCTATAAAAAAAGAGTAGAAAAAATTACCGGAGTTAAACCGGCTAACCCCTGGCGTATTAAAGATGCATTCTTAGCTGCCGCCTTATATCTTGCTGATTTTGGAGCAGATTCACAAAGATTGAAAGATGAAATTGGGGCAGTTACGGCTTATTTATGTGGCACTCCTTATATGACCACAACCTGTAAAAAAGCCGGAGGTAAATGGTATAGATCAGCAGTTTTGGAGAAAGCTTCCAAATGGCAGAAATGGATTGATGAAGGAGTATTTGAAAAGTAAATACTAAATCCTAATTTCTAAATCCTAAACAAATTCAAAATTCTAAATTCAAAAATTCAAAGCTTTTAGATTAAAATTTAGGATTTATTTAAGGTTTTTTCTAATTCCTCAACAATTGGGTCTAACTCACCTCCAAGAATTTCTTCTATATTGTGCCAAGTTTTTTTAACTCGATGATCCGTAACTCTATCTTGAGGAAAATTATAAGTGCGTATTTTTTCAGATCGCTCCATTTTGCCAATTTGGGATTTTCTGGTTTGCTGTATCTCCTTTAATTGTTGTTCTTCTTGCATTTTTAAAAGTCTTGCTTGCAGAATCGCCAGAGCATTTTCTCTATTTTGAGCTTGAGTTCTTTCACTTTGGCAGGTAACCACAATTGAAGTTGGTATGTGAGTAATTCTTACTGCTGACTCCCTCCTATTTACATATTGCCCTCCCGGCCCAGATGCTCTAAAAGTTTCAATTTTTAAGTCTTTTGGATCAATGTGAATCTCCGCTTTTTTTGGTTTTTTTAAAACTACTACTGAAGCGGTGGAAGTATGAATTCTTCCTGATTTTTCAGTCTCAGGAATTCTTTGAACCCTATGAACGCCCCCTTCATACTTTAGCTTTGAGTAAGCTCCTTTACCTGTAATTTCAAATATAGCCTCTTTGATACCGCCAAGATCAGTTTTTTTTGTTTCAAGAATTTTTACCTTCCATCCTTTTTTGTTTGCGTATTTGAGATACATTGAAAAGAGATCTTGGGCAAATAAAGCCGCTTCCTCTCCTCCAACCCCTGGCCGAATTTCAACAATGACTGATTCTGTTTTTTCTTTATCTTGTGCAAAACTTTGAAGTTCTTTCTTTAAAATTTGAAGCCTCTGCTGCAGGTCTTCTTTTTCTTTTTTAGCCAACTCTAACAACTCTTTATTAGTTTCTTTTTTTAAAATCTCTTCTGTTTCCTCTATCTTTTTTCGTATCTCTTGTAATTCTGTGTATTTCTGGAGAATTTTTTCAATTTCACCTCTTTTTTTAATAAGCTCTCCAACTCTAACCCAATCTTCTTTTTTTTGGGCCTCCTCAATTTCTTTTGTAAGCTGATTGTATTGAGAGGTTAAGTAATCTAAGTCTTCCATAATTAAAAACTCCTCTTAAAATAAAGAGATTTAAATAAGCAACAGTTATTTTTTTTGCTTTTTTTTCTTTTTTAGTTGAGCGTGTTTTTCAAGTCGAGATTTGAACTTCTGAATTTGACCTAGTGTATCTACCACTTTATCTTTGCCTGTATAAAACGGGTGACATTTTGAACAAATTTCAACCTCAAGCTCTGGTTTTGTTGAGCCAACAGTAAACTCATTGCCACAGGCACATCTTACTTTTGCGTTTTTATAGTACTTTGGATGAATACCCTTTTTGGCCATAATAATCAATAATAAATAAATTAATATTCACTCAATATCCTAGCAGAGATCTTGAAATAATTCAAGAGATTCATTACAATAACATATATCTTCTTGGGTTTACAAAATGATACTTTTTTTGCTATTCTAATTCGTATCTATGAAAAAGAAAAAAGAAGAGTCCAAAAACCAGGTAGAGATTGATATCCAAGAGATGGCAAAATGCGGTGTCCATTTGGGACATCGTTCTTCTAAATGTCATCCCAAGATGAAACCATACGTTCTTGGTGTAAAAGGAAGTGATCATATTCATATTATAAATCTAGAAATCACTGCTCAAAAATTGAAAGAAGCCTTAGATTTTATTCAAAACCTTACAAAAGAAGGCAAAGTTATTCTTTTTGTAGGTACAAAGCCAGGAATTCAACATCTTATAAAGGAGATAGCAGTTGAGTGCGGATTTCCTTATGTTGAAAACCGTTGGCTTGGAGGCACGTTAACAAATTTTAAAGTAATTAAACAAAGAATTAATTATTTAAAAGAGCTAGAAAGAAAAAAGGAGGCTGGGGAGCTTGAGAAATATACAAAAAAAGAAAGGTTAAAATTTGACAAAGAGATTCAAGATTTGGAAAAAAAATTAGGTGGCATTAAGGATTTAGAAAACTTACCCGATGCAATTTTTATTGTTGATATGGCCCGAGAAAAAACGGCTGTCAGAGAGGCAAAAAAGAAAGGCATTCCTTTAATTGCAATTGTTGATACAAATGTTGATCCAACACTTGCCGACTTTCCCATTCCGGCTAATGATGATGCCATATCTGCAGTGAAATATATTCTAGATAAAGTCAAAGAGGCAATTTTAGAGGTAAAAAAGAAGAACCAAGAACCAAGCACCAAATAACAAATAAATTCCAAGAACCAAGATCCAAGAACCAAAAGAAGAACCAAGAACCAAATAATTAAATTACTAATCTATGGAGAATATTGAGAAAATAAAAGAACTTCGTCAAATTACAGGCGTTTCTCTTTCTTTATGCAAAAAAGCTGTTGAGGAAGCAGAAGGAGATTTGGAAAAAGCAAAAGAATTATTAAGAAAATGGGGCGAGGATCTAGCATCTAAAAAATCTTCAAGAGAAACAGGAGAGGGTATTATAGATGCCTATATTCATTCCAATAAAAAAATTGGCGTTTTGATAGAGTTAAGATGCGAGACAGATTTTGTAGCAAGAAACGAAGAATTTCAAAAACTTGCCCATGATTTAGCAATGCATATTGCAGCAATGGGTCCCAAATATGTAAAAGAAGAAGATATTCCTGAAGAAGAATTAAACAAAGAAAGAGAAATTTATAAAGAGCAATTTGAAAAAACTGGCAAGCCGCAGGAAATTATTGAAAAAATGATAGAGGGGAAATTAAAGAAATATAAAGAAAGCATTTCGCTTTTGAGGCAGCCTTTTGTAAAAAATCCTAAGAAAACTGTTGAGGAGGTGATTAAAGAATATATTGCAAAACTTGGTGAAAATATCTCAGTTAAAAGATTTGTAAGATTTGAGATATGATACAACTTATAGCCTCCATCTTATTTGGGATTAGCATTATAGGGATGGCTTTTTTGTTGGCCAAAACAAAAGGAGAAGGTTTGAAAAAGCAAGAAAGAAAAAAAGCCCGTATTTCGAGGTTGAAAGAGAAGTACAAGATTCCTCAAAAAGCTCCTTTTCAATTTAATGTTAATAATTTTCTAAGGAAATTTTTAATAAGATTAAAGATTTTCCTTTTGAAATGTGAAAATAAAATAGATGCTTGGCTAAGACAAGTCTCTCATTCAAAAAAATTCAATGACGATTACTGGGAGAGATTTAAAAAATAGCCAAGTAATTATGCCGAGATAGCTCAACGGTAGAGCAGCCGCCTTGTAAGCGGCAGGTTGCGGGTTCGAATCCCGCTCTCGGCTCCACTATTTTGAAATACCACATTTACGGTTCTTGATTAGTTGATCCCGCAGGAAGTTCTGTGGGGGCCTTGTTCTTTGTGATATAATAAATAAACTATGAAAGGGATAGAGCTTATTATTCAGCCTCTCTTAGTAGGACTCTCTTCTGGGGTTTTTTGTGGGATGTACTGTTTTCCTTTTATTGCCCCCATTTTGATAAGTGAAAAAAGAAAGCTTTCTCAGGATTTCATTTTGCTTTTAAAGTTCATTTTTGGAAGGCTTTTGGGATACATTGCTTTTGGGGCACTTTTTGGCTATCTTGGCGAAAAAATTACCCAAGATAAATTTGATTTAATTGCAAGCATAGTTCTGATTGTTCTCTCTGCAATTTTGGTTTTGTATACTCTTGGCTTTATTAAAAAGAAACGTTCTTTTTGCTTGAAACCCAAAATTAAAACAAAGCTCCCGATATTGATGGGATTTCTGATGGGAATAAATGTTTGTCCTCCTTTTTTAATGTCACTTGTTTATGTTTTTAAGCTTCATAATGTATTGTACGGAGTAATTTATTTTCTGATTTTCTTTTTAGCAACCACAATTTATTTTATCCCTCTTGGATTTTTGGGCTATTTTAATAAATTCAAAGAATTTCAAGCAGTAGGACGAATTTCAGCCTTAATTGTAGGTGTTTCATTTTTTGTGTATGGAATTTATGATATTATAAGATACTTTTATGACTAAGAATTTCAATTGGTATTTATTAAAGATTCAACGAATAAGCGGAGTCATTCTGCTTGTTTTGGTAATTCTATTTTTTATCTCGGGATATGGGACAACAAGACAGATAATTGATCCAATATTTGCAAAAATTCTTCACGAAAAAATTCTTCCCGTTCCTTTTGTTTTCTTTTTGTTGCTGCATATTTCCTTCTGGCTTAAAAGATGGCTATTGCGATGGATTAAAGATGAGAAGTGGGTCAATATTTATTTGATAATTTTGGAAGTAATAATTTTCATCTTGTTTGTTGTATATTTTGCTTATGAATAAAGCAAAAATTGGAGCAATAGTATTTTTGCTAGTCATTGTTGGGGTTTTGGTATTTTTAATTACTTCAAAAGAAAAAGCCAGAACAGAAGACTTGCATGAGGCAATGTATTATGAAGTTTTGGAAGGGAAGATTGTAAGGTGTAATTTATGTCCAAATCGATGTATTCTTTCCCCAGGACAGATAGGCAATTGCCGCGCAAGAAAAAATATTGATGGCAAGCTTTATTCATTGGTATATGGCAAGATTGCTGCCAAACATTTAGATCCTATAGAAAAAAAGCCTCTTTATCATTTTTTGCCCGGTACAAAGGCTTATTCAATTGCTACAACCGGTTGTAATTTAAGATGTAAATTCTGTCAAAATTGGCAAATCGCACAGGTTTTTCCTTGGGAGGTTAAAACAATAGATATGACTCCCGAGCAAGTAGTTGAGGAGGCTTTGAAATCGGGAGCACAGTCTATTGCCTTCACCTACACAGAACCTGTTGTATTTTATGAGTTTATGCTAAATACTGCAAAGCTTGCAAAAGAGAAAGGTTTAAAAACAGTAATGATTACTTCAGGATACATAAACCCAGAGCCATTAAAAAATCTTTTAAAATATTTGGATGCGGTGAAAATAGACTTTAAAGGATTTTCAGATAAGTTCTACCAGAAAATGACTATGGGACATGTTCAACCTGTGTTAGATGCTATGAAAATAGTAAAAGAATCAGGAAAATGGCTCGAGATTGTTAATTTGATAATTCCTGGTGAAAATGACTCAGACGAGGATATTAGGAATTTAGCTTTGTGGGTAAAAGAAAATTTAGGAGAAGATGTGCCAGTGCATTTTACTCGTTTTCATCCAGATTATAAATTGCTTAATACTCCTCCAACGCCAATTGAAACTTTAAAAAGAGCGCGAGAGATTGCAATGGAAGTAGGGCTGAAATATGTCTATACAGGAAATGTTTATGATCCAGAAGGAAGCACTACATATTGTCCTGAGTCAAGAGAGGTTGCAATCAAAAGAGAGGGATTTTTTGTAATTGAAAATAATTTAGACGAAGAAGGGAAATGTCCTTCGGGTGAGAAAATCCCAGGAGTCTGGAAATGATAATGCAAAATGTAAAATGTAAAAGCTAAAATTAAATCGCTTCAAATCTCTATCTTAAATGCTAAACCTGATTAAACGAAAAAAATTATTAATAATTCTTTTAAGTTTGGGAATAGTGCTTCTTCTGGTTTTGTTTTTGGTTTTGCCCAAAAAAGAGAGTACAGAGAAAAAAGAACTAGAGATAATTAGAGAGCCGACGGTAGCTGGAGAGTTTTATCCTGAGGATAAAATTCAATTATCTGCACTCATTGATAACTTTTTGGAAAAAGCCTCTTTGCCAGAAGTAAAGGGCGAGGTAATTGCTCTTATTGTGCCTCATGCAGGATACCAGTTTTCAGGAGAAGTGGCAGCGCATGCATTTAAAACTTTAGAAGGAGAGCAAGTTGATACAGTGATTATCGTTGGAAATAGTCATCATGAAAGATTTGACGGAGTGTCTGTTTTTCCGAAAGGAGTTTATAAGACCCCACTTGGGGAGGTGGAAATAGATTCAGATTTGGCTCAAAGAATTATACAAGAAAGTGATAGGATATTTTTTAGAGAAAGTGCTCATCAACTAGAACATTCAATTGAGGTAGAAATTCCGTTTTTGCAAAAAACGCTCAAACATTTTAAGATTGTACCAATTTTATTTGGGAATTCCCAAAAAGATGACTGGAAAATTTTAGGAGATGCAATTTTGAAACATATAAAAGGGAAAAATGTAATTTTGATAGCAAGTTCAGATTTATCTCATTACCCTCCCTATGAAGTTGCAAAATATGCAGACAAAAAAACAATAGATGCAATTTTGACCGGAGACATAGAGCATTTTGAAAAAACAATTCAAGAATTACAGCAAGAAAATTTACCAAATGCTGTTACTTTTGCCTGCGGAAGTGATGCAATAAAAACAGTAATGTATGTGGCAAGACAGTTGGGAGCCAGTGAGATAAAATTGCTTAAATATGCAAATTCCGGAGATTCCACCGGAGAC
>Ga0190361_1001036_pt1 | contig 10699 bp, 7 predicted proteins | sample 48721845_MG_FD_161273 | JGI IMG/M metagenome (GOLD analysis project Ga0190361, IMG submission 161273) | Hydrothermal vent microbial mat bacterial communities from Southern Trench, Guaymas Basin, Mexico - 4872-18-4-5_MG | ecosystem: Environmental > Aquatic > Marine > Hydrothermal vents > Microbial...
GCTGGTCGTCTTCGGCGTCGCCGCCCTCTTCATCGTCCCCTGGATGGTCCGCCAGACCCTCCTCTACGGAGATCCCACCGGCACGTCCCGCGAGATGAGCGAGTGGGGGCTGCGCGACCGCCCCCCCACCCTCGCCGACCTGGGCCCCGACCTCTACTGGCTGCGCACCTCTTTCTGGGGCCGGTTGGGCTACAACCAGATCCCCCTCTCCCACTGGATCTACGACCTCCTCGATCTCCTCACCCTCCTCGCCCTCGTCGGCCTCCTCCGCCGCGCCCTGCGTCCTGGCCCCTTGCGACCTGCTCCCCTGCGACTTGCTCCCTTACTCGCCCTCCTCGCCGCCGCCTTCCTCCTCTCCTTCGTCCCCATGGTCATCCGCCGCTTCCTCCGACCGATGCCCAACTTCGGCCGCTATCTCTTCCCGGTCCTTCCCTCCATCGTCCTGCTCCTCTTCACCGGCCTGAGCGTGTGGCTGCCCCGTCGCTACCACCGCCATCTGGCCCTGGGGGTGACGGCGGGGATGCTGCTCCTGGGGATCGCCGGCCTGGTCTGCTTCCTCGCCCCCGCCTACGCCCGCCCGCCCGTCTACGACGTCGCCGCTGCGCCGGAGCCGACCTACCCGCTGGACCGCGTCTATTGGGGGGACGGGGAGCCCCTGGCCCGCCTGCGGGGATACGACCTGGAACCGACGGCCGTGGAACCCGGCGGGACGGTCCGGGTGACCCTCCATTGGGAAGTGCTGGGAGAGACCGACGAAAACTACGTCCTCTTCGCCCAACTGTTCGGCCGGGAGGGGGCGAAAGTGGGGCAACGGGACACCTACCCGGGCCTGGGCCACTACCCCACTTCGTTCTGGAAGCCCGGACAGGTGATCCTGGACGAGGTACCCATCCCGGTGGACCCCGAGGCCGTGGCCCCCAGCCGGCTGCGGCTGGACGCGGGGCTCTACGTCTTGGAGACCGAGGAGCGGCTGGCGGTGACCGACGGTGAGGGCAACCCGATCCCGCTGGCGACCATCGGGTGGCTGAAACTGACCGCCACGGAGGAGCCGCCATCCCCCACCTATCCGACAGACTACCGGCTGGGCGAGGGGGTCGCGCTGACCGGATACGACCTGACCAAGGGACCGGACGACCTGCTTCTCACCCTCCACTGGGCCTGCCTGGCCCCGATGGATCGGGATTACACCGTCTTCGTCCACGTGATCGGTCCGGACGGTGCGCTGGCGACCCAGGCGGACGGCCCACCGGTGGAGGGGGATTACCCCACGTCCCTCTGGGCACCCGGTGAGGCCATCGTCGACGAACGGAGTATCCCTCTCGAGGAGGTTCCGTCGGGGAGGTACCGTCTATACGTGGGGATGTACCTCTTGGAGACGGGCGAGCGGCTACCGGCGCTCGACGCCGAGGGCACGCGCCTCCCCAATGATGCCATCCTCCTAATCTCCGTGGAGGTGGGACCATGATGGGAAAGAGATGGTCCCTCCCGACAACTCTCGTACTGCTGCTCCTGTTCTGGGGGCGAGTGTGGGTCAATATCCGAGATCAATCCCCGGTAGTGGACGAGCCGGTCCACCTAGCCCGGGGGGCAGCCTACTGGCGTACCGGCGACCTCCGGCTCCAGCATGGCCATCCACCCCTCACCCACGCCCTCAACGGCCTCTTCCTACTGCTGGAACCAGACCTGCCCTCCCCCGCCGACCTGCCTGGCTGGTCCCAGGCCGACCGCATTGTGGTCGCCCATCACCTGCTTTGGGACCCTGGTCGTCCTGTCGAACGAATACTCATACTGGGCCGCTGGTCATCCTCCGCACTGGGTATACTGCTGGCCCTCCTGGTCCTTCGGTGGGTCACTGAGCAGTTCGGGAGATCGACAGGGGTGATTGCTCTTCTTCTGATCACTTTCGACCCGAACGTGCTGGCCCACGCAGCGCTGGCCACCACCGATCTGCCTGTCACTTGTATGATCTTCGCCACCAGTTATACCTTTTCCCGGTGGCTCTCGCAGCCATCTTACCGCCGCGCAACGATGACAGGAATCCTCCTCGGCCTCGCCTGGGGGGCGAAACTCTCGGCACTGTTCCTCCTCTTGCCTCTGGGCCTCACCATCGGATGGCACCTCCGGCATAAGAGGGGAAAGGATCGGCGATACATATCCTCCCTGGCCTTGATGCTCCTCTTCGCCGCACTGACGCTGTGGGTTGTGTATCGATTCGAGGTCGGGACCTGGGGAGGAGTGCCAGTTCCAATGCCGACTCATTGGAAGAACATTAGATATCTGTGGAGACACCAACAGCGGGGACACCTAGCCTTCTTTCTGGGAGAACTGTCCTGGGAGGGATGGTGGTATTACTTCCCGGCGCTAGTCTGCATCAAAACCCCCCTTCCCCTTCTCTTGTTGCTACCCATCGCGGCTTTCGTGGTCCGGCGACAGCCCCGCTTCCTCTTGCCTTCGGTGACAGTATTCATTCCGACGATATACCTACTACTCAGCATCCCCGCCCGAATCAATATTGGCTATCGCCACATCCTCCCCATCCTTCCCTATCTCGCCATGTGGGCGGCGGTCCCTTTCGCCTCCCGGCCTTCCTCGCGCCTGACCGTCCTCCTGGCCGGCCTCCTGATCTGGTTCGTTGCCGCCAGTCTGTGGATCCATCCGCACTACCTGGCGTACTTCAATGAGATCGTGGGAGGACCCCGCAACGGCTACCGATACGCAGTAGATTCCAACCTAGATTGGGGACAAGACCTTGGACGCTTGGCCCGTTACGCCCAGACTCGCGGTATCCCGCCGGAGGACATCTGGCTTGCCTACTTTGGGAGTGCTGACCCGCGCTATTACCTCCCCGGCATCCGTCTACTGGACACTTCTCCCTTCGAGCATCCCGACACCGCTTTTCACCCTTTTAACCCAACTCCTGGTGTCTACGCCATCAGTGCTTCCCTTCTCCAAGGGCTCCTCTTGGATGATCCCGACGTCTTCGACAGCTTCCGCCGCCGCACGCCCACGGCGACTGTCGGCTACTCCATATTCGTCTATACAGTAGAACCGGACCCCTTTCCGCCAACGTGGGTTGCCGTATGCCGAGCCCCGGCTCCCCCACTAGATTCCTCCGGGCTTCGCATCGGATTTGGTCAGGAAAACCTCCGGTATGTCGCCTTCGACTGCCGGAGAGGATGGGTCTACCCCGGGGGAACAGGGCCAGGGTGGTACCTGCTCCCCGATGAGAGAGAGATAAGCATGCCGGCCGGCCAGTTCCTCTCGTCGAACCGGATCGTCTTTAAGGGCCGTGCCGTGCGCTCCAGACCCGCCCTCGCCGTCTACCGGTGGGACGAAACGAACGAACCGCTAGACCGACTGGCCCTTCTCCAAGCAGAAGAGGGAATAGATTTCGGTCAGACTGCTCTCTTCCTTGGGAGCACCATCCATCCAGAGGAGGCACGCCCGGGTGAGAGTGTGGTGCTGACAACGTATTGGCGCGCACTCTCCCAACCCGAGCACCCCCTATCGGTTATGGCTCACCTCGTCGATGGGGACGGGAACCTCGTCGCCCAGGACGACGGGATGAGCCTGCCTATGGAGTACTGGGCGCCAGGGGACGTCTTCGTCCAAATTCACCGGTTCGACCTACCGCCCGATCTTCCCCCCGGTTTCTACACTCCTCGGATCGGTCTATACGCTCTGGACTCGATGGAACGGCTTCCGGTTGCCCAGGGAACGGACAACGCTCTCTATCTCGCGCCCATCCAGGTGGTTGCCCCATGAGAGACCATTCATGTCTCCACGGGATCCTTGTTTTACTTCTATTGACCGGACTGGTCACTGCGACTTACGGCTATATTCTGCATTTGGGTTTCACCGCGCCTGACACGCTTCCCCTCATTCGAGACGGCCGAATCGATGGACTATCGGACCTCCTCCGGATTCTGAACCGAGGAATCCTAGGCGGAGAGTACTACCGGCCGGTGGCCCAATTATCCTATGGCGTGGACTATGCACTGAGTGGACTGCAGCCCGCTGGCTATCACCTTACCGATGCCCTCTTTCACCTCGCAGGTGTACTCGAGCTGGCATTGCTCGCGCGGCGGTGGGGTGTCCCTGGCGGGTGGCTCGGTGCTTTCCTATGTGCCGCCCTCTTTGCTGTCCATCCCATTCTGGCAGAGAATGTGCCAGCCATCGCGCGCCGCCATGATGTGCTAGCGACCACTTTCGGCCTCTTCGCCCTTTTGTGCCTGGACAAGGCCAGGGGACGGCTTCATTCTTTGCCTGGTGTGCTCTCTCTCATTGCTCTCCTCCTAGCGCTAGGATCAAAAGAGATAGCCTTCCTCCTCGTACCTGTGGGGCTTCTCGACCTCGCCTCCCGCCATCGCCTCCCCCGCGAGCCCAAGATTGCCCTCGGCTGGGTCGGGGCAGCCTCCCTTTTCTACCTCTGGCGGCAATCACGGGGAGCCATCGGGGTTCATCCGTGGGCAATCTTCCGAAATCCGGGTAAAATAGAGAAAATTGGTCGGATTTACCTCGTTGGTCTCTCCGGCCTGTACAACACACCACAGGGCGAGACTGTGATAACCACAGCCGTGGCATTAGTCGGGATAGGGATGTTGCTTATCGTCGCTTGGTGGGTCCTTCGTCCGGACGCTACACGTCTAGGCCTGATAGCGGTAGGCTGGACGGTAGGAGGCGGGCTCTTCCTAGTGCTGACCAACCGCGCTGACCCGCGCAACCTCTACTTACCAGCGGTGGGATTTTCTCTTCTTCTAGGCGGCACCCTCGTCGGGGGAGCTTTTAAGCTACGGAGGCAGCCAGGTCTTGCTACCGTTGCTCTAAGTCTGATGGTAATCCTGACTACTGTAGGAGTTTTGTACCCGTCCCCGCTTCGGAGGCCTTACCCCGGCTGGATCACCGCCGGGGAGTTGACGACGCGAATTCTGAGCACCGTTGAAGACACAGCCCGGTTGCTTCCTCAGGGAAGTACTCTCTATCTCGTCAACCTGCCCCATGTTGTACTCTCGCCCTCGGACCGGCCGGGGGAGCGTTCGGTCGCCGTGCTGCGGAAGTCCTCCGTGATCTCGTGGTTGACACTGCGGGGATTGGACACCTTCACCACCGTAGAAGTCTGCTCTGACCGGGTGGTCGTCCCCGGTACCTCCTCCCCTCTCCTTGTGTACCTCTACGGCAACGCGGCGACCGTCGTGGTTGCCAGTAAGCCGGAGGAGCCTAGCCTGCCGTGGGACCTCTTCTGGAACGAGGTCTGCGACGCACAGCTTCCCTCCAATAAGAACGCTCTTCGCTCCAATGTCCATCCAGACACCACGCTGGTGGGAACCCGGCTGGGAGAGTCTATCTCTCTAGTAGGAGTTCGGCTTCCTCGAACCGCGTTTCACGCTGGCGAAACTCTCCCGCTGGTGCTTTACTGGCGGACCTCCCGTCCCGTCACATTGACCTACACCGTCTTCGTCCATCTGATGGACAGCGACGGACGATTGTGGGCGCAGCACGATGCCCCTCCTGTCAACGGCACGTATCCCACCTCGCTGTGGCCCGCTAACGTCTTTGTCGCGGACGGGCACGCTCTCCTCCTCGATCCCACGATGCCTCCTGGAGAGTACGGTTTGTGGGTCGGAATGTACCGACTGGAGACGATGGAACGGCTGCCAGCTTGGTCCTCCGATGGGCAACGGTTGGAAGGAGATGCTGCTTTCATAGGGTGGATCAATGTGGAGAACTCCGCTTATTAGGAAAATAGCTGTACTTCTCCTTTACACTTGCACAGCCGTTATAATGACGTGGCCTCTGGCTGCCCGTCTCTCCACTCACCTTCCGGGCAAGGGCGGTGACTTGTGGGTTCACTGGTGGAACCTCTGGTGGCTTCGACGTTCTTTTTTAGGGGCACATTCTCCCTTTTACACTTCCCTGATCTTCTACCCCTACGGGGCTTCCCTCACATACCACAACTTTGCTTGGCTCCACTTTTTGATTTGGTTTCCCCTCCACGTAGTCTTCGGCCCGGTACGGGCTTTCGGGGTCGTTCACTTAGCACTCCTGACGCTAAGTGGTTATGCAATGTTCGTTTTGGTGCGAGAGACGACTGGCGGTGATCTCTGGGCTGCGTGGACAGCGGGAATTGTTTACGCCTTTTGGCCTTATACCCAGTCTCACTTCGACCATCCGAATTTTAAAGCGACGCCTTGGTTTCCTCTCCTGGTGCTCTTTCTAGAACGGAGCAGGTTGCGGAGAAGGTGGAAAGACGCGTTTCAAGCAGCTTTAGCAGTAGTGTTGCTCGGTTTGACGCGCCTCCAGTTTCTGATCCTTGCCCTTCTGCTCATTCTCGTTTACCTTCTATGTTTGACTTTTCAGAAACGTCTCCCCGATCGGCAGACCTTTTTCCGTCTGGCGGCTTCCAGCGCGGTAGCTTTCGTCCTTCTCTTGCCTATCCTCTTCCCTCTCCTTATGGATATCATTGCTCATCATGGTGTTCCCAATGAAGTGATGATCAGAGAAGAGGAGTGGGGACAGACCGATTTGATGGCTTATATCCTCCCAAGCCGATACCATCCGCTGTGGGGAAAAGCCGTCTCTCCCTGGTACAAACCGTTCGTGGTCAACAAGGTCTATACACCTTTCCTGGGGTACTCGACTTTGTTCTTGGCCACACTGGGTGCCATATTTTCACGCCGCCACAGCACTTACTGGATTGTGTTAACGATAGCCATCTTTTCGCTCGCTCTCGGGCCCACCCTTCGACTGAACGGTCACATATATGAGATCCCAATGCCCTACCGTTTCGTTGCGCATTGGCTTCCCCTCCAGGTTTTCCGTAAACCGGACAGGTTCAACGTGGTACTTTCTCTACCTATAGCCGCATTGGCAGGATGGGGGATTGTTTTTCTGAGAAAACGTCTCCCCTTCCCCCGTGCTCCATTGCTTCTTTTCCTTTCCCTTCTTATTCTCTTCGAGTATCTCATCCTCCCTTACCCAACCGTCCAACCGACAGCCCCGCGCTGGTTCGAAACGCTGGCCGGGGAGTCGGGTGAGTTCGCTATAGTGAACCTTCCCTTCGACCCTGCCCTTCTCGACAAAGAATATATGGCTTATCAGGTCATCCATGGTAAACCCATTGTCGGCGGAAAGACATCGCGTATGAGAAGCGACCTATTGCGCTTCATCGAGGCTCACCCTCTCCTTAGCGGTCTGTATCATAAAGCGGAAATGGACACCACTTTGAGGGACGTTTCCAGACAACTGAGAAGTCTGGCCGATGAGAACATCCGCTACCTCGTTCTGCACAAAGAACATACCGATCCTGATCGCCTGGCCCGATGGCGAGACTGGCTGACCATTACCCCGATTTATGAAGATGCGGAGATAGCAGTGTATCGCACTCACCCTCAGTGGGGAGAGGATTTCCAATTCAAGTACCCTCTCTCCTCGACTATTGGCCTCCTCGATTTCAGAGTGATTCCAACCAGCACGACGCAGGGAGGCTGGTTCCTATTTGACGCTCGTTGGGGAAGCAGTGCTCCGCCCGGACAAAGGCTAAACGTCCACCTCGAAGCACAAGCCGCTGATGGAGAGGACGCCTGGGATAAGGTCTTCCCTCTCTTTCCAGAATGGCCAACCGACCAATGGCCTGCTGACACGGTCGTCCGCGATCAATACCTTGTGCAGGTAGACCCTTTCTCCCCAACCGGCGCTTTCAAATTGCACGTCGCACTGATAGACGTCTCATCCAACAGGCAAGTCGGTAAAACGATCACCGTTGGACAGATTTACGTGCAGCCTCTACCACGTCAATTCGATATACCTGAAGGAATTCTTCCTCTCCAAGCGGACTTTGGCAAAGAAATCCGACTGCTTGGGTACAATCTCTCCAAAGAAGCGGAACATATCTATCTGACAGTCTATTGGCAGGCCCTACAACGTATGCAAACGGACTACAAGATATTTGTACACCTGATCGATTCTGCGACAAAAAACTTGGTGACCCAAAGCGATGTGATGCCGCGCGAGTGGACTTATCCCACCACTTGGTGGGAGGCCGGTGAGGTCGTAGAAGATTCGATCTCGCTGTCTCTGACGGGGATCCCTCCAGGAAGATACCTTTTGAAGATAGGAATCTACGCTCCAGAAACGGGGAATCGCCTTCCTGTTACGGACGCCCGGGGACGTCCTCTTGCCGAAGATGCAGTTCTTCTGACGGTGGTAGAGATAGGGCAATGAGGCGATCTAGAAACTTCTTTCCCCTTTTCCGGCCCCTCCTTGGCCTGCTTTTTATCTCCTTCGCCCTTCGACTGCACGACCTGGGGGCCTGGGAGTTGGGGTTCGACGAGAAACCAGTTTGCTCACCCGCCACTCCCTACCACCGGGGGTGATCTTCCCCCGAACAGGTGAGGGTTGTGCATAATATCACTTTGGAGGGAAGCGATGAAAAAGCGAAAGAAGTATACCCCCGAGTTCAAACAGGAAGCGGTACGGCTGTACAGGAGCGGCGGCAAAACCCAGGCTCAGATCGAGCGGGATGTGGGGTTGTGAAAATATGTCTCCCGCTCCGCCTGCAGAGAAAGCGCAGAAGTGGCCACTGCTCGCCGCTCTGGTGATCGCGCTGGTGGCGATGTTGGTAATGGACCGGCCGCTGGCCCGGGGAGACGGGCTGGCCTACTTCATATGGCTGGATTCCATCGCCGGCGATGGAGATATGGACCTGAGTAACCAGGCCCAGAGATTCGCCTCGGTCAACGCTTACCAGGTCTATTGGAACGAGGAGACAGGCCACTGGGCAACCGATTTCGCCTACGGGACGGCGGTTCTCCTGGCCCCCTTCTACTGGCTGGCGCGGTGGGTGGAAGGACTTGGGGGACTGGCGGTCAACCCCGATTACTTCATCGCCTTGCAGGGACGGCCGCTGGCCTACAGCCTGCTGGGTATGCTGGGGGTGAACCTCTACGGGCTGGGGAGCGTGGCTCTCGCCTACGCCTGCGCCCGCTTCTACGTCCGCCCCTTCCCGGCCGCTGCCTCCGCCTTGCTGCTCTTCCTCGGCACGCCGATGCTCTACTACGCCACCATCGAGCCTTTCTACGCCCATGTCCCTGCCGCCTTCCTCGCCACGCTGACCCTCTTCCTGCTGCTGCACTGGAAGGAACGGCAAGGCAACCCCCTCCTCGTGCTGGCGGCGGGTCTGGTCGGGGGGCTGGCCACCCTCGTGCGGTGGCAGATGGCTTTGCTGGTGTGGGGACTGACCCTCTGGCTGCCCCTTCACCGACGATGGCGGGAGCTGAGCCTCTTCGGGCTGGGGTTCTGGGCCATCGCCTGGCACGTCCTCTACACCTGGAACTGGATGTTCGGGCGCCCCTTGCTCCTCTCCGCAACGGAGAACGGCTTCCTGGGGTTGCCGGTCCATCTCCCTCAGGTCCTCTTATCCGACACACGGGGGCTTTTCATCTGGTCGCCGGTGACGTTGATGGGGGGGATCGGCTGGGCGGCGCTGGCCCGCCAGCGGCGGTGGATGGTAGTGGGACTGGCGACCGCCTTCCTGCTGGAGGCATCCATCAACGGCGGCGTCGCTGACTGGTGGGCCGGCTGGTCCTTTGGCGCCCGCCGGATGACGGAGCTCTACGCCCCCTTCGCCCTCGGGCTGGCCGTCCTCCTCGACAGAGGCAGAAGCCGCTCGGTCCGGTCCGTCCTCTGGGCGGTAGCTGTCGCCTGCGTCCTCTTCAGCTTGCTCCTCTTCCTCTCCCACCTCAACTTCATCAACACCGTGCTGGACCGGCCCCAGGGGGATCGGGCGACGGTGGAGATCCAATACCAGTTGACCCAATCCAACTTCGGCGTCACCTGGCAAGTGATCAAGGAGCACTACGGCCCCTGGGCCTGGAGCCGCCCAGGGCCGTGAAGAGAACCAGGGAGACACAGAGGACACTGGAGGGCTTGGATGATGCGCATCTTCCGGTTGCTCTTCAGCCCGCCACTACAGTCCCACTTCCGTCGCCGGGCCGCCTTGCGCACCCGCTTGCAATGATACCAGGCGTCGACCAGGAGGTGGGTATGGGTGCCGGGGACCGGCTGGAACTGCTCGATGGTCTCCACTGCCAGGTCGACTTTGCTGCGGAACGGGACCCCTTCCCGTTCGCACACGGCCCGCTGCCGATACAGTCGGGGTTCCAGGGGGCAGCGGCGGCCCAGCAAGACATACAGGCCGGTAAAGAGACAATGCCCTCGCACCACCCGCTTCTCGGTCCCCGAATCGTGCCAGCCCAGGCCGCCCATCTTCCGTCCCTTGGGCTTGGCGCAGACCGAATCGTCGAGGATCAGGAAACCTGTCACCACGGTTTTCCGAGGACGACCCCGACGCTTCGGCCGCTGCGCCCGCAGGCGGCGATGTTCGGCCTGGACCCGCGGCTCCATCTGCTCCCGGAACCGGGTCAGCCAGGTTGCGGCCACCTGGCGGGGCGACCAAGGCCAGCGTCCCAGGAAGCGAGAAAGCCCAGAAAGGCTGATCGGCTCCCCAATACAGGCCTGGAACCCCGTCAGAGTGCTCCGCCCCTCCTGCTCGATCAGCCCCAGGAGTACGGTAACAAAGTACTTCCACTGGCGCCGACGGAAGCAGGGGCGGAAGGCCTCCAGAAACTGGCGCAGAACCTCGGACAGACATACAATAGGCTTGGGCATGGCTCACCTCGGAGACAAGGGTTGTTCGATTCCC
>Ga0190361_1001038_pt1 | contig 10691 bp, 8 predicted proteins | sample 48721845_MG_FD_161273 | JGI IMG/M metagenome (GOLD analysis project Ga0190361, IMG submission 161273) | Hydrothermal vent microbial mat bacterial communities from Southern Trench, Guaymas Basin, Mexico - 4872-18-4-5_MG | ecosystem: Environmental > Aquatic > Marine > Hydrothermal vents > Microbial...
CGGGGAGCCATTGGCAACCAGCCAGTAAAATTCTCCTCCGCAATAAAAAAAGATGGGCTCTGGTATCTTTCCGAGGATTTTTTAACCGGGGTTTATACCAAACTCACCAATTCAAAAATAGAACTAATCAAACCCAAGCCTGAAAATCCCCCTCTCCTTGAAAAATTAGAGCTTCCTGTGGATTTCAAAAAAGACCCGGTAGATGTGGTGGTGATTGACCCCGGGCACGGCGGGTCCAATCTCGGTGCCACCACTCCGGAGGGATGGCGGGAAAAAGACCTGACCTTAAAGCTGGCAAAAATGCTGAAGCAAAAACTCCTTGAGGTTCCGGGGCTTAAAGTTTATCTTACCCGGGAGCAGGACCGGGAGCTCAGTTTAGAGGAGCGGGGAGAATTTGCCAACCGGGTGAACGGCGACCTTTTTATCAGCATTCATGCCAATGCCTATAATTCCATTCGGGTAAGCGGGGTGGAGACCTATTTTTTGAGCCTTGAAGCCACTGATGAGGAAAGCAGGAAGCTGGCCCTCTGGGAAAACTTGGGGGTAGAGAATGAGCCTGATTTCCAGCTCTTTAAAGAAAATGATGAGCTGGGAATGATTCTGGGAGATATGCTCCAGAGCGAGCATATCGCAGAGAGCGAGATTCTGGCAAAAATTATTCAGAAGAATTTAACTCAAGCCCTTAAAAGCAAAAACCGTGGGGTTCGTCAGGCACCTTTCCGGGTGCTGATGGGGGTTAATATGCCTGCGGTTTTAGTAGAGGTGGGATTTTTGACCAATCCGAGGGATTTGCGTAATATTACTAATCCTGCTAATCAGGAAAAGATTGTTAATGCTTTGTATCAGAGCATTTTAGAATTTCAGCAAATGAAATCCCGGAAGTTAGGTCTGGAGGAAGAAAATGTCCCGGAAAAGAAAAAATGACCAGCTCCGAAAAGTGAACATCAAACCAGGGGTTTTAAAATATGCAGAAGGTTCCTGCCTGATTAAAATGGGCAATACTCAGGTGCTCTGTTCTGCCAGTGTGCTGGATTCGGTTCCGCCCTTTTTGCGGGAGACCGGGCAGGGATGGATTACTGCGGAATATGCTCTTCTTCCCCGCTCCACCCAGACCCGCACCGAGCGGGAGCGGGCACGCTCCGGACTGAAAGGAAGGACTCAGGAAATTCAAAGAATGATTGGCAGGAGCCTTCGGGCGGTGGTGGACCTAAATAAGCTCGGTCCCAGAACCATTATCATTGATTGTGATGTGATTCAGGCAGATGGAGGAACTCGCTGTGCCAGTATCACCGGTGGATTTGTTGCTCTGGTTCTGGCAGTGCGCTGGCTGGAAAAGAAGAAGCTGATTGAGGAAAACCCGATTCGGGAATATCTTTCCGCAGTGAGCGTGGGCAAGGTTGGGGGCAAGCTGGTTTTAGATTTGGATTATGAGGAAGATTCTCAGGCAGAGGTGGATTTTAATGTGGTGATGACTGAGAGCGGAAGATTTGTAGAGATTCAGGGCACCGCAGAGCATTCTCCTTTTGACCGAAAAGAGCTGGATAAAATGCTCAAGCTGGCAGAAAAAGGGATTCGGGAGCTGATTAAGTGCCAGAAAAAGGTGCTGGAAAAGAAAAAAAGATAATCCTGGTTGCTACTAGAAATCCGGGAAAGTTTCAGGAATTTAAAAACTTTTTTAAAGACCTCCCGATTGAGCTTTTAAGCCTGAGAGATTTTCCTGAGCTGAAAAAGATTGACGAGCCCTACCAAACTTTTGAAGAAAATGCCCGACACAAGGCAATAATCTGCTATCAGCAAACCGGGCTTCCCACTTTAGCAGATGATTCCGGGCTGGAAGTGGAAGCACTGGGAGGAGCACCGGGGGTGCGCTCCGCTCGCTTTGCCGGAGAAAATGCCACCGACCAAGAAAACAACCAGAAACTGCTCGGGCTTTTAAAAGGTCTGAAGCAAGAGAAAAGAAAAGCCCGGTTTGTCTGCGTGCTCGCTCTGGCAGTTTCCGAAAAGGAAATAGAAATGGTGCGGGCGGAGACCCAAGGAATAATTTTAGAATCTCCCCGGGGAGAAAAAGGCTTTGGCTATGACCCGATTTTCTATCACCCACCCTCAGGCAAAACCTTTGCGGAGATGGAGCCGGAAGAGAAATTAAAGGTCTCGCATCGGGGAAAAGCTCTGGTAAAAATGCGGGAGATAATTCTCCACCGACTCAGGGAGAGCAGATAGTAAGATAAAAATCTTTTATCCAGACCCTGCCCAGAGAAGTTGCCGGGTCTATTCTCAAATAATAAATCTTGGGAGTAGAGAGCCAGGGCAGGATTTGAGCAAGGTCAAGGGTTATCTGATGAAAGCTTCCATCAGCAGGATAAGACAGGAGCAATTTATCAGCCTCTGAGAAGCTGGGAGAAGGACTTTGGCTCCAGTAAATCTCCAGCCAGCTGGTTTTTTCTCCCTCCAGCTCGGCTTTTATTTCAATATTCAATTTATCTGCCTTAAAAGGAGTGATTTGGAGGGGGAAAATCAAAAAAGCATCTCTGTCCAAAAGGCTTAATTCCACCACCTTTTCAGAAAAATTCATTTTCAACTGCTGGCTCGGAAAGGAAGAAGATTTTTTTAAAATAGGCAAAAGCTCTAATGAAGTTGGGCTTTTCTCAGAACATAATTTTTGATGATTTTGAGCGAGCTGGTGAATTTCCTGGCTCAAATCTTTCAGCTCCAAGCTCGCCTCTTGATAATAAAAAATCCACTGGTAGTCTTCTAGGGGAAGAATCGGCTTTTGCCAGCTAGCTTCCGGATGTAAGGGAATTAAAATAATCCCGCTCAAAGGAGCAGAAGTGGGAGCAAGGTTTAAAGAAAATAAAAAATAATTCCCCTGTTTTAGGATTTTGGGGAAGAAATATCTTCGGAGCATCATCTCCATTTGATTGTTATCAGCAATTTTTAGGGTTTGGAGCAAAAACTGATGAGCCTGCTCCTCCCAGCCCAGCTCCAGATAAAGGGCAATCAGGCAAAATCGGGCTAAAAGATTATCTGGCTGAAGGGCTATGACTTCCTGCAAAAATTTTCTGGTCTGAGCATCAAACTCGGGAAGACGGCGCTGAAGTAAATAATAAATTGCCAGATAAAATCTTACCTGAGCCAGATAATCTTCATCAATTTTAAACTCCCGGATTATTTCCTCCAGGCTGGGAAAGGAAAAATTTCTTTGAGGAAGAAATCCAGCTTGGAGGATTTTTTGGAAAATTTCTCGGGCAATCAGCCACTGCCCGAACAAGGTGGGATGACAGTGGTCAACAAAAAGGTCAAAGCCGGGAGTGGTTTTTGCCTGCTGGAAAAAAAGATTTTCAATATCTACCAGCACCACTGGATATTTTTGCGCGGTTTGGCGAATGATTTGGTTGATTTCCGGTGGTGCCCGGTGCCGGCTTTTATCCAGCTTTCGGGCAAGAAGAAAATGCTTTTGAGCAGAAGAGAAATCCCCTCTTTTTTCCTCCAGCCAGCCAGCTAAAAAATGAGACATTGGATAGTCCGGGGCAAGGGATTCTGCCTGAGCTAAAAACCGCTCTGCATCTTTTAGCCTTCCTTCAAAAATAGCAGAATAAGCCAGGGAAAGATTTTGAATTAAAAGCTTGGTTTCTTTTTCGCTCAGCTTCTCTGGATAAGGGAGCCATTCTGGGGGCCAGTCTTTTAGATTCACCGTCAGGGTGCAGAGTAGAGCAGGAAGCTTTTTTCTCTTCAAAACCGAAAGCATCCGCTCCAGATGATGTTGATAGCTGAGAATCCGCTCTTTTCGGAATTCCTCGCTGACCGGCTGATTTTCCGGGGCAGGAACTTTAAAATCAGCTCGGGGGTTCTCTCCTCCCTTCTGATTAGTTCCTAAAAGGTTAAAAGAGCGAAATAATTGATACAACCGGGAATGAAGCCGGAGCTGGTCTAAAATCCGGTCTAAAATTGGATGCTTGTAATCCGGAATCAGGCTGGCAACATAAAGCTCATTTTGACCGGAATAAATCAGAACCAGGTCCGGCTCATATTTCAGGGACTGAAGCAAACAGAATTTTACCTCCAGGCTGTTCATACCACTGGCACCCAAATTGATTACCTCTATCTCTCTTTCCGGATACGCCTTTTTTAGGGCATATTCCAGCATCTTGGGAAAGCTGGAGCGACCATAAAAAGGCGAGCCCATTATGGTGCTTCCGCCAAAAGCAAAAATGCGGAAAGTCCCCTCAGGCTTCTGCTTCAAAAATCTGGGTTTGTTTACCCCCGGTTTATATTTTACCCATACTCTTCCCTGCTGGTCTTTGAATTCTTTAAAATAACCCGGCTCGGGCAGGAGTGGAACCAGCCGTAAAATTCCCTCCAGTGCTAAAAAGAAAACCAGGTTGATGAGCAAAATGAAAAAAAGATACTTTAGAGCTTTTTTTAAGGAAAAATTCATCCGGCACGAAAAAATTCTCTTTTCAGCAGGCGTAATTTAACACCCAGATTTCCGTAGAAGCAGGCAGTTGTTCTTTTTTCAGCTCTATCTCAGAGGTCTCCAGCCTCTTTACATTCTGACAGAGACTCAAAAAGTCATCTACCGGACGAATCGGGAAGCCCAGCTTCTCAGTCTTGTAATGCATTGGAATGACAATTTTTGGCTGGAGCATCTCCACCAGCTCGCTTGCCTGCTTGGCATCAATGGTAAAAGTTCCGCCTACGGGAATCAAAAGCACATCCACGCCTTTGAGCTTTTCCGCCTGCTGTGGCTCCGGGAGATGACCGAGGTCGCCGAGAAATGCGAGCTTAATTCCATCTGCTTCAAAGACAAAAATAGTATTCTTTCCTCGCTCCGCACCTTTGTTCGGGTCGTGGTAAGCAGGAATGGCGGTAAATTTAATTCCCTTTACTTCCTGGGAATCTCTCACCACCAGGGGCGAGCCTTTCAATCCCTGGACATAATTATGGTCTGCGTGGTCGTGGCTGACCAGAACCACATCTGCGGTATCGGGAATCGGCGCATATTTAACCTGCCCGCCAAATCCTCCTGGCTCATAAGGGTCGGTGATGATTTTGAGCCCGGAATCTGTGGTGATGGTAAAGCTGGCGTGTCCGTTCCATTTAATCTTCATTTTCTCCCTCCTTTAAATTTACTAGAGCCTGATGATTAAGCTTTCTTTTTAATGCCTCTTGAATCTTTCTCACCCTCTCCACCGGACCCCGGGCTGGGAACCGCTCATAAAATCCTACCTCCCGGAACTCCGGAATCAACTCCCTCCAGCCCTCAATAATTCTTTCAAAAACCTCTTCTCCCTGCCCGGTTTTTCTCAGCTCCTGCCACTTTTCCCAGACCCCGGGATGAGAAAGCAGGTCAGAAAGCACCCGAATCAAAGCTTTGATGGTGACCGATTCAGTGAAGCGGTATCCTTTCCTGCCCCAAATCTCTGCCATTACTGAAGAGACCGCAGATAAATAATCCCGAATCAAGCGATAAATCATCTCTGCCCGCTGGTGCACCCCGGGTTTAATCTGTCCGGAATGTTCACTTACCAAGCGGTGAATCTCCCGATATAGCTCGCTTTGAAGAATCCATTTCTGGCGGGTGCTTCTTCCTCCCAGGCGATTTATCCGATAGCGAAGCGGAGAATCCGGCTCCTCATAAAGCATTTTTACCAGCCGGGCAGAAAATCTCTCCTCAGGCTGGACATAGCTAATCCGTTCATACAAGTCTATTAAATGGGATTTGCTGATTCTGGTATGGGTAGAGTTGATAATTACAAACATCTCCACTGCAAAATCCTCTGCCCTGCCATCAAAAATAATGCAGGGAACCTCCACCCGGTCAATCTCCTCCGGACGCTTCTGGGCAAAAAGCTTTAAGCCGGCAAGCCGGTGCTGACCATCAATGATGATAAATTTATCCTCTGGCTCGGAAAGGTCTCCGACCATCTCCTGAGGAGGAATGGGCTCAAATTTGAGCTTCTCAGAAGTATAAAGGAGCACGGTGCCGGGAATAATCGGCTGTTCCTGTGCCTGGAGGAAAAAGTCCAGAATTTGCGCCACCTTTCTCCGCATCAATTTTCTCTGAAAAGCCTTATCGCTCCTTTCAATCCGCTGGATAAACAGGCTCACCTCATCTTCTCCCCGATAGGTCCGCTCCTCTTCGGTTTCATAATAAAGCCGGGTAAATCTCACTCGTTCTAAAAGGTCTCGGGCTTTGTAAGAGATAAAATAAAATTCCCCTCCTTTCTGACGAATTCTAACCGCAAGCATTCCCCTGCCCTCCCCGAATGTGAAATTTATCTATAAAAATTATAATTCGGGCATAAAGCAGGTCAAGGATTTTTTTCCGGCTCAGTTTAAGCCCAGAGCCCGATAGACCCGAAGCCCAGCCAAAACTCTCTTGACATATCTTTTGGTCTCAGGATAGGGAATCATTTCAATCCATAAATCTAAATCCAGCTCAGACCTTTGTTCCTGCCATCTTTTTACTGGGGTCTTGCCCGCATTATAAGAGGCAATGGCTAAAACTAACTGCCAGTCAGAAGAAAAATCCTGAAAATAATTAAAAAGCTCTGCTAAATGGTAAAATCCCAGACGAAGATTCAGCCCGGGCTGATAAAGTTGAGAGGGAGAGAGCTTATTGCTGGTAAATTTCTCTGCCAGTTTAATCCCCAAAGCAGGCATAATTTGAGCCAGCCCAATTGCTCCCGCACTGGAGGTGCAGGAAGGGTCAAATCCGCTCTCCGCCCGAATTAAAGCATAAGCTAAAGCCGGCTCTATTTTATATTCCCGGGCTCGGCAAAGAATCAACTCCTTAAATCCCTCAGGATAAACCAGATACAGATAATACTTTGCCTGCTCTCCTCCAAGCTGGGTAAGAAATTGATTCCAGAAAAGCTCAAATGCCAGGGGATAGTATCCCACTGCTTCCAGTTGATAGACCAAGCCCAAAATCTCGCTGGAAGAAAAATTCTTCCGGGCAAGTTGCCATTTGATTTCTTTTTCTGCCAGGGAATATAGTCCGAGCCGGGCAAGAGCCAGCCCGGTATCAAATTCACTGGGATATCCCAGGATATGAACCTCTGCTTTGGGGATAATTCCTTTGGGAGGATTGGGGTCAGCCAGATAGGAATAAAAGCTGGTGGGAAACCGCTCAATCAATTGCTTTTTTAAATCCTGGGCTTTGAGCTGGTTTTTTTGCTGTTGATATACTCTTGCCAGCCAGTAGTAAAATCGGTCTTTTTCTGAAGCGAGCTTTAGCCCTTTTTCAAAGAATTTTTGGGCAGAAGAAAACTTTTTCTCTTGAAAATAGCTCAATCCCAGCTGAAAATATGCTTCCTGACAAAATTCAGATTTCGGGAAAACTTTAACCAGCTTCTCATAATACTTTCGGGCAGAAGCAAGCTCTCCATTGAGCTGAAGCATCCTTGCCAGATGAAATACCGCTCGGTCCGCGTAGGAAGAATTTTTGAGGGAGGAGAGAAATCTTTTATAGATTTTTTCTGCTCTTTTTTCCTGGTCTAGGCGGTGATAAGCCCAGGCAAGATAAAACCAGAATTCTCCCTCTGATTTAGCATATTTTTCTGCTTCTTTTTCCAGGCGGAGCACCGCCTGATAATCCCTTGCCAAAAAACCTGCCCGAGCAAGAAGAGGAAGAAGCTCTTTAAGGAGCGGGCGGTCTTTTCTCTTCAGGTTCTGCTTGAGGGCAAAAAGCTCTTTCTGGGCTTTTTGGGGCTCGCCTGCCTGAATTAGTTTTTTTGCCCGAATCAGAACCTGCTCCGGGCTGAGCCGGGGAGCAGAAAGTTCTTCAGGAAAATAGGTGGGAAAATTGATATAAAGTTCTGTTAGCTTTTCCTGATACAGATGGGGCTTTTTCTGAGCAGAAAAAAACTCTGCCTCCAGAAGCAAAAACTCCGGATAAAATTCAGAAAAAATCCTCTCCTTTCGGAGCTGATAGATAATCCGCCCTGCCCGCTCCAGCTCAGCTCGGGCAAGATAAATTCTTGCCAAGTCAAATTGAGCCAGAAGATATACCAGATTTGAAGGTAGAGTTTGGCTTAAAAATTTCTCTGCCTGCTCTAGCTCGCCCAGCTTCAGCCAGGATTTTCCCAGATAGTATCTGGAAAAATTCTCCAGAGAGGTGCTGGACTGAAGGCATTTTTTCAGATTTTCAATCGCAGGAAAATACTGGTGAGATTGAAATCCTGCATAGCCAAAAAGAAAATACAGATCGGGATTTTCCTCAGCCTCTTTTTCTAGCTGGTGAGCGGTTTTTAAAACCTCCAGCCAGTTTTGAGCAAAGACCCAGCCCTGAAGTTGGTTTAGCCCGGAGGAAGATTGGAGGCTTAAAAGCAGAAAAAAAGTCAGCCAAATCCCAAATTTATTTTTCATTGCTCCGCTTGAAGAATTTAGCAAAAAATCCGGGCTTTTTTTCGGACTGGGGTTCTATTTTGGTATCTTCCCCCTGAGTTTCCGGCTCAGGAGCCGGCTCGTAAACTAACCTTACCGGACCAATTTGAATCACATCACCAGAAGAAAGCAATTTTTCTTTAACCAGCTCTCCATTCACCCGGGTTCCGTTTTTGCTTTCCAGGTCCAGAATTACCCAGCCTTTTTCTGTCTTTTCTAAGCGGGCATGAAGCCGGGAGACCCGGGAATCAGAAATCATAATATCTGCCTCTGGGCTTCTCCCAATCTGCTTGAGCAAGCCGGTAAGGAGATAGGTTTTTCCCTCGCCCAAATCCCGCAGTTGAAAAAGCATATAAAAATTTTAGCAAAACTGAGATTTCTGACAAACTACTAAAGGGCTAAATTCCAGCAAAAAGATTCCGAATAAAAAAATAAAATGCTCAAGCCGGCAGTAATGTTAGTTTCTACCTCTCCTGAGCAATTAGGAGAAATGGCGGAGGCGCTCAAAGGAAGCGACCTAGAAATATTTTTTGCCCGCAGTGGTGAAGAGGCACTGGCAAAGATAATCTCTCAGCCCGTAAACCTGCTGGTATGTGATTTTAAACTCTCCGGGATTAACGGCGTGAGACTGGCACAAAGGGTAAAAAAACTCTTTTATGGAGTTAAATGTTTAATTTTAATCTCCAAAGAGGAGCTCCGCCCCTATCTTCTGGAGGTAAAAAATCAAACCTATTTCCTTCCCATCATTTATAAGCCTCTGGAAGCGGAGATTTTTGTCCGTAGAGTTATCAAGCTGATTAAAGAAACCCCTCCTCGCGGAGAAATTATCCTCCGGCTAGATGTAGCAAAGAAATTTGCCAAACAAAAAAGATAATCCTCCTTTCCTTTCTTTTTATCTATTTTGTCTTGGTTTGGTAGATGAAGGGAATTTATGATTTAATTGAAAAAAATGAAAGGAAGGATTTATCTGGGGGTCTTTTTGCTTTTTCTTTTGACTTTGCTTTTGGTTCAGTATCAGGGGATTTTTTCTTTCCAGCACAGTCTGGCACTTTGCCTGATAGAGGACCCGGGACCAAGATTAAGCCTGTATCCCTGGCTGGTGGAATCTGCCCGGCAGTTGAGAAGCGGTCATTTTCCTCTCTGGTGTGCTCTGGAAGGAGCAGGATTTCCCCTGCTCGCTAACTATCAAAGTTCGCCCTTAAATCCTTTTAATCTGCTTTTTGCCCTGTTTCCCTATCTTAAAGTTCTGGATTTAATCTTAATCCTAAAACTGGTTCTGCTCGGGATTTTTACCTATTTATTTGCCCGGGCGCTGGGCTTGAGTCCTCTGGCAGGTGCGACAAGTGGAGTGATTATTTGCTTCTGCGGATATGTCTCCAAAAATCTCAACTGGGTCCTGATTAACAGCGAGCTCTGGCTCCCTGCGGGTTTGCTTTTGGTGGAAAAGATTTACCAGAGCCGGAGAAAATTTTTTGCCTGGCTGGGATTGATTTTGGTAAGTTTTATGGTGGCGGTTGGGGGCAATCCTCAGGTGAGTCTTTATGTTTATCTTTTTATTTTTTTCTATCTGATTTTTCGGGGAAGCTGGGCGAGACGGCGGGAGAGCTTTGGGATAATCTTTGCTCTGGTTCTGGGCTTGATACTAGCTTCTTTTCAGACTCTTTCTTTCTGGGAATATCTTAGTTATGGCTGGCATATTCATAGCCCGGAGCTGAACACCATTGCCCGACCCAGATTAAAATTTTTATACAGCCTGTTTTTTCCCTGGGTTTATGGGGCACACCGGAGCTATCTGGAACAGCTTTTTATGAGGGAATATCTCGGATTGGTGCCGGTGTTTCTGGCTCTTTTGAGCTTAAGCTCCGGGCTTAAAAACCGAAAATTAGTTTTTTTCTGGGCTTGGCTGTTGGTTTTCCTGGGCGTGATTTACTGGATACCACCTTTTCATTTAATCAATCTTTTGCACGGCTTTAACCGGATTGCGAATATAAAATATGCTTACTTTGGGGTTTGCTTTTCTCTGGCAATCCTGGCGGGCTTTGGAATTGAGCGGTATTTAACCAGCCTCAGTTCCAGAAAATATGGAATGGCTTTAGGTTTGGCTTGCGGGCTGGCTTTTCTTTCTTTGCTTTTGGTCTATCGCTTTCCTCCTTCGGTTTCTTATCCTCCTTTCCGAAATGCCTGGCTGGAGCCAATGCTTCTGTTCATCTTTGCCAGCGGGGTGGGAATTTATGGAGTGCTTTTTCAGGAGCGGAAAATCTGCGGGCTGGGATTGGTGTTCTTAGCTGGGGTGAACCTTATTT
>Ga0190361_1001040_pt1 | contig 10683 bp, 11 predicted proteins | sample 48721845_MG_FD_161273 | JGI IMG/M metagenome (GOLD analysis project Ga0190361, IMG submission 161273) | Hydrothermal vent microbial mat bacterial communities from Southern Trench, Guaymas Basin, Mexico - 4872-18-4-5_MG | ecosystem: Environmental > Aquatic > Marine > Hydrothermal vents >...
CCGTAACGATTAAGAAGTCGGGCTATTAAATTTCCTCCCTGTTTTATCCCCTCGCCTGCTTGCCCACCAATAAGAATAGAAATTTCTTTCATAACAAAAAGGGTTAATTATTAAGATGTTGTTGTTGTTTTTTTTTCTTATTTTCTCTCTTGATGATTCTCCAGTGATATAAATAAAGAGGCAAGCCCACAATAATCAAAGAAAGATTAATTGAAGCATCTCTTTGTCTTTTGGCAACCACGGGGTCTATTTTCTCGTTTTTTTCTTTAATTTCTTTATATTCTTTAAGAAACTCTTTTAAGAGTTGTTTTTCTTCTTCGCTCAGTCCTTGGTTTTCCTTAGATAGTTGGCTTATTTTTTCTAAGGGCACAGGGGTTGGTGGTAGAGAATAATAATATCTTAGTTGTTGATCTGCCTGAGTAAAGATAAAGGTTTTCAAACCCATATCAATAAAACGAATTGCTCCAATTATAACAAGCACCAAGCCCAGGGCAGAGAAAAAGTAAAGATAGATTGTTCTTAAAATACTCATTGAAATAATTAATGATAATTTATTATAACCCGATTCGTCCCATTTTCAAAAACGCTATATTTTTTTCAAAAGTTTTTGCAGGTTTTTATGAATAAGATTGTTGGAAAAAATTAAATCAGAGCGCTTAACCCTCCATTCTTGTCCTTGAAAATCAGAAACCTTGCCCCCTGCTTCTTGTATTAAAAGAACTCCCGCTGCTACATCCCAGGGATCAATTTTAGTAGTAAAATACCCGTCCACCCTTCCGGCGGCAGTCCAAGCAATTTCCAATCCTGCCGATCCTATTTTCCTTAACTCTGTAACCTTTGGATAAAGGATAGAAAAAATATTGGCAATCCTTTTTTTGCTCTTTTCATTGCCTTCGCAATAAACCAAATAACTTTCTTTCAATTGTTTAATTTTTGAAACCTTTATTTTTTTTCCATTTAAATACGCGCCGTTATATTTTTTGGCAAAATAAAACTCGTCTATTGCCGGCGCATAAATAGCAGAAAGAAACGGCTCTGATTTTAAACACAAAGCAACGCAAACAGAAAAAAGAGGGTTATTGTTGGCAAAATTGCCTGAACCGTCAAGAGAATCTATTATCCAAAGAAATTCTTTCTTCTTTCTTACAAAACCCCCTTCTTCGCTCAAAATAGAATGATCGGGAAAATTCTTTTTTATCTCGCCAACAATTAGACGATCAATAATTTTGTCGTATTTGGTTACAATCTCCTTTGATGTGCCACGCAAAGAAATTAGTTTGTTTTCTTTTTTGAAATAATAAAGCAACTCTTTACCTGCTCTTCTGGTTAATTTTTGAATAAATTTTTCTACATCCATAGTGTTTATTAGTGAAGTAAAGTTTGGGCTTCGTTTATTAAGGAATCGATTTTGGAGGAAGAAAGTTCTGTTTTCTTTAATAATTTCTTCTTGCCCAATGCCAAAATGTCGCCTGCCAGCATTATTTTTTCCTTTTCAAAACACTCTAAGAAACTGGAGCTGAAAGAAGGCAAAATTGTAACTGGGTAAAGTTTTCGGGATTCTATTAAATATTCCAATCCTTTCGGCTTGGGATACCGCCATCCTAACAAATCCATTTCTCCTATGCATTTAGCGTATCTAACCACTTGATTAGTAAATTTTGCATTGGTAACCAAGATCGGCCTGAGTTGATATTTTGAGAATTGTTTTAAATATCCCTCTTTAAGATCAAGAAAGCGCGCCCAATTCTCCAAAGCAACCCTTAAATCAATCCTTTCCCCTTGGTTAATTCTGTATTTACACTCTCCTACATAAATTAAATCTTCTTTTTTTGCCAAGAAATCAACTTCGTATCGGGCACATTTTCCTTTTAAATGAAGATTTAAAGACACATCAAAGCCTAAATCAGAAAAGATTTCTCCAATATATTTTTCAAAAGGAAAACCGTTTGGTCCCAACTTTCTAATCCCTTCCTTCAAACTAAACCTTAAACTCGCCTTAAAATCTCTCTTGTTAAGTAGTTGTTTTACCTTCTTAAAAATCTCTTTCGTCTTAATATCGGGATAAATTTCCTTTTCTATTTTTTTTGCTATCTCAAAAGCAAGTTTGGAAGAAGCGCCTGCTCTCTTAGCACTTCTAAAAACTTTATGAAAGGAAAATGGCTCTTTTTCTCCGCGAGAATTAATTACATAAATGGTTTTCATATGAAAATTTAAATTTAGATTATATTCGCCATTTTTTGGGCTACCTTGATTTGAATTTTCTTAATACCTTCATTAAAACACTCTTTCAAAATTGCCTCTTGATCCTCTTTTTTCAGTTGAGGATTAAGCACCACCTCTTCCACCTCTAATTTTCCATTAATTACTATTTTTACTCCCTGTTTTTCTATTTCTACTCTTTCTTCTTCAAGAGCGCTCTGTAATTTTTTGATTTGTTTAATTTGCTTTAATTGTTCAAACATAATTTCTTTGTTGAATGTTTAATTTATTGAATAAAATAAGGGTTTTTCTTTTTAAGCGCCTTTAAAGCCAACTCCAACCTCAGAGGACTTCCTCCATAAAGGGTAAACAATACCTCCCCTCTTTTTACTTTTTCTCCTGTTTTTTTGTGAAGATAAACGCCTGCTTCTTTTATATAAGGTGCTCCCAAAATTCTACAGATCTCTATAAGATTTTTGTTATGAATTAATTTTATTCTTCCTGATTGATGCGATTTAACATCATACTTCTTGTCTGAAAGCCGAATATCCTCTGAACTAATGTTTTTATTTCCTCCCTGGGCTACAACTATCTCTTGAAATTTTTTCAGCGCCCTACCTGAATATAAAGAATCTCTTGCCATATCATACCCTTTTCCTGTTCTTGCTTTTCCAGAAAGTTCTAAAATATAACCTGCAAGTTCTAATGCTCGTTTTTCCAAATCTAATGGCTTATCTTTTCGTTGCTCTAAAACTTTGAGATCGTCTCTTATCTGAAGCGCCGGACCTATCCCCCTACCTATTGGTTCTCTGGCTTTATTAATAGAAACTTTTACCTTTATTTTAAATCTCTTGGCAACATCTTCAAAAATTTTCTTTAATTCTTCTGCCTTATTAATACTTTTAACTTTAGCAAAAGGATTTACCGGAACATCAACAACCAAATTTTTAATACCTAAAGCGATCTTTTTTGCCATAATACTGGAAACCATTTTGGGAAAAGATTCAATCAAAAGTTGACTTGCTACCTCAATAATTCTTGCATCCGAAGGAACAATGTCTCCGGCGCCCCAAACAATACATCCTTTTGTTTTATTAACAATACTTTTTAACTTTTTTGTTCCAAAAGAAATAGGAGCAATTGTTTCAAAAGTATCGGCTGTTCCTGAAGCAGAAGTAATTGCCCGAGAGCATGTCTTTGGAATAAATATTCCATAACTTGCCACAATGGGCACAATAATCGGCGTGGTTTCGTTGCCGGCAAGCCCTCCTACTGAATGTTTATCAGCTACAATTCCGGGGAAAGTTATCTGAGTTCCGGTTTCAGCCATTGCTTTTGTAAGGTAAAAAAGTTCTCTTGGAGATATTTTTTCAAAAAATGAAGAGGCAACAAAAAATGCTACTGCCACATCGTTTAATTTTCTCGAAACAATGTCTGATATAATTTCATAAATCTCTTTATAATTAAGTTCTTTACCGCTAAGTTTTTTCTGAATTGCCTCCAAAGATTTGGGCTTGCCCAGCAGAGAAATTTCTAAAACCTCTCCTGTTTCAATAGAAAACCTTTGAGCAAGATCCTCAAAAATGCCTATTTCTCCCCTTTTTACCAAAGTGTCGGTTACATCAACATAGCAACCTATAGATTGTCCTTTAAGATGAATTACCAACCCGTCTCCGGGCCGGATACCCAAATTCTGACAATCTTCTTGATGAATTAAAACAATCCAGGCAACTCTTGCCTCTATATCAATAACTTTTGCTGAAAGTTGAAAATTATTTTTTTTCATAACCCCAATAATCTAATGCTAATTTTAACTCTTGGTCAGTTTGAGCATATTTGTCTAAAGGAATGCCCCTTGTGGCCGCCTCTATTGATTGATAAACTGCTCTTGCGCCCGCAGCCGAGCCTAAAGGATGACCGTGAAGCCCTCCCCCAAAATTTATCACAATATCCTTGCCCAGAATTTTAACTAACTTTTCTACCAAACCCGGATGCAGTCCTCCCGAAGCCACGGGTAAAACAGGTTTTAGTTTTCCAAATCTTGAGCGTAGAAAATTATTAATAGAAATTACCTCTTCTTTTGTTCCTTCCATTTTTCCCACCACTGTTCCTGTGTGCAGCTCATCAATTCCTGCTAATCTTGCAAGTTTAGCCACCACCAACATAGAAATTCCCCAATCTTTGTTTCTGGTAAAAGCAGAGTGTCCTGCCCGATGACCATGAATAACCAAACCAAAATTTTGATTTCTTAAATACTGAATTGCAGAAAATCCTGAAGTGATAATATCTACCATCACACACCTGCCACCCAGTTTCTTTACCAGGGCTGCTCTTTTTACCATTTCATCGGCTGGAGCGGTGACATTAAAAACAAATATCTTTTTGGTTTTAGATTTTTTCTCAACAGAGTTTATTACTTTAACCACTTCCCTAACTCTTTTTTCAAATCTACAAAATGACATATCAGTAAGAGTTTCATCATCTTTAATAAGATCTACGCCGTTGCTAAAAATTTCGTAAGCCAGTTTGGCTGTTCTTTCTGGAGAAAGCCCCACCTTGGGTTTGATAATACATCCAATAATAGGTCTGCGATATATGTTATATAACTTTCTTATTCCGTGTAGTCCTATTTGTGGCCCTAAAAAAGAATTGATATATGGAGATGAAAATTCAACATCTTCAAGACGAAGCGTTTTTATTTTTTTTAAAGAAAAAATATTCCCCGCTATAGTAGAAAGCAACTGAGGAATGTTTCCTTTTTCAAAAAGTTGAATAGGATAAGCAATTTTTACTATTGATTCTTCTTTGTTTAAATATATAATTCTTGCCGCCAACTTCTGAAAAATTCCTTTTGTTAGAGTTGTTACTTCTGTCCAAGTTCCCACAGATGATTCCGCAGCCAACTCTTGAACAGTTTGCATAAAATCAAAACCCTTTTGGGGCTTCATCTTAAAAGTAGCTACAATATCGTCTTTTGACGGTTTCTTATTTAAGTTTAAATAAGAAAATTTTATTTTATTAACCATGGATATATTTTTTTAACCTCTCTTTTTATATTACTGGGCGAAATAATTCCTGCCTCGCAAACAATTCCTTTAATATATTGAGCAGGCACCATATCAAAAGCAAAATTAATAATCTTAAGACCTTTCGGCGCTTTCTTCCAAACCTCTTTTGGAGACCTTCTCTCTATTTTAATCCAAGATTTATGATGAAACTTCAAAAGAGTGGCAGCAACATAGAAAGGAACTTTTTCATAATATGAAGCCAACCCTATGCCAAAACTACCAATTTTGTTGATAATAGATCCATCTGGCAAAATAGCATCGCATCCAATAATGACCTTATTCATCATTAACTCTTTGCCCGAATGCTTAGAAATTAAAAAAGCGGCTGAAGAATCTACAACCATTGTTACAGGAATATTATGCTTAATCAAATTTTTTGCCGTGATGTGCCCCTGAAACAAGGGGCGTGTCTCTGTGTTAAAAACATAAAAATGTTTTCCCTGCTTCTTTGCTATTTTTAAACCTTCTTCTACGGTGGAAGAATGACAATGAGTAAAAACTTTATCTTCATTTTTAATGATTTTGGCTACCTGAGAGGCAATAGTTGCTTTAGATTTTTCTATTGTTTCTAAAATTTCTGAACTTGATTTTTTCAATTCTAATTTAAGTTCTTGAACATCTTTTGCTTTTTTTATTCTATAAAAAATAAATTTTACGGCATTCTGGGCTAAGGGTTCGGTGGGCCGTGCTGAGAGAAGATCTTTTGATGCCTTTTTGAGTTTTTTCAAAAACTCAGATTTTTTATCTTCTTTTAACTTCTCTCCATATCTCTGAATGGTTAAAATAACGGTTTTTGCTACCTGATTTGCCCCTTGAATTTTTTTAAGTTGAGCAATTTCTCTTTTTGTTTTTTGAATTATATCCATATAATCAATTTTTATTATATGGCAAATCTTTCCTCTTTACAATTAAAAAGAAAAAGGGTGACCGCAAAGATCACCCTTGATTATTGTTTTGCTGTAAAAAGAACCTTACTTTGTCTGCCAACTGTAAAAAGGTTGTTGTTTTCTTTGTTTGTCTTGTTCTTGGACGACCAAGATCAACTTTTATATTGCCAATAATTGTTCCCGGATGAGAAGACATTACTATTACTCTATCTGATAGAATCACTGCTTCTTCTATACTGTGAGTTACAAAAAGTATGCTCATTTTTCCCGACTCTTTCCATATTCTTAACAATTCGAAGTTCAGATCTTCTCTTGTCATTGCATCTAAGGCGCCAAAGGGTTCATCCATCAGAAGAATATTAGGAGAAATTGTCAAAGCCCTTGCGATAGCAACCCTCTGTTTCATTCCGCCTGAGAGTTTATAGGGATAATAACTCCAGAACTTTCGATCTATTCCCACTATCTCTAAAAAGTATGACGCCTGCTGTCTTGCTTTTCGTTTCTCCCCCATCACAATCAAGGGAAGAGCAACATTTTTAAAAACAGTGAGATGATCAAAAAGAGCGGGGTCTTGCATTACTATACCATAAACTCTCTGGGATCGCGCCTCACTCGGTAACATTCCTTTAACCAGAATTTTTCCTTCTTCTTGTCCTGGATCAGCAATATCTCCGATCATATGAAGAACGGTTGTTTTGCCACATCCAGAAGGTCCTACCAAGGAAACAAATTCTCCCTCATAAACAACAAAACTTACATCTTTTATAGCAGTTACTCCTTCGTCTTCAAAAAACTTTCCCACTTTCTCAAGACAAATGACAGGATTAGGCATTTCTTCCTCCCCTCATTAATGCCTGAGCCCATTTCCAACCCGGCTGGGAAATATCTATGCCGAGCATCTCTATTTCTTTAAGGGTTTCTGCTATGTATTTTTGGGGATTTTCTAAACTCTCCCCTACATCTCCCACACAACACATTGGCTTACCTTGATAAACCTGATGTGCTTTTTGATAAAACTTTCTGCTGACAATTGTGCCGGGGTTTTCTACTGGAAGATCTGTATACGGCAGATTTGGCAAAACTCCTTTTTTAGAAACTTCAAAGATACACTGCGAAAAAACAGGAATCATTTCTACATCGTGTTCTTGACAAGTGCGCCAAATCTTCATTATTCCTTCTATACTACCAGCAGCAGTAAAAACAATTATTCTTTCTGGCTTTGCTATCTTTAACCCTTTGGTTACCAAATAATTAATAGTAGAGCCGGAAGCAATGGCGGTATCAGGAATGAGCCATAAATCTCCTGTCCATTCTCCGAGAAAGAACTTTTCCTCTATCTGCCAACTGTCGCCAACCAGTTTTCTTTGAAGTTTTAGAAAGGTTGTTGGCAGAATAAAGTCGGGGAGCAATCTCTTGGAAGCCCTTTGAAGGTCAAAAGGATAGGCGCCTCTTAAAATAAGAAACTGTCTTGGATTTCGAGAAAAGTTCATTTTTTCCAACGCTGCTTCAAAAAGAATGTCAGCGATTTTTTCAATAAGTTCAAACTTTCGTCTTCCCCAAATTCCACGACCCAAAATTAACTTCTCCCCTTCCGGGCTTTCTACCAAATACATCTCTTTGGGAAAACAATTGCCAGGAATAAGAATACGCCAAACTACAATCTCTCCCTTCTTTTTTATTACCTCTCCTATATCTTCTATAAAAACCCTATTCATTTTTACCTCCTTTTTAAGAAAACAGGGGGAGGGATTAAACCCCTCCCCCACTCTCTTCATTTATTCGGGAGGAAAAACACCACTGGGCACCCACTGATAAGCAGCGCGCACCTCTTCCTTTGTAAGCATTCGACTTATTAACCCTGTCTGATAAAGCCGATCTGCCATTGGAAGCCAAGTAGAAGCATCTATATAACCTAAGCCGTGTTCCCTGGTGTTTTCATTGACCAACAATTTGTTAATTTCCAATCCCCCGGGGATCTCATGCTCTCGCTCAAGCGAACTATTGTAAGTGAGCAAGATTTCAAACACTTCTTGGGGATTATGAGTCAGTACCCAATACCAGCCTCGATAAGTAGCAGAAACAAATGCTTCCACAACATCAAAATGATCTCTTAGGGTGCTTTCAGTAGTTACCAGAGAGTTTTCGTCCCAGGCAAGACCAGGATCAAGATCCCCAAAACGATAGGTATAGAATGGCTTTTCTTCTGCCTTCCAGTATTCCTCAAGAGTATCAAAGCCAAGAGCATGAACCACTGTGATTAACTCGTTATAAATCATTGCATGGGAAGCGGTAACTTGATGAGCGAGAAACCTTTCCATACTGCCTCCTTGATTTTGAACAATTGCTTTATCTGGTCCTGGCGATGTTCCATATACAGGGTAATAAAAATGATCTTTTCCTAAGTAACAAAGCAGAGGGTATTCGTATCCCGGCCAAACTTCTACAACTTTTCCGTAGAGATCTTGAGGCGAGGTTATTTCTTCCCAACTTACCAGATGAAGAGCCGGATCTTGAAAATCAGTGGCAATCACTTTCAAGGGCACTTTTTGATCAATTCGGGCAACTAGCACCAGCCAGTTATAACTTGTGGCAAAGGCAATATTTGCATCGTTAAGCATACGAGTTAAGGGATTAAGATCGGGTCCGCCAGGGAAAATGGAAACATCGAGCCCTGCTTCCTCATAAAAACCGAGGTATTTCGCTACAAGGGGACCGGCATCTTCCCAGTGATTAATCCAGGCAGGATAATACGAGACCGAAACAAGATTTTCTCCTGTGGCAAAAAATCCAGCAATGCCCAACACCAGTATTCCAATTAACATCCTTTTCATTTAAACCTCCTTTTTTTCTTTTTTGCCTTAAAAGTTGCCAACATCAACCTGCTTTTTCCTCTAAACCATATACCTCACCTCCTTTTATTTTTTTATCTTCTTTGCATAGAAGGGTGCCAAACAAGAAACTTCCTTTTCAAGAGATATACTGCTGCTACCAATAGAAACCCTAAACCTGCTCCAATAAAAGTAGCCAGCAGAACCGCAGCATTATCCATTCGATAAAGCCGATTGAGAATAAAAAATCCAAGACCTGCGTTACCTCCTATTGCTTCTCCAAACATAACGCCCACAATAGCAATAGTAAGAGCGGTTTCAAGAGAAGTAAATATCTCAGCAAGAGCCGAAGGAAATTCTAAATATATCAATCTTTGCAAGCGAGAGGCATTGATGCTTCTCATAAATCTCAACTTGACCGGATCGGTTGATTTTAAGCCATTATAGGTGTGAGAAAGCACTGGGAAAAAGATACAAATACAGGCGGTGACAACCTTACCCAAGATGCCCACTCCAAAAACAATCACAAGAATAATAGCAATAGCAAAGATGGGAATAGAATTTATCGCTCTTACGATTCCGTAAAATGCGCTTTTCAAAAAGGGCACCCAATAAAAAATTATTCCCACAAGAATTGCCAAAAAAATTCCAACGCTTGCGCCCAACAAAACTTCTATTGCTGTCACCTTTAAATGCTCCAGCAAAAGAAGATATTCACTCCCCTCTTGTAAGAAAATCGCTGAAGGGCTTGGAATTCTATAAACAGGAATGTGTCCCAATCGCGACCAGAGTTCCCAAATGCCAAAGAGTAAAATCAGGGTAATCGGAAAAGCAATTCTTTCTAACTTTTTCATCTTTCCTCCTTTCCTCTTTTCCTTTTTTAGTTTTCAAGGAACCTAAAAAAAATCGCCACTGAATGGCGATCATAAAACAATGTTATCACTCCGCCTAATCAACCAATATTTTTTTCTTTTTCTTATCATTCTTCTCTCCTAAAATTAATTTCTAACTTCCCAGTATAAGTGCTCCTATCTTTATGTCAAGCCGAAGTTATCCACAGAGAAAGTTTTTAATTAAATAAATTATTAGCATATGCCCCGGATAGAAAACATAAAAGAAATATTTTGGTAGTTTAATGCGCAAAAAATTAATTTTATAAATAAAAACAAGAGACAAAAGAGAATATATTTGCAGCCAGTTTCTCGCTATTAAATAAATATATAAAAGAGAATTCAGGGCAAAATAAGGAACTTGATATTTTGCTTCAGAGAGAACAAAAAATCCTAAAATCATTAAAACGCCATACCACTGGTATTCGACAAAAAACGACAAGGGAATTATTAAGTAAAAATAAAAGTATTTTTTATTTTCCCAAGCCCATAAAGCCCAAAAGCCCAAAGCCAAGGTAAACAATATATTAAGCGTCCAATTTTTTGTTAAAAGATAATAAATGGGTTGGCTTACAATACCAAAAATTAAAAGGCGCTTGATATATCTTTTTTTATTGGAAGTTTTTTGATAACCCACAGTGAGTTGAAATGCAAAAATAGGAAAAGCAATTCTGCCGAGAATCTGAAATATTGAATACTGGGGATAAAAATACTTCCCAACATGATCAAGCGCCATTGAAATAACTCCTACCAGTTTCAAAAAATTGCTATTTTCTTTTGAAAGGTTCATTGTTTTTTTGTTGGCTAAATT
>Ga0190361_1001044_pt1 | contig 10655 bp, 15 predicted proteins | sample 48721845_MG_FD_161273 | JGI IMG/M metagenome (GOLD analysis project Ga0190361, IMG submission 161273) | Hydrothermal vent microbial mat bacterial communities from Southern Trench, Guaymas Basin, Mexico - 4872-18-4-5_MG | ecosystem: Environmental > Aquatic > Marine > Hydrothermal vents >...
ACCAATAAAGTTTGCTATCTGGGATTATTTAGCTAGTATGACTGATAGTTTTATAATCAAACAATATGAGTCGCTAACCTTCAAGCACGTCGAGCTTAGATAAAAAAACTCACAGAACTACAAAGTCTCTCTTAAGAACAAAACCCTTTCAGGGGAACTTAGATTTAGAGCGCCTTAGCCTTATCTAGCGCGGAGATAGTTCCAATCCTCTAATTTAGTACCGAAATCCCATTTTTTCAGCTATTACAGGCGGATCTTTCTTGAAGAAACAAACTTTTAAAAAGTTTGATCAAAACGCTTCGCAGACGAATTCCATTCGAGACATACATCTTGGACATCTTGGAGCGTAATTATTATTGCAAAATACTCCTTTCTCCTATAACACGCTAACTACCAAAACGTGGCTTATTCTCTGTCGTAGCCACAGATTCGACTGCTGACTATCGCGGGATGCTGCACATATCGTGCAACGTACCTGGATACTCCGTGGCGTGACGTAACGTAATCCTGTTCTTTTGGGCGAATACGTAAAAGCCATACTTATAATTTTTAAACAACCTGTCAATAAGCATCGCGTTCTACTTCGTCTTTGCCCATTGAACGGTGTACCTGAGCATAGTCTGCTATTGCAGCCCAAAGGGATCTCACGGTATTCTCCGTATTTTGGACTGTAATAAACGAAACATCCCCTATCGGGACAATTCAAAACATGTATGATCTCTTATCTAAGAATTTTCATTCGATTCAATGAAATAAAATGGAAGGAAGTCAGGAAGTCATACTTTATATACAATCAATCGTGCAAGACCTTCACCCGCAGCTTTGCGAAATCTTCCTTTATCTCCGCCTGAAAGCCCATCCCGGCGAAGATCTCCTCAAGCTCCGTTTTAACGAATTTCTTTGGCACATCAGAACCCAAAACCAGCGTGAAGTCGCTTCTGGATGTTTTATGTAATTTAAAGAAATTGCAAGCTTCAAGTCGTTTTAAGATATGTTCCGCACGATAAGATTTGTGTTTGAACTGCTCTGCATGCGCCCGGCACACTTCACGATGCAAGCCCCAGAACTTATCTTTGTCAGGATGCGATTCGATAAAGCTTAGAAATAAGAGCCAATGGTCAATGTCCAGGATGACATGTTCGCCAGCCGAAAGCATCTCAGCATGCGCGTAAACCTTCTTATCTTCAATGGATTCAAACAGCGTTTTGTGTTTGCTGTAAAACTTCAATGCTTCTCGCATCAGCTCGCTTTGTGATAATCCCAAATCATCCTTCATCTTTTTGAACACAGCGAAGGTGTCTTCATCCATAGCGACTGTGATTCTTTCCGGCGCTTTCATACTTTTACCTATCATCCCAATACTTAATTAACATTCGCTCATTTGTAGCCCCTTTCCTGACCCGAACATATTCAATGGCATTTCGTTGTTGTATTTTATACCATAATTTTTCATTTTGATATAATTTTATAACTTTTTGTACAAATTCTTCTGTACTTTTCGCTATCAAAACTTCGGGACCATCTGTTAAATCAAGTTGCGAGGCGGTTAATTCAGAAACTACGGAAGGAACGCCAAAACTCATGGCTTCTATCAATTTCAACGGAATGCCAGCAGAAAATCTATGCTCTAAATTTGAATTCCCCTGAAAAGGTTTTTATAGCAAGATGTGTGGAATATAGGATACAAGAAATGAAATACAAAATAACGGAACTCGACAGAGAGGTTGAACAGCTTCCAAGAGCTATCAGGGAGTTGTTCTATCGCTTCTATTCGATTGATATTTCCACTGGCAGCCTAAAGATTCCTGTGGGGATGGAGGACTGGGCGAAAAAGCGGTTTTGGTCTCTTGAGCGAGTGGAAAAGCAGCAAATAGTCGCTATTAAAAATAAGTTTACCGGTGAACACAGCTTATTTAACAGGTTAAGGAGTGATAGACCTGTGGAAGCGAAATCCGCGATTGCGTGGGAAGAGCTGGAAGAGAAGAAAAAATGTCTTTTTTGTAATCCAGAAAAACAGACGCCGGCAGATGTGTTTGGCAGGATAAAAGGAAAATATTGTATCACGGGGAGCAATATAGCAAAGTATGATGCTTTCCACAGCTTGATAATTTTCAATGAACACAATCCCTTAGTGATAAAGAGGGAATGGGTAGAGGATTACTTAAGAACCGGGGAGCGCTGGTTCGAAGAGGTTTCTAAATTAGCGAAGAAGAAAAAGAAATTGCAGAAGTTCTTTATATGGAATTGCCTCTGGCGGAGTGGAGCTTCGATTATTCACGGGCATATACAATTAACTGCTTCGAAGATGAGGTATGGTAAATTGGAACTTTTAGAAAAAGTTGCAGCGGATTATAAAAGAGAATTTAATACCGATTATATCGAGGATTTATACAGAGTCCATGAGAGTTTAGGGCTTACGAAGGAGAACAAAAGCGAAAGGATTTTGTTTTATTTGACGCCAATAAAAGAGAAAGAGATTTTTGTTATCAGCGAAGCGAGGAGAAGTGATAAAATGGCAGATACGATCTACAAATTATTGAGGGCGTATCTGAACATAGGTGTGCAATCGTTCAATTTGGCTGTCTTTCAGTTGGGGGATTATCATATCGTCAGGCTTGTAGATAGGGGTTCGTTAGAGGATAGGAATTCGGATATAGGAGCGATGGAACTTTATGCCGCTTCTGTTATCGCCTCTGACCCTTTTAAGTTAGCTCAGGGCATTTCAATTTAACATCTTCAATGGTTCTTATCAGCCCGGGAAGAATCGAGATGTCAGACTTTCTTCTGGCTACAAACTCCACGGCATCGCCAAAACTATACCCCATGATGCAACAAAGATAACCTATTACAACGGAAAGAGAACGCCCAATGCCCGCATTACAAAATACCATTATTTTATACCTGTCTATATGGTCTCTAATCTATTCTACTGCTTCTGCCATCGGTTTTTGGGGTATAGGCTGCATGTCAATGAAGGGAACTTTGTGGTAGAGGAGTTCTGTTTCAATACCCAGCTCCTTAGCTACATTTAATAGTGCAGTGATCCCAGAATGAGGGTTTAAGGCATCTTCATAACTGCCAATCGCCAGATTGTCTAAGATGAATTTCATCTTACGCTAAACGGTCTACCCATTTCGACCAAAACCGACACCATTTCCCCCTTATCCGGGCTAAACAGCTCGCTATTCACAAACTACCGATGTGCAATTTCAATTATCTCATTGATAATCGCCACCGCAGAAGGAGTTCCACCCCTTGGTCCTCTTATCACAATGCAGGGGATATTACCCATAGACAATACCTTCTCCTTCATCTCCGCTGCGTTGACGAACCCAACGGGAGTGGCAACGACAAGAGCAGGCTTTTGCTCTTCGCTCGCGCCTCCTTTCTCGACAAGCGCACAAACCTCCTGGCATGCCGAAGGTGAGTTCCCAATAATCACGATGTTACCATGAATAAGCCTCTTCTCCTTTGCAAGTCGGATTCCCGCAGCAGTTCTCGTGAGCTTTTCGCGTTTCGCTATCTCTATTGTTTCTGGCGCATTCACGAAACACTGTACTTTTTTGCTGTATCTCTTATTGATGCCCGCTTTCACCATCTCTATGTCTGTAATGATCATTTTCCCATTTTTTATACAGCGTATCCCTGTTTCAACCGGATGGTGCTTGAACACAAGCAAATCAAGAAACGAAGGGTCGGCATTGGCAAAAACTACGCGTCCCGCAACTCTTTTTTCCAGGTCACTTAAACTTAACGAACCCTGGTATTTCGACACAATATCACGTACAATTGCCTTGCTCTTCTCCCACACCCTGTTTCCCGCATCTACATAACCACAACCCGCTGCTGGTGCTGGTGATACTGCTATACCCTCATCCTCTTCATTCACGTCTCCTTTCTCATAATCGTATTTCCTTTCATATCCTCTTCGTGTCACCATTCGTGCACCGAGCTTTCTCGTACCCGAACAGCCAATAATAATTGTCGTTGACATATCTATACGGTGATAGTAGCCTGGCAAATCTTTTAATGTGGTTATCACAACTTCGCATCCCTCCCGCTCGGCATTTCTTACTATACCAACGACTGTATTCGCATTGCGGAACCGCATGAGAATCTCGTATGCCTTCTCCAACTGAGCCGTTCTGGTTTTGCTCTTCGGGTTATATATCACTATAGTGATGTCCATCTTCGCTAAGCCTTCCAGTTTCTTCTCTATCTCGCTCCACGGCACCAGCAAATCACTCAAACTGACAACTGCGAAATCATTTGAGAGCGGTGCACCAAGTAAGGCAGCCGATGCGGATGCCGCCGTTATGCCCGGAACAATCTCAATCTCCATCTCCCTATCCAGCTTTGAGGCTATTCCTGAATCTGAATCGCCCATGACCTCGATTATTAGCCCTGCCATACCATAAATACCCGCATCGCCTCCCGAGACAACAACAACGTTCTTGTTCTTGTGCTTACCCAGCTCAACTGCCTTCTTCGCTCGGTCTACCTCTGTCCCCATCCTGCCTATTATCACTTCTGCACTCCCCGGAATGGTGTCCTTTATTAGCTCTATGTATCTCTCGTTGCCCATAATAACATCAGCACTTGAAATCCGTGCTCTCGCCCTTTCTGTCAGTAAATCCTGAGCACCAGGTCCTATTCCCACTACCGATAACATATTCGCTTATTCCCTCCCTCTAGATCCCTCTCTTTAAGCACCACCGCCAGTGTTATCCTTCTATTGAATGATTTCCTCTTCACGAATTTGATTTTGCCTTTATTTCTGTTCGCTCCCAGAATGGCACAGGGTTCTGCAACGCCTTTTATGTTAAATGCGTCCATTGCTGCGCTTCTCGACCGCACATCCACACAGTTTATCTCATCCCGCGTAAAGAGAAGTATTGGAATCCCGAACTTAGTAGAGACCTCTTGCAACTCCTCCGTATTTTTGAAATCCACGGTGCATAAACCTTTAACTTCATTCTGTTCTATATCCAACTCCTCCAGGAACTCGCGAATCGCCTGCTCTATCTCTCCAGCATCAACATCGCTATGAAATCCAAGACCGATATAAAAATCCCTATTATTGTTATTCATCTTCATAGAGAGTTGTTATCACCGGTTCTGCGGATATCCCTTCTGCAATAAGCCTTGCGAATTCATTTGCTCCTCTATGCCCGTTCAGTACCGGTATGACATACCTGCCATTCTCATCTATGCAGACCACCCAGGGGTCTTCGGTCTTCTTCTTCGGCTCTATTGCCCGCACCACTACGCCCATAGGCAGAACAGCGACGATGTTCTTGTGCGCTTTGAAACTTTCTTTTATGGCGTGATAAACGCTTTTTACCTTCTCATCTGCGCCATCACACGAGATTTTTTCCGAACATATCAGCTCAGCATCGAATCCTTCGGCTAAGAGCACGCTTTTCACCTTTTCCGCAACTGCAACCGATTTCTGAGCGAGCGAGAAAATGGCAATCATTTTTGACCTCCGCCATACAATTTTGAGATGCCTGATTTCTCAAGCACATCACCCACAATTATCAATGACTGGCTCTTTATGCCCTCACTCTTAACCTTATCCGCTATGTCCGCCAGAGTGCCCTTTATTATCTCCTCTTCCGTCCATGACGCTTTATGAACCACCGCTACTGGTGTCTCAGGAGGATAGCCTACCCGGAGTTCAGAAACGATATCGTCAATGAGATGAACACCAAGAAAGACTATCATTGTTGCACCATGCGTTGATAGTTCCTTTATGCTTTCCTTCTCTGGCTTACCGGTCTTTCCTGTCGGTTTCGTGATTATCAGCGTTTGCGATATGCCAGGCGAAGTGAATTCTCTTTTTAAAGATGCAGAAGCAGCGGAAAAAGAAGTAACGCCTGGAACAACTTCAAACTCTATATTTTTAGAGTTTAGAAATTCCATCTGCTCTTGAATAGCGGAATAGAAGCTCAGGTCGCCTGAATGGAGCCTCACTACTACCTTACCCTCTTTCACAACAAACTGTTCATAAAGGGCAAATATCTCAGTTCTGGTCTTTCCATGACTGTCTATGGCTATCACATCCTCTCTTGCGTATTTTAAGATCTCCTTGTTGATGAGCGAGCCTGCGTATATTATCACATCAGCATTTTCTATTTCCCGCTTTCCTCTAAGGGTGAGTAATTCGGGGTCGCCCGGTCCTGCACCTACAAATACTACTTTCGGTTTCACATTCATATTCATTTTCATAGTCATAATCATAGTCTTATCTATATCTAAGCTCGTGGGTTGTTCTTTACGATAAGAGTGGAAAGGTAATGAGTTGGCACGTCTATTTCACTAACTTCTCCTGTGATTATTTCCTGGTCTTTAAATCCCACTCTGACACCTAAAATGGCTTTTTTATTGCCCAGCTTATTCTCAATCACGTCCATATTTTTGGGTTTGAGGAAGATCAGGGAATCTGAACTTTCGATTACTCGAAGAGCTCCCCTGGCTTTTACATCGGGAACAATAGAAACGATTTCATTTCCTTCTGCAACAGGAACTTTGGCGATAGCGGAACAAGCCGAGAAGGATGTAACTCCGGGTACTACTTCTACTTCTTCCATGACATCTTTAAAAATCTCCATGAACCGGTAGAACGTGGAATACATGCTTGGGTCTCCCAGTGTGACGAAAGCCACAGTTTCACATCCCTTACCTTTTGCTTCTGCTTCTGCCCTCGCCAGCACAGCATCTCGCGCCTTTTCCCAATACTGTTCCAGCTTATCACGGTCTTTTGTCATCGGGAACACTGGTTCAACAACGATGAGTCCATTTCCCCTCTCTTTTATAATCCCTTCAATCGTGAGTAAAGCCAGACTCCTTTTATCCTCCCTCGACTTCGGTGCAACTATCATATCCACTTCCTTGAGTATTCTGTATGCTTTCAGAGTGAGCAGTTCCGGGTCGCCCGGTCCTACACCTATTCCATATAGCTTGCGGATTCTCATTTCTTGTCTCCATATATCAGGAATACCGGATAAGAAGGAGCGAGAGCGGTTTTACCACCCAGGTCCTTGCCCCTGTTCAAGCAGATATTCAGAACCTCAGGATTGATACCTCTGTTCTTCAATACTGCTATGGCTTCCACCACAGTCTCAAGTCTGACTGCTGCAATAATAACTCTACCTCCCGTCTTCAAATGCTTGAACACGTTCTCAAACGATTTTTCAAGATTGTCCGTGCCGCCGAAGAAGGCAACATCGAAACTATCTGTATCTGATAAATTGATATGTTCCATTTCACCAAAATTAAGCTGGATTTTGTTACCCAGTCCAAATTTTTCTATATTCTTTCTCGCTATCTCGAAATTCTCTTCGTCCTTCTCCACCGCCGTGACATCGCAACCCAACAGTGCGAATTCGATAGAAACGCTTCCTGAGCCCGTACCCACATCTAAAATTCGCTCGGTTCCTTTTATCCGGGCTTTTGAGGTGATGATCGAGCGAACTTCTTCTCTTGTCAAGCCTGCTTTCGATCTTGAGAACAAGCTGTCAGGTATTCCGGTTGTTTTATATTGCCACTCCTGCTTCACTCCCACATTCTGTTCCACGTCACTCATATCGTTCTTGTTTTTCTTGTTTCCCTTTTTCCTTCACTTTCTCATCCTTATCCTTTTATCCTTTTATCATTTATTACTCTCATTATTTCATTTCTCGCCCCTCTAATAGTCAAAGGATACGGATTTTTTAGTGGTAAATTGTCCTCTTTATGTAGTATTTCCATCAAACGCGCGATTCGCGGCAACCTCAAGTGTGATTCTCTTACGACAGAAGCATTAGAAAAGACCGCCTCAGGCGTGCCTTCTGCCACGAACTGCCCCCTGTGCATCACATATATCCTGTCCGCATATTGTGGTATCGCATCCACATCATGAGTGGCGATAATCAATGCGATATTCATCCTTCTGCTCAAATCCACTAAGAGGTGCATCACTGCAGTTGACGTGCAGGGGTCTAAATTAGACGTGGGTTCGTCCAGCACAATGATTTCCGGATTCATTGCAAGAACTCCTGCGATAGAAACCAATCGCTTCTGACCACCGCTAAGATTGTCCGGTCTCTTATCCTTCAAATCCGCTATGTGCAGCATATTCAATGCGCTATTTACTCGCTCTGCCACTTCGCGCTTTGAAAGTCCCATGTTCCTCGGTCCGAATGCCACATCTTCCCATACTGTCGGCGCGAACAACTGATCGTCCGGGTCCTGAAATACAAGTCCTACCGTCATCCTTATCTTATCTAAATTAGTCTTTGTTATCTCTTCCTCGTTGATAAGAACCGTGCCTTTCGTGGGTGAAAATAAGCCATTAAGATGGTAGAATAGAGTAGATTTACCACTGCCATTCGAGCCAATAACCGCTACTCTCTCGCCTTCCATTACCTTAAAGTTAACGCCTTTCAACGCTTCTGTTCCGTCTGGATATGTATAGAAAAGGTCCGTTACGTTTACTGCACACTTCATAACCAGGTTACTACTCCAGGTACTATATGGTCAGCAATTACAAGTAGTACCGAAGTCAAGATAATTATAGCACATAATAGAGCGTTTTTTAATGATAACGGCTCGATTTCTGTAAGCCTGGAATCCGGGTTATATCCACGTGACAGCATTGCGGCATATACACGTTCACCGCGTTTTAATGCCCTCAAGATGAGCGAACCTGCAATGGTACCGAGATTATTCATCTTTTGCTTATAGCTGAGTCTACGGGAGAAGCCGCACCTTGATGCCTGTGCTCTGTACATCCTTACGCTTTCTTCAGATAGCAGATGGATATAGCGCAGCATCATTATAGCGAGGTCAACCATAATCTTTGGCACCTTAAACCAACGCATTGCTTCCGCCGCCGCCAACACCTCTGTAGTAGCTGCAAACACGCTCAATATAGAAACCGATGCAATTATTCGTGCGAAAAGCAAAACGGCAAACGAGCACGATTCATGGTAGATTGGCAGTCCGAAGAGGGATGCTATTTGATGCTCACCGCCATACGTGAATATAACAACGACAAGCACGACAGCCGCAACAGAGAACGGAAGCAGAACTAACCTTTTCAGGTATGTCCGCAGCGGTATTTTGATTGCGAGAGCAATAAGTGTGGCAGAAAGAAATATAACGAGAGGGATAGTAGGGCTATGCATGGAAATGACAGCGAATATAAGTGCAAAAGCTCCTAAAAGCTTTACACGTGCATCAAGCCGGTGGATTACCGAATTGCTACCTACTACCAGTCTCTCAAAGTCTACTTCTTGTATTATATCCGTGAAACGCATCGTTTATCTGTTCTTTATCGTTATCCTTATTTCGTTTCCCTTAGCAGTCGCAGATAGTGCCCGATGATCAGGAATACAAAGAATCCAATTGTGGTTCCAATTCCACACAACGGGTCGCCAGACAGCCATTCAAGCATTCTCCTCCCTCCTGAATAGCCCTGTCCATAAATAGCCGACTATAAAGCCGGCAACTATTCCCGCAATTGTGAAGCCCAACGGCTCTCCTACCAGGTCGGTAATTGCAGGAACTGACGATGTTGCCTCGACATTTACAGCAGTGCTCGCCGCGTGTTCCTCCACTATTGCATCTGTCCCTTCCATCTCATGACCGCCTATATAGCCAAGATACGCACCGACAATGAAGATCGCAGTTAGTACTACCATCAGAACCAAAGCCGTCTTTGTAAATCGGTCAAGCATCTGTTACCTCCCCCCATAACTTCCCCAACATAAGGTCTGGTCTCCTGTCTGCAATATACTGCACAATGCCTGCGCTGAACACAAACTCGGCAACTGCAAGTGGCAACTGCGTCGGCATGTATCCCAGTGAATAGATTGCCCAGTGTGAGAGCACAGAACCGGGATTGAGCGACAATGCGAGTTCAAGTGCTGCCGCTAAATAGCACAATATATCTCCTACGAATCCTGCCATCCCTGCGGCAACCCACAACGGCGAGTTTATCTTCCTCAGCAGTACGTAGATGAGATAACCACCGAATGTCCCTGTAATCCCCATTGATACTGTATTCGCACCGAGCGTTGTGAGTCCACCATGACCAAAAAACGTATGGAAGAAGAGTGCAATCGTACTCAGTACCACAGTTGGAAAAGGACCGACAATTATCGCTGACATCGGTGTGCCTATCGGATGTGAGCACGATCCCGTTACCGGTACAGGAATGTGCCAGACGGAGATTATGAAGACCGCAGCGCCCATCATTGCAAGCATCGGCAGATACGATGCGTTCTCTTTTGTGCCCCTCTTCATCTGCCATACCCCTATTGCTATAAAGGGTATGGCAATTGCAAACCATACTAAACACCACTCTGGCGTCAATATACCGTCTGATATATGCATCTTTTTATCACCGAATTATAGGTCTTGTTGAAAGAAGTCTATTTAAAAGCTTGTTTTTTGATAATAGATGTTATCTAAATGGGTAACTTCTCTGATGGATGTGTGTTGCTCTTCTGTCAGGTGGAAGCAACCGCTATAAGGATCAGGGATCAGAGGGAGGCAGTAGAAGCACAGCTTGAAGCTTTTGGTTTTAACATTCTAACAGTCACAAAATCTACCTACCCCTTATTCTTCCAGTGATAGTAATATATCTCTGTTGAGTCTGAAGATGAAGC
>Ga0190361_1001047_pt1 | contig 10648 bp, 7 predicted proteins | sample 48721845_MG_FD_161273 | JGI IMG/M metagenome (GOLD analysis project Ga0190361, IMG submission 161273) | Hydrothermal vent microbial mat bacterial communities from Southern Trench, Guaymas Basin, Mexico - 4872-18-4-5_MG | ecosystem: Environmental > Aquatic > Marine > Hydrothermal vents > Microbial...
CAGAAACTTCTCGGGATGTTTCACTTTCCCTTTGAGAATTGTCTCATACACGCTTTCAAGCGTATTATTACCGAGAAAATGACCAAGATAGTGCAGTTCTTCACCGCGGGCCGTTTTGAGAAAAGCTGTGTCGGTTACAAGCGCCACAGAAAAGGCGAGCAGTACATCCGGCGGTAAGTGGAAACCTTTGGATAGATCGTAGAGATTCATGACATTTGAGGAACGTGGCTTTATGAAACAAAAACGCGCCCTTTCCACAAAACTTCTGTTCACAACTGGATGATGATCAAAAACAGAGTAATTGTTCAGCTCAACAGGTATTTTGTTCTCATCGGTAGTGTCATAAACAAAAACGCTTGCTACCCTTGAAGGAAATGTGTTCTTCACTTTGAAAGAACGCATCAAATTTTGAACAGTTGAATCGGGATCGAAAACGCAGATGCCTCCCCCTACTACCTTGTATCCCCAAAAAGCACTGGCAAAGCTGTCTGCATCAGCTCTCGAATGGGTGATATGCAAAATCGGCATTTCACCACAAAGAGATTTGATCGGGATCCACCTTCTTCTTTTTTATTTTTCTCATACTTTCTTTGTTCACAACTCTTATTCGGTTCTCCAGATCACTTTTTGAGACTATAACGTTAAGCACCTCTCTTGCTCTTTGAACGACCTCTTCAGGTAATCCCGCGATCAAAGCAACTTCAATACCATAACTCCTATCTGCGGTTCCGTCCACCAGCTTGTGTCTGAACAAGACACCTTCACTCGTTTCTTCGACCTCTATCGTCTTGTTCACAATAGCAGGGTACAACGTCGCGAGTTCAGTCATTTCGGTGAAGTGTGTGGCAAATATGCATTTGCATTTCACATTTTGATAGAGATATTCTGAAACAGCCCACGCTATGCTTATTCCGTCAAATGTGCTTGTACCACGTCCCACTTCGTCCAAAAGAACGAGACTCTTTTCTGTAGCGTGCGCCATGATCCTGGCGACTTCATTCATTTCCACAAGAAACGTGCTCCTACCTGAAACAACATCGTCTCTGGCTCCCATTCTTGTGAAAACTCTGTCAAAAATAGGCAAAATGGCTTCTTTGCACGGCACAAAACTGCCCATCTGCGCCATGATCGATATCAGTCCTATTTGCCTTATTAACGTGGATTTCCCACTCATGTTTGGACCTGTGAGTATCACAAATCTTGATTCCTCCGTGAAATGAAAGTCGTTTGGTACGAAGTGGTCAACAAACCTTTCAACAACTGGATGCCTTGAAGCCACTAACTTCATGGTTCCATCCGAGCTGAAAACAGGACGCGTGTAGTTGTAGCTTACAGCCGCATGAGCAAGGGAACACACCACATCTATTTCTGCCAAATAGCCCGCAAGAGAAGTAATTCTGAGAACATTCTCTTTTAACATAAGACACAAATTGTCAAATGCTTCGTTTTCAATACTCTGAACATTCTCCTTGGCACTCAGCATCTTCTCTTCAAAATCTTTTAGTTCTTCTGTGATGAATCTTTCGGCATTGACAAGTGTTTGCTTTCTGATGTAATTCTCGGGTACTCGTGATAGATAAGACTTGGTGACTTCTATGTAGTATCCAAATACTTTGTTGTAGCCGATACGAAGGTTTTGAATACCCGTTCGTTGGCGTTCTTTAACTTCCATTCTCTTTAAAATCTCGTGAGAGTCATTCAAAATCTCTACATATTCATCAAGTTCCTTTGAAAAACCTCGCTTTATGACTTTTCCTTCGCCGACTGTCGAAACAGGCTCATCTGCCAGCGCATCTACCAAAAGCTGGCGAACATCACCGAGCAGGTCAGTTTCTGAGGCATTTCTGAAAACATCGTTGGTGGAAAGAGCTTCGGCGATTTCAGGACACACCTGTAACGAAGATCTCAGAGCGACGAGATCTCGAACTGTGGCTCTGCCGTACAAGATGCGCGAGCTTATTCTTTCAAGGTCTTTTATCTGAGAAAGATACTCCCGAACCTCATTCAGCAAAACCAAGTCGTTCGCCATAGCATCGACCATATTGTGTCTTCTGTTAATTTCATAAATATCGGTTGACGGCCAGATGATCCACTTTTTTAACAACCTTGCACCCATGGCGGTTTTTGTAAAGTTGAGAGCATCAAATAAAGTCTTTCCCTTTTCGCCATTTATCAGGGAAAGATGGTCAATTGTCGCTTCATCCAAAAAGACGTTGTCCTCGTTTCTTATCACCCTGGGCGGTTTGAGAAGAACATCTGCTGTCATCAAGGTGTAGCGAACATAGCGAATCAGAGCAGCCATAGTTACAAGGTTTTGTCCGAGTTCTAAATGGTCAATCGACTTAACGCCAAGCACTTCGGCTATATCTGATTCACAGTGTTGTGGCGATATGTGCCAGTCCTGGAACGGCTCAATCATGACATTTTTCATCTCGAGAGTAAGGCGCTCCCTCAGGTGTTCATCACAAACGATCTGCGAAGCACCCTGCGATTTCAGAAAGTCCACAACGTCAGAAAACGTTTCAAAGACACCTACTTGACATTCACCTGTCGACACGTCAAGACAGGCAATCGACATTCTGTTATCAATTTCATGGACGGCAACAAGAAAATTGCTGCTGTAATCGTTCAGCAAATCTTCCTCTATCAGTGTTCCGGGAGTTACTACCCGGGTAACCTCTCGCTTGATGAGTCCCTTGGAGTTCGATGGTTCTTCCATTTGATCGCATATGGCAACTTTGTATCCTTGCTCTACCAGTTTTCTAAGGTAATTGTTTAACGCGTGATGAGGAACGCCGGCCATTGGAGCGCCCTGACGGTGAGTTAGCACTAAATCAAGCGCTTTGGACACAATCTTGGCGTCTTCAAAAAACGCTTCATAGAAGTCTCCAAGACGGAACAATAAGATGGAATCTCTGTACTTGGATTTAATCTGAGAATATTGGCGCATCATCGGGGTGAGTTTCAAATTTTCACCCCCGTTCGGTATTCTGCTCGATAACTTTGTCGATAAGACCGTACTTCAGAGCTTCATGAGCATTCATGAAGAAATCACGATCTGTGTCTTTCTCTATCCTTTCCAGAGGCTGTCCTGTTCTGTCACTGAGGATTTTGTTTATGAGAGATTTTATTCTCAACAATTCCTTAGTCATTATCTCGACGTCCTTTGCAGGACCCTCTGCTCCTCCTAAAGGTTGATGTAACATTATCCGTGCATTTGGAAGAGCGAATCTTTTTCCTTTAGCTCCGCTTGACAAAAGCACGGCGGCCATAGAAGCTGCCTGTCCCACACAAATGGTGGCAACATCGCATTTCACATATTGCATCGTATCGTACATCGCGAGCCCCGCGGTAACGGATCCTCCAGGACTGTTTATGTAAAGCTGTATGTCCTTATCTGGGTCTTCCGCTTCAAGAAAAAGAAGCTGGGCCACAACAAGATTAGCTACGTGATCATCAATAGGAAAACCGAGAAAAACTATTCTGTCTTTCAGCAATCTGGAATAGATATCATAAGCTCTCTCATACCTTCCAGTAGACTCGATCACTGTTGGAATTAATTGGAATGTTTCACTCTTCACTTTGGTCCACCTCTTTTTTATCCTCTTTATCCTCCTTCTGAGCCAGCTCTTCAGGCTTAACCTCTATCACTTTCGCTTTGTTCAAGATCAAGTCTGCGACCTTTCTTTTTAGCAGCTCCCATTCAAGTTCCTTTCTTATATTTTCCCTGTTTTTAACAATCGATCTGGCCCTTTCCGATGATACTCCCCAACTCAATGCAAGATTATCTGCCTCAGCTTGAAGATCTTCTTCTGTAACTTTTAAATCATTCTCCCGGGCAACTTTTTCGATTCCATAATTCATTTTCAAGTCCCATTCGTAGTAATCTCTCAAAGCTTTTCTCAATTTACCTTCGTCGTTATCGTACTGAGAGAGCATTTTCTCGTACTCTCTGTCTGATTTCATTTTTTCGATCGCCTGATCAACAAGAAAATCAAGAGTTTTGTCAGAAATATCAAATTCCACTAAATCAACAAATTGATCAAGTGCTTGCTTTCTCAAAAAGTCGAGCATTTCCTTTTCGTAGATCTCATTTCCCTCATTTTCCAGAGCCGCTTTCAGCTGCTCGAGGTTTTCGTACTCGCTGTTCACGGTTTTTGCAAGTTCATCTCCAATGTCAAGAAGCGTTCGCTTATACACTTCTTCTATTTCAATTTTGTAGTGATATTCTTTAGAATCTTCAAATGTTCTGGTAAATTCAACAATATCACCTTTCTTCTTTCCAATTACTTCAGTAACGACAGGCCTATCATCTTCTTCATAAAGAACGTACTCAGACACCTTCTCGTCCATTATTGTCTTTTCACCCGTGTTTATCGTCAATTTAACTCTCACCATGTCTCCATAATCGGCTGCTCCTTCTTTAGGCTCTACTATGGCATGTTTCTCTCTGAGGTCCTCAAGGCGCTTTTCGATGTACGAATCAATAACAGATGCCTTCTCCACCTTCTTTAATTCCATTTCAGAGAAATCGTTCACTTTGACCTCGGGAACATTGTGTATTTCAAAAACCAACCTTCCGCCATTTTCCTCCAACTTGGCATCTTTAAGGACAGGAGACAAAAGAAGATTCCTATCTGAAATACTTTTCAGTGCCTGAGAGGCAAGCTGTTCTATTACTTCTGTTTTTACGGCTTCTGGGTACCTGCTTTTTATGATGAACTTCGGGACCTTTCCTTTGCGAAATCCGGGAATATCGACACGATTCGCAAGTTTCCTGACAACGTTTTCCTCCGCATCAGACACTTCTTGCTCAGAAAACACAATCTGTAAGGTTTCGATGTTTTTGTTTTTATCTTCTACCTTAAGCTCCATCAACAATACCTCCCAAAATGATCTCTTAAAATTATAGCACGCGCCAAAAATAAGCTCTTGACAAAGGAAAAAGGCCGCCAAGGCCCCTCATTAAGTCAATATAGACTTTACGACTGGCTGGGAGGGGAGGACTCGAACCTCCACCGGTGGATCCAGAGTCCACTGTCCTACCATTAGACGACCTCCCAACACACGCAAATTATACCATTACCACAAGCTAAAGGTCAACTACTCAAGTGAGAGCTCTATCCTGTCAAGTTGCATGGAACCGGGCTCGGGATATTGCTCTCTTATAATCCCAGTACCATTGATCTGCACCTCATTTACACCCATCATCTTCAACACTATCAAAGCGTCCCTCAAAGTAAGACCTCTCAAATCCGGCATGACACCTTCAGTAAAAGTGAGAGGTTCCTTCACAGATAAAGAGGTGATTCTCTCCACAACCTTGGCAAATACCGGCGCCGCGACATCACCTCCGAGATACTTTTCAGAAGAAGCTTCATCAACATAGATGAGAACGGTGTACTCGGGATCCTCATACGGGAAAAAACCAACAAAGATGGAGTAGTACTTACCCGGCCCAGATGCAAGTTTTTGAGCTGTGCCCGTCTTTCCTGCAACTTCTATATTTGGTAAACCGGCTTTTATTCCAGTCCCTTTTGTAACAACTCTTCTCAGAGCTTCTTTAATAACACGGGCATTTTCGGAAGAGATGATGCGAACCTCTGTGCTCTTATCTGTTTCCAAGAGTGTGGGGTAGACATAACAACCATCATTTGCAATGACATTGAAAGCTGAAACAAACTGGATTGGAGTGACGCCAATACCGTGTCCAATAGACAGCATAGCGAAATCTACTTTTGACCAATCCTGTGGTCTCCTCAAAACGCCTTCTATTTCACCCGCTATTTGTATACCTGTCCTTTGTCCAAAACCGAACTTTTTGAGCCACGACCAATATTCCTGGTCTCCCATCGCTTTGTGAATTCTCTGAGCTATCATCACGGTTGCGACATTACACGAATGAACTAAAGCCTCCTGAGTGTTCAGCACACCATGAGCACTCATATCTCCAATCGTTATATCCACAGTGTCAACGGGTTTAATACTACCCTGGCATAAGAATGTACTCTCTGGTGTTATAACATTGTTTTCAAGAGCTATAGCGTAAACTATCGGCTTTATAGCTGAACCCGGCTCAATATAACCCAGCACAGTGTCATTCCATTTTCTTGTGAAAGATAGAGCCCTCACTTTCCCTGTCTTGGTTTCAACTACGATTATTCCACCTGCCAGAGCGTTGTTTTCCTCCACTGCCCTTTGAATTTCCTCGTAGCAGATCCTCTGAATATCAATGTCAAGGGTAAGCCTTAAATTATTTCCATTCTGGGGAGGTTGAATTGACTCTATCTTCGAGTTCGCATTGAAAAGCCCATAATGGTACTTTAATTGGATTCTACCCTCCTTCCTTGGCCTCAAATATTCGTCAAGAGCCTGCTCAATACCTCCTATTCCATTGCCATCTATAACTCGTCCTAAGATTTTTTCCATTCCATAAACATCAGTACATTTTCTTTCTACCTCGGTTTCAATTGAAACGCAGAAAAGCATTTCAGTGGGAACAAGATTCAAAAGATCATCTCGAGTCGAGGATCTACCCAGTCTGAGAAAGGACTTATCACCACGAAGTACATCTTCAGTCGACAAATCCAGATTAAAGTTTTCGAAAAGCAACTTCAGGTAGGGATTGAGGCGAGGGGAGTACGTTTTTCTCAAATAGCCAACGTCGAGGTAGGCAACGTAAAAAATCCTGTCTGCAGCGCACAATCTCCCTGTAGCGTCTCTTATTTCTCCTCTAAGTCCTGGGATTCTCACACTCCATAACTTTGGTGCAGCAACACTATACGGACTTATCGCAAAATACCCAAGCATAAATGCGCTTGCGACAACCATCAAAAAAACTATGAACTTTACACGTAATTGCCACGTTTTACTGTCCATAGTCCTCCATTCTCACTGTCTCAAACTGCGACAAAAACAGCAATCTTTCTTTTCTCAAGGTCAATAGCTCTTGTTCAAGATCCAAGATGCGCTTTTCCAACACCCGATTTTGCTGGGCAAGTACAACGTTGTTGGTGAGGATCTTAATGATCGGGACAACTAACGCAACTGTAACAATTAGTAGGCCCAAGAAGAACATCACTGAAACAACCCTTTTTGCAAGAGTCTGCGATAACACATGGGAATGTGAACTCCGCTTCGCTCGAGACGATGTGAGAGCCAAAAAGCCCCCTCCTTTCAAATCCGCTCCGCTACTCTTAACTTTGCACTTCTCGATCTCGGATTACGCACCACCTCTTCTGATGAAGGTAGCATCGGTTTACGAGTTATAACTCTCAGTTGTTCACATGAACGAAACGCTTGTTTAACTATACGATCCTCTAACGAGTGAAAGCTAATAACCAAAATCCTTCCACTCTTCGCTAAAATATTCGGAGCTACCTCCAAAAAACGCCTTACATTGTTTAGTTCGTCGTTTACAGCTATTCTTATAGCTTGAAAAACCTTTGTCGCAAAATGCCTCCTGCGAGATCGTTTAACTTCATATGGGAGCGCTTTTGATATTGCGGCTACCAGTTCCTTTGTGCTAACTATGGGTCTGTTAGCAACGATTACACGTGCGATCCTTTTTGAAAAGCGCTTTTCTTCCCCGTACTCAAAGAGTATTCGCGCTATCTGAGACTCTGGCCACGTATTCACAATATCAAACGCTGTTAGATCTTGATCTGTGTTCATTCTCATGTCAAGAGGACCATTCCTTGCAAAAGCAAAGCCACGCTCACTCTTTTCGAGTTGCAGCGTGGACACACCCAAATCCAGCAATATCCCATCAACATGGGAAATTGCTAAACTCTGTAGGACTTTCTCAGCTTCTGTGTACGACGCGTGTTTTAAGATAACTCTTGATCCATACTTGGCAAGTCTCCGCTTCGCTAATTCGAGGGCATTCACATCTACATCCAATCCCACAACTCTACAGCGCTCAAAGCTTCTAAGTATTGCCTCGGTGTGCCCGCCTTCACCAACCGTACAATCCAAAAAAACTCCGCTCAAAGAACCAACACAGTTGACTACCTCTTCTACCATGACTGGAACATGTCTCTTCTCTGGATCTGACATAAAAACCGCTCCGCTAATGTTCTGGTATTTAACATTATAGGACTTTTGAAAAAAAGTTGCAAATCTGACAGGTGCTTGAGCAATCGTTTTCAAATCGGCTTGTGAACGGCGTTTAGATGTTGTTTCACTTTGGTAATCAAATGTTTACCCTGTGTCTTTGCAGAAAATCCAGAGGTTTTTGTTACAAAATTGAGGTTAACCAGAGACATCGAGCCAACACGGCGAAGATTTCCACTCGCGAACGATATCTAACCGACCCTGATAGTTTTCCACTTACCTTTTCTGAAAACATATAAGCTGTAGCACGCCTCAGCCAGCTCAGCGAATATGAACGAGTACCAGATGTAGTCTATTGGCAGCTTCAAAAAGGTAACTGTGATTATGACATACGGAACTTGCACAAACCATCTGCCTATTACGCTTGATACAAACGCTGGAAAAGTGTATCCGGCGCCAAAAAAGGCACTCATGAGCGACATTGTTGCCGAAGCTATGATCACAGACCAAGAAACTATTACAACCGCCTGAGCCCCAACTGTAATTACATCTTTTTCCTGAACAAAAAGTGAAACCACTCTTTCGGGAAAAGCACTGCTCACCACAACAAATATCGAAACAAAAAGCATCCCAAAGAGAACTGCAAGCAGTACTGTTTTTTCCGCTCTCTTTATATTCTCAGCTCCGATATTTTGACCAACAATAGCGCTCGTTCCCATAGAGAAACCCACCAAAGGTATAAAAGCAAGGCCGAAGAGTCTGCTTACTATCCCAAAGGCTGCCAGGGCAGAAGTCCCATAGCGACTAATGAACTTGAGAAGCACCGTGTGAGACAGGTTTCTCATCAGCATTTCTATACCACTTGGAAGGCCTATGGTTAACAGCTTCAAGTCTATTTGCTTATCAAGCGTTAGTAAACCTTTAAGGCTTATTTTGACGTTCCCAACACCTTTTGTCAGCAATAGAAACCCCCATATGAAAGCAACACACGTGGAAATGACCGTTGCAATAGCGGCTCCGCTGACTCCCATACCAAAGCCAGGTACATTCAGCAAAGGAACCTTATCAAACATAAATACAGGATCAAGAAAAATGTTTAGAAGTGCCGAGACACCCATTATTATCATCGGGGTCTTCGAATCTCCTATGTTTCGAAGTGCTGTGTAGTTTGTGTAGCTTGAAAAGAAAACAGGTAGAAAAAACGTTCTCCAGTAGCCGTAATCAAGTCCAGAGCTTAAAACTGTGGAATCGCTTGAAAAGAGCATCATAAGAGGCTTCAAAAAAAGCAAGAGAAAAACGGAAGCTATAATTGCCATCAGAGACTTAAAAGTTATCGTTTGCTCTATGACTCGAGCCGTTCTCATATACTTTTTCGCCCCGTAGTTTTGGGAAATAAGAGAAATAGAACTTGCACCAATGATTTCATTTAACACTTCGACAAGCCAGAATATCGCTGAAAACACCGCGACACCAGCAACAGCACTCGCAGATATTCTGCCAATCCACATCATGTCAACGATATCGTAAAGGGCTTGCAAAGCAAACCCAGTCATCGTTGGAATAGACATATAGAACAAATTGCTAATAAGATTTCCCTTAGTCAAATCTCTTGCCATGGTGCCTCCAACATATCGTTTGATTCTTTGAAGTGAGATTCATTTTTTGAGTTCGCACAAAGATTGTGGATTCCAAACCATTTAGTGAAACTCATATTTTCAATCACAGTATACTGAAACTCAAATAAAAAAACAAATCCGTGAACTTAGCAAGTTAATCGCCACCTGAGGATGATGTTTTTATAGAGTCATCGCAATTGACTGTCACTCGACTCTGTGCTAACATAAGAACTGTGCGGGGCGTAGCGCAGACGGCTAGCGCGCCTGCCTTGGGAGCAGGAGGTCGCTGGTTCAAGTCCAGTCGCCCCGACCAAGCGGGTCCCTGATGGGACCCATTTTAGAATGAACCGCGTGAGGTTGTATAATGGTACAAACAGCAACTCTGTTCCTTGACAAGAGGCGGTTTTAGCACGATAATATAGGTTGCGCGGGTGTAGCTCAATGGTAGAGCACTGGCCTTCCAAGCCAGGGGTTGCGGGTTCGAGTCCCGTCGCCCGCTCCAGCGCCCGTAGCTCAACAGGATAGAGCATCGGACTTCTAATCCGAGGGTTGTGGGTTCGAGTCCCGCCGGGCGCGCCATAGTTGTGGTGACCATAGCTCAGTTGGCAGAGCGCCTGACTGTGGATCAGGCGGCCGCGGGTTCAAATCCCGCTGGTCACCCCAGGGTGCGCGCCAGTAGCTCAATGGATAGAGCGTCGGACTTCGGATCCGATGGTTGCGGGTTCAAGTCCTGCCTGGCGCGCCAGCCCCTGGTGTTATATGAGCACTGAGCGTCACGATGTGGGCAGCAAAGGAGGTAGAAAAAATGGAAGTACTAAAGGTTGCTTCGAACTCGAATCCAAACAAAGTAGCTGGAGCTCTTGCTGGTGTTATAAGGGAAACGGGTAAAGCTGAGTTACAGGCGATAGGTGCTGGTGCGGTTAACCAGGCTGTCAAAGCTATTGCGATTGCCAGGGGATATTTGGCTCCAAGTGGTG
>Ga0190361_1001050_pt1 | contig 10638 bp, 9 predicted proteins | sample 48721845_MG_FD_161273 | JGI IMG/M metagenome (GOLD analysis project Ga0190361, IMG submission 161273) | Hydrothermal vent microbial mat bacterial communities from Southern Trench, Guaymas Basin, Mexico - 4872-18-4-5_MG | ecosystem: Environmental > Aquatic > Marine > Hydrothermal vents > Microbial...
ATGTGAATGCGAGTGAGATGTTGCTGTTTGATGTCAAGAGTCATGATGAAAGCCAATTAAATATTACATCTCACAAAGTAACTTCGGAAGAGATAAACAATGGTGGGGTTTTCGATTTTAATATCACACTTGAAGCGCCGGAAGTGCCAACAACGCTCGCCTTCGACACTGGAAAGCCAGCCAACCCATACCCGAGCTTTTCAGGCACACACAACGGTACGATAACGCCATACGTAACTATATACAATATATCCAAGCTTTACACTTATCCATGCCCGGGCACGGGCGGGCATACAGAATATGTTGCTTTTTATTATGATCCGAATAGAACAGAAAAGATAACGGAAGGGCACTGGAATGGTTACGCCAGCGACTGGCATAATGTCTCTTTCCCCGCGTTCACAATACTCGCAAATCATACTTATTATTACACGACAAAGACAGCTTCGTATCCACAGATTCATCACGCCCCTGTGGTGGAAGCGAAAGGAGGGATGGGGATAATTAACTGCAATTCGTTCGTGGATGCGAATGGGCGTTCGTACACCAACTGGATACCGGTGATACGGTTGGTAGGAGAATCTGTAGCGAAACGTCCAGTCCACAACATAGATACAGGTGAGAACTTCTCAATGATTCAAGCTGCAATAGATGACCCGGACACAAAAGACGGAGCTACAATCGTAGTCGCTGCCGGAACATACATGGAAAATGTAGTGATAAGAAAGCGGCTAACTCTGCGCGGCATTGGCATGCCAACCGTTGATGCCAACGGCTCAGGGAATGCGATTACTATTACCATGGATGGTTGTATTGTGGATGGATTCAAAGTGACAGGTGGAAGTTCAGGATCTGGTTATTATGCAGGGATTACGCTGATTTCAGATGGTAATATGCTAACCAATATTGCAGCATCGAACAATAATAACGGCGTCGTTTTGCGCGGAGAGCATCTAATAACACACTTGAACACAATATTGTAAACTTATAATACTCACGTGGGTATCTATATAGCCCACTCCAAAAACAATCACATTATTAACAACAGGGTATCCGACAACGAAGTTGGCATCGAACTGAGAATGGGTTCCAGTTACAACATTCTTACCAATAATACTGTATCTTATAACAGAATGTAGGGCATTAGACAATTCAACCCCCAGTACCTTTCACTGGCTATAATATCTTTAAAGATTTCTTCTACACAGGCGCAGGCTATTATAGCGACTATCTTACCATCGCTAATAACAATATATCATACAATGGGAATGGGATAACGCTGTCTGATTCCAGCAACAATAACAATATCACTGGAAACATCGTATTCTCTAACAAAGGGGGTGGTATGTACCTATGTGGATCCCGCGGCAACATGCAGAGTTATGAGACCGCGATGTTCTATGAGGTAGTTTTTTAACACCTTCACCAAAAAATGTGTTAATACCATAATACAAAAATAAAAATATAAACATACGAAAAGATGAGCGAGGGAAGGGTGAGGTAAAGACAAGGGGGGAGAGGTGAAGCGAAAATGAAAGGTAAAACGCTGTTTATATGCCTGGTGCTGGTGAGTGCGCTGATTGTTGGGATTATTGTAGCTGTGATCAGTGAAGATTTGTTCAAAAAAGAAGCGAATACGAAAGAAAAAGAGCAAGAAACAAATGTGAGCTGGGTTATTGCGAATGAAGATCCGCTGCTTGGGAAATATGAGAAGAGCAATAGGGTGTTCGAGAGGGTTATGTTCAGTGGGAGTGAGGGACAAGATAGGATAATCTATCGGCATCGAAGGATGATAGACAATGTAATCGTTGAAGGTGACGAGATAGTATATATATTTGACAATAGCACTAAAGAGCTTTTAGAGAAAGATATTCATTGGAGAGATGACTTACCTGAGCATCTACCTCCTGTGATTTCGAAGGAAGAGGCAGAATCAATCGCCAAATCGGTGGGGAAAGGAAAGATCATGAACAGAGGTCCCGCACATACAAAATTACTCTTCATATCCCCTGACTCTTGCTGGTTTAAAATAAAACCAACGCCGAAGAACCCATGTTGGATCGTATATTTTGCTGACGACGAAGGTTACAACATAGATGTCATAATTGTTGATGCGGTAGAGGGAAAAATATTAGGTCATGGTGTTCCTTTTCCATAATCTCATGGTTCATTCTATCGTAGAAGAAAAAAAGAGGCGATAAGAAGTGGTAAGTAAAATGTGGCTCATTGGCCTGGTGGTAGTAATAATCAGTGGAACGATTTTAGGGATTGCAGCATCGGAAAGCATTGTTGATTTGCTCGGAAAGCAAGATGTAAGCGATGAACAGTCCACTAATAGGTCTGTGGCGATTGAGGAGACTTTGAGAAAAATTTATGGCGATAATGCGACACTGGTGACTCCAAGCGAGGATGAACTGCTTGGAAAATACGCGAGAAGCGATAGGGTGTTCGAGAGGGTTATGTTCAGTGGGAGTGAGGGACAAGATAGGATAATCTATCGGCATCGAAGGATGATAGACAATGTAATCGTTGAAGGTGACGAGATAGTATATATATTTGACAATAGCACTAAAGAGCTTTTAGAGAAAGATATTCATTGGAGAGATGACTTACCTGAACATCTGCCTCCTGTGATTTCCAAGGAAGAGGCAGAATCAATCGCCAAATCGGTGGGGAAAGGAAAGATCATGAACACAAGCTTCGCACACACGAAATTACTCTTCATATCTCCTGACTCTTGCTGGTTTAAAATAAAACCAACACCAGAGAACCCTTGCTGGATTGTTTATTTCGCTGACGAGAATGGCTTTAACACTGATGTCATAATTATTGACGCGGTAGAAGGCAAGATATTGGGTCATGGTGTTCCATATCCATCCTCCGGGTTCTCTTTCTCTGGTCCACAGAATGCATCTACCTGCACAGGAGCCTGGACTGAGTAGTATCAAAACGCAGAATCTTGGTTCAACACGATGGGATACCCCACTGAAGCTGTGTTATACCCGAACGATGCAAAGGTTAAAAGCCATATCCAGAGTTATGAGACCGCGATGTTCTATGGGGTAGCGCATGGTGGCAGTGATTATTTCGAGAACGATTGCAGCGGGAACCTCACAACTGCAACGGATATCCACAATTGGATCAAGGATTACCCAAAGATGCCGTTCACGTTCTTAGCCAGTTGTTTTGGAATGTGCGAAATTGGATCGGGAACTCTTTCGTACGAGTTCAGAAAAGGATCAACTGAAGATACTGTGACCGTTGGCACTTGTCTCGGCGATCCAAACTGTACCTGGGAGCTCGAATGGCAAGACGCGTTTTTCAATTATATGAGTCAGGGCTGGACGGTAAAAGAAGCGTTTGACCAGGCATGCAAAGATTATGATGAGTGCGAGCCATGTGTCCGCTTCGCAGGTGACCCGAACTTCAAAGTGGTGCCGAAGATAGGGAGAGTATCCTTAGGAGAAGCAGTGGATAACACTGACCTTTCCTGGGGTACAGGAGGAGACGGAGGCTGATTTGGACAGGCTAATACTTACTATTACGACGGCGATGCCGCAGAGAGTGGTGACATATCAGATGGTGAGAGTACATATTTGGAGACCACAGTTACAGGTCCCAGCGACCTCTCGTTTTACTGGATGGTGGATTCAGAATCGGGATATGATTATCTGAGGTTCTACATAGATGGGGCAGAACAGGCTAAAATATCTGGCAGCACTTCATGGGCACAGAAAACATATTCAATTGATTCTGGTTCTCATACACTGACGTGGAAATATACAAAAGACGGCTCCATAAGTAGTGGTGAAGACTGTGGCTGGGTAGACAAGGTGGAATTTACAGAGTCTCTTTGCGCAGCTGAATCTGCAGTTCGTCAAGCCAGTGTTCCTGACCCTGAGGAGGTTCTGAATCCGTTAAGAGAACTGAGAGACGATAGTCTTAAGGATGATTACGTAGCTTGTTACTATGAATACAGTCCCGACCTGGTGAAAGTCATGGCAAATGACCCTGCTCTGGCGTATGAAACTGCCACACTCCTGGTTAACCACTCGCCTATGGTAGAACATCATGTCAAAACCAAAGGGATTAGCGAGGACAAACCCATTATCATTACGGAGAGAGATGTGGAAGAGGTCGTATCGTATGTGGAGAGGCTAAAAAGAAGTATGCTGGCAAATAGAGAGGAGATAGGTGCAGGGAGATATCAGGAAATCGTCAAGCTCTTAGACGAGTTCAAGCAACAGGTAGAGGCATCCGTGGGAAAGACCTTCACCGAGGCACTTCGAGATTCTGTCTACTACAAAAGTAAAGGAGTAATAGAATTGAACGTAACGCCAGCGGTAGCTGTGCAGGGTGAGACAGTATCAATAACAGGAAAGGCATTGCCAAACGAGCCGGTATGGTTAAAATCTTCATTTGTCCTTTCCCTGCCTGTTTCAGATGGAGTCTATTCTCGTGATTTCACCGGCATTCATCGCCCTGCTGGTAATAAGTCGCTCTTTTTAACTGCGGAGATGAAACAACAAGCAACCTTTATCGGTTGGGATTTCACCAACATTTGGAATATTATAGAAGGTGTAACCTATCCGTATTTGCGGTGGGAAGAAGCACCAGTGTTATGGACAAGATACTCTCCCAGAATAGACAACGAAACACAATGTTTAGGAGTAGGCGGAATTGCAGTAGATTCTGAAGACAATGTAATCATTGCCAGCAACAGAGACGTGATAAAATACGATCCTAACGGTAACGTTTTGTAGGAGTATGATCTGTGTGGCTGTGGCGTTGTTGTTGATAAAACCGATGACAGTGTTGTAGTCGGTCTTTGCAACTCATCCATTATCAAATTCAGCAAAACCGGCAGCATACTCTGGATAGAAGAACTGCAAGAAGAGCTGTGGTTATCCAGTGTGAAGTCGGTTAATCCTGAAGGAGATATACTTGTCACCGGGTTTGGTCGCGTAGACGGTGTCTTCAAATCTTACTTCGAGATTAGAGACAAAAATGGCAACTTCATAGGATCAACCACGCGCCCACACAATGGCTGGTGGCCCTCTGCTGTTTTTGCTGAGCCCAGATACACATACTTAGCTTACGATTTAGCTCAAGGCGTGGCAGTAGAAAAAGTCACCGATGACTTCAGCAGCACTTTGTGGACTACCACGCTTTCTAATTGCAGCCAGTATGTCAGTGCTATGGGAGTGGATTCCGAGAATAATTTATTTGTTCGCGGAACTACGGGTATTGGCGGCGTTGGTCATAACCAGTACACGGCAAAGATTGACGGCGCAAATGGAGATTTGATATGGGAAAGGATTTATGACAGCGGGTATCAGAATTTTGGCGGTGGTCTTATTATTAACCCCGCTGGTGATGTTCTTGTGGTCGGTACTACAGACTATGAGACAGGTAGTAAAGATAAAGCCGGCATTCTTATTATAAAATATAGTGGTTATGATGGCACTGAACTGAAACAAGTGCTGTACCGCAAATCAATAAATGATGAGCGTTTCGAGGTTGCGTGTGGAATAGCGAGAGATTCAAATGGTAACATATACATCGGCGGTAAAGGGTATGACATCAGTAATGGTGAGGGTTGCGGTATCGAAACTCGTCGGGCTTTAACTATGAAATATGAACCTTTTTGATCCTTTTTAAACTTTACGGTTAGACCAGCGGAGGAGGGGCGGCAGTACCGTAGCCTTATTCTCGTGACGAGGAAGTTGAAACGAGGAGACAAAAATGTTAAATAAATTCGTTGATAAGACCGGGAGGAAGCCAACTGGAAACGGTAAAACATGTCAAAGCGATAGACCATAGTTCCGATATGGTTCAGATTGCCATAGAAAAGAATCAAGAAGCTATATCTGAAGGTCGGGTCGAAATTAGTTCAGGGTGATGCGGAATCATTGCCCTAGGGCGATAATTCATTTACCTGCGCCACAGCTGCAAATGTGTTTTTCTTTATTGAGAAGGGCAGATAATTCTGGATTATGGCTGTGGTATAGGTCCTTACACTTTCCCTATCGCTAAGCTCATGGGTAAGAACGGGAGAGTGTATGCCCTGGACAGGCAGCCAGTGGCTGTAACGAGGATTGGAGAAGAGGCGAAGAAGCAAGGACTTCGGAACATAATCACGATAATATCCAATAGGGAGACCGGCTTGCATGATGATAGTGTGGATGTGGTTCTATTTTATGGTGTGTTATGGTGTGCTTCTGGAGATTAAGGATAAGGAGTCAGTGCTGAAGGAATTGCACAGGGTTTTGAAGCCAGACGGCTACTTATCCACACGTTTTTGCTTTCGTATTAAAAAGGACAGGATTTTAGAGATTATGGAATCCGCTGGTTTTTCTCTGACAGAGCAAAAGAGGCACATACTTAATTTTAGGAACTGTAACAATTCAGGATGCTATCCTCCGTGTAGGAGCAGCCTGCAAGACTGTCTATTCCCTGAATATCGACAAAATCAGAGATGCAAAGTGGATTTATACGGACGCGACGGGGATGCGGGTTCTCGGTAAAAACTACTTGCTCTGGACTTTCAGGACGCCTGATGACAAAGTGGTGGTAGCAAATAGGCTGACCGGATTTGTGTGGATTCAATCATTCATCCCAACAGCCATCAAATACCCCCGAGCTCGCTCTGTTTTAGGATACATATTCACGAGTTTCCAGAATTCCGGTCCATGTCCTGGCACTTTCAAGTGTGCAAGTTCGTGCACTACAACATAATCATGTACAAATTTCGGCATTTTCAACAGTCGGTCTGAAATCCTGATTGTTTTTTGTTTCGTGTTACAAGTTCCAAACGTGCGTGCGTTCTGCTCGGTCGTGTAGGTTATCTGCGTCCATGAGAGTTCGCCGCCAAAATAACGTTTGTTAAGCTCACGAGCACATTGTTCCAGCATTTCATCGGCGTTCCTGGCTTTGAGTTCTTTCTTGCGTCTCAACGACTCGAAACGCTTCTTCGCCCACTGGATATATTTGAATTCCTCCTCTCGCGAGAGTCCCAATGGAAGGTATAAGCGAATCACACCGTCCACTTCTCGTGCACTTATCGTCTTCTTTCTTTTACCACTGCGAATTATCTTAATGTCCATTTTTATATCCGTTATATATCCAGATCCAGATACATTTATTTTATTTTCATTCTTTTTATCTCTTGTTTATATGCATGAGCACAGGCATAGGCATGAATATGACCTTGGTACTGGCACATCACACCCGAAGTTCATCTCGCATCCACTGTTGAAAGAGGGGCAGATAGAATGGCGGGAGTATCAAATAGCGATAGCAGAGTCGGCGAAGAAAGAATCCACGATGGTTGTACTTCCGACAGGGCTGGGTAAGACCACAATAGCGCTCCTTGTGATACTGGAGCGATTGCCCACGGGTAAGATTCTCTTCCTCGCACCAACGAGACCGCTGGTGGAGCAGCATTCAGCATTCTTAAAATCAGTATTGAATCTCGATCCATCGCTTATACAAACATTCACCGGTATGGTACTGCCAGATAGGCGAAAGATGCTATGGAGTGATGCAAAAATTATCGTCTGTACGCCGCAGATAATAGAGAACGACCTGCTCAGCAACCGGATTACCCTCACTGACGTCTCACTACTGATATTCGATGAATGCCACCGTGCGGTTGGTAACTACTCATACGTATTTATAGCGGAGAAGTATGGAGAGCAGGCGAAGCAGCCACTGGTACTTGGTATGACTGCATCGCCCGGTAGCGAGAAGGAGAAGATAAGGGAGATATGTGCCTCTCTGGGAGTCAAACGTGTGGAGAGCAGGACAGAATACGACCCTGATGTAGCACCCTATGTATTCAGAAAAGACTTTGAATGGCGTGCTGTGGAGGTGCCTGCAGAGCTAAAAGAACAGAAGAGAATGCTGGAAGAGATACTGGAACGTAGAATAGTGGAATTACGGAAATTGGGATTCATAAGGCGGAAACACAGCAGAGAAATAACGAAGACCGAGATACTGGAACTAAGAAAGTTGATAGCGGCACAGTTAATGAAGCAGAAGCATGCAGACCTCTATAAGGCATTGTCACTCTTGGCAGAAGTGCTGAAGATAAAACACGCGATAGATTTGATTGAGACTGAAGGGATGTTTGCATTGAAGCGATATTTAGAGCGATTGCGGAACGAAGCACTCTCAAAGGATGGCAGTAAAGCTTCCAAGCGGTTGCTTAATGATGATAAGTTCGTGAGGGTATTGAAACAGGTATCATCCTACAAAGGTGAGCATCCAAAGCTCGCTGCTTTGATACAGATACTGAAAGAAGAGCTACAGGCAAATCCAAACCAGAGAATAATCGTATTCACAAATTATAGGGACACCGCAGAGATGATAATAAACGCATTGCAGAACTTAGACAGTGCTGGCACTGGAATAAGGGCAGTTAAGTTCATCGGGCAGGCGTCAAGGCTGGATGATCGCGGATTAAAACAGAAGGAGCAGGTGGAGATCGTTGATAAGTTCAAAAAAGGGTTCTATAACGTTATGGTTGCCACTTCTGTCGCGGAAGAGGGGCTTGATATCCCTGCAACCGATGTTGTACTCTTCTATGAACCAATTCCTTCGGCTATTAGGAGTATACAGCGAAAAGGACGAACAGCACGGAAGAAGATAGGGAAGGTGATTGTGCTCATTGCAAAAGGAACAAAAGACGAGGCGTATTACTGGCTGAGCAGGAGTAAGGAGCGGGAGATGCGAAGAAGGATAAGCGAGATGCGGATGATGGACCTGGAAGGAGAGGCGAAGGAAGAGGCGAAGGAGAAAGAGAATACTAAGACACTGCAGAGAACACAGCAACCGCAACAAGTCGCACTCACCGACGTGCCGAAACTGACTATCTTCGCTGATACAAGAGAGACAAGGTCCGGTGTGGTGCGATTTCTGGAAAAAGCGGGTGTGAATCTTAAATTGAAGAATTTAGAGGTCGGCGATTACGTTGTATCAGATCGGATATGTATAGAGCGTAAGACCACCTCAGATTTCCTCGATTCGCTCGTGAACAAGAAGAGGAACCTGTTAGAGCAGATAGAGAGGCTGAATAACGAGTATGAAAAGCCACTGCTGATCATCGAGGGTGAATCACTCTACGGGCACAGGAATGTGCATCCAAATGTGGTGAGGGCGGTGATGGCTTCTATCGCTATTGATTACTCTGTACCGATATTGCAAACGCGGGACGAAGCAGATACCGCATCCCTGATCTATATAATAGCGAAACGGGAGCAGATGCCCAATACAAGGGCAATAAATCCTCATGGCAAGAAGCCCACGGCATCATTGAAGGAGCAGCAGGAGTATTTCATATCCGCACTCTCTAACATTGGTATCATAACCACAAGAAACCTGTTGAGGCGATTCAAGACGATAGAGCGGGTAGTGACCGCCACGAAGGAGGAACTGATGGAGGTGGAGCATGTGGGCGAGAAGACCGCAGAGCATATTCGTGAGGTATTGAGTACGGAATACAGGGAGTAAGGAGTAGTGATGCTTGATGGAATTGAAGCTGAATAATGCTGTGGACTGCATCGGCGACTTCACTTATAACTTCTTATGGCACCATAAGGGTACAAAGCTCAATCCCACGGATAGGATTCCTTCCCAGGTCGGAACCAGTTATACGTATGAGGATATAGTGGAGGCACTGCGGAGTGGTGAAGACCTATATATAAAGGGCAATGTTGGTAACAGACTTGGCTCGAGTCTGGGTGTTGATCTCTGCTATTTCGGTGGTAACGGTAAGGAAATAGCCGAAACTGGCTCAATAATAGTGGATGGTGATGTAGGCTCCTATATGGGTATGAGCATGGTTTCTGGCGCCATATACGTTAGAGGTGAGATAAAGGAGCCTCTGGGTAATGTGGTAGAGGTAAAATCCGATCTGGAGGGTTATAAAAAGTTCATCTCGCTCACATGGCTGCTCCATCATCCAGAGGCGAGCCTCCTGGAGCCAAACGAGTATAGAGGGGATGAACTGGTTCTTAAAGATGGTCTCATAAGGAGTACACTCGCAGCCCGATGTCGTGCCCCTGTTAGAATACGTGTGCAGGGGGATACAGGTATAAGCACAGGTATATTGATGCGTAGTGGTACGATAGTTGTGGAGGGTAATGCGGGTATGAACACGGGGGCATTGCTCAATGGCGGTTCTGTTGTGATACTGGGCGATGCAGCGGAATTCACGGGTGTGGAGATGCGTAGTGGGGTTGTTCTTGTAGCAGGTAAATGCAGAGGCTATGTCGGTGCTAAGATGACCGGTGGACATATTATCTGCCGAATGACAATGACAAGACCGGTTCCTCCGGTTAAGGAGCGAGCACTTACAGGCGAGGATATCGCTCTACTCTCGGACTTCGGAATCTCTGGCGTGTTAGTAATGAATTATCGGAGGTATGAGATAAATAAAAGGATTTTATAAGAAACGCTCATTCCCGCATTTCATCGCATGGATACACAGAGAAAGGAGCAGCGAAGTATTTGTTCATGATGGTTTAGGGAGATGAGCATCTATGTAAGTGGCAACTATGAGCTATGAACTTAAGCTATTTCCCTACATCTGTCCGCTCAAATAGATAAGCCCCTGCAGCTATCATTCCCGCAGAA
>Ga0190361_1001051_pt1 | contig 10634 bp, 17 predicted proteins | sample 48721845_MG_FD_161273 | JGI IMG/M metagenome (GOLD analysis project Ga0190361, IMG submission 161273) | Hydrothermal vent microbial mat bacterial communities from Southern Trench, Guaymas Basin, Mexico - 4872-18-4-5_MG | ecosystem: Environmental > Aquatic > Marine > Hydrothermal vents >...
CGTCCGAAGCTTTAAAGGAAGGTATGGAAGAAGCGGTAGATCCGCTGGAGGTCTTGCTTAAAGACCCGGAGGTTTTTGCTAAGAAATTAGCAGATGGTATAGTGGAAGCGATAAGGAAAGGCAAGTGGCAGTTAGGGATAAAGGTAGCAAAGAGTAGGGATGCATGGAAGAAGGCTATAGAAACAGCAGGTGCACACTATGGTGATAAGGTAGATATTGCCGTAGAGCACGCTATGGAAGACTATGATGTAAGGGCAAAGTGCATAGAGGAAGCTAAAAAGGCTATCGAGGGTATGCCTTCTACCACAAGGGCTCAGAGGATAGCAAGGTCAGCGAAATATCAGGAGGTTATGGGTGAGTGCATGGACAGGGCAAAAGGTTTAAAGAAGTAAGGAGCGTGAGTATGTAATATGGCTATAAAAGCACATGACCAGATAAAGTGGACTTCAGGAGCTACAAAGCTGGAGCTGGAGGCTGATACTGGCGAAGCTTTCCTCATAAAAGATATACTGGTAGAGGGAGCTTCAGGTAATTACACTACTGTTACTATTGACAAGACTACCGTGGGTTACTTCAGGACGGATACAGGTAACTTAGGTAACCATCTTCACTTCGGATTGGAGGATAGCGAGAAGAAGACCCTATTAGGCTTCCTTATGGATAAGGGGATATTCAAAGGTTATCCTGTGGCTGAAGGGCAAACTTTCATAGTGAATCCGGGCTCTTCGATGGCTATCGGTATTCTTTACGATATATATGAACCGGGTGATATAACGCCCGATATGGAGAACGGTAGTGAAGCAAAGGAGTATATGCTCATAAACTATGGCAGGAAAGCCTCTACAGGTAATCTGGCTGATGGTGATAACGAATATGTTTACTCAAAGCTTCCAAGTGAGTTTCCGGACTTTCCCTTTGGTAAGGATGTACCGGCAAAGACTACAATTAATATCTTCGGGATACTGGCAAGTGATGTAGGCAAGACTTCCTCCAGTGGCAGCAATAAACAGGCTACACAGTACTTAAAGCTTATAAAGGAGCGGGAAGTACTGTTTGATGAAGATAAGCGGGGTCTTATGCTATTGGCAACTGCACCTGCGAGCGATGCTACAAATATAGGTAAAGGTAAGAGTGTGATAGGTAATTACTCAGATGTGGATAGAAGGTTACCTTTGCTGTTTGCTACACCTTTAAGTTTCGGAGCTGGTGAAGAGTTAACGGTAGTAATGAATACTTCCAAGACTGCGGGCAGTGCTAATATCACGGTAGCAGAAGGTGAAATAGCAATGATAGAGAAGATAATAAGGGCTGCCTGAGAGGTGATGTAAGATGGTGAAATACTATAAAGGATTTGAACATACAAACTCTTCAGATGATGAGGAGAAGATAGTAACCTTAACGAGTACTGAAGAAGAGAAGAAGAAACTTAATGCAGTGGTGATAACACACAGGTTAAGTAACGATACGCTACTGATAGCATACTTAGAGCGAGAGAAGATAATTGATAATATACGGATAGAAGCTTCACCTGTAGGTAATGATCCGTACAGGTTTATGGTAGATATAGAAATACCGGTAGGGCAAACCTTTACACTGATGTTGAAAAACCAGTCAGCAGGTAGTAATGGTGGTGTGGTAGGCTACTATGAATATGAGATAACTGGTTAAGCAAAGAATAGAGAGAGTAAAAAATGGTGGAAGATGCAAAAGTAGATGTTGTAGTACAGCGAGTGGAGGAAAAAGTAGGTGAAGAGATAAACGTTATACCAAAGCACGTAAGACGTTATGGTGTAAACAACATATTTCAAAGGACTTTTTCTTATCTACTCGCTAAATTATCTTCTGGTAAATACATACAGCTTCAGGCTACACAGGCAGGTGCTCTTAAAGTAGCTTCAGTAGGTGCAGGGCTGGAGAAGACTGAACGTAAAACTGGAGTAGCAACGAGTACACTAAGTAGTGCTATATCCTTTAATCAAACTGTATCAAGAATAGATGTTATAGCTGTTGATTACGATATATACATTTATCCGAGTCCCGACGGAGTAACTTTTTATGATCCCTTGCGATGCATAACAGGTGTAAGGAATATTTTTGATTTATCGGTAAAAGCTTTTAAGGTACAAAGAGCAGGAGCTAATGATAGTGATTATGAAATAGTGGGGATGTGGTGAAGCTATGACGAAAGAGCTTATACGTAATGGTGGATTTGAACGTGGTAATTTAGATTTTTGGGTATGTGAAGCTGGCAGTGCAGAGATAGTTAGTGATGTAAAAGAGAACGGTTATTATTCCGCTAAAGTAATAACCGGCAGTAGTAATTATGCATTATTCAGTACCAATGACTGGATAGAGGTAGCAAGCTTTGAACTGTACCGGATTTTACTATGGTTAAAGAGTGTTTCATGGAATTCAGTAGAGAGCCTGATATGGTTTTACGATAGTGATTATAATTATATTAGTGGTAATTATATACTGATACTGAAGAAGACTGGTAGTTTTGACTGGACTAAGTTTGAGTTATTCTTTGCTGTACCTTCAGAAGCAAGTTTTATGCGATTAGGTCTTAAACCTTTGGGCACGCAGGGAAGTTATGGATACATAGATAGTGTATCATTAATTGAAATACCAGCAAACCGAGTAGGTTTTGCACCTGTACATGCAGTGCATGTAAAAGACCTTTATAACAAAGGCACTTTTTATGGCAGTGAGATATATACAGGTATATGGCATTATGCTGATTATGTACTCTTTGTGGATTATCTGGGTACTACCAATGCTAATCCTATTACGCTGGATGTAACAGTACAATCTTATGATAATGAAACTGGACAGTGGTTTGATTGTGTTGTATTTGATACAGTAGAGGCGCCGGATGATAGTCATCCAGTAAACGATAAAACTTATGTAAAGGTAGCAACTGCAGGCTTAGGTTATAAACAGCGTGTAAAGTATGTAGTAGGTGGTAGTGGCACGGTTGATAATGTGAGTTTCGATGTAGGAGTAACCTATAAACGATAAAATGATAGACTGGGATAGCTGTGTACTGTGGCTGGATTCAAAGTATTTTACCGAGTCGTATTGGTGGGACGTAAGTAAGTACAGGAATAATGGAGTAGTGCATGGTACAAAGTGGAAAGCTAATGCTTTTTATTTTGATGGTAATGAGGATTATATTAAATGTGAAGATAGCCAATCACTTGCGATAGATAAAGAAATTACTATTGCTGCGTGGGTGTATCCAAAGATAACTAACAGTGCTTGGGTTATATGTAAACCTTATTATCCCACACATACTAACCCATACGCAGATTTTGGGATATGGCTTTATTATGATTATAAGAGAATACAAATGAGGATCGATAATAAGACAATAAATAGTTATGATAATACGTTAACAGAAGAATTACAGTTTATAACTGGTGTTTATGATGGCTCATATATGTATCTTTATAAAAATGGTGGAGAAATAGCTGATCCTGTGTCAAAAAGTGGAAACTTACATAAGGGCGGTCAACCATTATATTTAGGAAGAAATATTGAGGGTGGTGAACAATACAGAGGTTACATTCGAAGTGTTTATATTTTTAGCAAAGCTTTATCAATAGATGAAATTAATATACTATATAATCTAACCTACAGGAGGTTATAGATGTGAGCTACATAAGAGAAGTAGCAATAGCGGGTATAGTAGTACTGGAGGCAATAGCGTTATGTAAAGGTATAGATGGTGCAATATTGAGCATGGTGATAGCTACAATAGCAGGTATAGCGGGATATACCTTAAAGAGAGTAAGGGAGGAATAGAATACTATGGGCTGGTGGGAAGCTTTAAGTAGCTGGTGGGATGGATTCACTGATTATATAGACTCAGTTAAGAATAGCTTATGGAGCTGGGTAGATGATATAGCGAAGTACTGGGTAGCACATGCTTATGAAGTATCAGGCTTTATTAGTGGTGTTAAAAGTGAACTGCATGACTGGGTAGATGGTATAGCTGAATATTGGGTAAGGAAAGCGGACGAATACTTTGATATTCTTAAACATTCATGGTATGATGTAATAGAGGAAATAAACAATAGAGTTAAGGACTGGGATGATTTAAAATGGACAGCATGGGAATGGTTGAAGCCTAAAATAGATGAGTTGATAACCACATGGGAAGAAGAAAAGAGTGTGCTGTGGGACTTCATTAAACCAAAGGTAGAGGCTATTTTGCCTACGTGGGAGGACTTAAAAGATACAGCATGGGAATGGTTAAAGCCTAAGATAGATGAACTGGTAACCACATGGATGGAAGCTAAAGAGGAGTTATGGGAATGGATTAAACCTAAGATTGAGGAGCTAATAGTGACATGGGAGGAAGCTAAAGATAAGGTATGGGAATTTGTAGAAAAAAATATATTATTGAATCTGGTAGATTGGGTAACAGATAAGTTTGAGGATATTTTAGATAAGGTATTTGAGAAGTAGAGGAGGTGATAGATAACTATGGGTGCATTCAGGGACTTTTTTACTGAACTGTGGAATAACTACATAAAAAAACCTATTGATGGTGTTATTGAGAAGATACCATCAATAGAAGACCTGAAAGAAAGTTTTGAGGAGAAGATAGCGGTACCGATACAGAAATTGATAGAACCTATTACCAAAGTTAAGGATAGCATAGGCGAATTTAAGGATAGTCTTGACGATAAAGTAACCAGTCCTCTTACGGAAATAAAGAATCAGTTTGAGGAAAAGGTAAATAAACCGTTACAGGATATAATAAACCAGTTTAATGATGTTATCTTTTCTATAAATGCATGGTGGTGGAACTTTAATATAGGTAAACAGGTAACGGTTGAGGACTTGGAGGCATACTGGGATAGTTTACCGGATACTGTTAAGAGTAATCTATCAGTACGTAAAGTTTATGAAAGTAGGCATAAAGAGTTAGAGTTAGTGGGCAAAGGTAGTCCTCTTGACCCTATTACAAGCTGGTTAGCTACACAGTTAGCTAATGGTGTGTGGATGATTACCAATCAGGCATTACCTAAGATAGAGGCATGGATGGATAAGTTTGCTGAGAAGTATAAGCTAAGGAGAGAAGAGCTGAATGCTATGAAGGAGTTAGCACGTAGTGGTGAGTTTGGGCTTAATGCAGTAGTAAGCTTTATGTTAGGTGTAACTTTATATCCTTCTATCATGAGTGCTGCAAATCCATACTGGCGTATTGTAGAGCAAGAAACAGAGAAAAGTGCTCACTCCGGTCTATTAGATACAGGTACTCTAATCAGGGCATGGTGGCGTAAAGCAATAGATGAAGGAAAGGTTGATGATACTTTACTGAGAGAAGGATTTGATGAAGAAGAGATTAAAGCTATAAAGGAAGCTATGCTTTATTATCCTTCACCTACTGACTTTATCCGGTTTGCTACACGGGATGTATTCAGGGAAGATATAGTTAAGGAGTATGGATATGATAGCGAGTGGGATAAGATAGAGAAAGGAATAAAAGAGTATGTAGAGAAAGCAGGTATTAATCTGGATGTACTGAAATGGTACTGGCGAGCACATTGGGTACTTCCATCGCCACAGATGGCATATGAGATGCTGCATAGAGGTATCATTACGCAGGATGATATACGAGAGCTTTTGAGGATAAGCGACTATGCACCTAACTGGATAGAAAAACTTATAGCTATTTCGTACTCGCCTATTACACGGGTAGATTTACGCAGATTATACCAGATAGGTGTAATAGATGAAGACCGGTTATTAAAGGGCTATAAGGACTTAGGTTATAGTGAAGAGGATGCTAAGTTGATGATGGAATGGACTAAATTAGAGTATGCACAGAAAGATAAGAACTTGACAAAGACAGAAATATTGAGAAATTACCGGATAGGACAGTGTACACGTGAGGAAGCAAAGAATATGCTTATGGACTTAGGTTATGATGATACTGAAGCTGATTGGATACTGTTATATGAAGATTATAAGCTATCAGTGGAAGAAATAGAGGCTGAAGCCGAAACAATAGTATATGAACTCAGTGAAGGTAATATTAGCTATGAGGAAGCTATAAGTAAGTTAGGTGAGTTAAATATGCCTGAGCGTGTAAAGCTCAGGTATCTTAATAAGGCTAAACGTGAGGTGCGTAAGACTACAAAAAGACCATCTACTGATGATCTTAAACGATGGTTTAACATGGGAATAATAGACGAAAAGACTTTTAAGGAAGAAATGAGTAAGAATAAGTGGAATATGAAGTATATAGATAATTTCATTAAGGAGGTAAAAGGTAAGAAATGAGTAATATACGTGATTTAATCAAGACCTATAAAGCTACGCACCCTTTACCTGAAAAAGTACGTATTAAGAAAGAGAAGAAGGAGGAAAAGGTAAAGGGTAAGTAGTTAGGAGGTGATGCAAAAAGGATGAAGAAATATGCTATACTATTTGTAGTAGCAGTTACGCTATTGTTACTGACCAGTACAGCAAGTGCAGTATTGCCACAGTGGGTAGTGGATAAACTTAACAAAGTACCGAAAGCACAGAAGCTGTACATAATCAATCCAGAAGAGCGAGGGATACAGGACATAAATGAGACTACTGTTATACCTTCCCCGCCCACGCCGGTACCGGGAGCGACACCAAAGCCGCCGTCCACAGAGGTTGATTTTGAATTCTGGCAATGGATTAATAATTATATATACAATAATGTACTATGCAAGCCTGTACCGCCAATAGACCCTTCCAAACTATGCCCCTTCACTCCCACACCAGATGGAATATATCCAGTATTTAGCTGAATATGGATATATACATAAGTGTATATATCCATATTTCTATTTTTTCGTACAGTAACCGAAAGGTATATCATACCTTATGATGTACCTGTTATTGGTGATGTACCATGGAGGATATAATATATTTGCTTGATTATATCGAGCGGGAAATAGAGCTAAGAAAGCAGATAGAAAAGAGAGCAAGGACAGTAGAGAGTAGACAATATCATCGAGGATACCGGACAGCCTTAGAGATACTGCATGAGAAGGTAGAGAGTATAGCTAAAATAATATAAGTGAAGTAAAGAAGGAGGTGGAAGAGTAAAAGATGAACTGCACAAAGGCAGTACAGGAAATTTTGGTAGAGATACGACAGAGAATGGACAGTGCACAAAATTTATACCGTGATTCACGGAATACAGAGAACTGGATATATTGGGAAGGTAAATGGAGTGGACTTATAGATGCCTACAAAGTAGTTTTAGCAGAACTGGCGAAAGTAGAGAAGGAGGTGGAGAAGTAGATGGGTAACATAGAGAACCTTATAAACCAGAGTAAGAGAATGCCAGCATTTGCTGCAATGAACTACCTTGACTACCACAGATATTTACAGGTACGAAAGTGCCAGCGGTTAGCTATAGAATTAAAGAAGACCAGAGAGGCAATAGAGAAGTTAAAGGAAGAGATAGAGGCACGTAATAGAGAGATAGAGAAGAAAAAGAAAAAAGCACAGATGGAGGGATAGAACATGAGCAGAATATATGAACAGCAACTGGTGAAAGAGATAGACCAATCAGCCCTAACATTGTGGGCACGGATGGTAACATTGTTGGAAAGTACTAACGACAGGATTGAGAAGATAGAAGAACGTATAAGAAAGCTGGAGAATAAGGAGGTGAGGAAGTAATATGAGTGAACAAAGTAAGATAGTGGACTGGGATAAACCTGAAAGCGAAACTGAACGAAAGAATCTGGTGGATATAGCAGGTGAAGTGATACACATAAAGAGCTTCAGTGAAGAAGAAAGCGAAAAGTATGGAGTATATATAGTGATACAGGCACAGGAAGGTGAGTTTTATAGCTTCTCACAGAAGCTGCGAAGCCAGACTGAAGACTTAGCAATACTCCTAACAAAAGCGGAAATGGTAAGAGCACGGGTAAAGGTATCGAACAGGCAGGCATATCTCACACCACCATAAAATAACTTATCTTTTCCCTTCTTTTATTTTTTCCCTTTATGACAGTTGGTAAAATGAAAAACATAAGTAGCTTTATAATAACAGGTATAGTGTTAAGTTTAACGTTATCGCAGTTTTTAGCGATAGACAATACGGATACACATGCTTATATTAATGGCACCTATGTATGTAAGGATTTTAGTATGGAGTTGATACATAATGCTTACAATTACCGGTTATATCTGGATTTTATCTATGTACCAGAATACCATCACATGATGGTGGGTATGTATAATCCACTTACCAAGACTATAACTATTATCGAACCACAGAATGACCAGATTATATCGACTGTGGAGGAAACTAATAAGGACTATGTCAGGATAAAGGTATGGCATGAGTATCAATACTGGCATAATACTGGGAGGATAAACTGATATGGGCTATCTATTCTGGCGTAAGTTAGGAATAACGAAAGGATTGGAATATGAAGCACAATTAAAGCGATACATCAAATTAGGATACTCACAGCGGGCTTTTGAACGTGAAATGATGCGAAGAGGTTTATCATATAGAAGACAGGACATGCTAAGGGACTGGCGTATGGCTCAGTCTATCGAACACGCAAAGAGTATTGATGCCAGAATGAAAGCAAGAGCATGGTTTGAGGATGTCATTGAACCGCTCCGAAAGGAACGTAAGATAACTTACGATAAAGCTATTGATATATGGCGAGAAATACAGCGTAAGGAAGAAGAATTTGAAGAATTTACACCTGAAGAGGAAGAAATATGGAGTATCTTTGAGGAAGCGGTATATGGAGTCTAAGCTTAACAGAAAAGGTATAGACTTCTCGCAACTGAGATGGCATAAGCATAAGACTGAAAAGCTAACAGCATGTCATAATCATCCTGTTATAGGTATGGATACAGAAACACATAAAGGTTATTGTAAACTAATATGCGATAGTGAAGGTAATTATAAGCTATGTAAAAATATTAATGATACTCTTACTTTTATGACTCATGAACGCTATCGCAATAAGCATATATTCTTCTATAACCTTCATTTTGATGCTGAGGCAATACTGAAATATATGCCCATGGACAAGTTACACATATTATATAGCAAGGGTAAAACTCAGTATGATGGTTATACCATAACGTACATTCCTAAGAAGCTATTAAGAATATCTAAGGATAAACATACAGTAAGATGCTATGACTTAGAACAATTCTATGATGTATCCTTAGAGAAAGCAGCTACTAAGTATCTTAATGAACATAAGCTATCATGCCCTTTCGATAGGGATGCTATCAATACAGATATAACTATCTGGCAGAATTATCAGAATACTCTTATTCAGTACTGCATACAGGATGCAGTACTTACAAAGAAGTTAGGAGTAATCCTTCAGGAAACTATAAAACAGCAGATGAAGTTTAACCCGAAAGACTATATAAGTAAAGCTTCACTTTCTAAGCGATATTTTAGGCTATACTGTGATATACCAGATATTAGAAAAATACGCAAAGAAATACTCAGAGCAGCATTTTATGCCTATAAGGGTGGAAGGTTTGAACTCATACGTAAAGGCTACTTTCCGTATGCTGAACTGTATGATATTAAGAGTGCATACCCTTATGAGATAGCTAATTTGATAGATATTACGAAAGGTAAATGGCGATACGTGAAGAACTATAACCCGGAAGCTTATTATGGATTTTATGTGGTAGATTTATCACTGAAATACAGGCATATCGAACCTATAGCCTATGTGATAAAAAACCATCTACTGATATATCCGGGTGGTGAATGGAGGAGCATAATAACGAAAAGTGAACTGGAGTTACTGAAGGAAGATAAAGAATATAAGATTATAAGGGGATATGAGTTTTATCCTGATAGCATAGAGTATCCCTTCCGGGAAGAAATAAACAAGCTATATGAAATAAAGAATAAGGAGCTCAAAGATTCGTATCTCTACTCACTTACTAAAATTATCATGAACTCGCTTTATGGCTGCTTTTACGAGAAGACTAAAAGAAGTGACGGTATATATGTAGGCAAACTGTTTAATCCTGTATATGCAGCTATAATAACAGCTAACACTCGTGCTAAAATATACCGGTTTGCATCTCAATATGAAGATGATGTAATAGCTTTTGCTACTGACAGTATCTTAATGAAAGAAAAGCATAAGATTAAGCAAGGTAAAAAATTAGGTGACTGGGAGCTTCAAAGTAATGGTCAATGTGTAGCTTTTCAATCCGGTATGTATAAGATCAAGAATGAAATAAAAAGCAGAGGGATACAGAGGAAAGCAAAAATATCATCACCGGATGGTAAATTTGATGATATATTTGAGTACATTAAAGCTTATCCTGAACGTACACAGTATGAAGTTATAATTAAAAGACCTGTACACATAAAAGAGAGTCTTATACATAATAAGATACTTTCAGTAGAGGATGTAAATACGTGGCAGGAGTTTAAGAAGGTAATAGACATTAACCGGGATATTAAACGAGTATGGGATGGTGAATTTAGATGTGGTGGTGAACTATTTGAAAAGAACATAAACTCCAGTCCGATATTCATAGTAAGGTAAATAAGGAGTATCTATATAGGTCTATATAGATAGCTATATATCAACTTTCCTTTTAACACACCTTGCCCTTCC
>Ga0190361_1001053_pt1 | contig 10628 bp, 10 predicted proteins | sample 48721845_MG_FD_161273 | JGI IMG/M metagenome (GOLD analysis project Ga0190361, IMG submission 161273) | Hydrothermal vent microbial mat bacterial communities from Southern Trench, Guaymas Basin, Mexico - 4872-18-4-5_MG | ecosystem: Environmental > Aquatic > Marine > Hydrothermal vents >...
CGGTACGACGGGTATAAAAATCATCAAAACAATAAGGAGGGCAGTATGAGTTTGAAAAGCCCCTATCCCGTCAACTGCCCCTGCTGCGGGCACGGCTTTGATGCCGTACTGTGGGACTCGGTGAACACCTCCGTAAGCCCGGAGGCCATCAAGCTTCTGGCCGAGGGGAAGTTCAACGTGCTCCGCTGTCCCGCATGCGGCGAGGAGTTCTTCGTCCTTAAGCCGGTGCTCTTTCACTTTCCCCGCACCCAGGTGATGATCTACGCGGTCCCCGACGATGAAGACCACGACCGCTATTACGAGCACTTTGGCGAACTGGACCAATCCCTCGGTCCCTTCCGGGAGCTGATTGCCGGGTATTCCTACAGGGTCCTATCGTGGACGGAGTTCCTGGAAGTTCTGCCCGGTTTGGTTTTCACGGAGGAGCACGCTGAGGGGTACGGCGAGATGATCGAGAGGGCCCTGTCGCGGTGGCCTGACGCGCTGGTGAGGGACAAAGGCACAAACGGGGCCGATGTGATCGAGGGGGTCAGAGGCATCTGGTTGAGGGTGCAGGATGAAGACCTCGGTATAGACGACGAGCTCTTCGTGGAGGACGAGGAGCTCTACTGGAAGACCCTCGGCATGTCCCAGTCCCCCAATCCCTCAGAAAGCTGAGGCAAATTCCAGGAGGTGAAATCCATGAAAGTAAGAGCGAGCATTTTTGCACTGGCTTTCGTCCTGGCCTTTCTGGGCATCAATCGGCCAGAGGCCGGAGCCGTGTGGCTGCACCTCACCGACGAGCAGAGACAGGAGGCGGTCCGCTTCGGGGAGCGGAGCTCTTGGAAGCAGCTTCTCCTTCAGGGCGAGTGGGTGCGCGAGTCCGGGGGGAACAAGGCCGTCATGCAGACGCCCTTTCTGATCCTGGCGGCCATGGCCAAGCGGGCTTCCCAGCAGTACAGGAAGCTCTCTGAGGAAGAGATAGATGCGCTTTTGAAAGAAGCAGAGGGCAAAATAACCTTCTTTATCACTGTTACTGGCTACAGCCCCGACTTTGCCAAGGACTATCATGCCGTGATAAAGGCCGACGGCAAGACGATCCAGCCCATCTTGAAAAAAAATCCGTATCTGGCCAGTCCCAAGATGGGGGGCTCAAGTGTGTACTATGAAGCAAACTGCATCTACATCTTCCCCGCCGATGAAATCGATCCCAACGGCCAGCTAACCCTCATCGTGATCAGTCCTCTGGGCAGGGAGTGGAAGTTCCACTACGATCTATCGAAAATCAAATGACCGCAGGAGGGAGCGATATGGCGTCGATGGAAGAAGTGGTCCAGATCCTATGCCGTATCCCTTACCCCATCTGGGAGGGATTCGTGAGAAATGAGCCGGAGTGGCGGTTCACAGAGCCTGTGCTTGAACGCTACGGCCCCAGTCGCTTTCTCACCTTCATGGTTATGGCGGGACTCAACGACTATCAGCTCAAGGGACCTGCAGAAAAAAGATACTGGCCACCGCTTGTGGAGCACGTAATCCAACGACCGATTCCCGAATCTCCGGAAGATCTGGAAGAAGTGCTCAAAGGGTTTTACGAGAAGGAGCGGCTTCGCACAGCGAAGATCAGACGACTCAAGCGCTTCCTCCAAAGCCCCCTGGCACACAGGATGTGGAGGATGACCCCTGCCGAGTTCTCACAGTCTTTTAGGGCATTGTGGTATAAAATCGCCAAAACTATGGGGCAGCAGAAAGAGAAAAAGACCATCGTCTTCTCCATGAAGTGCCTGGGGATAGGAATCCTCATGCTGGGGGTGAAGGAATTCGACTTCGCAGGAATCCCCATACCGGTGGATTCCAGAGTTCGGGACCTCCTCAAGAGATGGGGCCTCATCCGAAAAGTCTCCGAAAGCGAAATCCAGTCCATTTGCGATGAGATGCTGCAGGGATTAAGGAGAGCCGAGCCTGCAGTCAATATGATCCACCTTGACAGTTTGCTATGGCAAATGGAGGGATTTTACCTCCAGGGTCTTGCCTTCAAACGCCTGGTGAAGATGGGGGTGGGGGTAGACTTGGCCAGGGCCATCGCAGATCTCAGGAGGTAAACCGTGCAACTGAAATGCCTGCTCATGCCCCTGATCGGTGGGCTGATCGGATGGATCACTAATGCCCTGGCCATCTGGATGCTCTTCCATCCGTACGAAGAGATGAGAATACTGGGAGTTAGAGTCGCCTTCACCCCGGGGCTGATCCCTTCTCGGTTGAAGGACCTGGCTGTCAGCGTGGCATCGACGGTCAAAGATCACGTCTTCACCGCCGAGGAGGTCGAGAAGTTACTGAAGGAGCTTAAGCTCGAAGATCTTGTGGCACATGAACTCACAAAAGTCCTTCCTTCGCCCCTAGACAACTGGAGCCGCTCTCTGGTCACGGGGCTTCTTAGGGAGAAGCTCGCCAGCATCGGTCGTGGCCTTTCCCGCGAGATGAGACAGGAGGTGGAGGACAGGTTACAACGGCTGATCCTCGCCCGAATCCTCGACAACTTCGACCCGCGGCAGGTGGAGGAAGTGGTGCGAAGGGTTGCTTCCAGAGAACTACGCTATATAACCCTCTTTGGGGGCCTGCTCGGCGCTGTCATCGGCGCCGTTCAGGCCCTCTGGATGATGATGTAACGGACTTTCAGGAATAACGAGGGAATCGATGCACTTTCCGTGCTTGAAAGATCGGAAATCTATCAAGCAGTGTTCAAAAAAAAGAGTGCAAGCACTGGATTCCACTGGTAAAATACAGCAATTGTGAACTCGTGGCGATAGAAAATTCCCCACTGACCCTGAGGGCGATCGCACAGATCCTAGAGGTAAGCCCCGAAAGAGTAAGGCAAGTCGAAAACGCCCTTATGAGGAAATTCCGAGAGGCCCTGGGGGTCCAATGAACGGCTTGAAGCAACGCCTGGACATGGAGCTCTGGAACCTCTACTACCGAATTAAGAAAGAAACCGGTTACAACTCGACCTATTCTCTGCAAATGCTCAAGACTTATGGGGGATACGGAACGGCAAAGCGCTTGCTGGGCGATCCCAAAAAAGATCCACTATGGCTCCGTGAGGCTCCGGTCTCTTGGACACTTGGATCTGACAGTGGAACACCTACTCCTTCAGGAGCCCTGGTGCAGGCTTTTTGCTGAGGAGGAACTCAAGGTGGCCAGATATCGCCTAAGTCAGGCTAAGGAGAGAACTCAAGAAATAAAGGGGGTGGACAATGCCGAGTTGCCGGGACGCAGTAGACGCTTCCATCAAAGCGGGAGAAATCGTTACCTTCGAAGAACTCGTTGGACGGATCAAAGACAAAGGTAAAAGTTGGGGAAAGACCTGGAGCGATGATACAATTTACCAACACCTAATGGGCCTGGTGGTGAATCTCCCGCCGGCTCCGTACCATTGGCCACAATTTGACGGAAAGCAATTCCTGTTCCTGCATGAGGATGGGCGGTACGAGCGTTATGATCCCGATACGCACACACAATGCAGGCCAAGGAGCAGCGTTGGACCCATGGCGCAAGAAAAGCAGGAATCCACCTCGCGTGAGAAGTCTCCCGGCGTCTTTCGCAGGAATTTACTAAAAAGGGGACTGCTCGTGTTGAGAAGGATGCCAGAAAAACTTCGCCGCTGACATGACGAATCCTCAAACTGTTCCACCTGGCATGATCAAGTCAAACAAAGCGGAGTCGAGGGTGTCTGACTTTACATTAACTGCCTCAACCTGTGCTTCACAATCCACACGTCTCAGAACTGTCCGTACTTAACGAAAACGCTTGTTCAGAGGAGCGACCTCGCGGCTGGCAGGAACTTGATTATATTGAATGAAGAATATGAGGCCGAAAGTCTGCTGGTAAATTTGTTCCTTTGAGGAAAATAAGTTGCCCAATGACGTATGGGTTGCTTGGGGTTCAAAGATGTAGAGCAGTTCGTGCATGGGATTCACTCCATATTGGGCAAAGCGTCCATCAGGAAACACTGTTCAGAAGCAATTGACTTTGACAAGAGGAGGAAACGCATATGAATAGCGAAATCTGGGTTTATATCAATTACATTAGGCCCAAAATCTCTGTCCATTCCCCTGACTGTTCTCATCCCAGTGGGAAAAACCGGGTAGAAATTGCCAATAGTCCCGAAGAAGCCGAAGAGATTTTATCAAAGACTAGATTCAATCAGAATGACTTCAAAGATTTATGCTTGGCTTTAGACTTCCACAATGAAGAGCAGCAAGAGCGATTCGTCGCAAAGATCCCTACCATACTGGCGAGAAAGTATTCTCGATTTCGGAAAGTACATCCTAGGGATTGCCCACTTTGTCGCTCTCCTCGCAAAGCAAATCCTACATTGTTAGATCGCTTCGAACAAGTACTGAAAGAGCGAGATCTTAAAGATAGTACGATTGAAAGCCACGTTAGACGTGTAACAGTATTTCTCAAGTGGTGCGAAGAGAACAAGCTTGATCCATTGTCACATAAGAACATGAAGCAGTTCTTAAACTTCAAAATGGGAAGTGTGAAAAACAGTTCGCTCAAGAGCTATGAGGAATCTATCAAACGATTTCAAAAACTTATGATGACGACGGAGCACATGACGGGAAAACTGAGCGACAAACACAATGAGAAAAGAAAAATGAACAGTGCATGTCCACAGCCTGGGGAACAGCCAAAAGCCACCTCAGGATACCTTCACCTTTCGGTGATGGTCGCTTGGCATGAGTCTGGATGGAACGGTCGCGCCTGTCAATGTCCGGAATCGAACATCTACTGCGAAAGTTTTGGACACATCCGCCAGAGAAAGTGGACCTACAAGATCTGTTTAAAGACGCCTGGTGATCCACTTCCTAAGCCCCTGGATTCAAAGCCGAAGGAAAAAGACCCGGCATGTTTTTTCGAAAATGGCATCTTTGCCTTCGACGACAGGTACTTTCACCTGAAGAGCGCAGCCTACGGTGGACTGGGAGTAAACGATCACATGCTTCGGGGAAAGACCTTCCCGCAATATGAAAGGATCATTGAAAAATATATCTTTCCACTCATCGGAACGGGGAGCCTCCTCTTTCTATTTTGCAGAGAAAATCCGCTCAATGATGAACGCGTACTCTGTGCGTGCCTCAAGCCGTCTTCATTGAGGACCACGTGGTTCAAGAAGAACCCAAAGGAACTTCCGAAACCATCCGTTGAAGCGACAATTAAACCTGAAAACGTCATCTTCATCATCCCCTATCAGGAAATGGCCGAGGCTTTGGGGGGATACGAAAACTTCCCTCCTGAGTTTGTGTTTGAAATCCCCAAGGGCAAACGACACCTCTTTCGAGGGATGGTGTCGCTGATCGAATCCGAAGATGCCATATCAATCCTTGCAGGGGCGCACCAAGTGCTGAATAACGTAAAGAAGTGGGCGAATGAGCACCGGTTCGATTGGAATCGCTTTGGCCGCCAGATAAACCTTGACTGCTACATCCAGCGAACCGAAAAGGAGATCCAGCGCCTTTCCGCCACCCGGGCTCAATACCCAGGGATAATGGGTCTCCTATGGTATCTCGAGGCCGATAACGCCTTCGACAATTACGTAAAAGCCCTGCAAACCGGAAAAGAGAAAGCCTTCGTGGAACAGGTGAAGGCGGCTTTGAGGAAGGGAGAAATAAATTCCCGTATAGGCCTTACAGAAGAAGCCATCCGCAAATTCGCCGAGCGCAAAGAGTGGATTGATTTTCTCCTCGACTATATGCTCTTCTATCCCCTCGACGGGGTTCAAGTACAAGAGATATTTGAGCAATTCAGCGTGGACGAGCTGAGCCAAAATCCCTACCGGCTCTTTGAGAATTTCAAAGTGCCGTACAACGGCGACCAGTCCCTCTGCAATCCCATCTCCTTTGAGGCGATAGACGAGGGGGAAAGGAGGAGATTGTCTCCGAATTTCGATCCTCTCAGGCCTGAGAGGTGCAGGGCCCTCCTTGTGGCTGGTTTGAACCTGGGATTTCAGGATGGTCACACGAGCCTCTCCGAAGATCTGCTGAAAGACTACATTGAGGAGATCAGTGAGTCCCTGCCTACGGGAAGCCAAATTTGTTTTGATGATCTTCGGCAGGTCTTCCTCCACCATCTGAACTTTATGCGCAAGGAAGTCATTGAGGAGGAGGAGGAGGCAAGCGGTAAACGATACTTCTCCCTTTTCAGGGTGAGAATATGGGACAGAGGCATCGAAGGGAAGGTAAAAGCGCTTCTGAAGAAGGACAATACGGACTTTAACCTTTCCAGTGACTACGTCAAGAAGTTGCTCAAGGCGAATGGACGTCCTGAAGGGATCCCTGAAGAGGTTTTCTACAGGGCGATCGAGAATCAGGCCCAGGCGGTGATGACGGCTTTACAGAGGGGACTTACGGTAATAACCGGCCCTGCTGGAACGGGAAAGACTACGGTCGTTAAAATAATTGTCGAGCTTCTTATGGAGCGTAAGTCTTCTGCTAAGGTATTGCTCACCGCCCTCACAGGCAAAGCTGCGGCAAGGCTCCAGCAGGTAGTGGGAATTGAGACCTTGACAATACACCGGTATTTGGCAAAAAGAGGAGCCTTTGACTCCGTGTTCTTTGAGCTTAAACCGACAAGAGAAGCCGAGCGTTTTGACCTCGTAGTAATAGACGAAGCGTCGATGGTGAATACGGAGCTCCTATGGGCCTTTCTCGAATCCGTAGAGACTGAAAGAATGTTGCTCGTAGGAGATCCCCGTCAGCTGCCGCCCGTAGAGGCAGGGAGTCCCTTTAAAGACATCATCTCCTTCCTAAATAGGGAAGTCCCCGAAGCCGTGGTGAACCTCAACGAGATCCTGCGCATCTCATCCCGGGAGATTCTGAGTTTTACCGAAGCCCTGCTCAAAGATGGCAAAATACCCAAAGACATAGCCGATGCTCTGGCTAAAGAGGGAACGTATCGAAAAGACGAATTCCTTCTGATTGAGCAATTTCAGGGCAACGGGTGGCAGAGGGCCGTCGAGAGGGCGTTGGATACATTAGGGGGAGTCCAGCCTCTTAGGGCGAACAAAGTCCAGTTAATAACTCCCTTCAACACCAAGGGCCAGGTAAACTCCATCCGTATCAACTCCTTTATCCGCTGCGAAAGCAAATTTAGGTTTGCCAAAAGAGAATATCTGTTCGTCAAAGGTGACAAAATCATTCAACTGAAAAATAACTGGGAGAAAAGAGTGTTCAATGGGATGATGGGAGAGCTTATAAGAGTAACCAAGAAGAACAAAAGAATCTACTACTTAACGCAGTTTTTTGACGATAATACCATTTGGTCGGACGGGGCCGAAATGGCCCATGCCTTCTGCATAACTGTCCACAAGTCTCAGGGGAGCGAATGGGACACGGTGATAGTGGTGATTCCCAGGGAAAGCAATTACTTTGCGAGCAAGGAACTCCTTTACACCGCCCTCACCCGCACGATGAAGAAGCTGATCCTCCTCATAGAGGAAGCTGAATTCACCTTCAAAGATGAACCACCCAGGGGAAGCCTCCTGCTGGTGGAAGCTCAACCTGTTTTCTGAGGTGAGAAAACATCGCTGATCAGCGCCCCCTTTACAGCCGCAATTCCCTCTCCGCTCCAGACTCAAGAGGACTGTACCTGCATCGGTTGCTGACGATAGATCCTCGTATCCCCACACGTTTATCTGAATAAATTCCGGAACTCGGAGGCAACGATGGATGGGGAGAGAAAGCTTGTCGAAGGCCTAGGGAGGCTGTTGCTGGGCCCTCACCGTGGTGAGGGATACCAACAGGACGTACTTCTTCTTCAACAACTGCCCCCGGGGGCAGGCCCTCATAAATGTATCGGTCCATAACCTTTGGCACTAGGGATATCTTTTAAGCAGCCATTTTACCGGAGGCTCCAGACCCAGGCTGTGGTGCAGAAGCTCGATCCCCCCATCCTGTCAGGTGCCCGGGCTATGATCCGACCGATCGTGGATACACGCGGACAATCAAAACCCCTCTCCTCGCACTAGCGCTTAAGCAGTACATGCACCCTGGCTTTGCCCAGATCTGGATATCTCCGCCCCAAATACGGGATCCGCTCGACAACCTCCCTGGGTCAGTGGGATGGTCGTCTGCTTTGGGGATGGGCTTTTTGGGGCTGAAGGGCTAGGGGATCCTCTATCGCACCCCTCAACCAGGCCTGCCAGCGTAAAGGGTGCGCCTTAAGACTCCGAAGGCCCCCCTTACTGTCCCACATCTCTCTGAACCAGGACAGAGGATCAGAAGGACGGCCAAGACTGGGGTGATAGAGCTTGCTGAGTTCCTTCTGCAGGGGTTTCCAGTCAATCAGCCTATCTATCTTCAGCAGGAAATGATTAGAAACTCTCTGTTCAGCTGCCATATCAAAGAAAGATTTCTGCGGCTTCCTTTCTCCTAGCATGGTGACCCTCCTCGTTAACTTCTGTGATCGGACGCAATTTTACCATCTCTTCAGAGAAGAAGCCACGACTTTTGCAGGAGTCTCTATACTTCTCACCCACAACCTATAAGCCTCGTCCGTCTGAGCTTCGCTCTCGAAAGGGACAAACCTGACTATGACCTCTTTGACTTCCCATTTTCTCCTCCTTCGCCTGTTGATTTTAGCACCGGGTTTTTGTCGTTGCAATCATGGTCGACCACCTTTCCTGCGGGATTCCCTTAACCGGGCCTGCCCTTTCCATCCCTGCAAGGAAGCTTCTCCAATGAGGAGAACGGATTTGAGGACCTCCGTGTAGATGGCAATCACTTTTTCTCCCGTACGCATGCCCAGGGACAGAAAGGAGAGTTCGTCCTGATGTGGTTTGTCCGGCCTCCACCAGTTCCTTTGTGACGGATGCCAGATACTGGGATTACGGTCGTTGTAAGGGAAGCTAAAACGGCGCGAGAGCGGCGTTGACGAATTCCGCTGTTGCTCTCCGGAGGAAACGCTCATGAAGTTGATATGAGCCATTTTTGGAGTAAAATGGGCTTGAATCAGGGATGGTGCCTTCCGAAGTCAAGAAGTACCGAATAGGCACCTCCGGCTACCAGTTCCCGGACTGGTTCGGCACGGTGTACCCCCCGAACCTCCGGCAGCGCAACGTCCTCGAGTACTACGCCAACTCCCTGGGGCTCGACACCGTCGAGGTGAACTACACCTACTACCGCCTCCCCTCCCCCAGGACGTCCGAGGCGATGGCAAGGAAGGTGCCTGAAGACTTCGAGTTCGTCGTGCGCAGCTTCAGCGGGATGACCCACGACATCTGGGAGGGCACCGACAGGAAGACCTTCAAGGACGCCACGGAGGTGTTCGACCAGTTCGTGCAGGGAATCCTCCCCTTCAAGGAAGCGGGCAAGCTCGGCCCGGTGCTGCTGCAGTTCCCCTACTCCTTCTGGCCAAACAGGGTGACCTACGATTACCTGAAGTGGTGCCGGGAGAAGCTCCACAACTTCAATGTCGTCGTGGAATTCAGGAACAGGGCATGGAACCGCCCGAGCGCTTTTCGGCTCCTGAGGGAGCTGGGCATGGGCTACTGCATAGTCGACGAACCCAGGCTCAAGGGCCTTCATCCGTTCGTGCCGGTGGCCACATCGAAGACGGGGTACGTCAGGTTTCACGGCAGAAACCCGAAGTGGTTCGACTCTTCTAAGGACGACCGCTACGACTACCTGTACAGCGAGGAGGAGCTCGACGAGATCATCGACGCTGTGAAGGACGTCGTGAGGGAGACCAACAGGACGTACTTTTTCTTCAACAACTGCCCCAGGGGTCAGGCCCTGATAAACGCTCTGGTGTTCAAGAGGCTCGTGGGGCTGCTCGAGGAGCTGAACGCCGCTCAGGAGTTCGCACTCAGCAACCCGGGCATTCCTTTGAATGACTAGCCCGGCCTCTTCCCCTGGAAGCCTGCCCACAGCTCAGGAGTGCCTTCATCGGTTTATAAACTGAGTCAGATCGTATATACTGTTCGCAAGAATGTTATACTAAGGAGGACCGTGCCGTGCCCAAAGCCACCGTTTCGGGAAAGGGGTGGGTGGTGATTCCCAAGGAGATACGGGAGAAGTACCGTCTCCGCAAGGGAGACCGGGTGCTCTTCGTCGACTATGGAGGGGTCATCGCCCTGGTGCCCGCATCGGGCGATCCGGTGAGGGAATCCCGGGGATTTTTGAAGGGAGGCCCTTCCCTAACGGAGGCCCTCCTTGTCGCCAGGAAGCAGGATGCGCGCAGGGGAAAGTGAGACGATTGTCCTGGACAGCTATGCTCTGCTGGCATACTTTCAGGACGAACCCGGAGCCAACCAGGTCGAAGACCTTCTGGAGAGGGCCTCAAGGGGAGAAGTTCGCCTCCTGCTCACGGTGGTTAACCTCGGTGAGGTTGCCTATGTCACAGAGAGGACCCTCGGTCTGCAGAGGGCCCAGGAAGCCCTGGCGAAGATTGAGCAACTGCCCATACAGGTGGTGGATGTAGACAAGCGGTTAGCACTGGAGGCAGCTCATATCAAGGCGCGCTACGCGATTGCCTATGCAGACTGCTTTGCCCTCGCACTGGCCCGGATCGAAGGAGCCTCACTCGTGACCGGAGATCCCGAATTCGAGTCTGTGCGTCCCGAAGACGGGGTCCCGCTCATCTGGTTAGGGAAA
>Ga0190361_1001054_pt1 | contig 10626 bp, 11 predicted proteins | sample 48721845_MG_FD_161273 | JGI IMG/M metagenome (GOLD analysis project Ga0190361, IMG submission 161273) | Hydrothermal vent microbial mat bacterial communities from Southern Trench, Guaymas Basin, Mexico - 4872-18-4-5_MG | ecosystem: Environmental > Aquatic > Marine > Hydrothermal vents >...
TTCTTACCATCATTGAAATTGAACGAAGAAAAGATGTTTATTAAATGTTTGATGTGGATGTCCGCGTGGATACAAATGTAAGCAGTAAATATGGTGTGTGAAAAAATAGGAGGAACGCTTTTTCTTTATGGATTTTCTTATTGATGTAGTACTCAATGATTTGAAACCTATTTTTTTGCGAATAAATCCTTTTATCTGTTAGAATTGTGATTTATTTGAAAGATTTTGCTGAAATTCTGAAAAGTATCATGAGATATGTCACAACACTTTTCATGGATATACCTTTCGTAGTAACGAATCTGCTAATTTATAAACATCGTTCCAAAGCATTGTAAAGTTCTTTAAAAGCCATTCGAGATTACCATGGATAACCATAAGATATCCAAAAGGATATTTACCTCCCCATAGCATGATACCTTTTAGAGTTTTATCAAACCAGCTAATAATGAAGTTTTTTATCATGTGATACTTTAATTTATAAATAATTTCTCCGGGTGGCATTACATTTGTTTTCCCGCTGACTACCTGAGCTACATACATTTGTGGAAAACCATAAAAATGATTTAAAGTTGTACAGTGAATATCCGTCAAAAAAGCTAAAATTTCATCTGTAAGTGGTACAACAACATCCAACATTAAAATTAATCGCTGACCATTAAAAACAAAAACACTTCCCCCCGAACCGTTAGATGCTACATACAGATAATATAAATATTCACCGTTGGTATGTACATTCAAAGGCATCCCTTTTTCTCGCACAATATTGTTAGGAGTAGTTGAATATAACTTATAAGGAAAAACAAAAGGTTGTTTGATTTTAAATATTTTTGCGACTCTTTTCATTTCTTTTATAATTCCTTCTACCTGTTGAGGTGTAAGCCATGCCAGTGAAAGTTGAGTGCTCGATTTTGTACGTTTCTTCGGAAACGAAGGCAAAACTTGTGCCTGCGACATACGAGATTTTGAAAACGATTTAAATTGTAATGAGGGGGCAAATACTGTACGAGCTTTTTCTTCTTTCGCCGTTTCCTCTTTTTTATGAACATCCTTAAAAGTTTCCCCAAAAACTTGCTCTGTCGAATCGAATATAATAGTCCATCCTATAATTTTGCCTTCATCAATCCCTTGCCCTTCTATTTTAGATTTCAACTCATCGAGTGTTTTGGATAAAGCTGTAGCATCATCTATTGGCTGGGCCAGTTTTATATCAATAATAGTAGCGTTTAGATCAGTACGATAGTGCACATTAACATCTATAACTGTCACGTCAAATTTATTCTGAAAGGCTTCTTGGATGGTTTGACTAATAAAATGCAGATTGATATGCACTCCTAATACAAATGTAACAACTAATGAAGAAAGAAAAACAAACCATCTTCGCATGGTAACACCTCCCTGATTATATTATTTCTAATTCTCATAATGTCTGCAAAATACCTATAAAACAGTTTCTTCTTGTTTAGGGATCTTTTTCTGTTTGTGGAATGCTCCATTGTGAGAAGGATCTTGTGGAATGGCCGTAGAGGCTTTCCAAAAAGGAAGGTAAGCCATCTTCGATTTTTTGAGAAGGCTCTATGGTTAAATATGAAAGCAAAATGCATACAGGGGGCGAAGAAAAATTATCTATAGGCTTCTTTTCGATGTTTGACACGGAAAATCACGATGTCTTTACCTTGAAAGAAGAACAAGACTCGCCATTGACTAACACGTAATATGTAAGCACCTTTGAAAGCTTTATATCTCCTCTAGGAAGCTTTTCAACAACGGATCTTATACGTTTCTGAACATCCTTTGAAAGGCTTTGCAAATCCTTTAAAGCTTTTTCGTGCCAGACAATCATAGTCCTAACTTTTTCATGACCTCATCGTGTGGTATCAAATTCTTTCCTTCCTTGGCTTCTTCAAAGGCTTTCAACGTTTCAGGATCGTTCTCGATCTCAAGCTGTAGTAAGAAATCGTCTATCTCCTCAAGGAACTTTTTTGCTGTATCATCATCAATCCCTTGAATGATTTTGATCAGTTTTTCCTTCACGGTGGGCATAAAACCACCTCCATGGGAAGTGTTTTTCTATCTCAGCGAGATATTTTTGAACGATATCACGGAGAGCACAATTCTCTTTTTCAAGATCTTCTATGCGACGTTCAAGACGTCTCAGATGATCGATTACAGCATGAGCGGGGCCAGTTGAACCTTCAGCGAGTTTCTCCAAAGTGGTTTGAAGCGTGTTTCCCGCCTTACAAGTTCTAAGAATTCTTCAAAAATGCTCACAGCGTAATCATCGATTTGAGCGCATGTTCATTTTGGCAGATACATATAAAGCCATTATTTTCCAAAGTTTATAAATCTATCTTATTCCAAAACTCCTCTGCTGATATCTTCTTTCCAATCCTTGAAAATGGACACGCAGCGATACAATTGCTGCAGTCATTTCCATTCTCCACCCAAAATTCAAAGCATTTTTCAGGGTCGATGTAGAACTTTTTCACACCCGGATTGTTGGATATACTGAAGGGTTTACAAAATGTTCCTTTTTCAAAACTTATAGCTTCCTTTTCACATGCTTGTGCGCACTTGAGGCAATTGCTACAAAAATTGGACAGAAATTCTATGAACTCATAATCAGGCTCATCGCACACAAGTGGCATATCTGTGAATATCTTACATATTCTGACCCTTGGGCCATATTCCTTGGTTACCAAAAGACCGTTTCTCCCCAACGCACCAAGTCCCGCATCTATGGCAAGGGGAATACTCAAAGCCGTATCGTTACCACATTGTATCGCTCTATATCCAAGGTTTCTTATGAATTCCCCAACACATGTGAGTATGAAAGCCATCTTCGAGTATGCTTTAGCGGTCACGGCGGACGAAATCATAGAAGGTGAAGTCGCTATACCATCCTTTTCCATCTCAACAAGCATCACGATAGCAATATCCGCTCCTTTGGGAAGATCAACGCCGGAATACAACCACCTTTCATCGACTTTTGTCACACCAACCTTCGCCGCTCCAAAAAATTTCGCAACTTTTTTGAGTTGGTTTGTGAACTCCTTCCAATCTTCTGGTTCGTACTTCTCCATCTTCCAAGACTGATCCGGTTTTGCACCTGTCCATGTGAACGCGTAGTGAAAGTTATCATGAAGCATCCAACCAGCATCCGACATTGCAAACTCAATCCGACTGTACCCAGGTTTTTTTGAGTTTATTATATCCTCCCTGTTAGTGGTTATCCATTTTCCGTATACTGAAAGCGTCTTATCCCATTGCACTCTTGAAAATACCGTGTTTTTCTGATCAAATCTCTTGTAATTTTTTTCATCCACTTCATAAGGTTTTTTCATCCTCAGTTTCGTTTTTTATCCCCCCTTAGTTGTTTCATTATAACACGTTGTTTGAGTGTATTTTATAAATTCCGTACTCGATGATAGGTGATCGGTGCGTCGGTGTTGATGACTAGGGGCACGTGGTACGAGGACATTTATCCTTGAGCAAAATAGATATAGGGGGGCTTTCCCGATAACTGGTGTGAATTAGCCATAGTTAAATCTTTCCTTCAAATTCAGATACTACAAGAAAACAAATGTTGCAGTTTTTCACGTTGAAGCCTTCAACGATGCGGCCAAATCAACAATTACGAACGCTTTAGGGGTGCTGACTCCACACCTACGTGGTCCGGGCATTAGCCTGTGGAAGCTGACCTTGAGCCAGTAAGAATCTCATCACCTCTAGGGGATTTGGAGTGGGTCAAAGTCATGAATTTTTCTTCACTATCAATCCGCGCGTACCTTTCAGTAATAATGTGGACAGCGATGTTCTCAAGATCATTCCCGAGCCTTGCAATCCCGCCATTTTATCGAAAATGAAATATTGATTGATCACTTGAAAATATCCGTGGGACGTGATGAAGGTATTTTTCTAAAACTTGATAATCTTCCCGTCAGGTTAGCAAATAGTGAGAAATGATATTTTGAAAATGGGGATAGCTATAAATACCGGTCAAAATGTATTCACAATTGATTCCTCCTATGATGTCATCTCAAATGAATAAAATATACATTCATTTCTTAGATTAAGTGTATAATAAAATAACTGCGCCTTGGATGAATTTGTGGGATTTTTCCCATGTTTTCCCCCCCACATTTTCCCCATCGCGCGAATTCTTCAATCGGAGGTGGAAATATGTCTAAAAGGATTCTTCTTATTTTATTCATCATTTTCTCTCTGTTGCTCATATCCTCATTTGGTGTTGAAAAACAAGTGGAGCAGGTGATCAAGATAAAACCGGATGGAACGGGGATATGGGAAATAGAAGAGACGATCAACATGGGAGAGTTATCGGAGATCTACTCGATACACGATGAAGCTTTGAGAAAAACATTACACAGCTCGAGCAAGAATGAGGAGGAAAATACGTGGAAGCAATTCAAAAAAGAACTGTCAAAAATCTTCTATCAACTCTATGGTACTGCGCCCAAGATAGAGGATTTCAAATACGTATCGAGTGGGAAAAAGAACAATGTATTTTACAGAAAGATCACCGTGAAAATATCGGGGCTTATACAAGGATACGAAAAGAAGGGTACGTTCATATTCTCGAGAAAACATTTCAAATCGGAGAAAGACATGTTGAACTACTTTGAAAATGAGCTGGATGGAAAAATATTCGAAACAGCATTTTTGGAGAGTGTGAAAAAATCGAGGATGACGACGCTTGTACACACGAAGATAATTCTGCCAGATCATACAAAAATAAAGGAAGTTTTATCACCATTTGAAAAGAGAACATTGGAGTCGAGGAATAAATGGTCAGTTGACTTTGGATCGGGTACGAGATACGAGGCAAAGTATGAAATCAAAGAAAATGGAGATCACGTGGAAATAGAGATATTGGAGAACATCAAAACGAGTGTGAACAAACCTTCCAATCTTCTCGGTAAAAATACTGAAAAACTTTTCAATGCGTTGAGAGATTATACCGCTTTTGATGTGATATTTGTGAATGAAAAAATAAATGCAAATAAGTTATCAAAGCCAAGATCTTACAATCCAAAGGAAGACTTCTACAAAAGTTGGAGCTACACGTGGAGTAAAACACTTTCATACAATTTCAAGTACCAAACGTTGAGTGTAAAGCCAGGAGTTACCGTATCGCTCACCTTTGGTTCATCGTTGAAGTGGGAATACCATTGGGTAAAACATGGATGGTTCAGCTGGAGTTATGAATTCAAGAAATTCGAAGGGAAGATCTGGATAACACCAGGAATGAATCTATTCCTGAATGTGAATTCATCTTCATCACTTTCAAAGAGCTGGTCAAAATCACTGTTCACGAAAAACCAAACGTATACATTTTGGGTATCGACCATTCCCGTTGTGATTGTGTTGAGAATATCGAGTAAGGCGACGGCAAGTGTTGGAATATCCGGATCCATAGGTTTCAACGTAAACTCGAAATTCAATCTGAATACGACTGTTAAATTTACATACAAAAATGGAAGTTGGTCAAGAAATGTGAGCAAATCGTACAACTATTCTGGGGTGAATTTCTCAGCGAGTGCAAAAGTAAACGCGTGGTCGAAAGGTGAGTTGCCTTTCATTTTCAATGCGTATGTTTATTATATCGCCGGACCAAAATTGCAGTTGACTCCATGGATAAGAGCGGATGTGAATGCTTCGGTTGGAGACTCGAATCAGGTTGGATACACCGTGAAAGGTGGGATGAAACTCACCGGTGGAGTTGCCATGGCTGGCTGGTTGAAGAGTATTTGTTCCGGTGCGCCCTCGGCTGAGTATACACTGTGGTCAAAAACTTGGACATTGAAAAGTGGAAAATACACATTTTGATCTGTTGGATTTCAATATAAAACGGATATTTTGAAATTTTTCCTTCAAATTTCCTCTGACATCCTGAATATATATCCAAAAACAGAGGTACAAAAATGTGTGGCACATCAGGTAAGAAGCAGCTTGAAGAATATACCAGGGAAAGAAAAGAAAGAATTTGCGAAGAAAGCGATAATGAATATAAAGAAAAAGTGGAGTGGTGGGAAGATAAAAAACTGGGATATTATTTGTGCTCAACCTGAAGAGTTTTTTGAAGGAAGGATCCAGATATGGCTGAGTTATAACTATTTGAGATTGCGCCAAGAAAGCTCCGAGATTTATCAGAAAGATGAGTTGGCGCATTGTAGGTTGTCTGTTAAACCATTGTCGAAGTGATATGACGTGTTCGCACCCCATGTGCTTGTCGTCAATATTTTCAGACATCTATCTAAGGAACAAAAAATCATCATCGGGCACTTCATCTACTCTGCTTTTAAACTGTGGAATATGGTTGTCATCAGTGAAGAAATCGAACTGTTCGATCTGGAAAAAGAGCTAAAACACAACTTCCGGTGCAAAAACCTGTATTCTCAATCTTCTAATCAAAACAACGAGAAACTGTACTGGATACCGTTCGGGAAGCTGGTGACGATGATGGGGTACAAAGCCAAAGAATATGGAGGTGAAAAGTGTTGATGAATCGTACACATCTCAGACATGTTCAGTTTGTAGTGTGAGAGATAAAGCATCGCGCAAATACCGTGGTTTGTATGTTTGCAAGCACTGTGGTAGTGTTTTGAACGTGGATGTCAATGGCAAGGAACATTCTCCGTAGGGTAGTCCCAAATCCCGCAAGGGATAGGGATAGGGGGCTTGGCCACCCAAGGTGAATAAGGGTGTTTCAAGCACCAAATTTCGCTTGAAGAAACCTCTAGGACTTTAGCTCTGAGAGAAGGTCAGACAGTTTATGGTACAGTCTCATGTAAACTGGCGGTGTTTCAAAAATCCGGCGGAGGGATGGGTAATAATAGCTAAACCATCCAGTGAAGTGACAAAGATGCGGGATAGAAATGGTAAAAAATATGCCACATACATGTTCCAGGCAAGAAACTTCACCAATGCCATCACCATCGCCATATCTTCCCTGTACGCTGCTACATATCCCCCTACCTTCGACTTTATAACCCCAAATAGCCCCTCTATCTCATTTCGCTCCTTGTACTCATCCAGGTCTACATCTTCCCTACCCACACCATTCCTCCTGACCCTTATCACCGCCCTTATTCCCTTCCTTCCCAAATACCCCCTCAGCCACTTCACATCATAAAGCCTGTCCGCAAGAAACTTCTTCCCACTCAGCCCTATCTTTTGCAAAATCCTCTCCAGCATCCTTATCTCCGATGCATACCTTTTGTCTACCTCAACATACTGAATCAGCTTGTACCTACCCTTTGTCATGACGACCTCGCATCTTATGTGATCCCTCACTTTCCTGACCTGTGTCCCCCTCATCCAATTCAGCTGCGTCTTCTTCCTATACCCTATCCCCGTCCCGTCTACTATGATCACCTCCGCAGATCCTTTCTGCAGATAGTCGTGAATGAACTTTATGAGAATCTGGATCACATTTTTCAGTTTTGAAGCCCTGTAGTGGAAATCCCTCAGGGAGGGGACTCTTTTGAAGTAGTCCTTGGACAGTTGGATGGTCTCTCTGAAAGAGAGCTGATATACCTCCTTGATGATGAGCATGGCGATGATTTGTCAGTCCGGGTATGTTCTGGGTCTGCCTCTATTTGAGGACTTGGGAAGGTGTGGTATGATTCTGGAGTAGAAGAAGCGGGTTAGTTTAATAATTGTTTTGGGAGTTATCTTCCTAATAGCGGGGGAGATGATAGCATCTCCCCCTTGTTATTTCTACCCCTCCGAGCCTTTTTTGATACAGCCCCATCATCTACTTGCTCACCCATAAATAACAATTCCCCGCCCCGCGGCGGGGTTTTTCATAGTAGAGTATGAGCACCTTAACATCAAGAGGGCTGGAAATGAAACCTAAAAACGAAAATCCTCTTTACTCCCGCTTTTTGGTCACTTCACCTGCTGGTTTGGCTATTATTACTCATCCCTCTACCGGATTTTTGAAACATCCCCAATATCTCAAGAACGTTGGCTTCTGTGGGGGTTCCCGCGTGTGTGGCGTGTTCGCCTCACTCTCAGGCTCGGCTGTTCGAGATGAAGTTCCTGGGCATTGGTTTTCAGAATCCCTGCATGCCTTTCTTTCTGGCAAACCTTTGAAGCACCACCAAGCAGATCCATCCCGCTAAGAAATACCCCAAAGAGAGCGAGAACAACACGAGAAGCTCCCTTTGCAAAGGTAAAACCGTTTTGGTTCTCATCAAAAAAGCCCTGGTCAAATCTACTCCCCACGTGAAGGGAAAAGCGTAAGAAACGCACCTGAGGGGCATGGGCAGCACCGTGATGGGGAAAAACATTCCGCCGAGGAGCGGGGCGGCGTTTCCTACAAGACTGACGAGTTCGTCGGCGTCTTTGAAGGCGAGCGTCAAGCCGAAGAAGAGAAACGCGAAGCCAAAAGAGGCGATCATCGAAAGTACAAAAACTACGAGGAATGCTAGCAGTCCCATCGGGGTTATGCTGAAAACGTTGGAAAGAACCGCGAAGATTATTATCGGGATGGATTCCATCGTCACTTTGAGAATTCCCAGCGCGCTCCAGGAAAGTATGTATTCGGCACCGCTGAGGGGCATTAGGAAGACCTCTTCAAGCTGCCCCGTTACCATGTAATACCTCAAGCTGAATATCGCGCTCCACAAAATCTCAACGTAGTTCCAATACGCCGCCCCTAAGACCAGATATCCAAAGATGTTCCTGGTATTCGTCGCGTTGTAGAAAAACCTGACGAGATCCGATCTTTCACCCAAATAGTAGAGTAAAACCAAAGGGATGATCGTCAAGAGAGGGGACAAGAACGATCCGTAGAAATCCACTCTGTATCTCCTAGCCGCCAGAAACTGCGCTTTTATAAGGTGTATACCCCTCACCACTGCTCCCATTCTCCTCTTTCCCTGATGATTCTCTCAGCTTTTCTGAGCATGAGGATTCCGAGTATCAGATACAGTACACTTACAGCACTAACAGCTGCAATACGTCCGAAGAACCTCTCCATATCTCCCTCATTCAGAACTATTCTCCCTGCTTCTATAAGATACGTCAGTGGTATGGCGTAGCTGATGATCCTCAAGTAAACCGGGAAGTTCCGAACTGGATTCACCATCCCAGAGATTAACCCCAGCCCCATCTGAACCGTGTAATTTATCACCCCGGTGCTTCTGTAGATCAAATTCAAGGCTGCAAAGAAAATTGAGAAGAATGAGATGTAAACGCCGCTCACCACCAAAAGTGCCACCATCGTCCATCGAATCGTGATGTCCACGCCGAGCAAGCGGAAGAAAATCACCGTGAATACGGTGAGATAAGCGTTCATGATGAAAGTATCAGCGGCTTTGGAGAAGAGAAACCCCGGTGTCGGAAGCGGTGACAAGACAACGGACACCAGCGTTCCTTCGGATCGCTCTTCGGCGAATCCATCTCCCACTCCGAAGAAATACTGGTTCAGCCAGTACCAGAGCAACGTCCCTACTAATACGTTATTTACAAGTGTTTTCTGATCCGTGATCTTCGCGCCGAGGACGTACGGGCCTATCATGAAGAAAGGGGTCAACGCCATGTTGATCCAGATGAACTTATACCTAGTTCTGATCTTCAAGTCCTTGAGGGCCATCATCAGGATCCCTCTAATCACGATCTCCCTCCGTTCGACACGAGCTCTGACAGCTTCCTGTAAACTTCACCGTCTGAAAATACCTCATCGTAGCTGCAATCCATCTCTATGCGGCCGTTCCTCAGCAGCAATACCCTCACATCATCTCTCATCTCATGGAGTATGTGGCTGACCATCACTATCGTCTTTCCAGATTTGCTCAAACCGTAGAGAAACGTGTTAACCTCCCCCACGGCTTTCGCATCGAGTCCGTTGAGGAGTTCGTCTATGAAGAGTATTTCCGGGTCATGTAGCAAAGCCTTACACAGCAGCAACCTCTTTCTCATACCGGTTGAATATTCCTCGACGAGCTTGTCTTTGTGGTCGTAAATACCGAAGGTTTTGAGAAGCTCCTCCGCCCTCCTCTTCCTCTCTCTCCTTGGAACACCGTATATTCCGCCGAAAACGTCCAGGTTCTCCCAAGCCGTCAATTTCCAATAAAGACTCCTTTCGTTTGATAGCACCACTCCTATGTGTTTTGATAGCTTCTTCCATTGTCTTTTAACGTCAAAACCGAGAACTTTCACCTCTCCTTCATCCGGCAGGAGGAGTCCCACCATGGTCTTCAAAAGGGTACTCTTCCCCGAACCGTTCGGTCCCGCGATAACGACGAACTCTCCTCTTTCTATTTTCAAGTTTATTTTCCTAAGGACCACACGATTGTTGAAAGATTTGGACACGTTGGAAACGTCTATCACGATCACAACGATCCCCCTTTCGGCGGTTTTCCATGGAATATCATACTACGAGGATGTGAATGACCTCGCGACCAAAACCGATTATCTGGAATTTCCCAGGAATAAGAATTTGAACGGCTTTTTGATTTCATCCGTCTGTGGGATTTTTGAAACAGCCCCTAAGAGAGTGGGGCTGTTTCAAAAATCCGTGTGAGAGATGGATAATAATAGATACACAGGCTAAAGCCGAGCCAGGAAAAGCGACAAAAAATATGCCACATACATGTTGTA
>Ga0190361_1001057_pt1 | contig 10615 bp, 14 predicted proteins | sample 48721845_MG_FD_161273 | JGI IMG/M metagenome (GOLD analysis project Ga0190361, IMG submission 161273) | Hydrothermal vent microbial mat bacterial communities from Southern Trench, Guaymas Basin, Mexico - 4872-18-4-5_MG | ecosystem: Environmental > Aquatic > Marine > Hydrothermal vents >...
CTCAAATCGTGATATACTTTACCCACGGCTGCCCTCCCATCCCCTGAGGGGTTTGATTTTCCGATCCCAGGGTACCTGAGCCCTGCGAAAGACCTCAAGGATGAGGGGGGCAGCCTCTGCCCTCCCCAACCCTCCTTCCCCAGGGTGGTACCGATGTCCATACCCATGCACCTATGGACCAATACACCTTATTGACAAAGGGATTGAGGTCCAATAAACTCAAATTGAGGCCTCCGGTCCCAGCCTTGAGGCGGGGCACGGAGGGGGATGAAGAGGAGGACAAAGGGCCGCTTGGATCCAGAGAGACTGGACCGAGACGGAAGGAAGAAGAGAGGCCTTCTGGCTGAGGTCCAGAAGGCCTTTTTCGTGAGGGGAAGATGGCGAAGGTGACCGTACCGGAGATACGGAGGAAGAAGGAGCGAGGCGAGAAGATCACCATGCTCACGGCCTACGATACCCCCACTGCGAGGATCCTCGACGAATGTGGGGTGGACGTCCTCCTGGTAGGGGACTCGGTGGGGTCGGTGGTGGCCGGTTATCCCAACACCCTGCCCGTCACCGTGGAGGAGATGATCTACCACACAAGGGCAGTGGTCAGGGGGACGGAGAGGGCCCTGGTGGTCATCGACATGCCCTTCATGTCCTATCAGGTGAGCCTGGAGGAGGCCAAGAGGAATGCCGGCAGGATGATCAAGGAGAGCGGGGCCGAGGCTGTGAAGCTCGAGGGAGGGGCTTCCATGAGGGAGACCATCAAGGCCATCGTGGACATCGACATCCCGGTGATGGGCCACATCGGCCTCACCCCTCAGTCTATCCACAAGTTGGGGGGCTACAAGGTCCAACGACAGCGGGAGAAACTCCTGGAGGACGCCCGGGCGGTGGAGGAGGCAGGGGCCTTCGCCGTGGTGCTCGAGTGCGTGCCGGAGGAGGTCGCCCGGGAGATAACCTCTGAGCTCTCCATCCCCACCATCGGCATAGGTGCTGGCCCCTACTGTGACGGCCAGGTCCTGGTGGTCCACGACCTGCTGGGTCTCCTGGGGGACTTCAGGCCGAGGTTCGTGAAACGCTATGTGAACTTGAGACCCATCATCAGCGAGGCCGTAAAGCGCTACATAGAGGAGGTAAAGGAAGGCCTCTTCCCCGACGAGGAACACACCTTCCATTTGGGGGATCGCTGATGGAGGTGGTGAAGGACCCCGCTGAGATGCAACGGAAGGCCGAGGGATGGAGGCGGGAGGGGAAGGTCATAGCCTTCGTGCCCACCATGGGCTACTTCCATGAGGGGCATCTCTCCCTCATGAGGGAGGGTAGGCGTCGGGGCGATGTGCTGGTGGTGAGCATCTTCGTCAACCCCACCCAATTCGGCCCTCAGGAGGACTTCAAGCGCTATCCCCGAGACCTGCAGAGGGACCTCAGGATGGCCGAGGAGGTCGGGGTGGACGTGGTCTTTGCCCCCGAGGCTGGGGCCATGTACCCCCCTGGCTTTCAGACCTATGTGGAGGTGAAGGACCTGCAGGAACACCTCTGTGGGCTCTTCCGTCCGGGGCACTTCCGGGGGGTCGCAACCGTGGTGGCGAAGCTCTTCAACATCGTGAAGCCCCATGTCGCCCTCTTCGGGAAGAAGGACTACCAACAGCTCCTCATCATCGAGCAGATGGTCAGGGATTTGAACATGGATGTGCAGATCGTGGGACTCCCCACCCTGCGGGAGCCCGATGGCGTGGCGGCCAGCAGCCGCAACGCTTACCTCTCGCCCGAAGAGAGGAAGGCGGCCTTGGCCCTTTCGCGGTCGCTGAAACGGGCCGAGGAGCTCTTCTCCAACGGGGAGCGGAGGACGGAGCGGATCTTGGGGGAGGTGCGCTCCATCCTGGAGGCAGAGCCCCTCCTTCAGGTGGAGTACGTGGAGCTCTGCGACCCCCGGACCCTGGAAGGCCTCAGGGGAGAGGTGGGCAAAGGGGCCCTTCTGGCCTTGGCCGCCAGGGTGGGGACGACCCGTCTCATAGACAACACTATCCTTGGGGAGGTGGATAGTGCAGAGGATAATGCTCAAGGCCAAGATCCACAGGGCTAGGGTCACGGAGCACAACCTCCACTACGAGGGGAGCATCACCATCGATGAAGGGCTGATGGAGGCCGCAGGGCTTGTGCCCTTTGAGCAGGTCCAGGTCTACAACGTCAGCAACGGCCACCGATTCGAGACCTACGTGATCCGCGGAGAGAGGGGCTCAGGGGTCATCGGGGTCAACGGTGCAGCCGCTCATCTGGCCAAGAAGGACGACATCCTCATCATCGCCTGCTACGGCCTCTTGGACGACGAGGAACTGAAGGATCACAGACCCAAGCTGGTCTATGTGGACGAGGACAATCGGGTGCTGAAGGTGGCCGAGGAGAGCCTCTAAAGGGGGCCCGGAAGGAGTTGAATAACCTCTCAAGAGGCCTTAAGTTGTAGAGGGACTTGGCCGATCCTCTAAAAGGAAGCGCCTTAAGGAGGGAAGAGATGGTCCTTCACGGTGAGAGGTTGCTCTCCTTCCGGGACATCGTGGAGAGGTTCCAAAGGGGTGAGGACCTCTTCGACATCACCATCGAGAAGTGGAAGAGGATCAAGAGGTCCCTCTCAGAGGCCGCAAGCGATGAACTTCAACCCATCCTGGACAACGCCAGGATGGGCGGTCCCTTCTGCCTCGAGTACAACCAGCAATGCAACCTCTGCCCCATCCATAAGTGGTGCCGAGACCCCAACGGTCGCTACCAGAACATCATGCGTTCCCTTTACATGTTCGCCACCAGCGGCGATTATTACTTCAAACAGCAGGCCCTCAAGGAGATCGAGCAGTTCCTGGACGAGATGGAGGACCACAAGAGGGCCGTAAAACAACGACTTAACTGATGTCCCATAAGCACCGCCTCCTCTCCCTCGGAAAACTGATGGCCTATATCCTCAGACACAGGCCCGATGAGTTTGGGCTGGTGCCTGATGAGGAGGGCTTCATCAGCCTGAAGGAGCTTCAACAGGCCATAAATGAGGAAGAGGGGTGGGGCTTCGTGCGACGGTCCCACATCTTGGAGGTGGTCTGGACCGATGACCGCAAGCGCTTCGAGATAAAAGACGACAAGATCAGGGCCACCTACGGCCATTCCCTCGAGGAGCCCATAACCTATGAACCCATGATGCCGCCCAAGGTCCTCTACCATGGTACCCGTCGCAAGAGCTACCCGGGGATACTGCAAAGGGGTCTCCTGCCCATGGGGAGGCAATACGTCCACCTCACCCCCTCCAGGGAGCTGGCCGAAAGGATGGGCAAGCGGAGGGACCCAAAGCCCCTCATCCTCGAGGTCATGGCCCAGAGGGCCTACGAGGCGGGGATAAGGTTCTTTCACCCGGCCCCCCTCATCTACCTGACCGATCGGGTCCCCCCTGAGTTCCTATCGGGGCCCCCCGTAGAAAAGGTGACAGGGCCCAAGGAGAGGCCCCCTGAGGCCCTCCGGGAGCCCGGCCCCCTCTTCCTCGACCTGAAGAAAGAGGAAGTGAGGAGGGGAAAGGCCTGGAAGAGGGAGGCCAGGCGTTTCCGCAAAAGGTACAGGAACCTTTGAGGAGGTGGGAAGATGGCTGAGGAGAGAGGGGAGGAGAGGCGCGGCTTCAAGGTGATAGACCGCAGGATCTTCGCCCAAAAGGAAGGAGAGAAGGGCCAAGGGGAGGAGATGGCGGAAGAGGCAAAAAAAGAGGAGTCCCGGGAGGAGGTCCCCCTTCCCGAGGTCACCTTCTCGAGCTTCATCTATTCCCTGAGCACCACCTGCCTGGTCCATCTCGGTGAGATCCCCGAGCCGGTCAGCCAGAAGGTCCAGAAGAACCTCCCCCTGGCCAAACAGACCATAGACGTCCTGGACATCCTCCTGGAGAAGACGAGGGGAAACCTCACCGAGGAGGAGGAGAGGCTGTTGCGAAGCGTGATAACGGATCTGAGGATCCGCTACGTGAAGGCCGTCTCCTCCTGAGCCCTAACCATGTCTCGGTCCCCAATCGTAGGGCACAGAGAGGTCGTTGTAGGGGACCCGGTGCTCATCGGGCTCCTCATAGCGATAGAGCTCTGTGGGGAAGTTCACGATTAGGGCCACCTGCCCCCCTTCGGCTGTGAAGCCGTGGTAGACCAAGGGGGGGATCTTTATGAGCATGGGGTTCAGGAGGCCTATGTGGAACTCGTTGACCTTGCCCTTGGTGCTCGATCCCTCCCTGGGGTCGTAGAGGACCACCTTCGCCATCCCGTACACACAGACGAAATGATCCCACTGCCTTCGGTGGTAGTGCCAGGCCTTTATCATCCCGGGGTAACAGGCGGTCACGTAGCTCTGGGCGAACTTCTCGAACTCAGGCCAGTCCGACCTCAACAGCTCCATGAGGAAACCCCGCTCGTCAGGGATCAGCCTCAACCTCTTCACCTCCACCCCCTCGATCAAGTCCATGGCAGACCTCCTCAGAGGATCACCTCGGAGTCATCCCCGACCATGAGTCTGAGGGCACCGCGGTTGCCCGCCCCTACGCAGACCGTGGCGCCCTTCCCTATCACTGAGTCCTCGAGCCGCCCCACCCCGCTGATCCTGGTGCCGTCCAGGATCACCGTGTACTCTACGGCGGAGCCCTCGATGATGCAATCGGCCCCGATGCTGGTGTATGGCCCTATGAAGGCGTCGACGATCTTCGTCCTCTGGCCCACAACCGCAGGACCTCGGACCACCGAGCGGATCACCTGAGCCCCCTCCGCAAGGGAGACGCGCCCCGAGAGACGGCTCTCGGCGTCCACCTCCGCTTTGACCTCCCGCTTGACCCACTCGTCCAGCACCACCTGATTGGCGGCCAAGAGGTCGTCCTTCTTCCCCGTATCGAGCCACCATCCCTTCAGGACGTAGCTCTTCACCTTCTTGCCCTCCTGCAGGAGCCGCTGTATGGCGTCGGTGATCTCCAGCTCCCCCCGCCACGACGGCTTGATCCGGGAGATGGCATCATGAATCACCGCCGAAAAGAGGTAGATCCCTACAAGGGCGAGGTTGGAGGGGGGCTCCTTGGGCTTCTCCACCAAGCGGCGGACCCTGCCGCCCTCGTCCACCTCCGCCACCCCGAACATCCGCGGGTCCTCCACCTCCTTCAGGAGGATCATCGCATCGGCGTCCCCCGCCCTGAACTCCTCCACGAAGGGGACTATGGTCTCGCCGATGAGGTTGTCCCCCAGGTACATCAGGAAGGGCTCATCCCCGAGGAACCCCTGGGCCACCTTCACCGCATGGGCCAACCCTTTTGGTTCCTCCTGGAGGATGAAGGTGAAGTGAAATCCCCACGGGTTAAGGTATAGGGCCTCTTTGATATGCTCGCCGGTCTCCGGGGCGATGATGACCCCGACCTCCTCGATCCCCACCCCCGCGATCTGATCCATGACGTAATGGAGGATGGGCCTATTGGCCACTGGGACCAGCTGCTTGGGCAGGGTGTAGGTGAGGGGCCTGAGACGTGTTCCCTTACCGCCGCAAAGGACCAAGGCTTTCATCAAAGCTCCCTCTTCCTCGGGACCTTCTCCCAGTCCTTGAGAAAGCGCTCGATCCCTATATCGGTCAGGGGGTGCTTGAAGAGCTGCTCCATCACCCTGAAGGGCACGGTGGCGATGTCGGCTCCGATCAGGGCGGCTTCCAGGACGTGCATGGGATGGCGGACGCTGGCCACGATGACCTCGGTGAAGATGTCGTAATTGCCGTAGATGGCCATGATCTGCTCCACCAGTTCCATGCCTCCTGAGGAGATGTCGTCGAGCCGCCCCACAAAGGGGCTCACGTAGGCGGCCCCGGCCTTGGCGGCCAGAAGCGCCTGGACCGAAGTGAAGACCAAGGTGACGTTGGTCTTTATCCCTTCAGCGCTCAGGCGCTTGACCGCCTTGATCCCCTCTTGGGTCATGGGGATCTTCACCACCACGTTTTCCCCGATCTTCGCCAACTCCCGGGCCTCTCTGACCATCCCCTCGGCCTCGAGACTCGTCACCTCGAGGCTGACAGGACCCTCCACCAGACGGCAGATCTCCGTGACCAAGTCCCAGAACTCCATCCCCTCCTTGGAGACGAGGGTGGGGTTGGTGGTCACCCCGTCCACGAGGCCCATTTCCAGTCCCCTCTTTATCTCCTCCAGATTGGCGGTGTCGAGGAAGAACTTCATGATCACCTCCTTGGCCAGAACTGGAGCCTTTACTTACCTCAATCCTTCCCTGAGCACAACACCGAGGCTCAGAGTCGGAGGACCTTGGCCAAGATCAAGATCCGCGCCGAGGCCTCAAGGGCCGAGCTCCTCATGAGGGACTCCTCCAGGGTCTCCCCTATGGCGAAGGAGCCATGTCCCCTGACCATCGCGATTCGGTTCGCCTTCAGATAGATGGGTAGGGCCTCAGCCACCTCCTGAGAGCCGATGCTCTGCTGAACGGAGACCACCGGCACCCTACCCAGTATGTATCGTCCTTCGGCGTCAAGGGGTACGATCTCCGTGGCCTTCAGCGACAGAGCTATGGCGCAAGGGGGATGGCAGTGAAGGATCGCTCGAGCACCGGTCTCCCTGTAGATCGCCTGATGTACGGGCAACTCCCGAGAGGCAGCCGGAACTTCACCCTCCAAGGGCGCCTCCACCAGATCCTCCTCCTGGAGGGCCGCCAACATGGCCCCACGTCGGGTTATCAGGATCCCTTCGCCGAACCTCACGCTCAAGTTGCCGCTATGGGAGGAGATGAGGCCCAACCTCCCCAATTCCCTCCCCACCCTCTGAAACTCCCCGACCATCTGCCGGCGCAAGTCCCCTTCTCCCCTAAAGCTGCTGCCCCCCATGGGCGTTAAAAGATCAAGCCTTTAAGGAGGACGCCCCCTCCGACGATAGGCCTCAAGGCAGCTCCTGGAGCAGAAGTAGAGGGTCCTCCCCCCCACATCGACCCTTAAGGCCTTGTCCTTGGGCACGTAAACCCCACAGTTGGGGTCTTTGACCAGCTCACCCTCCTCTGGCCCCTTGAACCATCTCCACAGGCGATACAGGAAGTACAGGAGGGCCAAAAGGAGGAGGTACTTCACCGATCCCTCCTCCAGCTACGGCGCAACTCCTGGAGGATCTCCTCGGCCCTGGCCTCGTCCTCCTCGGACACCAGTATCGCCCCCCAGCCCTTCTGCAGGACGTAGATGCCGTCGTAGGCGGTGTCTTCATAGGAGCGGATTACGCACGAGATCCCCTCCCGCTCGAGGGCATCGCGGACGAGATCGGCCTCAAAGCGGTTCTCCACCACTGCGACCTTCTTCATCCCTTGGGATCAAACCACTTTTTCTCCAGCTTTTCAAGGGAGGATCAGCGGGGCAACCTGGGCCTTGAGGCCACCTCTTGCGGACAGAGGTCCTTCACCCGTACCGTGGCCAGGGCTATGGAGGCATCCGCCGCCCCGTAGTAGATCAGCATCTCGTCATTGTCTTCCAGCACGTCCTTTCCCTCCTTTGGCAGGGCCCCGCAGGTGAAGACCACGTTGGGGACCTGGCAGCCCTGGGGGCTGCACTCATAGGGCTCCTCGGGCTCAAGGATGGGGTTGGGAGAGCGCCATATCACCCGCTCAGGCTCCTCCCCATCCAGCAACAGGGCCCCAAGCCGGTAAACAGACCGATAGTCCACCCCGTGGTAGATCAGCAACCACCCGTGCCGCGTCTTCAGAGGCTGGGCCCCAGCTCCCACCTTCACCCCATCCCAGACCAGCCCAGAGCGCGGCCCCACCAGAATCCGATGCCCCTCCGTGGGCCAGGGACACTCCAAACGCTCAGACTCCGATATCCATATCGCAGGCTCCACACGGTGCAACAGCACATACCTACCCCCCACCCTCTCGGGAAAGAGCACGGCGTCCTTGTTCGCCACCCCGGGAAACAACAGCCCATGCCTCCTCCACCTGGACCACCTCCCAGCAAGGAAGTCCTCCACAGAGATGGAGGCAAGGGCTATCTGGGCCAGGACCCGGGAGTAGGCCGTGTACAGCATCCACAGCCTCCCCTCCATCACCACCACCCTCGGGTCCTCACAGCCCCTCTCTTCCCACCGCTCCTCAGGCCAGAAGATGGGCTCGGGCAGCCGCTCCAGGACCCCAAAACCGTCCCCAGAGATGGCAAGCCCTATCCTGGAGACCCAGTCCTCGCCCATGGCCCTGTAAAGGAGAAAGACCTTGCCCTGAAGCCTCACCGCGGCAGGGTTGAACACAAAGAGCGACTCCCAGGGGTGCTCCCTCACGGGCTCAAGGATGGGGTTCCCTCGGTAGCGCTTGAGCCTCCCAGCAGGGGGACCCTCGATGTAAACAGGCCCCTCGGGCTCCACCCTCCGGGCCTCCGCCACCTGCGAGAAAAGCACCCCAGAGAGGTCCTCGGAGGCCCGGCCCTGGGCCATCAGCTCCCCCAGCACCTCCTCAAGGGCCTCATCGGTGCCCCCTGAGCGCCTGTAGAGCTCCCGAAGGAGCTCCCTGGCAAACCAGTCCCCCTCCACATGACAGGAAAGAGGCGTCGGAAAGCCCCTTCCACCGCGGAAGCTGTAGCTGGCCCAGCTCCAGGCAGAACAGGTCACAAACCTGCCGTCGGGCAACTGAAGGGCCAGGGGATAGCCCCGAAGCAGCACCTCCAGGGGCCTGAGCAGCCCCTCCGGGGCACCCTCCGCCTTGAGCCCACGAAGCAGCACCTCGAGCCCCTTGAGCACCCCCTGATGGAGCCCCGCCTCGAAGAAGCAATGCGCGGAGAAGGGACCCCTGCCCCAGTGGCCCTCCAGGGAGTTGACCAGGCGCCTGCCAAAGTCCCTCCTGAAGGGGACAAAACGCCTCCAGAGACGCCCAAAGGCCTCAAGCTCCACCTTCCCCTTGAGCAGCACCAGCAGATACCTGAGCCGCGGGAACTGACCCCCCTCGCCCCTCGGGAGCTCCCCCATCAGCAGCCTCCCAAAGGGCCTGCAGGGGGCACCCCCGTCCCTGGCCTCCCCAAACAGGGGGAGGTCCCCCCTGGGGACCACCAGGGCCACCAGGGGCTGATCCACGAGGTGCTCAGGCCTCAGCTCCTCCCTCATCCAGGCCTTCAGGGCCTCCCAGTGCTCCCGGGGCTCGGAGTACTCGGAGAGGGCCAACAGGTCGCTGGGACCGTACCTCTGCCTGGCCCCCTCCCCGAGGCCGATCAGCAGGTTGACAGGGGGGAAGCGCTCGAGGAGCCAGGCGGCCACCTCGGGCTCCAGGGCGAAGACCTCCCCAGGCCGAAGGAGCCTGAGGACCCCATGGACGAAACGCCTGAGACCCTCGGGGTCCCAGGGATCCCCCCCAAAGAGCCCCTCGAGGGAGGCCTCCGCCTCCTGCATCAGGGACCTGAGGGCCATGGCGATCTCCAGGGAGGAGGCCTCCCTCGGGAGGCTTAACTCCTCGGTCACGAAGCGCCAGAACTCCTCCTGACGGCACCCCATGAGCTCCCGAAAGACCTCCTCCGTGGACACCTCCCTGCCCCCAGGGACCACCACCTCATGGGGCAACACCAAGGGAACCCCAGGGATAAACTCCCGATAGGTGACCTGCCCGATCCTTCCCTTCCTTCCCATGACTAAAGGGCGCTAAGTCTGAAGCAAAGGGCAGAGCTTTTCAAGCTCAGATATCCTCCACAGGCCCTCTCTCATGGCCCTGCCACCGAATCCTCCTCCCTTAGAATCGGCTTTTTGCCATTATCGCTTTAAAGCTAACTTGAGCGCCCTTTTACGCCGTGATATCCTCATCCTGCCGTGTGGGAGAAGGAGGGCTACATAGAATCCAGCGGGCTGAGGCTCCACTACCTGGAGAGGGGAAGGGGCAAGCCAGTGCTCCTCCTTCACGGCTTCGGCGAGACGGCCAACGTCTGGGACTACCTCCTCCCTTACCTCGTAGGACCCTTTCGGCTCTTGGCCCTCGACCAGAGGGGCCACGGCTTGAGCGATCACGCCCCTGAGGGCTGCTACTCCACCCTCCGCTTCGTCTCGGACATTGAGGCTCTGGTCCAGGTCCTTGACCTCAAGGGCTTGACCCTCGTCGGCCATTCCATGGGCGGCAGGAATGCCCTCGTCTACGCAGCCCTTCACCCCCAGGGGGTGGAACGCCTTGTGGTCATCGACTACGGCCCGGAGCTTGCCCCTGAGGGGAGGCGCAGGATCGTGAAGGCCTTGAGGTCTCGGGACGACTACTTCGAGCTCCAACAGATGGCCCAAGCCCTGATGGAGGAGAACCCCCGGCTCGACCTGAAGAGGGCACAAGAGTACCTGCTCAAGATCTCCAAACCCTTGGAGGACGGCCGCTACAGATGGCGGTGCGACCTCAAGCTCCTTCGGGCCGTGAGGGAGGGGAAGAGGGTCCTCAGGGATGTGGACCTATGGCAATTCGTTCATTGGGTGAGGTGCCCTACCCTCCTGCTGCGAGGTGCAGAGAGCGACCTCCTCCGTCCGGAGGACGCCCAAAAGGTGACGTCCTCCGCCCGCTAAATCGGGCGGCTTCCGGCGACCCCGCCGGGGGCGGGGAACCCTTTACGCCGAGGCCCCGTCCGGGCCCTGCCACGGATGAGAATAACCTGAGCACCGGCTACGTCC
>Ga0190361_1001058_pt1 | contig 10606 bp, 7 predicted proteins | sample 48721845_MG_FD_161273 | JGI IMG/M metagenome (GOLD analysis project Ga0190361, IMG submission 161273) | Hydrothermal vent microbial mat bacterial communities from Southern Trench, Guaymas Basin, Mexico - 4872-18-4-5_MG | ecosystem: Environmental > Aquatic > Marine > Hydrothermal vents > Microbial...
TGTTCCTCACACGCAGATAGTTGACGAAAACAACGCAGCATCCGTATAATCAAGCGAGCCTTTTAAGGAGGATTTGATGCGTGTTGCGGCATTTGTCGTGGGGTTTGCCCTTGTCGTGCCTTTGTTTGCGCAAGACGGGCAGCAGTCCTCACCCCCAACGGTTGAACTGAAAAAAGTAACGCTTGAGCAACCTGTTTTCGTCAGCCCTTCCGTTATGAAGACAACAAGAGCCCAAAAACCTGCGGATGTCAAACTGCCATCAAACGGAGACTGGAGTTTCTATACTTTGACGGTGGGTGAGCGCAAATATCTTGTGGCAATTGAGATGGACAAATCGGGGCGGATTCGCAAGCCCAAACGCGCTATTGTGGACACAAATTCCAACAACGACTTCACCGACGACAAAACGCTTTCCCCTGAAGGCACAGGATACTATCTCCATTTCACAGCAACCCTTAAAGGCGTCTTCAACATAAACGGACAGAAGAAAGAGGCGGATGTGGATGTGGTTTTCAAGGCGTTTGCGGGTCCTGTGAGTTTGAAGACAGTCTGGGAGGGCGACTACGACATCGGTGGACAGAAACTGAAAATCCGCTGGCTTCCTGGACAGACAATTGTTCTGCCTAATGCTCCCAAGACCATCAACCTCCTTTCAGGTTGGTTCAGAGCGCCCAGCATAATAACCGTTGCTGGTGACTCAACACTTAGCCCGTCTATCACCCTAACAGAAGGCAAGGTTTTGGCATCGCTCACAAAGGAGGAAGTGTCGGGCTTGAAGAAGGTCTCCACCCCGAAGGAGATAACCTTCTTTGTCTGTATAGAGAGCCGCAAAAAGATATATGTGGTTCTGCCTTCAGGCGGAGCGGCGTGGTTGCCCGAAAAACCGCGCTACACCGCCTACCTCGCCGTTCGCCACAACTCAGAAGATGAGTTCGCAATTCTGGGATATATGCGCGGTCTTCCGACCAAGGACGGAAAGTTGGGCGATGTAGAGCCGCTGAAACTGGAAGTCCACTGTCAAGCGGCACGCAACAACAAAAAAAATTACTATATCTGGCCCACTCTGCAGGATGCATCAGGCAACAGGGTCTACATCTTAAAAAACGGCGACTACATACAACCCTGCCCCGTGCTGAAAATTACAGACGGAGACAAAGTGGTCTTCACCTACAAATACCACTATGGGTGAGGGGGATGGTGCTCCTGCGGCTGGAAGCCGTCCAAACAACTTCGTAACAAAACGCTCAAACTCCATCTTGTCTGGGATGTAAAACAACCTTTCAAACTTCAAATCGTAGACGCAACCGTCACCGTTAAGTAGCCATTACCCCAGACAAAGACCTCCCCTCCATTATATAGGGAGAGGTCTTTTATTTGCTTGACGGTATGCGGGGCGATAGCGATAATCACTGGGCAAGAATTTAAGGAGCGGGGTTGTGCAGCAGATTCTCTTTAGGGTTTTCTTTGGCGTAGTTTTGGCTGGCGTAGTTATCGGTGTTGTGATGAACGCCTACTACGATATAAGCGCAGGTAGCAACATAAATGTGGTGCTGCAGGATTTGGCAACCCTGGCACGCAAAGGTGACGCGCAAGAACTTCTTGAACGCCAATTCGTCAAAACACTCGTTCTGGAAGGCGAAATGCCCCTCCCCAAACTTCACTCCCTACTTGTAGACACTCTACGCTTTGCGTTGCTTGTCCGTCAGGTTCCCAACACAACTCCGAAATTCTCAACTGTGTGGAGCGAGCAGCGTTTCGCGATAAGCGGCGAGGTCGGTCTGTTTGACCAAAACGGAAACAACCGTTTCTCCTTCACCGCCGTTATGTGGAATCGCCTTGACAATGATGGAAACGAACACTGGATTTTGAACTCCTGGAAAGACCCCGATATAACCGCCAAAAACTACGCTTCAATGCTGAAGAAAGCGGTTGACAGAGAAGAACTCCTTATCAGACTGCACGACAGCCTGCTTAATCCCAAAGGGTCTGTTCACTTCCTCAATGCTCAGAGAAAGCAGAAAAGCCTTCTTGCGGAACTGACGACTCTGAAAGCCACTACCGACATCTTAAAGTTATACAAGCCAAAAGGTGCATTGTTGAATGAATTGGAGTCGTTCTGGAAGGAGAAAGACAAGCAGAAGCGCAAGGAGGGAGTGCGGTTTCTGCTGGGGCAGACCGCCTCAATGACCAACGAAGAAATAGAAGCGGTTCAGAACACACTGAATATGCTGCACAAAGCGACCCTGATGGTGGACCCGGACCCTGACGCTGCGCTGAAGGGGCTGGGTGAATTGCGTAAGAAACTGGCTTGCGATGCGGTCTTGAAAAATGTGCGTGCCCGGTTAGCGATGGTTGCGGGGGTGGCGTTTCTGCACGCTGCCGCAACCCCAAAGCATCCTTGGCGCCTAACCCTCCAGCGCGCGCGAGCGTGGATGAGACTTCCGCAAAAGATGTTCCTTAACGCGATGATAACATTCCTTGGCTTAAAACCTGAATGGGGGGAGAGAGCGTCTGCTGTGATAAAGGCGTTTCCGAAGGAGGCACGCGAGGCGGTGGCGTCACTGCCCCCAAAACGCGCCCAATGGTTCAAAAACTTCCTTAAATACCTCGCCCACAGAGAGAAAATCACAGACTGCAACGCTTTGATAGGGAGACTGCGCGCAACACTCGGCGCAATAGGACGCATCCCCGACCCCGCCATACGAAAAGAACTCTACAAACTCGCCCGCGACGCTGCTCAAGATAAAGCCGATATCAAAGATGTCCTCCTTAAGTTTGCCTCACCCAAAGTCCTGTTCGTCAGCGCTGTGCTGGAAGCCGAACGCATCCTAAAAGAAAGCGAGGATAGAAAGGACGCCATAACAGCATATCTTCGCAAGGCGATAGCGGCGGTGGAGAACGACAAAAAACGAGCAGACTTTCTTAATCGTCTCAAAGCGTTAGAACAGCCAAACACACCTTTCTGCGTTGAACCTCTGATTGCAGACATAGCATCAGAGGGCATACAAACCTACCCCGGAGGTGGGAGGCTCTCCCTTCTTGTGTCAGGTTTTATGAAGGGGCTGCTTGACAGAAGAGGTGGGTTTGCGGCACGAGCCAGAGCGCTTGCCGCTTCCATTGAGGAACTCTCCGACCCCTACAGGCGGCGTGAGTGGGTTCTCACAGGCAGCGATAAACCACCCCGCATCGCGGGACTACTTGACTGGCTGGAGATTCCCTTTGCCTTCCCAGAAGATGTGAGGCAGAAGTTGGTTAAGAAAGCAGAAGAGATAATAGCGTCCGACACCGCCTCTCCCAAGCCGCTTTTCAAGGCGTTCGCATCAGCGCTTACCAACAGCGATGTGGTGGCTCGGGTGAAACTGTTGATGTTGCGACAACTTCTGGACGAGAAGTTCCCGTCCTGCAACGAGGTGCTGCGGCTGCGCAATCTGGTGGACGGACTCCTACTCTGCAGTAAGGAGGGCTACAAGGCGCTGCTGCGCGATCTGCGTGGTGTCAGCAGCACACGCGAGATAACCCGCAACTTCTTTGAGAGGCTGCTGCGCCGCACCATCGCCAAACCACAAGCCCTCAAGCGCGACCCAGTTTACGCCATCCGCAAATATGCCCGACGCGTCCCCACCGCCGTCTTTAAACTCCGCAAATACACCCTTAAAGAAGAGGACGCCTCCATCACAGATATGGAGACAATCCTCAACAAGACCGAAGCGGTCGCAAAAAAAATCGCCCAACTGAAAGACTTCTTGCCACTTTACGATGAAACACTGCTTAACGAATGTGAAAGACTGGCAGACGAAATTTTTGCCCCCACAAGCCAGAAAAAGAAACGACTCGCCAAACTCTACTTTGAAACTCTCACCTTCAAAGGCACACTACAAAACTACTTAAAAGACCACAAAGACGACATTGAACTTCTAAAGAGTGTGTTTGAGGAGAGCGACAAGAAGCAATACCGCGATATGGTGGAGCAGGAGCCGCCCGACTGGCAGAAGACGATGCTGCAGTTGATAATGCGCCGCGCCGGCTGCTTCAGTTACCTACGCATCAAGCGGCGTATAATGCTGATGAGAGCATCCCACAAACTCACACCTGACGATGCCATTGAGAATGTGGAAAAATTCCTAAACAGCAGAAGATGCATTGAGGTGACCTTTGCACAGGATATGGCTGCCACTCTACGGAGTCTTGTGCTGGAGCACAAAAAAGACCTTACATCAAAAGAACGCAAAGAGCGCCTGACCATGTTTTTAAGAAAACTCTTCTCCGAAAAACCTGAAGGCGACTTTGCAGAGTTTGCCCGCAAAAAGAGTCAGGATGCTCTCAAACTTGTGCAGACGCCTGCCAACATCCGCATCCACCTTGTCAACGCCGCATCCGACTTCCTTTCCTCCTACCTGCTCGGCAACCGCGAACGCGCCTATTACCTCTCCAACGCATTAGAGAAAGTTGTCTGGCTCAAAGAGGATGCCCTCCTTCCCAAAATAGTGGAGGAGATGGTAAGCGATATGGAAAGCGGTATGACACTGAAACAGTTGTCTGTGTATGCGGGCAAGGGGCTGGGACGCAGTGAGAAGAGACGGCGAGACCAGGTTGATGGCGTTGTATCATCGGCTATCGCCAAAGTCGGCTCTGAACTGGCTCACTGCATAACAAACCTCTCATTGGGGGTGGGCAGTTATGATGACATCTGCCCGCTCGTGGACGGTGCCAACAAGGCAACCTGTCAAAAGATTCTGGAATCTTTGAGCAAGGCGTTCGGCGGGAGCGCTCAGAAGAAGAAATGGGACTTCATTGAGTTGCGCAAGACCTACAAACTCGCCGACTACAAGCGGCTGGCGCAGTTGCGCAGATTCCGCTTTGAGCGCTTCTCCGACCGACGCGCAAGAATCCGCAAACTCGCAAAGGAGTTGCTCTCTCTCATCCGCGGTCGCGAGGAGGAGGACTACCTCAAGGAAGAGGGCGGACAGCCCGTTTATGAGAAGGTTATGGATTTGTGTTATAAACTGCGGCTTGAATGCGACAGGACATACGACGAAAGCGAATATGTCCATCTTGACGCGTTTGTGGTGAAACGGTTGGATGAGGATTGGCGTCAGAGATGGCTGATATCTGATGTGGGTGAACTTAAGCAGGCAAGCAAAACAGAGGACATAGGTCGGGCGGAGGAGCAACGGCGGGAGAGATTGCTGCAATGGCGGAAGTAAAAGAGTGGATGGTATGGCCGTGGGCACAAGACAGTTTTGTGAGACGCTTCTTCAGCGCGGCGCTGGTATTCCTTGCCACCGCCACCGTTTACCTATACTCACAAAGCATCCTGTTTTCTATTGTTTTGCTGCTTGTTCTGCTGCTCACGCTTGCCGACTACTTCTTCCCATTAAAATACAGATTGAGCGAGGAGGGATTAACACGGATATCGCTGTTCGGGCAACGGCTTATCAGAAGCGGTGCGGAACTCCGCACAGACGGCGAAAAGGTCTTCTACGGCAGGATGCGCGTCTTTATGCCACCTGCCAAGAGGGAGGAAATTCTGGAGGCGCTTAAGCGTGTTGGAAGACCCATTGGAGTTGGACCAAAAAGAAGCGGAGAAGATGATAGAGAAGACGGCGAGATGGGTGGTTCGCCAAGGGTTTGATGTGCCCGTTGCGGTGCTGCTTGAGGTTGTGCGACCACTCACATTCATAGGTTCGCAGTATCTTTCAACATTGGTGGCGTTTCTTTATCCGATATTTGGGCGAGAGCGCGTTGATAAACTGGTGGCATTTTTGAGCAACCGACAGAACCTAACGCGCCTTGCGGAGCGCATAGAAAGATACAGTGAAGAGGGTCTGCCAGAGGAGGAGAGCGGATGCACGCGACATACACGATGCTGATACTGACGGCGGTGTTCAGCGCGCCGATAGTGCTTTACATCCTGCGCGCGCGTGCGGGAAAGGGCGAGATATACATCCGCCCCATCGCAGGATTATCAGCAATAGATGAAGCGGTGGGACGCGCTACAGAGATGGGACGCCCAGTCCTTTACTCAACAGGACTCTCCTACTTGAGCATTGAAGGTCTGTGTGCTGTGGCAATCCTATCCCATGTGGCAAGGCTTGCGGCGAAATACGACCTGCGCATCATAGTTCCTGTCAACTCGTATCTTCTCTATCCGATAGCCGAAGAAGCGGTGCGGGAAGCATACGCCGATGTAGGCAAACTGGACCTTTTCAAGGCGGAGGATGTGATATTCATACCGGGGCAGTTTCCATACGCGGCGGGTGTTGTGGGGATAATGCACCGTGAGCGTGTGGCGGCTACATTCTTCTTCGGCTATTTTGCCGCAGAATCGCTGATTCTGGCGGAAGCCGGCAGCCAAGTCGGCGCTATTCAGGTCGCAGGCACCCCAGACATCCTTCAGATTCCCTTCTTCATCACCGCCTGCGACTACACAATTATTGGCGAGGAGTTCTACGCCGCCACGGCTTATCTGACTCATGAGCCGACCATGATAGGCTCCTTGCGCGGACAGGATATCGGCAAAATGATACTGGCTACACTCACTATTTTACTGCTCGTCTTCGGGCTTCTTATGGCTTTCGCGCCAAAGACTTTCTTCTCAAACTGGTTGCTTGATTTGCTATTGAGATAGGAGGTTGCCGATGCGTAGGAACATCATAATAATCCTCACCTTTGTTGGCGGTCTCTACTACTTCCTTGAATTTGTGCTGCCGGGAGAGACGGGCATATCTAAGTTGATTGTTGAAATAGGGAAGGTGACATTGGCGATAGGCGCTTGCGCGTTCCTCCTTGGTGTCATAAACCTTTTAAGACTGCACGGTACAAGAGTGGTGTTGAGGCGTTCTGGGTGGCATAACTCCGCAGCGCTCATTGTGGCACTGTTTGTGATGCTGATTGTGCACCTTGTGCGTTATTACTCCCACGCTGCGGAAGGCGACGCCGTCTGGCGCATATACAACCTTCTTTGGGACAACATGCGTGTTCCGCTTGACTCAACGATATTCTCACTGCTTGCGTTCTACATAGTGAGTGCGGCGTATCGTTCGTTTCGGATAAAGAGCGGCGAAGCGGCGGTGATGATGGCTGCCGCCGTTGTCGTTATGCTCGGTCAGATACCCACAGGACAGGAGGTAACTCTCTGGCTTAAAGGGTATGAGAACGACCCGGGACTGTGGTGGCTGAGCCGTATACGGGTGGACACGATAAGGGAATGGTTGATGCAGTACTGGAACGGAGCGGCGCAGAGAGGAATCATCTTCGGCGCCGCTATAGGGGGACTCGCTATGTCCCTGCGAATATGGCTCTCGCTTGAACGCGGCTCCTTCTTTGACAGACAATAAGGAGTGGTGCTATGAACGGAGAAGCGCCTTCCAGAATGGCTTGGTATGACAGGTTGCAGAAGATTGACCCGCGCATAATCTATCTTGTCGTCTTCGTGCTTGTGAGTATCCCGTTTTTTGTTCCCATACCTGTTAAGATGGAAGTCTCCCCTGTGGTGAAAAAACTCTACGACAAGGTGGAGCAGATAGCAGAAGACAACAAGCGTAAGAAAGGACCTGAGAAGTTTGTGCTTCTGGCGATGGACTGGTCGCCGAGTGTGAAAGCGGAGAACCAACCGCAGACAGCGGCGATGATAGAACACCTTTTCCGCCGTGGGGTGCGTTTTGCGATAATGAGCCACCTTTTGCCAGAGGGTCCTATGATGGCAGAACGCATCGCCGAGCACATCGCCAAGAAATACAACAAGCGTTACGGTGTTGACTGGGTCAACTTCGGCTTCCGCCAAATGCGGTTCGCCGACTATATGGCGTTTGTCCGCGATATGTATGCCATCATATCAAAGGACTACCGCGGAACGCCCATCCGCGATGTGCCGATGATGAAGAACATTCGCGGCTTGCGTGATTTTGCCCTTGTTTTTGATGTAACAGGGTCAGGTGCCTACGCGGACTGGGTCTACTACGCCCAGCCAGAAGCCCATTTTGACATCGGTGTGGGAGTGACGGCAATTATCGGTCCCTCCATCAGACCGCTGATAGACGCAGGTCAAGTTGTGGGGATGATGGAGGGTTTAAGCGGTGCCGCCCAATACGAGCAACTCCTCAACATACGCGGTCAGGCATCCCGTGGTATGGGTTCACAAAACCTCGCACATCTCTGGGTCATCGTCGCTTTGATTCTCGGCAATATTGGATACATCGCAAGCCGTCGCAGGGAAAAGAAACTTAAGAAGGAGTTGAAATAATGCCTGCCCCCACTGAACTTGAAAAGAAGGAGCGGATGAGCGCAGAGAAGTTGGTCTTCCTCATTATTGCCGTTCTGGTGGTGGTCTACATCGCGGGTGACTGCATCCTATACTCGCTGCGTCAGGGATTTGACGGTTTCTGGGAGCGGCTCGGTGTTGGGATAGGCGCCATATGCACAATCGGCATCTATTCATTCCTTTATCGGGAAAACCCGATATATCGCTTCCTTGAGCACATTCTTGTGGGGTTGTCGGTGGGTTACGGCACAGGTGTTGTGTGGACAGAAGTCATACAACCGCAATGGCTTGACCGAATGTTCGGCGCAGAGGGACAGCCCGCAAATTATCTGTGGCTTCTGGTCCTTATTCCTGGGATTATGTGGTATTTTCAGTTATCGCGCCGCCATGTGTGGATAAGCCGCTTTGTGATAATGTTCTTTATGGGAACAGGCGCAGGCGGCGCTTTTCGCGGAACCTTCCAGTTCTTCTTCAGCGAACGCGGACAGGTAATCCAGACATTCAAACCGATACTCACCGAAAGCGCAGGCTCACTCCACTTCACCTGGCTCAACTTTTCCAATCTCGTCTTCATAGTCGTTGTGTTATGCGTGCTTTCATATTTCTTCTTCACATTCAGGCACGAGACCAACCCTGTTCTGCGAGGCTCAAGCCGTTTGGGGCGCTACTTCCTGATGGTCTGCTTCGGCACCATATTCGGCACGACCATTCAGGGGCGTATGTCGCTGTTCATAGACCGGCTTGTCTTTCTGTATCACGACTGGCTGGGGATAAGCGGTTAAGGAGGGCAACGATATGGCAGCCGGTAAGGAGATACGCTCAATTCTTGCCACAGACTGTGGTTCCACAACTACCAAGGCGATACTGATAGAGAAGAGGGACAAAGAGTATCGCCTGATAGTGCGGGGTGAGGCACCGACAACAGTTGAGTCACCATTTGACGATGTGACGATTGGTGTTCGCAACGCGGTTACTGAGGTTGAGGAGTTGACGGGGCGCAAACTTCTTAAAGAGGACGGCATCTTAAAGCCTGACGATGGTAAGGGCAACGGTGTTGATTTGTATCTATCCACTTCGTCTGCGGGTGGTGGACTGCAGATGGCGGTGGCTGGGGTGGTGAGGAAGATGACGGCGGAGTCGGCGGAGCGAGCGGCTCTTGGCGCAGGCGCCATTGTTATGGATGTGCTTTCTGTGGATGATGAGCGCCAAGAGCATGAGAAGATTCAAAGGTTGCGCAATCTGCGTCCTGATATAGTGCTTCTGTCGGGCGGAGTTGACGGCGGCACAAAAAGCCATGTCGTCAGTCTTGCGGAGATAATCCTTGCTGCTGACCCGCGTCCTCGCTTCGGAACCGATTTCCGTCTTCCCGTCATATATGGGGGCAACAAGGACGCCGCCGACGACATAAAACAACTCCTATCCGACAAGTTTGACTTAAAGGTTGTTCCGAACATTCGTCCCGTGCTTGAGCGGGAGAACCTTGAACCTGCGCGTCACGCCATACACGAGGTCTTCCTCACTCATGTGATGAGCCACGCGCCGGGTTATGACAAACTGATGAGGTGGACTGATAGGGACATTATGTCAACGCCGAAGGCAGTGGGCGATATGATGCGCTTCATAGCGCAGCGCTGGAACATAGCGGTTCTGGGTGTGGACATCGGCGGCGCCACAACCGATGTCTTCTCCGTCTTCAAAGGAGTCTTCAACCGAACAGTGTCCGCCAATCTTGGGATGTCGTATTCCATATGCAATGTTCTGAAAGAGACAGGAATAGAGAACATCGTGCGATGGCTGCCGTTTGAGCCTGACCGCGACGACATAAAGAACCGCCTTCGCAACAAGATGATACGCCCCACAACCATCCCGCAGACACTGGACGACCTTCTTGTGGAGCACGCTGTAGCGCGGGAAGCCCTGCGCCTTGCCTTTGAGCATCACAAATTCCTTGCGGTGGGGTTGAAGGGAATACACCTTGAGCGCACGATAGCCGACACCTTCAAGCAAGAGACCACAGGACAGACGCTGATAGATATGATGGAGTTAGACATTTTGGTAGGGTCTGGAGGTGTTTTGAGCCACGCACCGATGCGCCATCAGGCGGCGCTTATGATGTTGGACGCCTTTCAGCCGGAAGGAGTTACGCGTCTTGCGGTTGACTCCATATTTATGATGCCGCAACTGGGAGTTCTGGCGGATGTGCTTCCAGATGCTGCAGAACAGGTCTTCATCCGCGATTGTCTGATTGAGTTGGGCACCGCTGTGGCGCCGAAAGGCACCGCCCGCCCCAATGACCTCGTCGCTCACTGCCGCATTACTCCGCCAAAAGGGAAGACAGAAGAGTTT
>Ga0190361_1001059_pt1 | contig 10596 bp, 8 predicted proteins | sample 48721845_MG_FD_161273 | JGI IMG/M metagenome (GOLD analysis project Ga0190361, IMG submission 161273) | Hydrothermal vent microbial mat bacterial communities from Southern Trench, Guaymas Basin, Mexico - 4872-18-4-5_MG | ecosystem: Environmental > Aquatic > Marine > Hydrothermal vents > Microbial...
GCGCAGCGCTGTCAAAGCCGTAAGCCCAAAGGGTGCGGAAACGGAGCAGCTTTGACAGCAAGCGAAGCGGCGTGCTAAACTAGGTATAGTACAAGAGGATAACCTTCAAGAGAATTTCAAGAAAGCCCAAAAAGAACTATACAAGAAATTGAGGGTGTTATCGGCAAAACAGCTTGGGATGATTTAGTTTCATTTATTGATGAATTTAGAGAGAAAGAGTTAGAAATTCGTAAAAATCTAAGAAAAAAATATTATGGTACAGAAATGTGGGATATAATAAAATTTGGACTAGAACAAATTGATGTTGATACAAAAGCTGTTTTACGTCCAGCGATTCGGTTGTATACAATGGATCACGTATATTCTTAATATTAATAAATGCTTTTGATTGGGACAATCCGTTAAATACTGGGGTTACAGTTCACTATTAAGACAAGCGCGATGGGTTTCACCATATTTTGAAGGAGAAAAAGTATTTAGAGGAACTACATTAGATGATTTAGATAATTACAAAGAAGGCAAGGTTTATTACTGGCCGTTTTTTATATCTACCTCAGCAAATGAAAGTATAGCCCAAAAATTTGGTCCCGTGCTGTTTATAATTGAAATTCCATACTCATCCCCATTTTCAGCATTGGATATCAGAAGTTATTCAATTTATCCTAAAGAAGAAGAAATTCTATTTCATCCATATACACGTTTTAAAGTATTAAAAAAAGAGAGAAATACAGTTACTGTTACTGTGTACTAGGAAAAGGTCAAAGTTGTATCTTGAATTGTGACCTAGAGAATAATATAAAAAATAATATAAGAAGAAAGCCCGTAACGGCAGATAACAGCGGATAAAAGGGAAATCGGAGGTTCCCCCAAATTGCCTTTGGCAACTTCTTTTATCCGCTAACCATTATCGGAAATTCGGCACTGTAGAAATAAATATAACAATGAAGTATAATATTACAAGGTGAATGGTTATGATAAGTAAAAGAGACAGAGAGATTATTATCAGATGTGCAAAAAAATATGGTATTTCTGGTATTTACCTCTTTGGTTCATCATTAGATAGAAATAGTGGATATAATGACATTGACTTAGCGGTTAAGGGAATAAAGCCAGAGGTCTTTTTTAAATTTTATGGTGAATTACTGAGAAGTTTATCTAAACCTGTGGATCTTGTGGATTTATCCAAAGAATCTTTATTTAACCAAATAATTGAAGAGAAAGGGGTGAAGATATATGGATGAATTATTTCGAGAGGTCGAAGCTGAGAAAGAACATATCTTGGCTACTCTTCAGGCATTAAAGGAGGCTTTAGAGCGTAAAGAAAAGACTGTTGTGGAGTTAGCCGCTATCGCGACGTTTCTCCAAAATGCATATAACGGGATAGAGAACGTACTTAAAAGGGCATTGAAACATAAGGGAATATCCATTCCTCTCTCAGAATCTTGGCACAAGGATTTATTAGACCTATCAGTTAATCATCAAATAATTTCGTCTGAACTTTCAAGGAGATTGGATGAATATCGAGCATTTCGTCATTTCTCCGTACATGGATATGGAATAATGTTAGACGAAGAAAAACTAATACCGCTTGCTGAGAAATTGCCAGATTTATGGAAAGATTTTGAGTCTGAGTTGGAGGCATTTTTAAACTCATTGGGAGGTAAGTAATACAAAGGCCATGGGGTCAAGTCTTGATTTTTGAATTATTTTATATTTTAGGGTATTGACGAACTCCTGCCAGAGGTAAATGAATTTTCAGCACATTTTGGACTTCAAGGTGCGAAAAAATTCATTCTTCAGGACTGCGGGCGATGGCAAATGCTGGCCAGGCTTAGCATGAGGGCAAATGTAACATCCGTCAATCAGTGTTTCTCAAAGGCTTTTATATAGATATGCCTTTCTTTATGCTCATCGTAAAAAATTATTTTTCCTACTGCCCTGGTCAGGTAGGTGACAAGCGGCATTAAGGCCATTGGTAGATCAGAAAACCAGTGTATTTCCTCAGGCAGAAACTTTTCTTTTGCCCAAATGAATGTCCCGGAGCACTCCCTGGCTACTTCTTCTGCCATCTCTCCGCTTATTTTAGCTGGATATCCAAAGCAAAATACTTTACCTACGGGCAGATTTTCCTCTATCCATTTCAGGGCCTTTTTATATTGAGTCTTTCCCCTATCATTGTTAGCAAAATGGCATATAGCAATTTGTTCGCCTTTATTAAGCCTTTCTTCAGCCAGAACCTGGAGGTGTTTGCTTTTTTCTTCTACCCAGCCCTCTGGTGGGGTTCTTCCTACACTCCATTCTTCGCCTGTGTAGCTATTCCAAGTAATAAGTTTTATGCCCGTTGCCCGGTCCCAGTATTTGCCTATCATACCTGCAATACCAAGCGGGGTGTAACCGCAGAGATAAAGTCTTTTCACCCCATCAAGGCTTACTCTCAAAAACCTGAAACCATCTTCGTATTTCTGGTAATCTTCTTCAGATTTAGGGTTCCAATCTTGCCCCTCTTTTCCAAAAGGATTTAACCAGTATTCAGAGTTTCTAAGGACTATGGCTGGCATATTCTGCCAGTTTTCAGGTATTTTGGCAGAGATAACAGCTTCCCTGTGTCCTAAATAAAAAACCACTTCTGTGGCGCTTTTTACTCTTGCCTGGTTTAAGAGGGTATCCGCCCACTTCTGAGGAGCAAGGGATTCTTCTACTCTGAGGTAATACCCCCTTTCTAGTTTAAGGTGTTTTTCAAGAAATGAGTTAACCTCTTCTGTCTTTTCAAGGAGTATGGGTATAATATGCTTTTTCAAACGATGAGTAAACTCTATCTCCCTCAAAACTTCTTCTGAAGCAACGGAATTTTCAGAAAGAAAAAGGCTTACCGCAACAACATTTTCCTTCTCTATTGCCTGGTCTATTTTCGTCCACAATTCTTCCCCCAAGTGGGGCATAAGCCCATCTTCATCTCTCCAGGGTGATACCCCATAAGGGGCGGCGGTGGCGATAAACTCCAGAACCTTCTCCTTATCCTCATGACTATAGCTTATGAAAGTCTGAATTACGCCCTTTACCGGTTCTACCTCCCAGGCCATTTCTGGCCTTTTTGAAACTATCTTCATCCCCCCATAGCCGACAGATGTCTTGGCACCTATCTTGAGGTATTCCAAGGCTTCAGCCAGGAGAGAGCCTACTCTTTGGAGGTTCTCTTGATTTCCAGAAATACTGATTAACCTGAAATAAAATTTTACCCCCTCTTTAAGAGCAAGGTGAAATACAGGGACAGGAATCTCTATGTCCATTGGTAAAGGATAATTGCCCTTGTTAATATCCAGCCTGAATTTTCTCTCTTGGGGTTCTCGAGTATAATAGTCTTGATGATGGTTGGTGATTACATCCAGGATCAGGCCTGGAACCTCTTCGGGATAGGCAGGCAGGAATATAATGTCTCCCTGCTGATGGGAGGGTTCTTCCCTTCCTAGAAGATCTGTTATGTGGGCTTCTTTACCAAGAAGTTTTGCATAAGCTCTACATACTCCCTTTATAGCCGCGCCAGGGATATAAGGCACTCCACAGGTTCTGTCTAACAAAAAGCCATTTTCGGTTGGATGCTCTATGCCTAATCCAATAGCAATTTTTTCTACACTTTCAAAAACCAGCTCCTTACCATTATAAGCATTAACTAAATTATTCAACCTGTGGTTAATATTCTTCAGAAGTTTCTCTACCTTTGTTTTCTTTTTTCCATAACAATTCAAAAATTCCTTATAAGCCTCACTTGAAGGTTTTGCTTTTTCTATCTTTGTTTCTCCTTCCCAGCAGGGGAAATAGCGTTCAAAGATCAAACCAGGATGCGCAGAGGAATTATGCAATAGATTCCTAATCCTGTTTTTAAAGGGGAGAGGTAGGATATCTGGCATGATTATTGTCCTCCATATAATGCTTCGGCGATAAGCTTTGCCTCTTCAAGCAGGGCTAACGTTTCTTGACAAGCCTGACCATGGCTTACCATATCTGCCTTCACACACGCTTCAAGTAAATCATTAAATTGACCCCTAAAGGGATTTACGGGTGTTTCCTTTAACAGCCAGTCAGAAATCACTTTTAAAATGCTCCTCTCCAGGGCTTTTCCTGCCATAAGCTGAGCCACCAATGTAGAAAGACCGCTTAACCTTAAAGATACTGGTAAACCCTTAAGTTCTGTGACAAGTTCCTCTCCATAAATATTTAATAACGATTTAATCCTTTCATACGCAAACCTGATACGCTCCTGTTTTAAACTTGAAAATCTACTTTCATTTCCTCTGTCCATCTTTCAAACCCCTTATATAATTAATCACACACCAACCATAGCCTACCGTTTCGTTCCCTCCTAATTGAAGCAAAGAGAGCTTTTCACTACACTTCTCATAAAACTGCAAGGCAGAATATTTCTTTTCTTTATCCACTATTGGGCGGTCCATAATAAAACTCATAAATAAACTTTCTGGTGGGACAAACTCTTCATACCAGAGGTTACCTTTTTCTTCTCCGCCCTCAGGTGAGATATACTTAGAAGCAGTCTTGGCTGAAGTGAGCTTTACCCTTGGTTGAACAGGGAGAACAGACTTTAACAGGTAGCAGAATTCTCTATCGGGCAGAATAACAAAATTTTCCTTGAAACGATCCTGCGAAAACCCATCTGAAGAAATTAGCTTAGAAATTGTTTCGGTAAGATTTTTGATTGTCTCGTCAAAAATTATGTTTTCTTCTTTAAACGCATAATCTTCTAAGATCAGAAGTTCTTTAGCCAGTTGCTGGCTGGAAACATAGACCTTATCTTTGACTACATTGTCTAAGTTTAAATTCCTTGTAAGTTCTTCTAGGCCAAAAACCTTTAGATCCCTAAAAAATCTTTCTAGCAAGAGAAAACACGAGCCATAAATAAAAGGGGTATTTAATGACCTAAAGGGATAAGCCAGCAGTTTGGCCTCGGTAAAAATAAGGCTACCTGTCTTACTTTTTTCTATAGAATGTTCTTTATCTGTAATTTCCTCTGGTGATTCCTCAAGCTCCTTCCCAAAAAAACCTTCTATTTCATCTTCATTTAAGATTTTCTTTTCTTCTAGGATATCTCTTAAAGAACCTTTGATAGAAGTTCCTGGGATAAAGGGGATACCCGTATGTTTCTCTTTGGTTACAGGCAGGTCAACTGCCCCTACGGCCTGTCCTACACCTACATGCAGAGGTGTTATGGTGTAAAAACTTACCAGTATATTTCTTCCTCCTTCCATTTTTCCCTCCAGCTTTTTTCTATTGGAACACTTACAATGATATGCCCATACCCAAAGGCTCTGAGACTTTCCGCGGCAAACACACAGGTATTATTCCACAAAAGCAAGACCTGTTTTCGTTCTTCTAAACTTCCTCCCGAAACCCTTACCAGAAACGAGGCCCCTGGAGGAAACCAGTGGCTTATCCTTTTGGGCCTTTTTTCCACAAAAGAAAAACCAGAAAATTTCACGGACTTTCCTGTAATAACAGAAACTACCTCTATGGAAATATCTGAAGAAACTTGCTGGGCTATTTTAAGAAGAGGCCCTTCTAGAGCTTCTTTATAAGGAGGCTTGCCAGGGCTTAAAAGCACAATCCATACATAAAAAGACGCTGGTAGAGAAATATCTTTAAGGTGTGCACCTTTGGCTAGCTTCTCCCAATAGGGGTCCTTAAGGGAGGTTTCTTCAAAGGCCATTACCCCCCACTTTTTACCGGCCGTTATCACACCTCTTTTTAGGGCATTTTCGGAAAGCCTTTCAGCTAGCTTGCCTTTAAACCAGCCTATCAGACCTGCATTATCCTTAAACCTCAGGCTACTGAGAAAATAGAGCATACCCTCTTTAGCCGCTCTCCTCTCTCTATCTATTCCTAGGCCCGGCTTAAATTCCCACCAAACAAACGGCGGGAGGTCTTCTGATGAATATTCATTTTCATTCCACTTTGAAGAGCCTCTATTACTCAATGCCCAGAACAGGTTCTGGCTGGAAACCCAACCAGAAAGTGGCTTTTCATTCTTGCACGGTACTCCCGCAAGGTGTAACCCCTCAAAATTTTTATCCGCAAGGAATTTTTCCTCTTCAGGTGGGTAAAACAAGCGTGCTTTAACAGGCGCCTGGGGGGAAGAGAAAAGACACTTGGGCACAGGAAACCAGATATCAAGCCTTTTTTCCAGAAGTCTTACGGGAAATGGACCCTGTAGCGCCCAGCTATCTGGCAATTCCTTTGGTTTCCCCACTAATGCCGGAATCTCCTTCTGGTCAGTAATACCACTATCTATGAGTAACTTTGTGCGGATCATTCCCTGGAAGCTTGAGATGGGAGGCGGAAACATGGATTTAGAACCCCTTACAGAACCCGCCATTTCCCCGGCGTTAAAACTACCTGGGCTCCCAAAGTAAACTGAAGTAATGGGCCTTAGGAAAATAGTCCTTTCTTCTGCCATCATATTGCCACCCTACTTGCAAGGTATTTAGAGAAAAATATGCCGTCTAAAGGCTCCCTCAGCCTCAGGGTCAACCCCTTTTCCCACAATAGATACACTGCCTCTTTCAGGTCTATTTCCCCCAAGACAGTGTTTCTATCAATACATTTTGAGACCAGCCCCTGAAGAATGTGCCTAATATCGCCTTTAAAGAGTTCTAACTTATAGAGTTTTTTAGAATATTCCTTAAGTTTATAAGGCATACTCCTGGGGATTATCTCTTTTTCAAATCCCTGGGATACGGCTTCTATAACCTTTTCAATGGTGAGATGCTCTTTTAGTTGCCACTTAGAGGCAAACCTTGTCTTACTGCCAGACCTTGAAAAGTGCCCAACAGCCACAGCGTCCCTCTCAGCCTTATCCTTGGCAAGGTCTTCCAAGAGCTCCCTCGCTTCTTCTAATAAATCACCCATACGGGATTTAAAGTGCCCAAAGGCCATTCCGGCTGAGATACTCCCGCTTTTTCCAAACATAGGAAAGAGGTAGGCAGTAGAAGTCTCCAACTCCTTATCGCTTTCATTTACAATCTCAAACCGTTTGCTGGCTTCTTCCTTTCCTCTCCAGTAGCCGTTATCTTTAGAAAGCCACTCCCATGGCTGGATGTCTGGTTCTTCATCTATAACCCAGTTGGCTTTAAAGAATTCACTTAAACGCTGTGCTATCTTTAATGCCTCCTTTGCCGGGGCAATGGCTAAAAGGTCATCTCCACCAGTATAAATTACCCTGCCAGAAAATACCTGCTCCACCACCCAGGGAATTATCCGATGAGAAAACTCTCCCACTGCTCTGCTGGTAAAAGCCTGAAGGGCAGGTCCGGCCATCCTTTCAAGCTTTATCAACTCATGCCAGCCTGTCCCTTTAAGGCTATCCGTTTCAAGCATTTTCTTCACTACATCGGGGTGAAGGACATCTTCCCACCGTGCCTTTATCCGTTCAGGCTGCCCTAAAAGAAGCTCTCCCATTTTATCGCCGTCCATATAAATAATGGCTATTTGGGTAGCAGGAGAAAAGCCAATGGCCTTGTCTGCCTCCCTGCGCAGTTTTTTTACGGCCTCTAATAACCCGTTTGCCTCAGTTTCATCTATTTTATGCCTCTTTTTCTTTGACTGCAGAAAACCCTCCAAGGCATCAGGGAAGAGGGTTATCTCTAAGTCGTAAGCCAGCAATTCCCTAACAAATCCATCACTTACTCTATCCAACTCGCTCCTTACCTTTGGTAAAAGGTAAACATCATAGGTTGGCTTTATATCTTTAATGCGGGATAGAATCTTTAGTATTTCTGTTATCTTCTCTTTTATACCATCAATAGAGGAATATTTTTTAATAAATTCAACTACATAATCCTGCGTCGCAATGGCCACTGTAGAAGGGAAAAGTACAGGTTTTTCCTCTGTATCTGGCAACCACAGGTGTTTAAGCTCTTCATCACTGCTGTTTATAATATTTTTCACCAGAAACCTCTTTGTGGCACAGACAGGACAGAGCCGCTCCTTGCCCTCGCCTGCAGGGTCTAGATCTGTATTTGACCAAAATTCTTTAAGTTTAGCCCTTATACTCTCGGCATGATCCCCTGGTTCTTCTTTATAATCGGCAATAACTGGCCTTGACTTGCACAGAGTGCATTTTTCAGTCATGCCTTTTGTCTTTCTCGACAAATCTAGATTTTCTTTATTTTGCTTGTGGGTTTCAGGCAAGGCAGAATAAAGCTTTCTTAACATGTGCTGTGCCTTTAATTTATAATGAAGCAGGCTATAGTTAAAACCACTATTGAGGTAATATTCTTCTCTTGTCCTTGCAAATACAGACCGACTATATTCATATCTTGCCCATACCTCCTCTGGTACCCAGAACCCAAGTTTAAAAAATCGCCTTTTAATGATCTCAAAATCCCCTTTTGGGGGCCTTTCTATTTCTTGACATGGAAGGGTTCTGCCAGAGAAGTAATAATTATCCTGTCTTTCACAGGGGATCCAAGGAACTGCTATCCAGATAGGCTCCAAGGGAGAGGTATCTTGAAACGCCTTCCATGTATCATGCCAGAGCTTAGCCTTCGTTAGAGAAATCTTGCTTTCCATCCAGTTTTTAGCCAAAGAGACATATTTGCCCCATCTTTTACCGATAGCTTTCAAAACTTCATTGCCAATGTCTTCTATGCTTTTTAGATGACCTTCACCTCCCCTTGGTAAAATGGCCACGAAGGTATGGGGAATAACGCTGGCCCGGGAATAGGCCCCTTTCAACTGACTCTTAAACTCGGTTGAAATAGTATCCTCTTTACCATAACATAACCATATATCTGCCCTCGGGTTTGCTAATAAATCTGGATAAATAACCACATCCGGTCCATAGTGTTCTATAATTGGCACCATACCAGCAAAGGCCAGGTCTGAAATCAGCATAGAACCTGTCCACAGATCCTGACTCTTCCTTGCCTCCTTCAAAAAACTCTGTGGGGACCTCAGACTGAAACTAAAAAGCCAGGGATAATCAGGATCGTTTATATCCCTTGGTTGTCCATTTTTCTTGACCAAGCCTTGGGTAATAAAAGCTAAGGCACTGGTCAATCTATTATGTTCCCAGATAGAGTGATCCGGACAGCGGGAATCCGCGGGTATAAACCGCCAGGGGATATCGGGGTCATCTTTTATAAGTTCTTTTCTAAAAAGTCTCCAGAGGTTAAAAAAGGCTGTCTTATTTCCCTCAACGCCTTCTATATGTTCTATAAGCCTCTCTAAAGAAGATTTTTGTAACTCTTTTAATTCATCAATCTCTTCTAATGTAACTCTTTCTCTTTTACTTGGGAGTGTGAGCTTTATATGTGATTTGGTAAGGGGGTGGGTGATTAAGGGATTTTTATGAAAATAGATTGTTCCCAGACCTTTTATTACAGGCCTGTCTGCCCCACTGGCTATCCAATCAGCATAACTAAAGAATCTTGGTTTTTCTTTAAAGATCATGTCCCAGAGTTCTCTGGCTAGTGCCCTATGTCCTCCCGACCCTGGGAAAAATAAAAAAGGTTTGCCCGGTGGGTCATGCAGGAACTGAATGACTTTATATGCCCAAAATCTATTTTCCTCCACCTCTCCCCCCTAAAGGCTCTCAAAAAATTCCTCTAAAAGATTTTTCTCAGCCCTCTTTAAATAATATGACTGGTGATTTATCTCACACCTTATAGGAACATGGATGCCTGGGACTGCGCCCCGCATCAAAAAAAACGCAGGATAAAACGGCTCTCCTAATTTAAACACCTTAATAAAAAGGAAGCTGGCCAGCCGTTCTGGTAGTTTCTCCTGCTCCCTGCTTATCCGTTGAGGATAAAAAGCAGCTTCCCTTACCCTGCTAAAACGAAAATTTAAAGGGAGACCAAAGGTTACTCTTTCTGGGGAACTCATTCCATGCCTGGGAGAATTGAGTAACTTTTTTACAAGGCTATAGTCAGGCTCTTTTCGCTGGCGAAACGTTTGTAACCTCAAACCTGCTTCATTAAGTGCGCTTTCCCAATCAGAGTGAGGATTTAAAATTTTTATTTGAAATCCAGAGTATAAGTGAGGCTGTGCAATATCTTCTGGAAACCTACCAAGGTGGGATTCGATTTTCCTTACTGCCTCGGAAACGGCGGTCTTCAAAGCAGATGGGGAATTGATCCGGTCCAAGACAGGCAGTTTATTAAAAATCTCCTGCCACTCCTCAGCCCCTTCTCCCTCAATTGTCATAGATTCTGGTTGAAAGCTACCAAATCCCCTCCGAGCTCGGGTGCCACATGAACCTAGCACAGAAAAGCACCAGAGAGAAGCCACTATAGAAAATTGGTCCTCAAATGCCAGTTCATTTTCCCTAACTATGGTAAACCCTAGACTAAATCTTTGTCCAGGCGTAATGGCGCAGCGGTCTCTATTTCCTCTAAGCCCAAAGGGATAACCAAGATAAGCAAGGCCATTTTTGGTAAAACGTCCCCTACCTTGATTAAACCTGGCCAGTCTGCTCCTATCCCATTGCCATTTCTTAAAGGACGAAGACCCTTTTACTACGCTTAAGAATACATGCGATTGCCCGCTTTGTTTATCTGTTCCCCCCCAGATTTTATTTTCTACTGA
>Ga0190361_1001060_pt1 | contig 10594 bp, 9 predicted proteins | sample 48721845_MG_FD_161273 | JGI IMG/M metagenome (GOLD analysis project Ga0190361, IMG submission 161273) | Hydrothermal vent microbial mat bacterial communities from Southern Trench, Guaymas Basin, Mexico - 4872-18-4-5_MG | ecosystem: Environmental > Aquatic > Marine > Hydrothermal vents > Microbial...
AAGCTGCTAAGAAATTCTGGGAGGAACCTCCTAAAAGGCGTTCCTTGATCGCTAAGTACACCCATAACAGAACAATCTCTTTCAAATTTGCTTCGAATCAAAAAGTGTATGTTTCAATTTCAACTCTGCGAGGCCGTCTTAAGTGGATTCGTATCTACGGCTGGGACAAACATTATGAGTACCTGCGTCAAGGCAAGATTGGTGATCCTATCTTGAGTTACGATCGTTCTTCTAAAACGTTCTTCTTGCTGGTACCGGTGATGCTTGAGATTCAAGAACAAAGACCCAAGGAAATCGTAGGTGTTGATCTTGGTGAAAGACATATCTTGGCTGTTGCTTCGACCACTGGAAAGAAGTATTTAGTTGACCTGCCTGAGGAATTCAAACGCCGCAAAGCTCATTACCACAAACTGCGCTCTGAGCTGATGTCTAAAGGCACCCGCTCCGTCAAGAGAAAGCTTCGAAAGCTCAGTGGGCGGGAGAAACGGTTTGTCGAAAACACACTACACGTCATTTCAAAGACCCTCGTTCAGTCTCATCCTCAGGCAAAGTTTGTTCTTGAAGATCTGACCAAGATTCGTTCCAATCGCATCACCTATCGCGGCAAGGACAAAGAAGCAAGACGTCAAGCGGAGCAGTGGCCTTTCGCATCGCTCCAGAAAAAGATAGAGTACAAAGCCAAGCTCTACTATGGTATCCAAGTCGAATACGTCGATCCAAGTTACACTTCTCAAACATGCCCTGTCTGTGGCTTTATCTCAAAGGACAATCGTCCCGACCATGGAGAACGCTTTGTCTGCCAGAACTGTGGATACGGAGAGCAAGCAGATATAGTTGGGGCGATCAATATAGCGCTTAGAGTTCTGTCAAAGGCCCAGGGAGAAAACCTCAAGGGGCTGCTTGTCAGCCAGCCTAATGCTCCCCTCCATCGGGAGGGTTGAGCAAGCTCCGAGGCTTTAGCCCGGTGCAGCTGACTTTGTATATTACTTCACAGCATTTCCAAGGAAAACCTGGGAAATTCAAGGAGGATAGATATAAAAAATCAGGAATTTACAGTATTTTCAAGCTTTGAGAAGAAAGTTCTCCAACTTTGAAAAGTTAATAATGATATGATATTATATCATCCGGAGTAAAACACCGAGGGGATGAAAAATTATGGTTAGAAAATTAAAAGTGAAAAATCTCACAGAAAGCTCTTTCTCTCCATATGGCCGGATCTTGGACGTTGGAGTTATAGAACCCAAAATGAAGGAAGATATCTTCACATTTTGGGATGGATTAGCCGAAATGGAGGTAGATGGAAAACTCACCGTGGGATTCCTTGAGGTCGTAACGAGATCTCCAGAGTTCAGTATGATGGAAAGGCATGTGAAAACTGAAGAAATATTCTTTGCCATCGATGGTCCTGTGATAGCTTTGGTCGGTGTTCCCACTCCAGGTCAGGAGTTTCCCGACCCAGATACCGTGAGTGCTTTCCGAGTTGATCCTGGAAAAGGTGTCCTCCTCAAAAAGGGTACATGGCATTGGATCCCCTACCCTCTACAACCTAAGGTACACCTGTTAGTTCTGTTTCGAAAGGGAACCCCGGATGAAGATCTGGAAATAAAGGATCTGCAGGAAGCAAAAGGGGTCACATTCAGAATCGAAATTGAATAACTCATAAAACCCGTGAATTGGTGTGAAAACTTCTTCTACAAAATATCATCCATCCTTCATCACAATTTTTGTATCAGGGGGTTATCGATCACCTCGTTTCCCGGAAAGGGTCAACCTTGCTACCAGGTTAAGTGAGGGGGGTGTTTCTATGAGAAGGAAGGCTGTTTTGATGGTGTTGTTACTGGCTGTCATGTGCTTCGTAGCTGTGTTTGCGGAAACTACAGATCGAGAAGCTTTGAGAATGGAACTAGCTAAAAAATACGCAAATGCGAAACCTGGTGAACGTTTCGCGATAGGTTACATCACATGGGGACTGGCTCAAGAATATTTGATGATCTGTTGGCAAGCTGTTGAACAAGCGTGTCGCCAACTGGGGCTGGATTTCATCGGTGCTGTGGCTGAAACGGATGCTGCGTGGATCGAAACCACGGAGAACATGATAGCTGCAGGTGCAAAAGCGATCATTTACAACTGTCCTTCAGCAGCTGTCATGCCGGAGCTCACCAGAATATGTAACGAAAACCGGGTATTCATGGCAACGTTCTTTGGCTACACTGGAGATTTCCTCCCAGGAGATCTTGGACCATACTGGGTTCTCGACAACACGCCTCTTTCAGATGAGCAAACGTACTTCCCACTGATGATACTCTTCGAGAAGATGAAACAGAACGGAAAGACGAAGCTTCTGCATCATCAGGCTTCCAAGACGGTGGCAACAGTATCGACTGTTTACATCAATCTAGGAGTTTTCATGGCCTGGAAGCACTATCCTGAGATCCAGGTTCTCGGACATCAATACGGTGAGTGGACGTACGAAGGGGGAAGAAAAGCTGCGCAAGCTTCCCTTGCAATCCGCAGGGATTACGAGGCTCTATGGGGTGCTAACGATTCTCAAACCATGGGAGCTCTCAGGGTGCTGGAAGAGAACGGTTTAAAGATAGGGCCGTTCACCGCATCCAGGGACATGGAATACAGTACAGCCCTTGAGATTCTGAAAGGCAATTTCCTCTGTACATCCGGTTTTGATATTCCATACTTTGCTGGTAGAATGGTACCGATGCTTTATGATATGTGTGTTGGAGCTTGGTATCCATTACCAGAGGAAATGATACAGGCTCCAAGGTTGACTGTGTATGGAAAACTCGAGGAGATAGAACCTCTGGCGCGAGCTGCTGGCATCATCGACCATCCTAGCTTTGCCATGGTAGATCCTGGAGAGTACTTTGAGAAGATCCTCGCCGAGATGAAGAAGGAAAAACCCAATTACCCCTTCGACTTCAGATTGATGTCCATTGCAAAATGTAAAGAACTCGGATTAACCTATGACAAACACGCCGGAGCTGAAAAATTCGGAATCAGGCATTTGGGCCGTTTTGATTACTATTATCCCGTGTTGAGTCCAAGATTTGGAAGCCTGGAGGCGTTCAGAGCGCATGTTAAGGCTCTTCATGAGTACTTCCTCGACTTCAGCTGGGCGGATACCTGGGAAGAAGCTGAAGAATACGCTAAACAGTTCCCACCAGAACTCAAACTGGAACCCGTGTGGTAAGAAGAAAAGCCAGGGCTCCCATCTCATTCATCGGGATGGGAGCCCTTCTGGAGGATGATGAAACATGCCGCAAAACGAAGCATCCCTGCTTGAAGTCAGAAATGTAAGGAAAACCTTTGATAGTGTCGTTCGAGCTCTCTGGGATGTTAGTTTTTCAGTCTATCCAAACGAAATCGTGGGAGTTGTTGGCGAAAATGGGGCAGGAAAATCAACTTTGATGAAAATACTAGTTGGAGTTTTCCCACCAGATAGTGGAGAGATGTATCACCTTGGATCGAAAGTACCTTTTCCAAAAAATCCAAGGGAAGCCGCAAGACGAGGTGTTTCTCTGGTTCCTCAAGAAAAAGGTGTGGTCATGCATCTGAGAGTCTATCAATTTCTGTTTCTGGGGCATGAAGATGAATTCACGAGTTTTTGGGGTTTGAAAACGCGAGAAATGAAACGTCTGGCCAGAGATATTCTGAAAGAGCTTCACATAGATTGTGACGTGGATTCTTTCATGTACGATCTTTCTCTTCCCCTTCAAAAGCTTGTTGAGATAGCAAAAGCTATTTTGACAGTTCGCCTGCGATGCAAGGATCCTGATATCACTCCTATCATCATATTGGATGAACCAACAGCTCCACTCGCTGTTGAACAAAGAGAACAGCTGTTTGAGTTCATCATGAAAGCCAAAAAAACTTCTTCTTTCATCTTCGTCTCACACATAATTCCAGAAATATTGAATTTTGCTGATAGAATATACGTGCTACGTGATGGGAAAGTAGTAGCCTACCATGATTCATCCAGCCAAAAAGTGACAGAGGAAGATATCTTTAAAGAGATCGTCGGGCGAAGTGCTTCGGAATATCTCTATAAAACGGCTACGTCCAGTACAGTACGCGATAGAGTCTGCTTGTCCGTCAAAAACCTGACGAAGAAAGGATACTATTACGACATATCCTTTGATCTTCATGAAGGAGAATGTATAGGACTCTTTGGAACAGCTGGGTCGGGTAAAGTAGAGATAGTACGCACGCTTGCAGGTATCATGGATTTTGATGATGGTTCGATCGTCGTGGACGGACACAGTCTGAAAGGGATGGAAGCATCGTACGTCGGCCTGAAATATGGTATAGGTTATTTCTCTGGAGAGACTGGGAAAGAGTTGTTTTTGAATTGGTCGATAGCACGGAACATCTCGATTCTAAATCTGGAGAAGATTCTGAAATGGAACGGTTTGGTTATAAGCCCTGCCGAGGAGAACGAACTGGCTGAGGAGATAATGAGGAAATTGAGAATAAAAGCTCCAAATCCTCAAACCGAGTGTTATTCTTTGAGTGGTGGGAACAAACAGAAGGTCTCGGTGGGTAAGTGGATGGAAAAAAGTCCAAGAATACTCCTCCTTGAAGATCCAACCATAGGCATAGACGTTGGAGCGAGGGAGGACATTTACGAAGCGTTGTTGGAAATGAAGAAAAACGGTATCGCCATGATACTTGTGAGCGATGATCCTAAGGAATATCTCCTGCTGTGCGACAGGATAGCTTATATAAAAAGCGGAAGAATCGAAAAGATCGTTTCCCCAGAAGAGTTCGAGGCGATGATAAGGGAGGAATAGAAATGAAAACCCTCATCGGAATGATAAAAAACAACTTCGTACTCATGGTCTTGATCTTACTTGTGGTTGTGTTCATATGCGCTTATCCAAAAAAATTCCTATCGCCTGTTAACATATCATCCATCGTGAGGCAGTTCATCAGACTGTCTCTGTTTGCATTGGGCCCAACGTTTGTGGTCGTGATAGGTTCCATGGATCTGACCTATGTGGGAATCTGGATGCTTGGAGGTATTTTGGTTTGGTACGTCTCATCTTGGATTGGACCCTTTGCCATACTGATCTATCCTATCTTGGGGTTTGTCACAGGTTTACTCGTGGGTGTCATACAAGTCAAGGCCAAAATCCCTTCCTTCATATTGACTTTGAGTATCACTGTGACGTACTGGGGACTGACGGCATGGCTTTCAGGAGGGTATCCAAGGAGAGTCAAGGGATTCGGGTTCATCACGGCCTCACTTCTACCTTATCTTCCTGTGGCATTGTTGTGGGCAATTCCAATAATGATCGTTGCTGTATTCATCATGAAACGTACGAGAATCGGGACTTACTTCTACGCCATAGGTTCAAACGAAGAAGGTGCCGAACTGAGTGGAATCGATGTGGAGAAGTACAAGATACTTGCCTTCACACTGAGTGGTCTGTTCACAGGTATTGGTTTGATCATCTTGTTTCCACTCCTCGGAGGTTCAGCTCCAACAGAACTCAAACTCGGTAGCATCGTCGATCCTCTCATAGCCATTGTCCTTGGTGGTACACCTCTTGTTGGAGGAAGTGGGGGACCCGAGAGGACACTCCTTGGTGCCTTAACCTTTGCGGTGATCCAGCGTGGATTGAGTCTTACATTCTGGAAACCCGAATTGATTCAGCTTCTCCTGGGGCTCGTGGTTCTGGGAGCCATCTTAGTGGGTGCCAGAAAGTTGAAGGGGATGGTCATTACATGAAAAATTTCACAAAACTTCGTGACTGGTCGCGTAAAAATGCAACGGTGATAACATCACTTGCAGTGACGATAATAATCATAATAATATTCCAAATCATCAACCCTTCCTTCCTAAGTCACGAAGGGATAAGGGCTTCGATCTACGCCATGTCCTATTTTCTGATCGTAGCCTGCGGTTTGACTTTCGTCATAATGATGGGATCGTTCGATTTTTCTGTAGTCAGCCTGTTGAAACTCGCTGCACTGTTCTGTGTTGTCTTCATAGATCGATATGGGTTGTTCGTGATCCCTTTAGCCATTCTCCTGACAACAGGGTTTGGATTTTTGAATGGATTGCTTGTGGCTCGATTCAACGTTCCATCCTTCATGGCAACACTAGGTGTTTCCATCATAGTGGAAGGTATAGCCTTGTACTTTTCCAAAGGGCGTTTGTTTTTGATGTATAACGAGCAGTTTCGGGCTCTTGCTATAAAATCCATAGCAGGACTTCCCGCCATCTTCTACTGGGCGATGGCGATATGGTTCGTAAGTGTCTTCATCGCTCTCTGTACACCCTTTGGAAGACGTACTTATGCCATCGGATCGAACCTTGTTGCGGCAGGTCTCTCCGGTGTTAATGTCGTCCGTCACAGAATCCTCGTTTTCATGCTCAGTGGTTTCTATGCGGGCCTTGCTGGTGTTCTGTACATGGGGCAACTGGGTGGAGGATCAGTTCGTCTTGGAACAGATCTTGCAGTTCCGCTCTTTGCAAGCATAATAGCAGGTGGAACAGCGCTCACAGGTGGAACAGGTGGGCCGCATCGTACATTACTCGGGGTGATAATCATCACGTGGACTCAAACAGGACTCTTGATGTTGGCCATTGGAAGAGATATCCAAATGGTGATTTTCGGGATAATCGCCATAGCCCTTGCCGCCGCGACTGTAGACAGAAGAAGAGTGAAGAGTGTGAAGTGAGGGAGCCATCTACACCTTCTCTAATCGATTCGATGTTCCTCAGGTCATTACAAAAATCCCGAAAGGATGGTATATGGTACTTAAGAAATGATCTAAATGTGTTCTACACACCTCTCGAAATCATTATGTATAGTTGTCTTTTAGAAACTCTCTCAACAATCCCTCATATCATCTCACTAAACGATCATTTTGAGCCATTTTTCCCTCTTAATCGCCAACAATCCCATTGCAACCCCCACCGCTATAGAAGTGGAAAATATGATACCAAGCGGCATGTAATCTCCTGTTAGTGTTGAAACAATCCACATCATCGGGATTCTGAACCCCCAATTGCTCACAAGGCCTATATAAAAAGTATCGAGTGTTCTTCCGCCACCTATTAAAGTGCCATATGCGACGTTAAGAAGAGGCATGAAGAAAAATCCAAAGGAGGAGATCTTGAGAAACGTGGTGGCGCTGCTAAGAAGGTCCTCGCTGTGAGCAAAGAAACCTGCTATGAACGGTGCCATGGTTAGAACAACGAGAGTGAACATACCCCCCATGAGGCCTCCCATTTTGAACCCTTCTCTGAAAACCTCCCTTGCTCTCTCCTTCACACGTGCTCCCAGACTTTGACCTACAAGCGTTGTCACAGCTCCTTCAAGTGCGAATCCCACCATCCATCCGATCTCCACAATCCTGAAGAATATCCCAAGTGTGGCTGTTGCCAACACCCCGAGTGATGAGAAAATTTTCACCGTTACGAACCTGGATATGTTCCAATTTATAGAATCCAACAGAGATGGTCCACCTATTACGAAAACTTTCTTTAAAATTTCGAATTCCAATTTCGTTGGTTTCAAAAGCCAAACATTCCACTTTCGATGGGCCAGATAAAATCCTAATAACATAGCAGATGTTTCACAGATACCTGATGCCAATGCGGATCCCACAACTCCCATGCCAGCCCAGAACATTAGAACAGGATCTAAGAAAATGTTGGCGCTCGCACCTATAGCACTCACTATGAAAAGCGTTTTAGTATCACCTATGGACCTGAAAGCAGTCATCATGGTGCCACCAAGAAACGAGAAAGGCAGAAAGAATGCTCGATAGGTGTAGTATGAGACGGCGTCACCTGAAGGAACTTTCCCACCACCCATCCAAACCAGGATCAATTCCGCCAGTGGTATAGTAACGGATGCTAAAAAGATCCCTGCAAAGAACTTGTATATCACTATCTGTCTTCCAACTCTTTCGAACTCTTTCCTTCTACCCTCACCCCATCTTCTAGCCAGTATCACAATCGATGCCACTCCGAATATCTCGTTCAATATGTAATTTACATTGTAGAAACTCATTGCGAGTGTTACAGAAGCTATGGCTTCCTTCCCCAGCATTCCTATCCACATGAGGTCAACGATTCCATAGGCCATGTAAAAGATAGAACTTCCCATAGATGGAAGAGCGATTCTCAGTATATCGCGCCTTACTTCTTTTCTCATCCACTCTCCTCCTCGAGCTTCTTGGACGTGTTATCTATTTTTATCCTCAAAATCTCCTATTTTTATGAGAACCTTTAACACCTTTGATTTGTTATTGAGAGCATATTCAAAAGCTTCAGACAAATCTTCAAAAGCAAAAACATTTGTGATTATTGAGTCATAATCAACATCGTTTTTTTTCAGAAGATCCATCGCTATCAAAAAATCATCACGTGTATACATGAGAGAACCTTTCAAATTCAATTCCCCATCTTGAACAAATATAAGTTCAGCTCTTGTGACCGAGCGAGGTACCCCTAGCAGTATAATATCTGTCCCCTTTCGAGCATTTTTTATAGCAAAATTTATTGAATCATCACTTCCTACACACTCGAAAACAACATCTGGACCTTCTTGAGAAAAAGATTTCAAATCCAAGGAATCTGGTTTTACAGCTATCACTCCTGGGCAGAGCTTTCTAATTTTAATCAATCTTTCCTCTATAGGATCAACAGCTATTATTTTTCGAGCACCTGAAAGGTAAAGAAATATTGTTACAAAGGCTCCAATAGGACCACAACCAATCACCAATGCCTCATCACCGGGTTTGAAGCTCGAGCGTCTAACACCATGGATACCAACTGCAAAAGGTTCTGTCAATACAGCTCTTTTAGGAGGTAATCCTTCAATTGTGTAAACTTTATTAGCAGGTACTACCACATATTTTTGGAATCCTCCATTCGTTTTTGTACAACCTATAACATCCAACTCACGACAGATATTATAACGTCCGTGGACACAGTTATAGCATTTCCCGCAAGTGAGGCTTGGCTCCACAACCACCCAATCACCTTCTTGTAATTCTTCCACATTCCCTCCTTTCTTGAAAATTTTGCCTACAAACTCATGTCCCAAAATTTTTCCTGGCTTTACCAAAGGATGTTTCCCTGTATATGCGTGTAAATCTGATCCGCAGATACCCGCATACATTACTTCTATTACTACCTCATCTTCTCCAGGTGAGGTAATTTCTCCTTCAACCAATTCAAATTTGTGAATATCCTTAAAGTACCATCCCATATTTTTTACAGCCATATTTTTAAACCCCCTTTATCTCAAGTTATTCGTTTTGAATGTTTGAATAAATAAGGAACATAAAAGGATAAGGAGAAGTACGGAAACCAGTTTCAATCAATTTCGCAACAAGACAAAAATAATAGTTCAGTCTGAATTCCTCGAGAAAATCCCTCAATCCTATTGAGCAATTTGACGAACTATTTTGTTAGATTCTCGATGATGTATTTGTCAAAGTATTCTTCGCCATTTGATAATATCTCTTCACTAATCACCCTATCCCCTCCAGACCTAACGTTCCGGGGGTATGTGAAGTTTACGACAGGCAAGTTTAAGTGTAGTCAAAGGCAAAATCACCCATCCATCTGTTAAATGCCCCTGTTAGGGGCAAGACGCGAAGTACCGCAGAGTACCCAAGCTCAATTTTTACATTCTTTATCCTAAGCTTGAAAAAGCAATAAAGCAGAAAATTTTATTCTCTCCCTTTTTCTGAAAACCAGCCTTCATTTCTCATCGCTTCCATTGAAACTCTGTTACTCGGACCATCTCCTCTGGCTACAAAAACCCCGACATTTTCACCAACCGCCTTTGATATCTCCGCAACATCTTCATGTGTGAATCCTGGACAAAGAAGAATTGATTGAACGCCTTCCTCTTTGACAGCCTTTTTGCATACTTCAATTGCTTGCTTCTGATTTTTGACCACTACTACAAAGAGTTTATAGTACTTGGATGTTTTGACAACACATTTATGTTTCTCCGGCTCTGCATCAGGGGCATGGGCTAAGAACAGTACTTTGAATGCCATACTTATCACCTCCTAAAAATTCTTTTCTACCTTCAATTGCTTTATCTTTTTGTATGTTTTGTCTGATGATTTTCTAGCTCCTCTGACAGGCCTTTTTCTCAAAAACAAACACATGTTTTCAAGAGATTTTTTCTTCCAAACTTTAATCTGCTGTGGATGAATGTCATACCTGGATGTTATCAGATATGCCTTGAATTGCTGTATGTACTTCTCACTCACACTTATCTTCCCGCGTTCTCTTCCTATTGAGCATCATCATCTGTCCTTTTTCGAGGATATCTCAATTGTTTATTTTATAAAATGCTCAATGCTTTATGGGTTCTCAAGGATTATTTAAATCTTTTCACAACAGGTTTGGCTGTTTTGCTATTCACAACTTTTTACAGAGATCATGAATGTGGCGATAAAACAACAAACTGGTTCCTTTGTTGAAACATGTACTGGAAAAGTTTCTCGAGTAAGAAGTGAGAAGGTACATCTTCACGATTCTCTATGTTACGTTGGCAACATTACCGATTGTGATACTCCTCAGTTTTGGAAAGATAAA
>Ga0190361_1001061_pt1 | contig 10585 bp, 11 predicted proteins | sample 48721845_MG_FD_161273 | JGI IMG/M metagenome (GOLD analysis project Ga0190361, IMG submission 161273) | Hydrothermal vent microbial mat bacterial communities from Southern Trench, Guaymas Basin, Mexico - 4872-18-4-5_MG | ecosystem: Environmental > Aquatic > Marine > Hydrothermal vents >...
TGACTTAATTTCATAATATGTTATCTGATTCACACTTAATTACTTCAAAGCATTCAGCATATTTTCCTACTCCACTAATTACTCCTCGATATCGATTTAGTCCTTTAACTGCATCAATATAGGAGATATCTTTAATCTGGCTATAATATTGTTGCAAGGCTTTAATCTTTAAATCCAGGTATTTGGTAATATCTTCAACATAAGATGCATTTTGAATTGGTGTCCAGACCTCATAGCCTAAAACAATCTTGACTGAATGAGGTTTCTCTTTACATTCCTGAAACCAGGGACCTGAAGCCCTAAAAATTGATTGGCTTACCAACCTGTAAGTTTGCTGATGGTCAGCATGAAAATCATTTTGATGGGGCAAATAAATAACCTGAGGTTTATTTTTTCTAATCAAATTGGTAATTTTGATTAAATTTCTTTTATTATATTCCAGGTATCCATCGGGTTCTCTCAAAAAAAATAGTTTTTTAACCCCCAGAACTTTGGCTACTGCTTTAGCTTCTCTCTCTCGAATCTTCCTGAATTCTGATTTGGAAAATTTTTGACTGCCAGATTCTCCGGAGGTTAGATAAACTATTGAGACTTTATTTCCTTTTTCAACTTGTTTAGCAATACTTCCTCCACAGCCAATTATTTCATCATCAGGATGAGGTGCAAAAACTAATATATCCATAATTACCTTTTCTTTTTATGTCTCATCTTTTTTCGTATCTTTCTTAATTTATGTTTTCTAATCTTCTTCCTTTTTTGTTTCTTTTTAGTGCCCATAGTTTAATTTTTTCTTTCGACCTTTTGATTAAATTATATAACAAAGATTTCTGAATTGTAAAATCATTTCTTTAAAGCCTCAATTACTTCTTGACAACTTACATCTCGCCAATTCTGATATCCCTGAGCTACTGCATAAAAAAACCGAGGAACTAAAGGACAAATAAACTCATCAACCATAGATTTGAATTTTCGAACTTGTCTTGGCCCGGTAATTGGAACAGCTACTATTATCCTGGCTGTTTTTTTCTTTTTAACAGTTTTAATTGCTACTTCCATAGTCGAACCCATAGCAATTCCATCATCAACTAAAATAACTGTTCGATTTTCCAAATCTGGAAGTCCTCGGCCACTTCTTAAAATTCTAATTCTGGTTTCAATTTCCTTCTTTTGCTGAGCCAAAATTCTATCTATAGTTTGTTTGTTATAAAATCTTGCCTGGGGCTGAAATACAATATCTCCTGTTTCTGAAATTGCCCCAATTCCAGCTTCTGGTTGATTAGGCATAGGTAGTTTTCTAACTACAATTAAATCTAGATTCAAGTTTAAAGATTCGGCTATTGGCTTAGCTACTAAAACTCCACCATTGGGAACAGCTAAAACAATAGCACTTTTGTCATCTTTGTATTTTTTTAGTTCTTTAGCTAATCTCTGACCGGCTTGCTGACGATTCAAAAACATCTTTCTTATTTACTAATTAGTTTAACAATGTAATCAATGGCATCAAGCTGTTCTTTAAGACTATTTTCTAATTCAATAGCACAAAAATCAGAAAAATAGTGCAAGGGATAATTTTTTAAATAATCTAATTCAGAAAAATCTTCCATCCAGTGCTCATCAACTCTTTTTTCATTTCCTTCAAGATGGGAAATTTTCTTTATTACACTAATATGATTACAGCCAATCGGATATTTCTTTATTAACTTCAGATTATGTTCAAATCTTTGTTTTTGCATCAGCCGATCATTCTCCAGGTGGGCAAAATCTAAACATATTCCAGCAAAATTTTTAAGTTCTGATTCAGTTAAATAACTACCGGTATTTTCAATGTAAATAATGTGTTTATATTTGGAATAATCATAGATTAGGGGAAACTCCTTAATTGAATGAATATTAAATCTTTGAGTATGATATTTTTTTACCAAGTAATCTAGCTCCCATAGTTTCATATCACCTCTTAAATGAACAAATGGGATACTTCTAATATTTGATTCTTCCAAAAGATGGTATAACTTTTTTCTTTGAAGTTGGTTAAGAGCAGTAGGAAAAACAGCCAGTTCACTTAGATTTAAATATTTAGCTTCCTTGATTTTTCCCTCCCAGTTAGAATTCTTGGTAGTAGTAATTGTTGGAAAAAAGTTCATAAAACTAGAATATTTAATTAATTTTATTATAATAACTATTGTATGTTTGGTAAATTAGGAAAATTAAAGCAGTTAAACCAGCTGGCTCAAATCTTATCCCAGCAAGAAATAAAGATAGAAAAACAAGGAATCAGAATAGTTATGGATGGAAAAATGAAAATTAAACAGATTATCTTAAACCCTAAACTAAACCAAAAACAGCAGGAAGAGATTCTTAAAGATTGCCTTAATCAGGCAATTAAGGAAGCTCAATTAATTACTGCTAAGGTAGTTTCAAAAAAAGTTCCGGATTTTAAGATATGATAACTGAATTTACAATTTCTACCTTCAAGAGATACCAGCTGTTAGACATTACCAGCAAGATAGAGGAAATAGTTGAGCAAAGCAAGATAGAAAATGGCCTAGTTCTGGTATTTGTTCCTCACTCCACTGCTGGAATAGTTCTAACTGAAAACGAATCAGGACTAAAGCAAGACTGGCTAAGTGTATTAAAAAAGCTAGTTTCTGGTTTTAACTTTCTTCATAACCAAATTGACAACAATGCCGACTCACACATTTTATCCGGACTAGTCGGGCAAGGAAAGGTCTTACCTATTAGAAATAGAAAGCTAGCCAGGGGAACCTGGCAGCAAATACTTCTAGCTGAATTCGATGGTCCTCGAAACCGAAGGGTAATAGTTGAAATAATTAAAAGTAGCTAAAAGCTCACTCTTTAAAATTACTCTAATTTTTCCAATTCTTCTCCTTCTTCTCCTTCTTCTAATTCTCCTCCTTCTAATTCTCCTTCAGCTTCTTCTTCCTTTCTTTCTTCTACAGATTCTCCCTTTCTCTCCTCCTCATATTTTCTCCAGGTAGCTGAAACCGAAGGTTCAATTTTATCCAGCTCATCAAGGATTTTCTCTCTAATCTCACTAGTAGCTATTTCTTCTTTACCTTCTGCTAGCTGAATTGCTGAATTAACAACCTGTTCTACTACTTCTTTTTTTCTTTCCTCTGAAAGATCTGTCTCATCAGCAGCAGCCTGAATTGACCTTCTAATCTTTTCAGCATCAAATGGTTCCTTTTCTCCACTTTTCTTAATAACTTCTAAAGCCATAATCAATTAAATTTTTTAATCGACCTTTTGTACTTTTATTATATGCTCCATTAATACCAGGGTCAACAACTACGAATAAAAGTTAGAAGTTAGAAGTTGGAAAGATGGTAAATATCTAAAATCTTATTAACAAATCTCACCATCGTGAAAAAGTGTTGATAAGAAAAATTTAGCTTCGATAATAAATTAATAATTAAAAATCTATCTCCCGGATTTTTAATGAAATATCTCTCGAATTTTTAAAAGGCATTTCTCAAGTTTTTAAGGAATGAACTCCCAAAAACCCAGTATTTACCAGCCATTATTGAAGTTCAACCTCGATAATTGATCTGACATCTCGCAACCATTTTTGAAACAAAGGACTTTGAAGAAAGTTAGCACTCCCGTCAAAAACCAATTTAAAAAAGCTTCCCCAATATTCGTCAGAAAAGTATAATTAAACAATTTCACTCTCTTTTTGGCTTTTTTTTACATACCCATCTTCATAGATAACATCCTTGCAATCAGATGAGAAAGCCTCACCTAAAAGGATTGTCGGGTAATCCTGTTTAAGTCCTAAAACTGGTGATGATAAGATGCCATAATATTTCATCTTAATATCTTAACCTCACCACCATTAAATTGCAAGGAATATAACAACAAAGTCTCCTGCTCCTATACTAGCAGAAGCACTGGTCTTAGCTTGAAGTTTAAAAGTTACACTTGAACCTCCTGAAACTGTTGTTGATGCTATTGCTGTACAGCTTTGATAGCCAATATCTGGGTCGCTATACATGTGATACTCTACCGATATTTGAGTAGTTCCTTTAAGAAGTTTCCAATAACTATGTCCTGTCCCTCCACTTGGAACTGAAAAAGTAAAACTTGCCATTACTATTACTTTTCCATTACAAGGAGGAGTAAAAGTAACAGACATACCTGAGACATCTGTGTATGATGAACCTATTGATTGTGAGCTGGTTTTTTTGGAAGTGTATATGGATATTAAGTTTCCTAATAAGTTGTCACCAGAGGGAAATTTTGCATTTGCATCTAAAGCTAAGGGTTTATTGGCAGTAGGGGTGGTCTTAATGTAAGCTTTTCTTACTGCTTGGTTATCTGAAGTAGGGTCTGAAGCAGGTAAAACTGGAATAGAAGAAAAAGTTTTAACTCCCGCGATTGTCTGGTCTCCTGTCAAAAGAACTGCTTCTGTGTCCGGACCGGAAGTTAATACATCAACCCCATTTACTTTTACCGCTGTTCCGTTAATAGTGCCGTTGACATCTAATTTATAACCAGGCCCCGTTGTCCCGATGCCGACGTTGCCATTATCATCAACTACCACTATGTTAGGACTGGTAGTGTTTCTGGCAAAAATATAATTTCCCTGGTCAGTCCAGTTGCCAGCAAATGGAATCCAGTTAGAACCATCATATCCTTCAAATTGTTTTTGATCTGAACGATATCTAATTACTCCTTCTTTGATGTTAAAAGTATTTCCTATTCTTATTCCTCCATTTACATCTAAAAGATATTGAGGATTGTTAGTACCTATTCCTACATTCTTTCCAGAAACATTAAAGTAGACTCCTGAATCACTTACTTTCCAGAAATCTGGTGAACCTTCTCCTGGAGTTTTATTTCCTGGGCCAGTAAATGCAATAAATAGAATTGCTACTGATAAACCAATGATTAAAGAAATTAAAATGTAATTTAATTTTTTTCTCATAAGTATAATTTTTTATTAACGACCTTTATAAACGACCTTTTTAGAATACTAACCAATTAAAGATAGTCAGTCAAGGAAATCAACGAATTTACGAATAAAAATTAGAAGTTAGATGTTAGAAGTTGGAAGTTGAAAAGTGATTGAAAATTAGAGATTGAAAGATAAGGTCATCAACGAATTTACAAATTTATTACGAATATACAAATGTTGAAAATGTAAAATTTATTTTTGTTGTTGGTATTTAGCTATTTTATCCAAGTACACTTCTCTGGGTTTAGCTCCTTTGGATGGGCCGATTAATCCTTTACTTTCCAAAATATCTAGTATTCTAGCGGCTCTGGCATAACCAATACTTAATCTTCTTTGCAACAAAGAAGCTGAGGCTTTTTTAGCTCGAACTATTTCTTCAATTGCTTCAGGTAGTAATTCATCCTCTTTTTCTTCAGAGGTCTCTAAGTAATGATTCTCAGAAAGTTTTTCCGGTTCTAGTTCAAAAGTCGGCTTGAGTTTATTATTCTCTCGAATAAACTTAACTACTCTTTTAATTTCCTCACCAGAAATATAAGCACCCTGTATTCTTTTTGGTTTGGAAACTTCTGGATAAATGTATAGCATATCACCACGACCAAGTAGTTTTTCTGCTCCAGCAAAATCTAATATCGTTCTGGAATCAACCTGAGAAGCTACTCTTAAGGCAATTCGATGAGTAATATTTGCTTTGATTAGCCCAGTAACCACTTCTATTGAAGGTCTCTGGGTGGACATAATCAAGTGAATTCCAGTAGCTCTAGCCATTTGAGCCAACCTGATTATAGCTCCTTCAACCTCTCGGCTATAAGCAGTCATTAAGTCAGCCAGTTCATCAATAATGATTAAAAGATAGGGTATAGCCTGTTTTTCAGATAAATTATAATGTTCAACATCTCTTACCCCCTTCTGAGTAAGTAAATCATATCTTTTTTCCATTTCATGAATAGCCCAGTTAAGTACTTTTATTGCTTGCTTTCCATCATAAATTACCGGGCAGATTAAATGGGGAAGACCCTGATACTGAGAAAATTCAACTCGTTTAGGGTCAATTAAAATAAAATTTAGAAACTTTGGCGAGTTTTTAAACAGTAAGGAAACAATTAATGAATGTAGAAAGATCGATTTTCCACTCCCGGTAGCCCCAGCCACTAAAAGATGCGGCATAGTAGTTATATCGGCAAAAACTGAATCACCATTGATTGCTCTACCCATTGGAAAAACTAGAGGCCCGGATTTTCTAAATTTTTGACTGGAAAGCAGGATTCCCAACCTAACCACGGCTGCAGCTCGGTTTGGAACTTCAATTCCAACCAGAGATTTTCCTGGAATTGGAGCTACAATTCTAATTGGAGAAACAGCTAGAGCTAAAGCCAGGTCTTGAGTTAAAGAAGTAATCTTGGAAAGTTTAATGCCTTCAGCTGGCTTTAATGTATATCTGGTAACAGTAGAACCAACAGTTATTTCTCCCATCTCTACCGGAATACCAAAACTTAATAATGTTTTCCGGATTACTTCAGCGTTGAATTTAACATTTCCCATAATTGGTTTCTCATCAGCGGTTACCAATAAATCCAATCTGGGAGGAATATAATCTTTCAAAAGTTTTTTTGAAGATAAAATAAGTGGTTTGGGTTCTTCTAAAGTAATTTTAGTTGACTCAACATTTGATGCTGGTGATGTTTCTGAAACAGGTTCAGAGATTTTTACTATTGGCTTGGTTTTTTTAGTAATTCTGGATACTTTTTCTTTCGGTTTAATTTTAACTTTAATTTTTAAAGGAAAATTGAAAATAATTAAAGTAGAAATAATCATTAAAGTGAAAATGATTATCGCGGAAGCAAACTTTTCAAAAGGTATTTCTAGTATCCCGATAACTGCTCCAACTTTTCCACCAGCCTGAGGAGAGAATAAATCCAAAATTCCTAAAAGCGATAAGGTTAATAGCAGAACTCCCCAAATAATATTCTGCCCAAATACTTTCCCGGTTCGGGAAATTGCTATAGCTATTCCGGCTATAAACAAGCCAACTGAAATAAAATAATATCCTTTTCCAAAAAGATAACTAAATATGCTGTAAAAAATATCTCCGGCTGGACCAGCTTTCTTAAAACCGGCCAGGAGAGTTATTGCTGACAAACAAATAAGTAAAGTAGCCAGAATGCTTTTTCTAACTTCCAGAGAAAGACCTGAAGTCTTATCTTTTTTCAATTCCGGTTTATGCATTATCTGACTTTATTCTAATTCAAAATAACTCATAATACAAGGTAAAATAGAAACTTACATCTTTGACCTTGACAATTGCTATGAAATGTAGTACTCTTACTACCGGATGTTTGATAAATTAAAAGGAGGTGAATAATGATGATAAAGTATGATAAGGTGGTTATTGCTGGAAGTTTCCATTATCCAGAAACAGAATTTAACTGTTTCAATAAGTGGCTGGAATTTCTGTCAATCTTTCAACCAGAAAAGTTGTACCTCTTAGGAAGCCTAGTTCATTTCGACTTGCCTCAAAGAAAGTTGAGTAATTCTAAATTGGAAGAACAACTGAAGAATGTGAAAGAAAGACTGGTAAACTTCAGAATAGCTATACTGGAAAAAATTAGAAAAGCAGTTCCAAATGCGGAGATTTTTTACCTCCAGGGTGGTACCGAACAGAACCTGAAAGACTGGACGGAAAAACAGAATCTAGACTTTAACCAGCTAATTCAGCTATTAGAATTAGAACAATTAAGAATTAAATATGTTCCGGAAGGAAGAATTCGGATCAAGAAATTGCTACTCACCCATGGAAAACATATGTACAAAGATGCAGTAAGTTCAGCCAAAGCTGAGCTTAAAGAAAGAGGAATTTCAGGATGTAGTACCTGCTCACATCATATAGGAGCTCATTATAGAACTGATTACCGGGGTGAGATGGTTTGGTATGAAGCCGGGTGCTTTGCTAAAGATGGAGCTAGAGAACCCGGACAGAGGTCTGAATCTGCCTATTCAGAAAGAGGGTTTTTAGTAGGATACTTTGCTAACCACAGTAAGCGATTTCACATTTTTCCAGTGCTATTCAACGGAAAGCTCGTTTACGGAAAAAAGAACAGTCGAAAGGTGTTCTTCGATGAAACACTTTCCAATGGACTTCAAAGAATTGTGCTTACCGGTTGTCACCATCATCCATTTGTTCACCGAAAAAGCTTTGATGCATTTCTGAAGTTCTTGAGGTGGTTTAAGCCTAATGTAATTTACTTAACCGGTGATATTATTGATTTCCCTGAGTTGTCAGAATTTAAAAGTAGTAAATCTCCGAAAGTTCAAGCATCATTGGGTAGAAACTTAAAAAAGGTTAAGAAGGCTTTAAAACAAATTAGAGAAGCTGCTCCAGAAGCCAAAATCTATTATCTGGAAGGGAATCACGAGAGGCGAGTGAATAGTTACCTTCTACAGAATGCACCGGTTTTATGCGATCTTCCTCAGCTCAGAATACCTAAACTTTTAGGACTTAAAAAATTAGGTATTCGCTGGGTTGTGGGAGGTAGAAAAATTTATTCTTTTCTGGTCACTCATGGAAGTTTGGTTAGAAAAAATAGTGGAGATACAGCTAAGGCTGAACTGGAACGAAGGGGAATTTCCGGTTGTAGTTCCCATACTCATCGAATTGGTTTGTACACTAAGTCCGATGAGTTAGGAACTAGATTCTGGTATGAGATTGGTACTCTAACCCGGTTTGATTTAAACTGGGTTAGGGAAAAAGCAAATTGGCAGAGGGGGTTTGCAGTAGCTTATCTTAATCCAAAGGAAGGCAAGAAGCGAATCAGGATTATCCAAATTCCAATCATTAATGGCACAATTTGCTTCTGTGGAAAAGAATTCTAATTCTAAAAAACTATCCCGTTAGACATCTGTCTAACGGGATTTTTTGTAGTTGCAAAAGTATGAAATTATGTTTAAACTTTAATCATAGCCTGGTCAAATATAAGTTTATTTAAAATGAAAAGTTTAAAATTAACACTAATTATAATAGTTTTTATTACCATACTGGCCGGAATATTTGTTTGGCAACCAAGATTTAGAGAATGGCGACTAGGACTGGACTTACAGGGAGGAGTAAGACTAACTTACGATATTGATTTAAGCCAAATTAAAATTCAGGAAAGAAAATCAGTAGTAGGTGGATTAAGAGAAGTAATTGAAAAAAGAGTAAATTTATTTGGAGTAGCAGAGCCTCAGGTTTATAGTTCATTTAAAAAGGATTCTTATCGATTAATTGTCGAATTAGCCGGAATTAAAGATATTCAAGAGGCAGTAGATGAAATCGGAAAAACTCCTCAATTGGACTTTAGGGAAGTAAAGATTATTGAAACAAAATCTGAGTCAACTTCAACTATTACGCAGGCAACATCTAGTTATGTTTTTATTCCTACTGAACTTACTGGCAGATATGTAACCGGAGCTTATGTGGATACCAGTTCCATAAAACCAGCAGTTAACATTGAATTTAATAAAGCCGGAGCGAAAATGTTTGCCGAACTTACTAAAAAGAATGTAGGAAAACCTCTGGCTATATTTCTGGATAATAGGTTAATCGAAATGCCAACAGTCAGAGAAGAAATTTTGGGCGGAAAAGCTCAAATTTCTGGAGATTTTACTTTAGATTCGGCAAAAAGATTAGTGCAAAGATTTAATGCTGGAGCATTGCCTGCTCCAATTAAACTAGTTAACCAGCAGAGAGTTGGGGCAAGTTTGGGAGAAGGTTCTTTGAATAAGATGATTAAAGCTGGAATTTTAGGATTTATTTTGGTGATTTTATTTATGATTATTTACTATGGAAAGTTAGGATTAGTCTCTGCAATAGCTTTAGTAATCTATGTAGTACTGGTTCTAGCTATTTACAAGGTTATTCCAATTACTCTAACTCTATCTGGAATTGGAGGATTTATTTTATCTATTGGAATAGCTGTAGATGCTAATGTCTTAATCTTTGAAAGAATTAAAGAAGAACTAAAAAAAGGAAGTAAATATAGTTTAGCCATAGAATCCGGCTTTAAAAGAGCCTGGCCAGCTATTAGAGATGCTAATATTACTACAATCTTAATTGCCTTAATTATGTTTTACTTTACTTCTTCCTTTATTAAGGGATTTGCACTAGCATTACTTTTGGGAGTTTTAATCAGTATGTTTTCAGCAATCTTTGTTACCAGAATTATATTAAAAGTAATCTATGAATAAAGTTGATATCATAGGTCATAGAAATCTATTTTTAACTACTGGGGCAATTTTGATTATCTTAGCAATTGTTTTAAGTTTGAATTTAAAACCTGGAATTGATTTGAAAGGAGGAACTAGCTGGCAAATCAAGTTTGCCAGGTCAGTAAATCAACTAAAGCTAAGAAATTTTATTCAAGAAATCAGTGGTTATCCAAATTTAAGTGTTAGAATGCTGGAGGATGGTAGTTATTTGATTCGAATTCCCTCTATTTCAGAATCTGAACATAAACAATATCTGGAAAGTATTAAGCAAGAATTTGGAGACATGAAAGAAATTAGTTTCAATTCAATATCTCCGGTTATTGGTAGAGAATTGAGAGGAAAATTTATCAGAGCAGCCATAATTGCCTT
>Ga0190361_1001063_pt1 | contig 10570 bp, 9 predicted proteins | sample 48721845_MG_FD_161273 | JGI IMG/M metagenome (GOLD analysis project Ga0190361, IMG submission 161273) | Hydrothermal vent microbial mat bacterial communities from Southern Trench, Guaymas Basin, Mexico - 4872-18-4-5_MG | ecosystem: Environmental > Aquatic > Marine > Hydrothermal vents > Microbial...
ACAGGATGTGTGCATAGGGAGGTGGAAATATTTCAGTTTCGCGGCTTTGGCGGCTTTGCGGTAGTCGTCTGTTGTGCGCAGGTTTATGAGGGTCTTTATGCCGCGTTTTTTAAGCCAGTTAAGGGCTGCTTGTGGGTCGGCACCGCGATAAAGAGCATCCGACACCTTAGCAAAACGCTTTATCGGAGCGCTCTCGTCAATCGTCGCAAAATCGGGCATCTTCGGCGGCGGTGAACAACTCACAAAATACGCCGCCAAAACAACCCCCATACAAACACCTATCCACAACTTCCTCATAGCCCCCTCCCAACACAACACATATTATACCCCCTGCTGGAGCAAGACAAACGGAATTGCCGCAACCCGTCAAGGTAAGACAGGGTTGTGAAGCGGTAGCCTCATTTCTGCCGCTTCTGCCACCATTTCAGCCATTTGTCGTAGTCTGTGCCGAAGTTTTGACCCGTTATTTTCTTAAGTGCCTTCGCCGCCACTGCACGCACCTCCGCATCTGCTGTACAGTAAGTGTTGCGCAGAGCAGAAGCAGCAATACAGACAGCGGTCTTCTCACCTCGCCGCTCCTTAATCTGGGCTCCCTTCATATCTTACCGCCCTGAAGGCATCGGTATTGCAACAACTATGGGGCTTGACTGGCGAGTTGTGTGGCTTATATTGAGGAGTGCGTTAGGAGGGAAAACGTGTGGAGAGGGCTCTTCTGCGTTCTGGCTGTTGCTGCAGGATGTGCATCTGTTTCAGGACCGAGGACTTTGTCGGATGCGGAGTTCAACGATTTTGTGAAGCGTGAAGGTTTCGTTTTGGTGCGTTTTGATGCGGGATTGACAGAGAGGGAAGCATTTTTTGAGGCGTTGAAGGAGTTGGGAAGGGATGTATATGGGGCGGTGTGCCCGATAAGCCGTTGTGGCAGGACTGTGGTGTCGCAGAAGATAATGAAGTTGCCGGCGTATCTTCTGTTTTACAACGGGAGGCAGTTGACACGGCGGGTGGGGAGGATGAGCAAGGAGGAATTGGTAATGTGGGTGCGTCGTCATATGGAGGCGGTGCGTGTTGAGAGGAGATGAGCGATTTATGGGAGAGGCGTTGGAGGAGGCGCGTTTGGCGGCGGAGGAGGGTGAGGTGCCTGTGGGGTGTGTTGTTGTGAGGGGTGGGGTTGTGATAGCGCGGGCGCACAATCAGACAAAGCGCCTGCGTGACCCGACAGCGCACGCGGAGATGATAGCGATAACCCAGGCGGCGGATGCGTGTGGCTATGAGCGGCTTGAGGATTGCACGCTTTATGTGACAGCGGAGCCGTGCGTAATGTGCGCGGGTGCGATAATTCTGGCGCGGATAAGGCGGGTGGTGTTCGGATGTGCGGAGCCCAAATTTGGCGGAGCGGGCAGTGTTTACAGCATTCTGCAGGACGGACGCCTCAACCACAACCTTGAGGTAACAGGTGGTGTGAGAGCAGAAGAAGCGGCAGCGCTGCTTAAGCATTTCTTTAAGAGGCGCCGTCAACGCTCGTAGCGCTTTATCAAGTCCTCAATCTTCTTTCTGAACCGCGGCGGGATACGCTTCAGGTGCGCTCTGAGCAGGCGCAAAGCCTCTGTTCGTTTTTTGCCCTGCAGTTTCGGCAGCGAATAAGCCAGTTTAAGGAGTCGGAACGGAGAAACAGAGGCGCTTGTTGGACGGGCTGCTTGTGCGGCGAAAGCACCCCTGGAGGCTGCCTCGGCTTTCGGCATCGCCAATCCTTCCATCTCCTTTCCCGCTCCTTTTTTGCTTTCTGTTTTGTCTTGTAACTCCCTGCGCATCGGCTTGACGGGTTCGTTCAGCAGTGCTTTTCGTTTTTTGAGCGCGTCTTTTTTGAGAGAAGGCGCCGCACCGGCAGCCAATGCAGACCTCCCCTGCGGTGGGAGCGGGGGTTGCTTTCTGTTGAGGGCGGCGTAGCGGGAGAGCCAGGAGAGTTTTGCGACACGGGAGAAGCCGAGTTTCTTCGCGAGTTGTGTATGGAGTGATGCGACAACAGAGTCAACGACCGCGAAGACGGCGTCTTTGTCGTCTTCAGCGACGGCACTTGCGAGGATGACACCGTCTTTAAGGCGGTGTGTCTGTGCCATAACGCGCAGGCGGTTGCCGACCAACCAGAATCGCGACTCAACCAACAACGCAGCACCCAGTTTTTTCGCCGCTTCTGCTGGAGAGGCGGCTGTTTCGGACAGTTTTTCTGGCGCCACAACACGGAGATATTCAAGTTGCGCAAGGTCGGCAGAGAGCATATCCGCCAGCGCACCGCAAAGCCAGCGCAACCCCGCCGACTTAGTCATATTCTGGGCGGGGGCGACGGCGACAAGCGGTGGTGTGCTCTTATGTGCTGCGGAACCCTTACGCGGCTTCTGCTCGGATGACCCAACCGCGCCTGACATAAGAACCGCAACGACCAGCGCGATGGCAACAGCAACTCCGCCTAAAGCCACCGCAACCCTGTGTCGCACACCTATCCGCCTCGTCGGCACCGAAAGCCCCGTCCGCGATGTCGGGTCCGCCACATTGATGGAAACCGTCGCGGCTGCCGTATCGGCAGGCAACTCCTTCAAAATCGCAAGTATCTCATCAAGGACATCCTTGGCGGTGGGGCGTTTTGCAGGGTCTTTGGCGAGCAAACGCATAATGAGGTCGGCGGTTCTGTCAGTTATGTTGGGGTTGAGTTGGCGGATATGCTGGGGTTCTTCACGAACTATGCGTGCAAAGAGCGCAAGTGGGGTTTCCGCCTCAAACGGCACACATCCTGTAAGCATCTCGTACATCACAACGCCGAGGGAGTAGACATCCGTGGCTGGGGTGAGGTTTTTGGTTTCGCACTGTTCGGGGCTTGCGTATTCTGGCGTTCCAAGGAATGTGCCTGTTTGTGTGAGGCGGGATGGTGTATCTGTGCGGCGGGCAAGTCCGAAATCCATCACCACCACGCGACCGTCCTCATCAATCATTATGTTCTCGGGTTTTATGTCACGATGGATGATGTTTTTTGAGTGAGCAAAGGCAAGAGCGGAGGCGACACCACCTGCGATGCGGAGGGCAGTGGGCTCTGGCAGTCTGCCATCCTCGTCCAGCACGGCGGCAAGCGTTTTGCCACGCACAAACTCCATCACGAAAAACAGGGTATCATCTGATTTGTCGGCGGCGTAAATCTGGCAGATGTTTGGATGCTGAAGTGCCGCTGCGGACCGCGCCTCCCTTAAAAAGCGTTCACAGAACTCCGCATCACCGCTTAAGGCGGGAAGCAGCACTTTCACCGCCACCTTCCGTTTCAGCGTCTCGTCTTCACCCTCATAAACCTCGCCCATACCGCCACGACCTATTAGGCGGCACAATTTGTAGTTGCCCAATCTCCTGCCCTCAAACTTCGCCATCTGCAACACCTCACTGCTCTCACAATATTAGACGCTTTTTTAAGGATAAGGGTTCATAGTGATTCCAGAGCCGCGGCAGACCCATACGGGCTCCAAAAATGTAGCGAAACAGCAGCAGGAAGAAGCGTAAAGTGTCTGGGACAACCCTTATACGGCTGGGCGTGCCGCGATATATGCATTCCACAGGGAGAGTCGCAACAGGGAGACGGCATTTTATGGCATAAAGGAGAACTTCACTCTCCCAGTCAAATTTTTTGCAGCGGAAGATTTGTGGCGGCAAAAGTTTTAAGTTGAGCGCCTTAAGTCCGCATTGCGTGTCAGGAACGGTTTTTGAGGAGACAAGTCGTATGAGAGCCGACATAGCGCGGTTTGTGAGGCGTCGTAGAAGCGGCATATTGGCGGGGTTGTGGAGGCGGTTGCCAACGACTACGGCGTAACCGCGTTTGAGGGTTTGGATGAGGCGGGCGGCGTCTTCAGGGCGGTGCTGTCCATCGGCGTCCAGAATGACGATGTGGTCTGTTCTTTTTGAGAGATGCAGGAGGGCGGCGGTAATGGCGGCACCTTTACCGCGCCGTGCAACGGAAAGGACATCCGCGCCTGCAGAACGCGCCACATCCGCTGTCGCATCCTCTGACCCATCATCAACCACAAAGACGCAGAACCCCAGCGCACGCAGACGCACAATCAGTGGTGGAAGATGGTCTGCTTCGTTTCGTGCGGGGATGAGCGCCCAGGCATTAAGGGGCGATGAGGGAGCGTCCCCGCATGCGCACATCTTCTATCTCCAACTCCACAGTGGCGATACCGGAAGTTTTGGTGATGCGGGGTCTGTAGGCGACATCACAGGTTTTGCCGACGATGCTGCGAAGTGTATCCTCAATTCTGCCGTCAGCGCACATAACCGCGCGCACAGGCAACCTGTTCTGGCGCAGAAACAGAACCAGATTCTTTCCGTCGCGACCACTGCGCTTCATTCCCGGCATCACCATAACATCGCGGGACGCCAGAACAGGCGGCGGGTTGCCTTCCCCCAACGGCTCCAAACGCCCCAATTCCTCCACCACACTCACACTCAAATCAGCAAAATCCACCCAAGTGTCAACCGTTATTGTTCTTAACGGAAGGTGGGTGCATTGGTGCGCCGCCTCGCACAACTCCGCAACGAACTCTTCCACGCGGTCAACAGTCGTCTCAAACCCCGCCGCAAACGCGTGCCCCCCAAAATCCTGCAGATGGTGCCTTAAGCGGCTCAAAAGCGCATACACATCAAACCCTTCCACACTGCGAGCCGTCCCCTTCGCTCGCTCCCCATCACAGGAGACCATCACCACAGGACGGCTCAACTCGCTCGCCAGTCGGCTTGCCACCACCCCAACCACCCCAGCGTGCCAATTACCCACAAGAATCACGACAGGTTCACTCAATCGCTGTGGTGTCAGTTGCTTCCTCACATCCTGCAGAATTTGGGTCTCCACCTTCTGGCGTTGGCGGTTGTCGTTCTCCAATTGACGCGCCACTTCGTAAGCCTCCGTCGTGTCGGTTGATGTCAACAGTCTCAAAGGAAGGTCAGAGTGACCGAGACGCCCTGCAGCGTTCAACCTCGGCGCAAGCCGAAAACTTATGTGCCGCGCCGTCAAACGCACCCCGTCAAGTCCCGTTATCTCAAGTAACGCACGCAGCCCCACATTGCGCGTCGCCTCCAACGCCCTCAACCCAAACCTCACCAGAGTCCTGTTCTCCCCCACAAGCGGCACCACATCCGCCACCGTCCCCAACGCCACAAGTGCCAGCGCATCCAGCATCATCTCCTGCGCCCGCTCCCCACCACCACGAAACCCGCCAAAACGCTCCCCCAAACCCCACGCCAACTTGAACGCAACCCCAACACCCGCCAACTCCTCAAACGGATAATTACATCCCTCCACCTTGGGGTCTATCACCGCCACCGCCTTCGGCAACTCATCCCCCGCATTGTGATGGTCGGTTATTATCACATCCATCCCCCGCTCCTTCGCCCACTCCACCTCCCCCACACTCGTCACCCCACAATCCACCGTCACCACCACCTTGACACCTTCCTCATACGCCCTCTGCAGGCGCTCAAACGAGACGCCATACCCCTCAGTCAGGCGATTTGGGATATGCACCATAACTCTGGCGCCTATATGGCGGAGGAAACGATATGTCAGCGCCGCCGCCGTCACACCATCCACATCGTAATCGCCATATATCAGAATCGGCTCCCCGTGCGCCACCGCATAAAACAGCCGCTCCACCGCCGCCTCCATATCGCGAAACAGAAACGGGTCGTGCAGAGCATCCAGCGTGGGGGAGAGGAAGTCGCGAGCCTCCTGTTCACTCCTTATACCGCGGGCTGCGAGAACGCGCGCCAGAAGCGGTGTCACCCCCAACCGCCGAACCAACTCCCTCCACACAAACTCCGGCACATCCCTCACTCGCCACTCCAACTCCCTCATCCTTTAACAAGCCTTCCCACAAGCATCGCTCCACACACCGCCAAATCCTCTGTCGCAAGATGCTCCGCAGCAGCCGAGTCAAACAGCACCACCGCCTCCGCGCCGAACTCCTCCGTCGCCTTGTTCAGCACAACACCTATCACAACATAGGGAAACACATCAAAGGCAAACGATATGTCGGAGAAAGCCAAACTTCTGCCGCCCAAACTCTTTGATGCCGCCACAAACTCCTCCTCCCTGCCGCCAAACCGCTCCTTCAGACGCTTCACCGTCCTCGCAGCAAACGCAGGATAATATGTCTCCCCGCCACGCAACTGCCGAAACGACAGCCACTCCCCAGTGGGCATCGCCGACGAAGAACCGCATATGTAATGCAGCAACAAAACCCGTAGAAAGGGATAAACCTCTTTCCCTGATGCATCAGTGACGCGTCTTGCGGATAAATCGGCAAAATAGGTCTGCCCAAGAAAACTTATGACGACACAGCCGTCCTGAACAAAAAGCCCTTTTCTGTCAGCGACATCCTGAGGGTTCTGGCTTGCAAGTGCAGACCACGCCCGCTCAAGCGCCTCTTCATACCCTACAGGACGCGGAAACAGTAGTCCCGCTGCCTCATCCATCTCCCCTTCTCCTTCCACCCCAAATATTAACCCAATATATGCTGGTGTTCAACCAAATTCACCACTGCCTTGCCGCCTGCCGCATAAAAGCCTATAATTGGGCAAGCCTTAAGGGCGACTCATTAGGGCAGGTTGAGGTAAAAGCGCGGCTCTGCGGTCGGTTCTTAAAGTCGCCCCTGTAATGTGATGGAGGAAAAACAGGATGGTTTTTGCGGTTATCTGTCTTGCCTTGGTGCTGAACGCAGAGGAGATGGGGATAAAGACGACAGGCGGACCGCTAAAAGGCGGTGGCTGGAACATCTGGTCAAATGGGTGTGTAGGTCAGTGGGTGAAGTTCAAAAAGGGGGGCAAATACAGGGTGAGTGTGGAGGCAAACGGTGAGCCTGCGGTGGGAATCACCCCGATTATAGCGGTCGCGGTTGACCTTAAGGAGGTGCGGAGATGGAATGTGTCGGCGGGGTGGCGCAACTACACCGCCGAATTTGAGGTTAAGGCAGGGGTTCATCTTTTAACGGTTGGGTTTGTGAACGACTATTTCGGACCAAAAGGTGACCGCAATCTGTTTGTGCGGAAGGTGGTGGTTGACGGGGTGGGAGAGGTGGAAAAGAGTGCGCCGCCTGACTGGCGCGAGCAGGCACTCGCAAATATTGAGAAGCACCGCAAAGGCAACCTCGCAATAAAGGTAGTGGATGCAGAAGGTGCCCCTGTTGCGGGTGCAGAGATTCGGGTTGAGCAGTTGAGGCACGAATTCTGCTTCGGGACGGCGATATCGGCGCAGGTTTTTGCGTGGCTGCGGTCAGGCGGACATCGCGCGCAAATTGCACAGCGATACCCCAAAATCCTTGCCCAAAACTTCAACTGGGTCACCATTGAGAACGCCTTCAAATGGCACAATATGGAACAGAAGGAGCGCAATCCGCACTATAAAGATGTTGATGCGGTGGTTGAGTGGTGCCGCAAGCACAGAATAAAGGTGCGTGGTCACTGCATATTCTGGGATGTGGGGAGATTTGTGCCTGTTTGGGCGCGCAGGCTGACAAAGGAGCGTCTTGCGGATGCGGTTAGACGGCGTATTAAGCGCGATGTGGCGAGATACAAAAACGCCTTCGCCGAATATGATGTTTGCAACGAGATACTGGCGGGCGGATGGTTTGGGCGGAAGTTGGGCAAGGGGATTTATGTTGAGATGTTCAAACTTGCGCATAAGGTGGCACCGAAAGCGCGGCTTTATTTGAACGAGTATGCGGTTCTGACGGGTGCGAAGGTGGCAGAATATATACGGTTTGTGAGGCGGCTGCGTAATGCGGGCGCACCTGTTGGCGGAATAGGGTGTCAGGGACATCTGACGCAGCACTCATTCAATCCCGCTATTGCCAAACTCGCCCTTGACAGACTCGCGCGCTTGGGCTTGCCCATACGCGTTACCGAATTTGATATCGTCTGCCGCAACCCCAACACCCACGCAAAGTTGCTTGAGGACTTCTACACACTCTGCTTCGGTCATCCTGCGGTTGACGGCATTCTGATGTGGGGGTTCTGGGAAGGGCGCCATTGGTGCCCCAAGGCAGCGTTGTGGGACCGCAACTTCAAACCAAAACCAGCCGCGAAAACCTACCGCCGCCTCGTCTTCAAGAAATGGTGGACAAACACCACCTCAAAAACGGACAAAAATGGCACCTGCCATTTACGCGCCTTCTACGGACGCCACCGCATCACAGCCAGAAAAGGTGGCAAAAGCGCAACCGCAGAGGTAGATTTAACAAGAAGCATCGGAAGCGCCTCGGTTACCCTGCGTCTGAAATAGCAGCACTCAAAAAGCACCCCGTAAAAGCGGGGGGCAAATCCGGCGCAGAAGCGCTATTCAAGAATAACGCGGGCGTCAACGGCAAGCGGCACCGCAGGCGCTGCAGACACCTTCAGCGGATTGATGTCCAACTCCGATATCTGCGGGAAGGTCTCAACGAGGCGCGAGACGCGCTCAACCAATTCCGCCAATGTCTCGGTATCGGCAGCCTTTATGTTGCGGAATCCGAAGAGAAGTGGCGCGCTCTTTATCGCGCGCAGCATCGCTTTCGCCTCGCCGCGGCTGACAGGTGTCAACTCCATTGCCACATCCTTAAGCAACTCCACAACTATGCCGCCAAGCCCGAACAGAATCAGATGTCCCATATTGGGCTGCTTTGCGGCGCCGATGATGACCTCGCGGTCAGCCTCAACCATCTCCTGCAGGAGCAGCGGTGCGCCTTCAAAGTGGTGCCACAACCGCCGCGCCGCATCCAACAGTTCCTCCTCATCCTTTATCCCGAGCACAACAGCACCGACTTCCGACTTATGCAGTGCCCGTATCGGGTCGTCCACCTTCAGCACAGCAGGAAACCCCACCTTCTCCGCCGCTGATGTCAACTGCTCTTCCGCCTGAACCGTCACCCAGCGGGCACACGGAATGCGATACGCCTCAAGAAGACGGAAGGTTTCCGCCTGTGATAGGTGCTTTGCACCACGGTTTGCGGCGGCGTCAAGGACTTCTTTTACCGCATCAGAGTTGACATCATCAAACTGTTTGGGGGGTTCGGTTTCGCGCCGTCTTATCTGTCCGTAGCGGCAAAGGGCGACCAATGCCCGCGCCGCCGTCTCCGCAAACTCGTATTCGGGTATCCCCGCCTTATGAATTATGCTCAATGTCTCCTTCCACTGCCTTCTGTCGGTCATCACATTCATAATGAGGGGTTTGCCGGCTTTGCGTGCTTCTTCAACTTTGGCGGCGAACTTGCGTGCGCATCCCACTGTGTCCACGAAAAACGGCGTCACAAATGTTATCAGAATTGAGTCAATGTTTTTGTCGTTTATGAGCACATCAACGGCGGTTTCCCAGTGTTCGGGTGTGCCTGTTGCCAGCACATCAATGGGGTTTGCGGCAACGGCGGCGGGGTGCAACGCCTCCTTAAGGCGTTTGATGGAATCATCAGAAAGCGGCGGCATAGAGAGCCCCGCCTCTATCACCTCATCTGTTGCTATGATGGCGGGACCGCCTGTGTTGGTTATCATCCCCACTCGGTCGCCTTTGGGAACAGGCTGCATAGAGAAGGCTATAGCAGCCTGACAGAGTTCTTCTTGGTCACGGAAAACAACGCAACCTGCTTTTCTGAGGAGAACTTCTGTTGCGATATCAGCCCCGACCATACCTCCTGTGTGGCTGGCGACGGCGCGGCTCCCTTCTTCTGTCCTCCCCGTCTTCATCGCAAGAACAGGTTTTTGGGGCGTCACATTGCTGACGACCTCATAGAACTCCTTCGGGTCGGCAAGGTTCTCAATGTGGACGATGATGACGGCGGTTTTCTCATCTGCTGCGTAGTTTTTGATGATTTCGGGGATGGAGATGTCGGCGGCGTTGCCGTTTGACGCATAAAACCGCACACCAACCCCCAACTCGTTCAGACGCTGGTTTATCACCTCGCCAACCCCGCCGGACTGGGCGATTATGGAGATGTTGCCTTCAAGCGGATAGGTGAAGGTGAAGTTGCAGTAAGCGCGGCTTTCAGGGTCGGTGTTTATGATGCCCTGACAGTTAGGACCGAAAACACGCACCCCGTAGCGCTTCGCCACCTCCACAACCTGACGCTCCAGTTTCGCGCCTTCCTCGCCCACCTCCTTGAAGCCTGCAGAATTTATGATGACGACCTTAACGCCTTTTTTGCCGCAGTCCTCCACCGCCTGCGGCACAAATTTCGCCGGTATCACGATATGCGCAAGGTCAACTTCATCGGGTATCTCAAGAATGGACGGATAGGCACGGAAGTTTTTTACAATGCCGCCTTTAGGGTTGACGGGGTATATTGCGCCCGTGTAGCCGAAGTCAATCAGATTCTTTATGAGGCGATAGCCAATGGTGAGCGGTCTGCGAGAAGCGCCGATGACGGCAACCGAACGCGGAAAAAAGAGCGACTGTAGTGTTGGCAGCATCACTCCACCTCCTCACAGGGTTCGTCGGAGAGATTGTAAGCAGAGATGCTTAAGTGTTGAGCAAAAAGTCCAATTTGGGCGGGTGTCACTTCTGAGGCTTTGCTTTAAGGGC
>Ga0190361_1001066_pt1 | contig 10534 bp, 18 predicted proteins | sample 48721845_MG_FD_161273 | JGI IMG/M metagenome (GOLD analysis project Ga0190361, IMG submission 161273) | Hydrothermal vent microbial mat bacterial communities from Southern Trench, Guaymas Basin, Mexico - 4872-18-4-5_MG | ecosystem: Environmental > Aquatic > Marine > Hydrothermal vents >...
AACTCCAACTACTTAGAAGGACACAACTCAAGTTATTTCCAAAGGGATATCACTGGTTCGTGTCCTGCTGGGAGTTCCATACGATATATTTACGACAATGGAAGTGTAATCTGTGAAACAGACGACAACACAATATACACCCATTTAAGCAATTTTACCGACGATATCGGGGTTAGTGCTGACTGGGATGAGATTGGTGATGTGCCAACTGCAACACCGTCTGACGGAGATACTACTCATCTATCTACAGCAGACCAGATCTATGACTGGGTTATGAGTCTAAATTATATCACAAACACAGTAAACAACTTGGTTAATTACTATCTGAAGTCTGAAGTTTACAACAAAACAGAAGTTTACAACAAAACAGAGGTCTACAAAAAGACTGAAATAGACACTCAAGGAGAAATGGAAGCAATCTGGGGTGTTAGTTTAGCCACCGATACAGAATTAGCACAACAAGATGAATGTTCTGAGATCACTGGGTGTGTTGTAAATGCCTTCAATAGCATTACAAACTTCACAGGCACTCTAACAAACACTTACTGGTGCAGGTATGACTCTGCAAACAATGAAATAGATTGTGATGTTTTTCCTTTTTCAGACACAGACACTTGGTGGGCAATTAATCATAAAGATTTTATCAATAATTCCAACACTTTAGAATTGAACTGGACAACTTTAAATGCAACGATGGATGCAAGAGATTCTGACACTACTTACAACTTTCAATGCCCTTCTGGGCAGTTTGTTAAAAATTTAACAAGTTCTGGGGGCTATGTTTGTGATGCTCCTGCAGGAGGAGGAGACATAACGGGAGTTTACGGGGATGATATTTATATTTACAATGGCTCTGCAAGTGGTGAAGTTACTTTAGTCTTCAATGAAACTAAACTAAATCAAACGATAGACGCAAGAGATTCAGATACTAATTGTTCAGCAGATGGAAGTTGTAGTTTGATAACCTACGATTCCGAGACTACGAATTGGGATAAAGATTCTTCTGACGATATAACCACGAGCAATATAGCAAACCAAAATGTGAATAGTAGCAATTATTGGGATGGATATGATACTCCCTCTGGTTGGGATCTCGATTCATCAGATGATATAGTTGATTCTGACTTTACTTCTGCTGGGTTGATGAAAACTGATGGTGCTGGAGGGTACTCTGTGATTACAGACAATAGTGCAAACTGGAATTATGCCTATTCAGCAGTAAATGAAAACCAGAGCAACTGGAATACTGCCTATGATTTGCGGGTAGTTACTTGGTCACCTCCTTTATCATTTTCTTCTGGTACAGCTTCGGTTCAGGATGCTTCGACCACACAGAAGGGGGTTGCCCAATTTGACTCTAATGATTTTTCAGCAAGCAGTGGAGTGATTTCAATCAAAACAGGAGGAGTTAGCAACGACCAATTAGCAGGGTCTATTACTAAGGATAAACTAACAAACTCTGGGACTCTGAGCTTCACTTGGAATGATAGTGAAGTTAGTGATACACTCACCTGTTCCAATTTAGTAGCCACCTCATCGGTAGTGAGCGATGCAGAAGTGGATAATGACCTCACAATATCCTCCTCTGGAACAGTGGATAAAGGGGCAATAAGTGGAGGAACATTACAAACACCGTGGAGTGATTCTGAAGTGGCGAATGACATAACCATAGAGACAACCCACGATCTGACGGTAAACAATAACTTTAATGTTAGTGCTTCTACAGGGAATTTAGTTTTCAATGGTAACTTCACGCAAGTGGTTTATCCTGGCAAGTGCTTTATGCGATACTACAATGTGACAAGCGGTTATCTTGTGGAAAAATTCGTTGATTGTTAGGAATAATGAGAATAACTACAATACTGATAATTGGGGTAATAGCAATTGGAATAACAGGGATAGCGAAAGCAGATACATTGAACTCGACAAACTACTTAGTAAGTGTGTTTCCAAATGTGGTTATAGTAAACTCCTCAAACTTTAAAGTGGTTGTTATCCCTCTTCCATTAGATAGCAAAACAAATTCAACAAACTACAAAACATACTATGATTTTTTATTAACTAACAAGAGTGGAGGTGTGGTTTCAGCAACTACAACTTCAACCACATCAACAACTACCAGCACAACCACATCAACAACCACGACCATAGCAAGACCAGAAGGTGGGGGTGGTGCACCACCATTAGGTTTACCATCAAAAAAAAATATTACAACCTATCGCTGTAATTTGGCATCTGTGGAAGAATGTTTTATCTATGGTAATCTGAGCCAGAAAACAAAATACAACGCCATAATTAAGAAAAACAGCAATGTAGTTTTGGTTGATGCTTTCACTACTGACAAGTATGGGAATTTTGTTTATGTTTTTCCTCTGCATGATGTTGGTAAGTACACGATTACTATAGCAAACAATACAGAAATACAGTATGAGCTAACCATAGTAAATCAAACAGGGCAGGTTTTTTGGCAGGTTGTGCCGAATATCCTGGACTTTGAAATACAAAGCAAGGTGTGTAAGAAAGCCAAAGTGTTTATTACCAACCAGTCTTGGAACTATACACATATTAAGCAAACACCCATTTCAGATGACATTACGATAAACAGAAGGGGGGATACTCTTGTAGTTTGTGTTGACACCGAGTTAGAAAAAGGAGAAGCAGTTTACGACTTTGTTAGTTTAAACAGCAAATTTGGTCGCAAAGTCGTAGCACTGAAAATCAGATCTAAGGGATGTCCTCTAATCAATGAGAAGTGGAGGTTGTTTGGTAAGAAAACATGCGTTTTGTATGCTGTTGCTCACTTTTTTATTCTTTTTGTAGTTTGTTTGCTGCTAACTCATTACCGAACTGAAAAAACCCAGAGACTTAGATTGAACTGGAAAAGGGCTGGTGTTTTATATACTGTCGTTATAATTATAATTATAGTCTTGAATTTCGTAGTGCCTGTTGATTGGCAAGCAATTCGACAACATGTTGAGCAATGTATTGCTACAATTTTGGATTTAGTGTTTTCAACTTATCACACGGGGATAGAATGGCTACGAAACTTTATTTAGTTTTGCTGCTTTTGCTTACTTCATTAGCATACAGCGAAACGGAATACAAAATCATAAACAACACATGTATGAAAGTAACTACTCTAAACGATACCCTAAACTACACGGAAGTAGATATGGAGATTTGCAAGCAGATTTTTGAAGAACAGCAACCAAAAATTATTTTATACGAGAAACCAAAGACTGAAAGATGCTACACTAACGATGACTGTCCTGCGGGTGAGGTGTGTAATAAAGACACGGGAATTTGCGAAAAGCCAAAAGAACCTTCAGACCTCACGACTCCAGGCATCGTTGCAATTATTCTAATACTTTTTGCTATTTTTTCCATCAGAAAGTAGCATACTGCAAGACAACTCAGAAAAAAATTCTGGGTTTTGAGGCAAAAACCGCTATGCTGTTCAGCGACACATTTCATTTTTAAAGGATAAAATAATAAATTAATAAAAAAAATTAAACTTTCAACAAAAGGGAGTAAAATGGTTGGAGTGAAAGGAAGAAGTGGACTAAAGAAGAAATACAACAAAAGAAAGATAGCATCATTGTTAAACCTCATGCGTATCTTAGGATGTGCAAAACGAAGTGAGGTTGCTCGTAGGTTGGGGTGGAGTTGGCAGTGTGCCGATAAATACATGACTTACTTGAAAAACAATGAATTCGTTCATAAAAGAAAGAATCTTTACTTCATAACAAAAAAAGGTTTTGATGAAGCCACATAGTTCAAATGAATCAACAAACCTCTTTCGAAAGATACATATCACTTGCAAAAAGCAACTTAGAGAATTACTACGCCACAAACGATGTTAAGTTCCTCTTAACATCCGCAGAACAGATCTGGATGGCATTTAGGCAGTTAGTTATTAGAAAAGCAGGTTTAAGCAAAAAGAAATATGTTCCAAGAAAAGCAATTGAATATCATGCATATAGATTAAAAATGGGTGAACTCTATCAATTAGCATTTAGACTTCATTGGGCTCACTATCACTACTATGTGGATGATCAGGATGCAACGCTAAGTGGTATCCTGAAGTTTTTAGAGATAACAAAAAGGTGAAAAAATGCCAATAGCAAAACTTGGTAAAAATTATTGGAGTATCCCCTTAAGAAGCAGAAGGGGATTGTATAACTTCAGGGTGCATGATGTTGGAAGACCCCACAGCAACGAGCGTTTGAGTGCGATAAACAGAAGAACAGGAAGGTGGGTTACTTATGCTTGGCACATTCATAAAGATAATGTCAAGGTTAGAGGTAACACCTTAACTGCCACAAACAAAAGAACACAGAAGATTTTAGATAGCATCAGAAGCCAATATGGGGCTATTGTAGTGGAAGGTTTACCGAGTAAAGAGGAACTAAGACCAATCCTCGGGGAAATGGAAATAAGAAAAATTGCCAAAGCAATTGAAGATGATATTTACGGATGGTCAAATGTAACCCCCCATAATTTTAGAGGTGTAAAAACTAAAAGTGAAGTGTTTGATGAGCTATTAGATGATTATGCCGAATATGTTGCAGGGGAGGAAATGACATGGGACGATGCAATTAAATATCTTAAGGAAGAAATAAAGGAAAAAGGATTGATTGGTTTTATCAGTGAACAGCCAGATCAATATGCAGGTATTGTCAAAGTTGATGGGAAGAAGTATGCATACTGGTATGATGCAATGGGAGGGAACTGGTGTATCTGGAAACCGTAAAAACAATTAAAGTATGAGGCTAAAAATGAAACATAAAAAAACTGGAAGAGGAGGGTAAAAAATGAAACGCAAAAGAATTGGAAGACCAGGGTGGGCATCTAATAAACTTGTTAGACGCCCAATAAAAAAGATTAGGGCGACGATACCCGTAGCAGAAAGGCACGCCATACAGGTAGTTGAATTAACTGAAGGAGCGACGAAGAGCTTAATAGACACCGTCGGTGGGTTTGCTAAGTTCGGGATAAGGGGGGTAGCTGACATAGGAGATAAAGCCCTCGCCATTGGTGAGGAAATGGGTGGTGTTGTAACTACTTCCATAGTTGAGATACCTGTAGATTTGGTCTACAGCAGTCTGCAAGAGGCACAAGCTGCAGCCCGAACAATTCAAAGAGAAATAAGAAAGCATTACTAGCCCTGAAGGGGAACAATGAAAAAGAAAAACATTGAGCTATTAAGAATAGCAGTATTTCCAACATTATTTGTAGCTGTGCTTCTTTTTTGGTTCTTAGGTGACTTGCTGTTCCCCGAGCTTAAAACTACTGGAACTTCCGATATATTCCTAAAAGCTGGTTTTGTGGCTGCTTTCGTTATTATGATTATTATTATAATCTATACTAAGTTTCCAAAGCAGAAGTTTGTTGACATAATAGTAAAAACATGGGAGAGAACAACAGTTCGTAATGTTTCAATGGGTCTTATTGGTGGTTTTGTCTTGGGTGCATTGGCAAATGCTCAAAACTTTTCGATTGGTCAATACTCTGTTATCCCTTTGTTTACAGCTGCGACAGCCCCCCTATTGGGTGTATACTCTTACATACTAAATGCTCCGATTGAGGATGTTTTGTTTATTGCAACTCCTCGTCTTTTCATAGGTGTTTTGGCGGCAACAAGAATCATAAAATTTGACCCATTCGTTGGAAGTGATATAGAGAGGAGAATCGCAGTCTTCACACTGACAGGTGCTTTGGCTATGATTGCTCATGCTGTATCGAGAGGAGGAGCAAATTGGATGCTTGATCCCCTGTCTGCTATGGATCCAGGGGTTTTCCTGTTCTTTGGTTTATTGGGTTTGATAGCCAAAGAATATGGGTTTTTCACAGCAGATGCTCTTCATATGGGAGTAAATGCGGGTTTAGTAACAACTGCATTTACTATTGTTGTTTAGAAAGGAGGTGATAAGAAATGGCAAAGTATCCGAGAAACTGTAGGTATGTAGCATACCTCACAGATTATTATGGTAGAGTTGGTAAGGGAAAGATTCTTGGGAGGAGTAGAGACATGGAACTTCTTGCAGAAAGAGTATATCCGAAAGTTCCAGAAGATCTTGGTTGGGATTGGCACATAGTAGATCTCGAAACTGGGAAAATGTATAGACCTCGAAAGGAATATTGTTTTAGGGGTGGAACTAAATGGGTTTTTGATGAAGTAAGAAGATATATTCCAGGATACAACATTCAGTGGGGTAAGACCACATAGAAAAGGGGTGATGTAAGATGAAACAAAAAGTAAAACTTTTAGATGAAGGATACAGAGATGGTGAATGGGCAAACCAATTTTACACATGGGTTTTTTTAGTCGGTGATGAAAGAGTAGAAATTTGGCGAAATCTACTTAGAAGAGGAGATTGGGAAGTTATATGGGATGGAGCAGTGGATTTTCATGGCACTAAAAAAGAGCTAATAAAACGATACCCAGAGTTTAGAAGATATTTGTAATCGAAGAAAATGGCAAAGAAAAAGAAAAACATAGGGAGAGACATAGATTTATTACCCATTGTAACCATACTTTTTCTTTTGACTCTTGTTCTCACTGTAGTATTTTTACCATTTGATGTTATAAGCAAAGAGTATTCGTTTACTCACCATTTTCTTACATGTGTTAAATTTGGATCTGGTGTCAGTATAACACCCGTAGACATAGCTTTTTTACCCTATATGGTAGTAGTTAATCTGGTAGTTAATCTAATAGGTTTTAATTGTGTCTGGGTAACAATAGGAGTTATTGTTGGGATACCATTTTCATCTTATGCTTGGATAACTATCATCAAAATAATAGCATATTCACTACAATATGTAGTTGCCAGAATAAAAAACTAAAAAGATAAAACATAGGGTGATGAAAAAATGAAAAACAAAATAATAAAAGGAATAATAACACTACTAATCTTAGGAGCATTAGCTTTCGGAATATACACATTTACAATACATGCACCAACAGCACCATTCTATTTTATGGAAGAAGGTAAAAGCTACACCTTTGTGGCAGATGACTTGTTTCCAGGTAGAGATCTAAAAGAATTAGAAATTGGATATTATTTTATCAGAAACCCAGATGAAAACTATTATGGCAAAGAAGCACAACAGGCAGTTCTTAACATAGATGCAGTAGATAGGGTATATATAATTGGTAGTGCTGCTAACATTCCAGGTCTTCCACAACCATCTTATATTTCTCATCCTGTTCGTGAATACACAAGAGAAGGACTATGGTTGGCTATATCCCCTGTTGATGAAAATCTTAGGATATTAGAACGATTTTCGTGTAATGAGCAGGGATGTAAACATTATGATAGCGATGCCAAAAGTTATACAATCGGTATAACTCCCCCTAAAATTTCAAGTTCTTCAGAAGAAATGGTTTTGGTTGTTTATAGTTGTGCAGTTGATTACAGTTACATTGATGCTGGTTTTACAAAAATTATTTATTCTGATCACTTAAAATGTCAGGCTGATGCGTGGGAAGTGAGAGTTTATAAAGGTTGTAACAGTTGCACAGATCCTGAATTATGCCTGTTAAATTATGTTAAAGAAAATAAAAAGAATGATTTTCTTAAATTGGTTTTTGATAACGGGGCGAGTATCTGCAGAGAGGAGTACACTGCTTGTATGGAAACGGAAGAGTGTGAACAATTGGGAGTGAAAAAATCCCTGGATTTCAGAAACGATGGAGTTTATGTTAATAAAGAAGTTTATCATTGTGAAAAGGGGAAAGTAGATGATAAAATATTGAAGTTTGTTAATGATAACAACAAGCAAGGAGTACCAGTTTTTGGAACATGTGTTCCTGGAGCAAAATCACATGATGATTGTGTGGTTGCTTTTGGTAATCCAGAAGATTTTTATATAAAGATAATACCAACAGGTGGTTCACACTACCAACAAATGAGTGGGTGGGGTATAAAAGATGGAAAGTGTATTTTAGGAGAATGTCGTGATGACGACAATTGTGAGCTCTTGTATGGTGGACAGGGCTGGATATGTAGGCAAACAACATTTGACGCTGGTAGAGAAATAGGAATATGCGATAGGTATTGTGAATCTCACATAGATTGTGCCAATAGAATGAAATCGCCAGAAGATGGGTTTGTGTACGGTTGTTTTAATAACAAGTGCATGAGGGCTAACGAAAGTAAAGTAAACTTAGTAGTAGAAGGACGATACATTTGTGAAGCCTATGAGCAGGCTGGGAAGATTAGTAAACTTAGAGAAGGTTATGCTTGGTATATAGATAACGATGGAAGTTGCAAGCAATACAAACTTTACACTGATCAGTGTCAAACTGATGAAGATTGCACGAAGAGGTGCGTTCCTGGTGAAAAATCAACTTGTTATTACTCAAAAGTTCATAAAGCAAAAATTTGCACACCGTGCACTGAAGTTCATTTTGATCCTACAGATCACTGTTCAGATGGCATACTCAACTATGATGAAGAAGGCATAGATTGTGGTGGTGAAGATTGCTCCCCTTGTGAATTTATAAGACCCACACCCACAACAACTATTTCAATTCAAGACGAAATCGAAGACATACTTCCAGCAGGTCTCAATGTTTGGATAATCTTGGGAATCTTGTCAGCCATAACGGGGTTGGGCTTGCTAATTAAAGCTCTTAGGAGGTGATATAAAAATGAAAAAATGGAGGGATATAGACAAGCAGCTGGGATACGCTAAAGGACAAATAGAGATCGCAAGAAAGCGTATTAGGAAGAAAGGACTTGATCGGGAAGCAAATTGGTATTTAATAGGTGACTGTTTAATTAGTGCTAAAGGACATTTAGAAAATGCAGATATGATGGCAAGAGGGAGAAAGAGAAGATATTAGATATAAAAAAGTGGGAGGTGTTGAAATGGGATTTTATAAAAAAGAATGGTGTAAAGGAGCATGGAGCCTTGAAAAATCTCCATACAGAAGTAAGCCAAGTTATTCATACTTTCTTAAGAAGGGCGATAGGATACTGGGCTTAATTTTTGTAGATTATGATGACTGGAAAAAACGATACACGACATATACGGGTAGTGAAAATGACTATTTTACAGAGGAGGGCAAGAAGATTTATGAGATATTGAAAAGAGAACATTATCCAGTGGTTCTTGGTAAGGATGGTAAGATATGGCTTGAGCTTCCAGGAAGAAAAGCTATGAAAATGGCAGAGCTAATGAAAAGACTATTCAATAAATATGGGATATTAATCTAAAAATGACACTCACAAAACCCAAGAGGTGATGAAAATGAGAAGACAAATAACAAAATTAAGAGGGAAAAATTATGTACTAGTTCCTTTTGAGGTTTATGGAAAGAAGGAGATTATGATTCTCACCCCTTCTGAATACAATAGAGGTGTGAGGAGAGCTAAAATTCATGAAAGATGGCTAAAGAGTCAAAAGGGGTAATTGTAAGATGGCTGGATTAGAAAAAAGGAGGTGACTTCAAATGACAAAAAGAATATATGGTGAAGTAAAAAACATAACCGACATAAGGAAAATAAACATGAGAATAAGGAAAGACATCAGAAGAGCAAAAAGCAGACCAGCACTGACGGAGTTATACAAACGCTCAGCATACCTCATAACTCTCTGCCATGCTCCGAGCTGGACAAGAGCATTTAACGGCAAACTCAGACGAATGAAAAAAGTAGCCAAAGAAGAGTTTACAAAAACAGCAAAAGCAATAAACAGGAGAGCAGAGAAGTTGGGGTTAAGAGCAAGTTATGACGAGATCTGGGGCCCTAACACAGTCAAAAGTTGGAGGTAACAGAAATGCCAAGACCAGGATACGGCAAAAAAGACGGTAGTAGAAGAGGTTTCAAAGAAGGTGGTAGAGGTAGAAACCGAACCACAAAATGCAGACATCCAAATAAAAAAGCCGAGAGGTGATATGCAATGGGAAAAGGCTTTATAGATGTATATGATAAAGGAGAAAAGAGGAGGTTTGAAGGGAAAGTTTACAAATATCTGAGGACATTTTCAAGTAAGCGAGAAGCAGAGGGATATGTAAAGAAAATAAGAAGACGACACCGTGCACGCATAATAAAGGTAAGGTCTGGTAATAGAACAGTCTACAGAGTGTACTATAAAAAAGGGAAAGGGAGAGCAGAAAGAATATTGAAGCGTGCTGGCTACACCATATGAGAATATCCCAAAGTACAAGAAATAAAAATATATAGAGGGTGATAAAAATGCCGAAAATAAAAGGGTGGAAGAAGATAAAATCAACAAAAAACGAAGAAAAGTGGTTTAATAAAAAACGTGAGGAGTATGTCAGTATATTTAATCAAGGCGATTACTGGGATTTGATGGTCAAAGATAGATACGGAAGTTCAGCATTAATTGAATATGCCAAAATACAGGATCTAAAAAACTTAACAAAAGATTATGTTAAGTCAAAAGCCATCAAATACATGAAAAACAATCCATGGTGATAAAAATGCCAAGAATAAAAGGGTGGAGGAAAATTTATCAGATAAAATCCCCAAGTGGAACAGAAATAAGAAGAGATTATCAA
>Ga0190361_1001067_pt1 | contig 10530 bp, 10 predicted proteins | sample 48721845_MG_FD_161273 | JGI IMG/M metagenome (GOLD analysis project Ga0190361, IMG submission 161273) | Hydrothermal vent microbial mat bacterial communities from Southern Trench, Guaymas Basin, Mexico - 4872-18-4-5_MG | ecosystem: Environmental > Aquatic > Marine > Hydrothermal vents >...
CAGAGTTTCAATGCGGTTCATCAATGATGGGCTTTGGACCCGCAACCTCTCAACACCAAAAAATGGTCACCTTCTTCGCTCTCGCTTCCGGTATGCGCGGTGTAAATTATTACATGTTCGTAGAAAGTGTCAACAAGCATGTAAAAATGACCCTTTTTGGTCATTGAAAAATAACTCCTTAATGAATCTTTTCATGATATTGAAATACCAGGAATTTTTCTCTTTTGATTTCTTTGTTCACAATGATGCTTAATAGTTTTTCCTTTTACGTAATAAATAACATCCTCACCAATGTTGGTCGCATGGTCAGCAATACGTTCCAGATGCCTTCCGACTAACATCAATCCCACGGCAGCTCTGATTGTTTTGGGATCCTCCATCATATAGGTTAAAAGTTCCCGAAAAATCTGGTTATTCAGGGCATCTACTTCATCGTCCCTAAGACAAACTTCCCTCGCTAAACCAGCATCCTGGTGAACAAAAGCATCCAGTGCATCTTTAACCATGCCCTGGGCAAGCTCAGCCATGCGGGGAATGTCTATTAAGGGTTTAAGAGGCGGAATTTTCAAGAGCTCTAAAGTACGCTCAGAAATATTCACGGCTTGATCTCCGATTCTTTCTAACTCCCCTTCAATTTTCATAGCCGAAGTAATTAATCTTAAATCGATGGCCATGGGTTGCTTCAAAGCTAAAAGTTGAAGACAGAGTCTATCAATCTCAACATCTAAGCTATTAATTTTTTCCTCGTTAAGAAAAACCTTTTGGGTTTTTTCTTTGTCTCTTTCTTTTAAGGCCTCAACAGCCAATCTGATATTTTCTTCCACTAAAGCAGCCATTTTCAGGAGTTTCTCTCTTAATGTCTTTAAATCTTCATCTATTTGCCGCTTCATTTTATCCTCCTTCTTTCCTTCCTAGCCGAAGCGACCGGTAATGTAATCTTCGGTCAATCTATGGGAAGGATTGGTAAATATTTTCTCCGTTTTATCATATTCAATTAATTCTCCTAACATGAGAAAAGCAGTATAATCAGAGACTCGGGCTGCCTGCTGCATATTATGAGTGACGATGATGACAGTATAATTATTTCTCAATTGATGAATCAAACTTTCGATCTTAGCCGTAGCTATCGGGTCGATGGCCGAACATGGCTCATCAAAAAGCATAACCTTGGGCTCAACAGCCAAAGCCCGCGCGATACATAACCTTTGTTGTTGTCCCCCGGAAAGTGAAAAAGCATTATCTTTGAGTCTGTCTTTAACCTCGTCCCAAAGGGCAGCTTGACGTAAGCTTTTCTCCACAATTTCTTCGATGATCCTTTTATTCTTCACTCCATTTATCCGCAAGCCATAAGCCACATTATCAAAAATAGACTTGGGAAAAGGATTGGGTTTCTGGAAGACCAGGCCCACTCTTTTTCTTAACTCAATCACATCCACCTGAGGAGAGTAAATATTCTGGCCATCGATCAAAATTTCTCCTTCAACTCTAGTTCCAGGAAGGATATCGTTCATCCGATTTAAACAGCGAATAAAAGTCGACTTTCCACATCCAGATGGACCAATAACAGCAGTGATTTTGTTTTCAGCGATTTTCATCGTGATATTTTTCAAAGCAGGTGTTGAACCATAGTAGAAACTCAGGTGCCTAACTTCAATCTTAATCTTCTCTTCCATTTTCATTCCATTTTTATCTTTCTTAATCTATATCGGGTGATGTAAGCTCCAAGATTAATAGCCAAAATTAACATTAATAGAACTAAGGCCGTCCCATACGCAAGGGGTCGGACCTTGATTATTGAATGATGTTGAGTAGCCATGACATAAAGATGGTAAGGAAGAGCCATAAACTGATCTTTTAAAGAATGAGGTAAGCTCGGCAAATAAAAAGCAGCTCCGGTAAACATAATGGGTGCCGTCTCCCCTGCTGCCCGGGCTAAACCCAGCACCGCTCCTGTGATTATTCCAGAAAAAGAATAAGGTAAAACATTAGTCCGAATGGTCTGCCATTTTGAAGCCCCCAGAGCCAAAGCTCCTTCTCGAAAAGATTGAGGGACTGTTTTCAAAGCTTCCTCACTGGCTGTAATTGTCCACGGTAGAGTTAACAAGCCTAAGGTGAGTCCTGCTGAAAGAAGGGAGGTTCCAAATTTCATCGCGTTGACAAAAAGAATCACCCCGAAGAGTCCGTAGACAATAGATGGAACACCGCTTAAATTCCTGATGGAAAGACGAATTATTCTAGTTAACCGAGTTTGCCGGGCATACTCGTTCAAATAAATAGCAGCAAACACCCCCACGGGAATCGAGATTACCGCAGTCACCATGGTCACTAAAAAAGTGCCGACAATCGCTGGAAATATTCCGCCCTCAGTCATCCCCCGGCGAGGAGCTTGGGTCAAAAACTCCCAGCTTATAACCGCCCCCCCTTTGGAAGCAATATCATAGATAAATAACAGTAGAACAGCCAGAATTAAGTAAGCACATCCTCTTAAAATCAAGAAACTGATAACTTGGATAAATTTTTTTCTTTTCATTGTTCTCTTTCCTGGTAACGATGAAGGATAAGGTCAGCACTAAGGTTTACTAAAAAAGTTATGATGAATAAAACCAGCCCTACCCCAAAAAGGGCATAATAATGAGTGGTGAAATAGGGAACTTCTCCCAATTCAATGGCAATAGTGGCTGTCATCGTTCGGATGGAACTTAAGAAACCATGGGGAAAAGCTGAAGCGTTACCTGTAGCCATCAGAACAGTCATTGTTTCACCAATGGCTCTGCCCATTCCTAGCATGATTGAGGCAATAATTCCTGACAGGGCAGCAGGAATTTTTATCCGCACCAGCGTTTCCCACCGACTTGCTCCTAAAGCTAGAGAAGCTTCTTGATATGACCGGGGAACCGCTTTTAAAGAATCTTCGGAAATACTAATGATAGTTGGTAGAGCCATGATGGCCAAAAGCACAGAACCGTTAAGAGCATTTAGTCCATTGGGAAGATGGAACAAATGAGCGATTAGCGGGCCAAATAGAACAATACCTAGAAATCCCACCACCACCGAAGGAATACCGGCTAAAATCTCAACGACTGGTTTTATAATTTCTCTAGTTCGAGGTTGAGCCACGTCAGAAAGATAAGCAGCCACTCCGATGCCGATGGGAATGGCGATAACCAGGGCCCCAAAAGTAACCATGAAGGTGCTAACCACCATGGAAAGAATTCCGTATTCTTCTTTTACAGGAGAAGTCGGATCCCAATTTACCCCCGTCATAAACTTAACAAAGTTTATCTCTTTAAAAGCCGGGATGGCTGACCAAGCCAAGAGAATAAAAATACCAACTAAAATCATGACGGCCAAAGTGGCATTGGTCATAAAAAAAGTCTGAATGAGGGACTCTTTAAACCTCGTTATCTTTTTTTTCTGCAGTATTTGCATAACAATTTTTAATTCTCAAGATTTTTAGCATTTAACTCCTGTTGTTTTTTCCCAATGGGGAAGAATCCTTCGCGAGAAACAATTTTTTGCCCTTCAGGTCCTATCTCGAATTCAATAAACTTTCGGATCAATCCCGTAGGTTTTCCTATGGTGGATTGAAAAAGGGGCCGAACTATAGGATAAAGCCCATCCTCAACGTCTTTTTTGCTTAAAGGAGAATAGGCCGTTTCATCTAAGGAGTGGGAGACCTTGAGAACTTTTAACCCTGAGAAGACCTCACCTTTCTCATTAACCACATAACCAACACCCACATACCCAATTCCAGATTTATCTCGGCTGACGGCTTCAACAATCTGGGCATTTCCATTCATCCGATTCATCTTTGGGGAGTAATTCTTATTGCCCAGCACATGTTCCTGAAAAAACACATAAGTTCCCGAGTTTGATTGCCGGCCATATAAGGTTATCGGTAGATCTGGGCCACCAACTTCTTTCCAATTAGTTATCTCTCCTCTAAAAATTGCGCCTATTTGACCCAAGGTAAGTTTCTCAACTGGATTATGAGCATTAACAATTACGCTTAACCCATCAATGGCAATGATAAAAGTGTGAATACGTAATCCTCTTTCTTGGGCCATCATCAACTCTTTTTCTTTAATCGGCCGAGAATGGTTGGCTATGTCACAGGTGCCGTTAATTAGAGCCGCAATTCCTGTCCCTGAGCCTCCTCCCAGGATAGCCAACTGGACTTTAGGATTTCGGGCCATGAATTCTTCGACTAAAACATTAACCAGGTTAACCATGGTATCCGAACCCTTCACCTGGAGCATTTTCTGCTTAGCTTTAATTTGTCCAGAAAGAATAAGGCCCAACCCAACCAGGACAACTAAAATAAAATTCTTGATTTTCATTTTTTCCTCCTTTGATAATTTAAAATTTGAACCAGAGGGTCAGATTGGCATAAAGATCCTCCTCTGGTTTTTCCTTTGATTGATCTTGATGATAAAAAACATACTTAAGATTAGGAATAATCCATATATTCTTAGCCACGTTCCAGCTTAAAGCCCCAATTATCAGCCTGGGTTGAACATTGACTTCCATGGGAATATAGGCAATTCTTTGGCCGAAAAAATTTTCGTTAAATCCGTTTCCTCCAGTGTGGTCATAACGTCCAATGACCTCAATTCTTTCGCTAGCTCTAAGGATTGTAAAAACTGATATGACCTCATAATTAAAAGAACGATTCCCTTGACTCACCTGTTTATTACTTAACTGAAGAGCTATTCTTCCCCAACTTCCTTGGTAGGAAGCAAATCCCTGGTAAACATAAGATTTTCGATTGTGGACTGGAGTCTCGTAATCACTATAAATCTCAAGGTAAAGTCCAGCCACGGGACGAAAACCGAGTCTTCCGTAAATAATTTTTCCTTGATTGGTTTCAGCTTTATTTGAAGAGCCATTACCGTACATTAAGGTGTAGGTGACCTTTCCTTCCTTATCCAAGGATCCCTTTATAGCCACCCCAAAGTCTCGTGAAGAACGGATTTTCAGCAAGTCTAAAGGGGTTTTTTCCAGACTACGGTATCCCCAAATATCTTCTATTTGGTCAAAGGTAGGAGGCGATTGAATTCCCACTCGAATGGCTTGATTTTGCCATTTAAAGTTAAGATAAGCATCTTTAACCACTGGTATAAGAGTTGTTTTGCTGACAAAATCACCAGGGCTGTTCATCTCAAATCTGAGCCTCATCTCTATTTTGGAAGACAAGGAGTTATCATAAGTGAAATAAATTCTTCTAAACCAAAAACCATGATTTCCTTCCAGCTCACTTTGGTGATGGGTTAAAACAGTATAATATTCATTGATCATATAGCCTTTGATCCCCTCATCTCCCATCAGAATCCCCGTTGAACTCAAATTAATGACTGAAATGAGTAGTAAGGTTAAACCAGCTTTCGCCAGTAATTTTCTTATTAACCACAAGCGTCTGAAATCTTCTGGGTTTCTTCTTTTTTTGTTTTCCATTTTTACCTCCAATAAAAAATTTCGCTTTCATTATGGGAGGGTATTGTTAAGTAAAAATAAAAATAATGTTAAATTTTGGTTAATTTTTGCCTTTTTAATTCACCTGGATTATTCAAATATTAGAGTCGAGACCATCATGTATTTCCAGTAATATTTGCCTTTCCCCTCTTTGACTTTTCCCCATATATCTTTCAACTCCCCGGTCAGGCTTTCTTTACATCAAAGTCGGTTCTCTTCACTCTCCGGACAAGCTGACCTCTCTTATCTGTGTCATGATAAATCATTTAAGGCCCATATATATAATCTAGATGGACAAAGTTATCGGCTGAAAAATTTTAATGAGATGATCCAAACAACAAAAATGGAGAATATCTAAAAAAATGGCGCTTACCTCTCCACCCCTAAAGCGCCTAAAACTAGACGCTGATTAATGGGTAAAATTATACGCCTCTTGACAATTTCTCATGACTATTTTTTTCCCTGTGACGGCTAAAAACAAGAAGCGAAGAAAAAATGCCAACCATAATTGAAATGATTCGGTCAGCAGGTATCAGTAAAGAGAGTTAGTCTTTTATAAGGGTTTGCCCAGAAAAGCTTATATTCCCGGCAAAACAATAGTAAACTTGGCCCCTTTACCTAGCTTACTTTCTACATCTATTTTGCCGTTATGTAAAAGCACAATGTGTTTTACAATGGAAAGACCTAATCCCGTGCCTCCAAGTTTTCTCGAATGGGATTTATCGACCACATAAAACCTTTCAAAAATTCTATCTAAATGTTCAGCCGGGATACCGACCCCTGTATCCTTTACCTCAACAACCACTCCTTTATCAGCTCTTTTTAACGAAACAAGTACTTCTCCCTTTTCTGTGTACTTAATAGCGTTATCTATTAAATTTATAAACATTTGTTCCAGCTTAAAAGGATCTCCTCGAACAACAGGCTTATTCTCACTCACTAAGCTTAACTTTAGATTTTTTTCTTCTGCTTTTTGTTTAAAGATTTTAAATACGTCTTCAACCATATCTTTTAAATCAACATCTTCCCGTGCTTCACTTAATCCCTTTTCTTCCAGTTCCGAAAGCAAAAGTAAGTCCTGAACAATGTTTATAAGACGTTCTGTATGTTTCTTAATGATCTCCAAGTAACGTTTCGCCTCACCTTCAACTTCTTCCTCCAAAGTTTCAACATATCCTTTTATAGCCGTCAAAGGAGTCCGAAGTTCATGGGAAACATTTACTACAAAATCCCTCTTTATCTTCTCAAGCCTTTTAAACTCAGTAATATCATGAAAAACAATTATCAACTCTTCCTTAGAAGGTATAAAAACAAAACTACAAAGAAATACTTTTTCATTTAACTCTATCTCTTCTAATAAATTCTTTTTTTCTTTAATTGTTTTTTCTATCAATCTAGTCATTTTATGATTTCTTATAACTTCCCAGTAAGATTTTCCTTCTGGATTTGTTTGAACGATTTTTTTAAAACTTTCATTAAAAAGGTAGACTGTCCCCTTTTTATCTAAAACCAAAAGCCCTTCCTCAAGAGAAGAAATAATGTCATTTAACTCCTCTTGTTTCAAAGTCAAATTATCAAACAAAATTTTTAATCTCTTACCCATCCGGTTAAAACTCTCTGCTAATTCACCCAGCTCATCTTCTCTCTTAAGAATTACTTTGGTAGAAAAATCACCACTAGCTAATTTTTTAGAGGCCTCAACCAACTCTTTAATTGGTGTGGATAAATTTTTTGAAAAAAAATAAGCCCCTAATAATGAAAGAAGGGTTATGATGATCACCACCCAAAATATCTTGATTCTTAAATTATTAAGCAACTTATTTATATCACTTAAGAAGAGACTTACCCTCAAAACACCTAAAAGTTTATCTTTAGATTTAATAGGTATTGCCACATATAACATCTCCTCTTTTACTGTGGTACTGAAACGTAAAGACTTACCAATTCCAACTTTTAATACCTCCACAACTTCTGGTCTATTTCCATGGTTTTCCATAAGAACTGGATTTCTTTCTGAATCTGCCCAAACTGTTCCATCAGAAGCTATAATTGTAATCCTTGTATTTATGTCTTTGCCTATCTTCTTTACCAAGGCATCTAATCTTTCAAAATCTTTCTGTTCTATAAAAGGTAAGACCTTAAGTTTAAGAGTATGAGCTAAATTATTGAGGTCCATAGATAAGGTATTTATGTAATGATGTCTTATCGTCCTAAAGGAAAAGATCAACAACAAGCTTGAAAGAGCTAAGATAAGCAAACAGAAACTTGCAAAAATTTTAAAAAATATAGAGCCTTTCATTCTTCTATTTTGTAACCTACGCCTCTGACGCTTTTTATAAATTTACCTGCCTTTCCTAACTTCTCTCTTAACCTTTTAATATGCACATCTACGGTCCTATCCAAAACAGCCTTATCATGTCCCCATAAATGATATAAAATCTGGTCTCTGGTAAAAACCCATCCTCTTTTTTGAGCCAAGATTTTTAAAATCCTAAATTCTGTTGATGTTAAATTTATTTCTTTATTTTCAACATAAACCTTGTATTTATTAAAATCTATCAAGAGAACATCGCCTATTTTAATCTGAGAAGAGAGTTGTTTCTCAGTCCTCCTCCTTAAAACTGCCTTTACCCTGGCCACCAATTCTCTTGGAGAGAAAGGCTTGGTTACATAATCATCTGCACCTATCTCTAATCCCAAAATCCTATCGACTTCAGAAGATAGAGCTGTCAGCATGATAATTGGGATTGAATTAAAATTTTCATTTGATTTTAAATATTTACAAATTTCAATACCATCACTATCGGGAAGCATCAGATCTAAAATTATAAGATCGGGTATTTCTTTTGAGAGGAATTTAAAGAAATTTTCTCCATTGAGGAATTTTTTAACTTTAAAGCCGGATTTGGTAAGATGCAAAGATACAAGTTCTAGAATATCTGGTTCATCATCTATTATTGCTATTAGTTTATTCATTCTTGGCCTGACCAATGCTAGAGTCGACAGGTTTCAAATATCTTATCATTTTTTATGTCCAATTTCTTTTGCCTCAGCATCTCTAAACAGTCTTTAAATGTCTGCATTAGTGTTCTTTCTTGGCAACGTTTACCTTGATAGGTGAAACTGTTGTTATAAACACTTCAGCCACTCCTCAAGATTTTTCAATAATTCTTTCACGTTGCCATAAATCTTTTTCCGATGAAGATGACTCTTTAATCACCAACCAGCTTCTTGGGCGAAAAACTTAAGCCATTTCAAAGCATCTGGATACCCTTCCCAAGCCACTCCAAGTTCCTGCCAACACTCGATAGCCTCACTCTCTTCGTCTACTCTATTATCATCAAATATTTCATTAGGAACTCTTTTTCTCCCAATTAAATAATCTAACACATAAGGATTTTGGGACATGGCCTTTTTTAACACCATGGCAGCCTTCTCCATATCACCTGCTAGATAACGCTCCAATATCTGTCCCCAGTTAAAAACGGCTCCATCTTCGTCTGGATATTCTCTAAACAACCTTTGAGCGCCAGCCAGATTGCCTGTTTCCAAATACAATCCCAATAAAGTATAGCGAATGCCCTCAATATCTCTTGGATTAAGGTCTAACATTCTCTCGGCCACTAAAACACTCTCTCCTACTCTCCCTTCAGCCCGAAGAAATAGGATTAACATTCTCAAAGCTCGCATATAAGGCTTGCTTTCAACTATAGCACAGAAATCTCTCTCTCTTCCCTTGAAATAGTCAGGCCCAAAATTCTTTTCCGCCTTGGCAATAATTTTTTTCAACTTATCAATTAATTTACTCACAGACTTGGCTTCCACAACCGCTTTCATCACCAAAGCATCTATACAATCAGGATCCAGCTTTAAGGCTTCATTGGCTAACCGCAAGGCTTCTTTTCTGTCCCGACTCTCCATGGCTTGATAAGCTAACTCTTGAGCTATCTCTATATCGCTGAACTCAACTGAATCAAAAATTTCCTCCCATGTTTCAAATGTGAGTGCTTCTTCAATTAAATAATTCAATTCTTCTGGGTCCTTTACTTCATTACTTTTAATTAGTTGAACAATGAAACGATTTAAACGCTCGACATCAAATCTTGAGAAAGGCTGGGGAGAATCATATTCATCGGAACTTTTGATTTTTTGAGTTTTAGAAGTTATGGAAGACCTCGGGCTCTGAGGGATTCTCGTCCTTTTCTTCTTTTTTGGGACTTTCTTAGGCATTTTTCCCCTTCCCAAAATGAATTAATTTTTCAATAATATAACATTTTAAATTTATCCTGGCTATCCATTTTTTCTCCAAAGGGTTCATGGTAATAACGGATACTTGGAGTGGAGGGAGGAGTCAGGTCTTCACCTTTCTCATTTGCCAAAAAGTAAAACCCCTTAGAAGAATAAGTTATGGGCAAGCTGGTTCAAAATTTTCTCTTATCTTTATTTGCCCTTCTCCGCGGGTATTGCGGGGGAATGGTTACAGGAAAAGGTTTTTGATTAGACCAGTTGCCTTTGGCCAGATAACTCCACATCAACACCATGGCCGTACAGGGTGCAATCCCCAGGAGAATCGCTCCGGAAATGTAACTTCTCCAGAGTTCCACTTCCTGGCCGGTTTTAATAATTTCCATACCTGGTAAGAATTTCCGAAAAACAACGCCCAAAAAGAAAGAAGCAATTAAGTACATGGTGAAAGGCTTGATGGCCCAGTTGATAAAGAGGGTCATGGCCACCGGTTTGGGAGTTTTGGCCGCCCGGACCACCTCGGCAAAATCAATTTTGACCATGATGGGATACATCATGAAAAACAGGCAGATGGCAATAGGGATGGAGACATTATAGACGGAAAATGAATCCAGTTTAAGGGCTACGGAAGGGGCGATTTTGCCCAGAAAAATCCCCAGACCGATACAGAGGAGAACCCACAGAGTTCGGAGCAGCCACCGCGGTGGTTATTTCCACAGGGATGAATTATCTTCTTTCCCCGACCACAACGATGATCCACGATATCTATCTTCGTTACCTTCGGAAAAACACAGAAAGAACAGCAGTTTCTGA
>Ga0190361_1001068_pt1 | contig 10530 bp, 6 predicted proteins | sample 48721845_MG_FD_161273 | JGI IMG/M metagenome (GOLD analysis project Ga0190361, IMG submission 161273) | Hydrothermal vent microbial mat bacterial communities from Southern Trench, Guaymas Basin, Mexico - 4872-18-4-5_MG | ecosystem: Environmental > Aquatic > Marine > Hydrothermal vents > Microbial...
TGGGCGATATTTGGTCTTGTGAACTTCAAATACACCAAGTAACGGCGACATTCTCATCAGTCGCCGATTGTGTGCTCTGTCGCAGCGGTGCTCTACATCGTGAGGCGGCTTGCCACATCTTGCAGAACCTGTTATAATCATTTCAGGTAGGGGAAAGTGCTTGAGGGTAGTGTATCTGCTGACAGTTATATGGTTTTTGGGGAGCGTTGCTGCGGCGGGGGAGGTTTCGGAGGCGCTGCGTGACTTAAAATCGGATGACTGGTTTGTGCGTCGGTCGGCGCAGGCGCGTCTTGAGAAACTTGTTCACCGCTACGGCGACGCCCTTTATGAAGCCTTTCGGAAGGAGCGGGACCCTGACACGAAGGTTCGCTTGTTGCGGCTTTTGACCGCTGCTGAGTATGTCAGTCCTGAGGCGCGAAAGGAGTTTGCCGCCATTGCGAGTCAACTTATGACTGTGGAGACAGAGAGGATAGAGTCTGCCGCCGTCAAGATTATGGGGCTTCTTCAGGCGCCGAAACGCCCTTTCCGAAGCATTCGTGGCTTTCTTACTCGCTTTTTCGGCGACAAAAAGCCCATCCGCGTTGGCGTGACTGTCGTCAAGACTGAATTGTTGGGGGATGAGACTCTCAAAGTAACGCTGCTGATTAGGAATGAGAGCCGCTGCGCTGGCTGGGCGCCCATCCTCACCGTCAATGCTACGGGCAAACTTGCCCAGAAGTTGCAGACATCGTCCTCCCTCAAGCCGGCGGTTGTGCGTCAAGGCGGTTGCCGTCATCGCGTTCCTATGCTTTTCCCGTATATATGGCTTAAGCCGCAGCAGACTGCGCGTATTGTGCTTACGGGTAAGCCTCCTGTGGGGCGGGTTACCCTCACAGTTGATGAGACACCGCCAATCCCTCCTCTTGTCAGGTTTGCGCGCCTTCCCGCAAAAGTCTTTCCCGTCGCGAAAGTGTCTGCGACACTGGAGACCAAACCGCTTTTTATCGTCCCGCCGCCTGAGGGCAAATATCCCAACTATCTCAAACTCCGCGTCGCGGGACCGCGAACTGTTCATCCCCAACAGGACTTCTCGCTTCTCTTCACCGCACATGTGAAGTGGCGCTGGTATCTTAAGGAGTTTCAGGAGCATCCACTTATTGTTTTTGTGAGGGAGGGGAACAGTCTGAAGAAAGTTTGTGTTGTAAAGAAGCCTGTGGTCAACGAGAGCGCGTCGTTGCTTATCTGGTCGGTGCGCATAAAGGCGCCGCGGAAGCCCGGCACCTATGTTTACCAAGCCCTTGTTGGAGGGGCGTTGAGCACTTATGAGAGTGGGATTGGGATGTGGACGCCACGCCATATTGTTGAGGTGAGGTAAGGCTATTTGGTGAAGCGTTTCAGTCCTTTGGGGTCAAGTTGCCAGTCGTAGCCACCTTTTGCGCGCACTTCACCTTTTGCCGCGTCGTAGACAAGACGCCGCTCGCGCATCACTACTCTTCCCTTCCGAAACACCGCCGGCTTGCCCTCCGCACTCCATACACCATCCTTGTAAAAAGCCCTATCACACTCAAAGTTTTCCCCTTCCTTACCCTTCCCCTTCACCTCACCGCCCACAAGCACAGACTCCACCTTCTCGTTCTCAAAAAACGCCACGCAAAAGCCGCACCTCATCCGCCATCCTTCAAACTCCGCCTTTACCCCACGCCTCAAAAAGACCACACCTTCCCCAACGCGGAATTCCAACTCATCCGCTTCTCCTTTGAACCGCTCCCCGCCTTTTGTGCTGCCTTCTACAAGCGTTTTGTCGGACAACTCAAACACATCCCGCGCGGCATCGTAGCGTCCTTTCCCGCCACGCAGAACCGCGCCCTCTCCTCTCAACTCCACATCGCAGAACTCCCCTCCCTGAATATCACCTTTCTCGTCCCACCAGAGACGGATGTTTCTCAACGCAAACAGAATCTTTTTCCCCTTCTGCTTCAGCCATCCCTTTGCTCTGTCTGCCTTAGCGGTTCGCTTTTTGATGTCCGCATCCAGACTCGGCATTTCCACGACCCCTCTATCAAACTCAAGGCGCACATCTTCCTGCAGGCGTAACTTGCTGCCGCTTTTTTCTGCAACCCCTGCCTTGAACGCAAGACCTTTTACCTTGCCCGAGACGACCCGTCCCCGCAGCCACTCAATATCTTTCTTCTCTTTTCTGATGCGTCCTACCGCCGCCTTTGCCTGCGCATCCATATCCTTGTCGTGCCACTCCACTGCGTTTGCACAGAAGCATCCGCTTTGCGGGGTGTAGTCCATTGTGCGGGCACGCAGACGCACCCCATTTTGCTTGTAGACCACCCCACCATAGCAGGAGAGTGTTTTTCCGTTCCATATCGTTTTGCCTGCTGTTATGACGGCGCCGTCCTCTCCGCGAAAGAGCAGACTTTCTGTTTCAAGTTTTTCAAGGAGGTATTCTTTGAAGACGCGCACCACCTGTCCCCGAACCTTCTCGGCGGTGAAGTGTCCGTTTAGCCCACCGCGGCGGATATACCCACGCGCGTTGCGACCCTCAAAATGCTCACCTTCCAGAACGACGCTTTCCGCTTTGAGCCATTCTTTGCCGCTGCGCAGCAACACTTCTCCTTCAATCCGCCTCCCCATTACCACAAAATGCTCTCCCTCCGCCTGCAGTCCATCTTCCCGCTTGAATTTTGCCTCCCACGCTTCAATCCGCCGAACCTTACCGCTGCCTTTGTCAAGCAGACAAAACAGGCGCTGGGCTGACCCCTTCCATTCTCCTATCCTGCCTTCAACGCCTCCCTTGGCTGAAACCTGATAGCCGTTGTTTTGGGAGACGGTCACATCGTCGGCTTCAAGTGCCATATTGCGCCCGCTGATATGCACCTTGCCCGAAAAATCCATTCTCCTTTCCACAAGCATCGCCCCCGCCGATTCAACCGCAATCCCTTTGTAGGCGAACCTGACTCCGCCTTCCAGCGCCCCGCTTACCAACTCCTCATCCTCAAAGCGGAGTTTCATCCGCGCTGACTTGAGAAAGACATCATCCACAGAACCGTTCACCCCATCCAGAGTCACAAGCGTGACGAGGGTGTCTGATGTGTCCACAAGACCGTTGCGCGCTCTTAACGCGATGCGGCGTCCGTCTTTCAGACTTCCCTCTACCTTAAGTGGTCCTTTGAGGATGTGTTTTGATGTGGCGGTTGAGCCGCGTATGCCGCCTGCACGCAGAAGCAGCCCACCACCGCGCATTGTGACAGCGCAATCGCAGAAAAACTCCACCTGACGGTTCGGTAGCAGTCGCACAACCAGCCATTCGCTGCTTAAAGCGACGCTGCGTTTATCTGACCGCAGCAGAAAACGCACCCCACCGTAAAGGCGCACAAACAGTGTGTTGCCTCCTTCCCTGACCTTGGCGTTGGGGGAGGAGACCTCATAGGAGCGTTTGTCGCTTTGCTTAATATGTGCTTTTAGTGCTTTCACCAGCAGAACATCGGGGGATATCGCTTTTGCGTCCTTGCCTTCTGCCTCAAGCAGAAGTGTTCCGTTTTTGTCGTAGCGACGCAGGTGCCACACCCCCACACTGCGCACAAAATACCCACGCTTGGTCAGCAGCACCTCGTCGGCAAGCCGTCTGTCCTGCTCCTCCACACGCCTTTTGGTCAGGCGAAAGCGGCGCACATCCCCGCCAAGCCACAGAAGCACCGCAAAAAGCGGCACAAACAACACCAGAAATTCTACCACCCGTTTCAACGCTTTCCTCCGTCACGCAACCTCAATATAACTGCTGCTCTGTCTGTCCACAAGTTTTTACATTTCACACTTGCGTTCAGTGGTCTTCGTGTTCGTGGTGGTGATGATGGTGAGGCTGTTTCAATTCCTCAAGCAGTTTTTTGATGCGGTCGCGTTCCAGTGCTTCTTTTGCCGCCTTGATGAGGCGGTGGTAGACAGGCAGCAAGGGGTTGTCAATGGGTGAGGATGTGGCGGCTAATGAGAGTTGGCGCAGCACTTCCTCTCCGTCGCCTGTGGTGAGAGCGGCAAGGAACTGCTTTATGTGGCTCAACTGCTGGGTTGCTGCTTCAGGCTCAACAAGGGTGATTTTGCGCAACTCACTCTGGCTGCGTTCCTGATACTCCAGTTGAAAACGCGTATCGGAGGCGTGGCAGACAAAGAGAATGTGGCTTTCCATATGCTGTATCAGCCCTATGTCTGTCAGCAGGGTGTATTTGATGTCGCATCTTCCGATGCGGTTGGGATGGCGCAGGAACTCAACGGTTCCCTCAATGTCGGCGGCGTTGCCCTTCTCTGTCAACCTTATGGCAGTGAGGCACCATCGCCATTTCACAAGCACCATTCCCATCGCCTGCTGTCCGCTCCAGCAATCCCCCACTTTCACAGGCTTTTCCGGTAGGTGGAGGACGCCTTCAAGGAGGGAGTAGAGTTGTGAAAGGGAGAGTCTGTTTGCGGCAAGACGGGTGCGTCCCAACTCATCGCGTTCCAAAACCCGCAACTCCGGCAGAGGGATTTGCGACTCAACAAGGTTGCGGCGGAATTCGGTCTTGTCCACCGCCTCACCGTGACGATAGAGGACATAACGGATGAGTTTTCTGTTGTCAACGGTGTTGCTTATCAGGTTGAGGGGTTTGGCAGAAAGGGTGCCCTGCAGGATGTTGGTGGAGATGGATTGGTGTTCGCGGATGAATCGGTATGGTTTAGCGTTGTTTGCGTAGCGCCAGAAGCGTCGGATGTCGGCGGAGGTTTTATACACCGCCACCCGACCCGGCTTGCATATAAAACGCAGTTTCACGGGCTTGCTCCAGCGCGCGGAGATGGAGTCAAGCACAAGCACAACCACAACGCCCAGAGCAAGCCCCATCACCAGAACCAGTGCTTTGCGTGTTGGTGTCATTCTTTGAGCCTCAATTTTGCCCAGCGGTTTCTGCCGACCTGCAGAACCTGCCCGTTTTCGGGTTCTATCTGCTCCATCTCGTCACTGATGCGTCTGCCGTCAATCCTGACCGCGCCGCCGCGCACCAAACGCCGACCCTCCGAATTCGTCCGCGCAAACCCGCATCTTTTAAGCAACTCCACCACCCATATTTTGCCACGGGGAACCGCCACCTCTTTCAGCCCTTCACGGGGAAGGTCGTTGTGGCGGTAGGCGCGTTCCACCTCCTCCGCCGCTTTATCGCCGTGAAAGCGTCTTATGACAGAGAGCGCCAACTGCACCTTCGCCTCGCGCGGGTCGGGATGCGCCAGCAACCGCTCCACCTCCTCTTCTGGAAAGTCCGTCAGCAGCACAAGATAGAGACGGCGCAGGTCATCAGGTATAGACAGCAGTTTATCAAACATCGTCTTTGGAGGGTCGTCAATGGCGACAAAGTTTCCGTAGGTTTTGGACATCTTCTTCTTGCCGTCTGTTCCGACAAGGAGCGGAAGGGTGATGCAGACCTGCGGGGTTTGGTTGAAGTCGCGTTGGAGGTCGCGTCCGAAGGCGAGGTTGTAGCGCTGGTCTGTGCCGCCCAACTCCACATCCGCGCGCACCATCACAGAATCGTATCCCTGCATCAGCGGGTAGAAAAACTCGTGCAGAGAGATGGGGATGTTGTTTCTGAAGCGGTTTTGGAAGTCGTCGCGCTCAAGCAGCCGCGCCACCGTTATGTGCGACGACAATTCCATCACCTCCTCAAAAGACATTTTCGCAAACCATTCTCCGTTGTAACGCACCTCAAGCGGATTAGGCAGCAGAACCTTCCTTGCCTGCTCAAGGAAAATTTCGGCGTTTTTTCTGACGGTCTCCTTTGAAAGGCGCGGGCGTTGTGCGCTGCGTCCTGATGGGTCTCCCACCTGTCCTGTGTAGTCCCCGATTATCAGCACCGCGGTGTGTCCGAGTTGCTGGAACTGGCGCAGTTTGTTCAGCACAACAGTATGCCCGAGATGCAGGTCGGGGGTTGTGGGGTCAATGCCGAGTTTGACTCGCAGCGGACGCCCGCTGCGGAACGACTGCTCAAGCCGCTGCCGCATCTCCTCCTCAGGAAATATCTCGGCGACGCCGCGCCTTATGAGGCGCAACTGCTCATCCGGAGGCAGCATCGTCAACGCTCCTCAACGGGGATGCGCACCACCCTGCCGTCAGAAAACCTGCGCACTATCCAGAGCCGTCCTTCGGCGTCTTTAACACGCGCTTCGGAGTAGCCTGTGGGGGGTCTGTCACGCAGAAGGCGGGTCAACTCCCGCAGGTGCTGCTTCGCCTCGTCTTTACGCTTCCCTTTCAGACGCAGGTAGGCTTTGTAGCAATGAAAAGCCTTGACAAGGTCGTTTAGGTGGTCCTCATAAAGTTTTCCGAGAAGGAAATGTGGTTCTGTGGCGGTCTCATCCAGTAGCACCGCGCGTTCATACGCCTCCACTGCATCCTTATAACGCCCCACCTGTTCAAGCAGGTTCCCGAACATCATCAGCGTCTTGGCGTCGGGTCCCTGCGCTTTTATCAGTTCCCTGAAGGCTTCCACCGCTTCCTTCTTCCGCCCCAACTCCGCCAGCGTTTGCGCCTTCAAACGATAGGATTGCAGGATTTCGTCTTCGGGCAGGTCAGGCAGGGAAAGTGCCTTGATGCGGTGACGACGCAGGCGGAAGAAGTGCGAGAGGGTGGTGAGAGCCTCGTCTTTTTTGCCCGTTGCGCGGAGCAGTTGTGCTTGCAGGAAGAGGAGATGGAGGTAGGCGGTGTCGCCGCTCCGTTCCGACAGGGGCAGTTCACGCTTCTGCGAAACGGCGGTGGATAGCGCCGCCAGCGCCGCCGTCAAATTGCCATCCGCCTTGTATATTTTCGCCTCTTCAAGGTAGGTTTCCGCCCACTCTGGCGCCAGTTTCTGCGCAGTTTTCAAATCGCGTAGCGCATCCTCCTTATGTCCTGCCGCAAGGTGCCACCGTGCACGCTTTATCAACGCAGCATATACTTTTTCCCCCAACGGCGCCTCCCGCAGCACAGCACCTATCTCTCCAGGACCTTTCTCCTCCCTCATCGGCCACACCTTTGGCTCAAAACGGTGTCCCACCACAGCCACCCTTCCTGTTGCCCTGTCGGCAACCAGCACCCTTCCCGCCGCATCCACTGTTACCACAATCGGCATCACAAATGCTGCCTCACTTGCTTTACCATCTCTTTCCCCACACTCATAACCTGCTACCGTCCTCACCTCCCCTTCAGGAGTGACTCTTCGCACCGCTCGGTTCAGTGTATCCGCCACATAGAGCGCTTCATCAGGTCCTGCCGCGATACCCACAGGATGGTTGAACAGTGCGCCGAAACGCCTCCCGTCCCTGTGCCCAAACTTCCCCCTCACCCCAGCCACCGTCACGAAACATCCTATCTGCTCGTCGTAGCGCTCCACTGTGTGGAGGGTAGGAAAGGTCGCGTATATGGCGCCTTTAAGGAGTGTTATGCCACCTATCCTTGCGTTGCAATCTATGCGTTTAAGGAGGTTGCCTGAATGGTTGAAGATAAGGAGGGCGTTTTGCATATTGTCGGCGACGACGATGCGCTGTGCGTCGGCGGCTATGGGAACAATGCCGAAGTTCTCCGCTCCCGATATGTTGCGGAAATGTGGCCATATTTTGATGTTACCCACATTGAGGGAGCGCGGTTCAATGATTCGGAGAAAGCGTCTTTCAACACCCAGTATTTTGTCACCGACAGCACAGATGCCGCGCAGAGCAAGGAGTCCACGACGAACTTCAGTAACTCGGCGGCGGTTCCTGCCCAACGAGAGCAGTCCTCCCGTGTCGCCTAACACGACATAGCCCGATTTTGTGGCGACTATGCCGATGACAATGCCGCGTCCACGGGCGGATGTTCCCTCTTTCAGTGACCACACCTCATTTTGCGGGCGCCACCACTTAACGAGCCGTTTGGCTTTCTTTGCTGGCTCAATGATGTTCTCTTTTATCCAAGTCTCAACGGAGGGGGCTTTCTTCCAGAGTGGCAGCATATGCGTGGCGAGCATAAGTCGCAGCGCTCCCAGACGACCGCGCTCTTTCCCCAGCCGCTTCTTCAATTTCTCAAGGTCGCTCCAGGCAGATTCCACTCTTAATGCCGTGTTACGCAGAAACCGCATCGCCGCTTCTACCTCTCCGCTAACTGCAGGCTCGTAACGCGACAGGTCATTCAGAAAGGAAAGCGCAAACCACTGCGCCGCCAATTCCTCACGCGCCACATCGTCTGATGTATAGACCTTCTTCAGTTTCCGCATCTGAACCGCTGTTTCCACAAGACACAGATAGTTAAGTAGAAAAAGACGAAGGGGTTCTGGTGGTTCTGGCACCCCTCCTCTGAACCAGAAGACTGCAGACACCGATAACTCTTGTGGTATGTGGAAAGTGTCGGTTTCGGGGTTCCAGCGGGGGTAGGTGGTAGGGGATTTTGTGATGGGGGAGTCAATGCGCAGAGGAGCGGCGCGTTTTATGATGTCCCGCGCGTAAAGGAGAAATGTGTCGGGCGCCGCGGATGACATCGCCGTCGGGCGGCTCACCTCCTCGCGTGGTTTGTGTTGCCCTGAAGGCGCGGAAGGCGTTGAGCCGCATCCACACAGCAAAAACATCACCACCACCACAACAGATATGCCCCGCATCATCTACTCCCAAAAACACAGTGCAATATACGCATAAACTCAAGGTGTGTCAAGGAAAGTTGCGCCACCCCCTAAGCAGCCTTTATCAGCGTTCAGTCTCGGCGAGTCGCTGACGCAATGCTTCCCGATACTCTTCCTCTGTCACCAGCGAAATCCGCCCCGCTTCTGTCTCCTTCAGAACCTGCAACATCACCTCTTTCGCTTCGGGTTTGGTCGGTCCCAGATGCTTCCTGATTATCTCCTTTACCCGTTTCTGCATCAGAACGCAGAGTTTGAAACGCCCGCCCACAAGGTCGGTCAGTTTCTCAATCCTTGAAATCTCCTTGGCAGGGTCCATATCTGTCCCCCACAATACCCTTTTGCATTTATAACACTCAATTCCTGTTTGTCAAGCCATCTCTACGCTGATATGGCGATTTCTCCCCTATATTTCTGTTCAGCGTGGTGATGGTTGCGACACGCCTTATCGGTTTGCTGGACGGAACGCGCGGTTTTTTGTAGAAGTCTGTTTTGAGGTGTTATACTATTCGGGCGCACATTTGAGGTTCTGCTATGGATAAAGAGGAGGTGCTGAAAGCGCTTAAGTCGTTGCGGATAGGTCCCACCAAAGTGAAACGACTTGCGAAGATGCTGGGCGTGTCGGCGGAAGATTATGTATCGTTCAAGTGGGCGTTGGCTGAGTTGGCGAGGGAGGGGCGCATAATGCGTTTTCCGCGAAACCGTTACACAGCGCTTCGTTTGCCACAGGACTTGGTGGTGGGGCGGGTGGACATGATACGGTCAGGCGCGGCGTTTGTGGTGCCCGAAGAGAGGGAGAGGTATCCGCAGGACATATATGTGAGGCGTTCTGATCTGCGCGGTGCGATGGATGGGGACAAGGTATTGGTGCGCGTGCGGCGCGGGAGGAGTGGTTCACCACGGGGCGTTGTGGAGAAGATTCTGGAGCGGAGGAGCAGCAAAGTGGTGGGGAGGATAGTGCGTCGTGGGCGGCGTTTTTTTGTGGAAGTTCAGGGTTTGCGGCGGTTTGTCGGTGTGCCGAAGGCGTCGCTAGGCGGGGCGCAGGTTGGGCAGAAGGTGGTTGTGGAGTTGCCGCAGCAGGCAGGGGTTAGGCGGCAACTCCTCGGCGAAGTGGTTGAGGTGTTGGGGGACGCGGGGGAGGCGGAGGTTGAAGAGCGGGCGCTTCTTCTTGAGTTTGGCGTGGATGAGGAGATACCCCAAGAGGCGCTTGAGGAAGAGGAGCGTCTGCTTGCGGTGCACTGGAAAGCACGGTGGGGAAAGCGTGAGGATTTGCGTGACCTTTTGACGGTGACGATAGACCCTGACGACGCCTACGACTTTGACGATGCGATATCGGTTATACGCAAGGGCGACGGCTGGCTGCTTTATGTTCACATAGCGGATGTATCCTTTTTTGTGAAGCGCGGTGGCGGCATTGACCGTATGGCGCGTCAAAGGCTCAACTCCGTCTATCTTTCGGGGAAGGTGGTGCCGATGCTGCCGGAGCGGATAACCCATCGTCTCTGCTGTTTGATGGAGGGAGAGGAGCGTCCTGCCAAGACGGTGGAGATGGAGATAGACAGGCGGGGTGCGGTGAGGCGGGTGAGGGTGTATCGGAGTGTGGTGCGCAATGATGCGCGTCTGACCTACAGTCAGGCACAGGAGATGCTGGATGGGGCGGGTGGCGATGCGGTTGCGAAAATGCTGCGCGTTGCAGGGGAGTTGGGCAAGATATTGTGGGAGAGGCGTTTGCGCCGCGGCGCGCTTGATATGGAACTCCCAGAACCCAAAGTCATTATGGAGTCAGGCAAAGTCGTTGACATCGTCGCCCATCCACGCCTTAAATCCCATATTCTTATTGAGGATTTTATGCTGCTCGCCAACGAGGCGGTGGCGGAGTTTCTGATGAGCAAGGATGTGGTGTTTATTC
>Ga0190361_1001069_pt1 | contig 10529 bp, 15 predicted proteins | sample 48721845_MG_FD_161273 | JGI IMG/M metagenome (GOLD analysis project Ga0190361, IMG submission 161273) | Hydrothermal vent microbial mat bacterial communities from Southern Trench, Guaymas Basin, Mexico - 4872-18-4-5_MG | ecosystem: Environmental > Aquatic > Marine > Hydrothermal vents >...
GGCGCCCCGCCCCCCGCCCCTCCGCTGCCGGGCCGGACCCTGCTCGACCTTTTAATTCTCTTTAATCCACGCTTCGGCACGCTTTTTGCATGGGAGGGGGTGACGCCCGCCGGGCGGTAAAATTATGTACTCTTAATGTACTCTCAATTACACCTTATTAATATAAGCACTTCCCCCTTCCCTGAACAACTTTTAACCCAAGTTGCCCTTGTATTCCGGGGATAAGATGAGTAGAGAAGAAAACAGAAGAACGGAGCGGAGATGCCACCGACACCATTACGGCAGCCGATACAAACTCAACCTTACCGGAGTTCGCGGTATTCCCTCCGTTCTTCTGCCCGCAGGGGGCGGTCCCCTGCGGGTATCTTTTCCCTGACTTGCTGTCCGTCGGAGGTTTGCGATGAGTCTGCTGCCTGAGTTCGTTAAGCTATTACACAGTAACTTCAATGAAGCGATCAAGAAGGAGATGGACGCCGTTTCACTGAAAGCGGGCATGGCGGAGGACCAGGAAGCGCGAGCCTGGTACCTAGGGATGAAATCGGGACTTGCCCGCGCTTTCCGCCTCTTCCAGGAAAAGGGCGTACACAAGTCTCTTAAGGAACTTGAGGTTTAATGGGAGGTGTAGCATGAAGTACCACGAAGTTTCGTCCGAGTGGCTTGAGCTCAAGCCCGGCGATTCCGTTGAGGGTCTTTTCCTTGAGCAGGAAGAGGTAACACTACAGGAAGGGGGTGACCCAGTCACCCGCTACCATATCTTGGACCCTTCCGGCTCCCGATTCTCTTTCCTTGGGGGAGCGGCGTTGGACCGAACGTTCCGGGCCCGCTCTATCGAACCCGGCACTTATGTTAAGATAGAGCTCGTGGGCACCCGCCCCCTTAAGGGTGGGCGAAGTCTTAAAATTTGGCGCGTTTGGATCGCGCAGCCCGAAACGGATGATGAGCTCTCATTAATTGAAGAGCTCCGAGCGATCGCCTTTGGAAACGGCTAGTGGAGAGGTACCTATGCCCAAGGCCAAGGGCAGGGAAAACGTGCGCCATCTGATCCGGGGCATGATGAGCGATTGCGACAACATAGTGCGGCGGGCGCTTATCATAAACGATCACTGGGCGAAGTGGAACCGCCCCCCTCCGCCTGCTCTGGAGCGGATCCTGCAGTTGGTGGGGCTCCTGAGGGAGCTTCTCCAGAAGTGGTACGAACACATCTGAAAGGAGTGCCGGTTATGGAAGATCTGCTTGAGCTTTTGGAATGGACGGCAATGCACCTTAGTGGGGACAGAGTCAAGCTCAACACCTGGCTTGACGCCAACAAGAATAAGCCTACGCGTATCCGCGTAAGCGTGGGTGTTGTTTCGGACCTGCTGCATACAACGCAGCGTATAACGCAGGAAACAGCCCGTTTAGTTCGCGACCTTCTACAGAGTTCCGCGTGAGAACGTCTGCTTCCGGCAGGGGGGCAAAGGCCGGGGTGCTACGTCCCCCTGCCGGCTCTTTTGGTCTAAGGGGTAAGGCATGGCGGTAGTATGGCCCGGTAGATCGGCAAGAGCGGTAGCGCGCCAGTTTATGGGGCTTGGCGCAAGGTGGGGTTGGAGCCCTGACCGGTTCCTGCGTTATCTGAGAATCGAGAAGGGTATCGTCTACCAAAGACGCTTAATGTTCCAAGATCTAAAGGATATCTGGGGCTTGCAAGCTGTAGCGGGAAAGGCCCGGTATCTCCCGCGTGATGTAATGCCGAGCAGCCGTATCATGCATGAACGCCCCATGCTCCAGCCCTACAAGTACCAGTATGTTTTTGAGTTCAAGGTACGCAACCGCCGTACCGGAGAGATACGGAGCGTCTACCGGGCAATGTGGAGCAATGAGCGGGCAACCCGCGGTGAGCTTGAAGATGAGTTCTCAGACCTTTACGGCGGCCCTGAGGAGATTGTAGGGTACCTTGGCGCTGAGGAGTGGGAAGAGGTGACAAGCTGGGGTCTCCATACTGTGATACATCACGAAGGCTGGGCATACTGATATGCGGAAGTTCTGCTACTTGCCTTCGCTTAAGGATACGGGGAGGTTCCCCCGCCGGGTTCTCCTTCTTGATACGGAAACGGAGGTTTTCCGGGTGAACCGCAAGGCGGAATACCACAGGTTCCGCCTTGGAGTCACCTGTTTCCTTAGGTATGACGAGAACGGAAGCGTGAAGCATGAGGAATGGAAAGGTTTTACCGATAGGGCCCAGATGTGCTCCTATATCGAAAGCTGTACGCGTAGGGACCAGAGCCTTTATGTACTTGCAAGCAATGTGCACTTTGACTTGTGGATACTTGGATTTTACTCGCACTTACTACACAGAGGGTATCGCCTTGTTGGCTTGTGGTCTTGCGACCTTAGCTTTGGAGCGATCGTTAAGAAGAAGCGTAGAAGGATAGTGTGCTTGTCCCTTCAGAACTTCCTGCCTACAAGCATGCGCGCTTGGGGCAAAGAGATAGGCATGGAGGTGTACGATGTTGACTTTAAAACTTGCAGTACTCGGGAGCTTCAAGCTCATTGCGTGCGCGATGTCGAGCTTCTTAAAAGTGCTTGGAGCACTTATCTTGATTTCGTTCGGTCCCATAGGCTGGGTAATTTTAGCCTTACACTTCCAGCACAAGCGTTTACAGCGTTTAGAACGCACTACCTGAAGCGCAAGGTGCTTGTCCACAATCACAAGCACCTCTTAGAGCTTGAGCGAGCGGCATACTTTGGTGGGAGGGTTGAGGTAAGGCGATTAGGTTACCAGCCCGGCCCTATTCTGCACTTAGACGTAAACAGTCTTTACCCCTACGTAATGCGGGACAAGTCTTACCCTCTAAAGCCCGTTAATTTCCTACAGGAACCGGAGATTGATCTTGCCAAGCGTTTCCTCTCCAATCATTGCCTGGTAGCCGATTGCCTGATCTCCTCAACCCTCCCCCTTTACCCCGTGCGTCATGGTAAGAACGTTTACCTTCCGGTAGGTACTTTTCGCACAACGCTTTGCACCGAAAGTCTGAAGCGCGCCTTGGAGTACGGTCACCTAAAGCGCATATTCGCATGCGCTGTATACACAAAGGGAACCCTCTTCAAAGAGTACGTAGACAGCCTGTGGAGCCTGAAGGAGAAGTACAAGCGGGAAGGCAAGGAGATACAAAGGCGCATGGTAAAGCTCTTCCTGAATGCGCTTTACGGCAAGTTCGGGCAAAGGGTCCCACGGATTACAAGGATCGAGTTCAACGAAAAGGCTCCGCCTTACAGGTACGTGGGGCTTAACGCTGAGAAGAAGGTGCCTGCAACGGAAACTTCCTTAATGGGAAGGGTATGGGTTGAGGAAGGGGAAGAGGAAGCTACCTATTCAATACCTGCCCTTGCAGCACATGTTACGGATTATGGTAGGTGGGTTCTCTGGGACTATATCGAGAAGATCGGGTACAGTAATCTCATTTATTGTGATACGGATAGCATCTGGGTCAAACGGTCTGATCTTGGATTGAATATCCTGACGCTTACAGAGGGAAAGCTGGGCGGTCTTGAAAAGAGAGAAGAGGTGCCTTGGCTTTACGTTTACGGAATCCGCACCTACGATACTCCCAGGGAAAGAAAAGCCGCGGGGCTCAGACGCGATTCGATCAAAACCGACGTCGGGGAGTACCTTGTTGAAGCATGGCCCAGCCTTTGGAGTACGCTTGGGCAAGTTCCTGAGGGGGTTTACCCTGTCTTTAGGCAGTTGCGCGTGCATAAAATCTCCTACAAGCGGGGCATAGTCAAGAAAAAGGGCATAGTCGAGCCCCCTGTCTGGTCCGTCAACGTTTCTCCGGAGGGGGTTGTATCAAATGTCCCTGACCCGCTTCTCGTCGGCGCGTCCTACCACGTAAAAGCTCTCTTGCAGCCTTCTGAAGGGTCTGCAAGCGCTTAGAGCGAGGGGGTAAGCGGAAGGTTTCCGATAGGTTGAGTTGCACCGGCATGGCTTCTTATCCTCCCTGCTCCTTGAGCCTATCTATCTCCTTAATGTATAGGTCCGCATATTCCCAATCGTAGCCGAGTTGCCAGAGTTCGTTTTTGACCTTGTCAGAGCTTACTATACCGAGTTTGTACCACCTGAGCCAGTCTTCTTTCGAAGGGCGTCGCCTTTGGGCCTGACGCTGTACGTCCCACTGATTGACCAGGGTGTCAATGCGCTTAGCTGAGAAGCCCAAGCCCGAAAGCTCAGCTATAACGGTCCCCCTGTCAACCTGGTGCTTGAGGTACAGGGTCTTTAGGGTTCGGGCGGCGAGTTCTTCGAGTTCTTCCTGCTCGCGAATATCTTCCAGAGCAAGGAGATAATCGCTTTCAGCACTGGAATAGCCAAGCTGAACCAGTAGAGTATGCGCTTCGTCCTTCGTGAGAACTTTCGTGCGGTAGCCTTTGAGAATCTCAGTCTTTGAAAGATCCCGGTCTTGCTGCGTTTCATAGCGTACTGTGAACTCCGTCATGCGCTCGGCGTTCGTCTGATCGTATCCAAGATCAAGGTACGCTTCCTTGACCTGGTCACGATCGAGAACACCGAGCCTGTACATCCTGCGAACGTCAACACGCGTAAGCGGGCGGTAGGAGATCTTCTTGAGCTTCTCCCGCCACCACGGCATTATGTCCAAGGCATGCATTAAGTCATCGAGCTCTCCCGGTCCGATTACACGCCTGTGGAGCATCTCAAAGCCCATCTGTAAGCTTGGAAGCTCCCAATGAGCCCGCCAGAAGCGCTTGGCCCAGTACTCGCTAAGGCCCTGTCTCTGAGCCCACAAGCGGAACTCTTCCGGGAAGCGTTCGTCCGTACCGTACCTTTCGGCGTAGAGATCATCGAAAGCTTCCCTTACAGCCATACGGATAAGATCTTGGGGCCCGGGAATGAGCCAGTAAAGGCGCTTCCGGTACTGTATCGTCTGGTCCCAGTATCCAAGCTGACGCAGCAAGTCGTCATGGGCGCTTTCGTCTATATCACCCCTGAGATACAAGCGGCCTATCTCATCCGGATCGGGCAAGACCACGGTTCCTGCCATGATCCTGTCTGACCACCACTGGCTGATACCCTGCCGCTTGGCGTACTCTACGTATTCCGGGTAAGAGATAACACCCCGCCGCATGAGCCTGAGCATGAGCTCATAGGGGGGTATCTCAAGGGGCACTTCAGCGTTAGTCTGCTGGAGCTTTGCCTTGGCAAAAGCTGAGATAGTAGCCTGTATCTCGGTAGAGAAGAGAACTACCGCTGAGAAGATAAGTATCAAAAGGCTTCCAAGCGTAGGCTCTTCTGTTTTGCTTAGAAGCGCCTGCCTGAGCTCATGGGGAAGGCCCTCCCTGCGCTCAATGTCGGCCCGTAGGGCTTCCCAAGCGCTTTTTATCCAAGTGCCAAAGAGAGTATCAAGTACACCTCCTGTAGCTTCTGCAGCCCTTGCGGCGTACTCTGTAGCTGTCTGCGTGCGATAGTCCGCGATCCTTTGCTCCGTATCCTCAAGGGAGCTTATGACTTCCTCAAGCGTAGGTTCCGGCCATATGTCTTCACCGAGCTCTTCGCTCATTGATGCGCCTCCTTGTGCGCGCTAAGGCTGCAGACAGCGTTGCGTCCATTGTATCAAGCTGGCGGTCTCTCTCTGGAGCTCCCGGCCTGAGGGTCTTCTCAAAGAGAAGGCCGGGTTTATCAAGCTGAGATACTATCCTATCTCGGTCTTCCCTGAGCTCACCTACTATTATATCGAGCTTCGCCTTCCAGGGGGCGAAGTCATTGACTCTGAAGTCGTGGAGCTCTTCGGCAACGGGACCTACTGACTTCCGTATGTCCTGGCGCCATTCGTCCGGTGCCGATTCGATCCAGTTTTGAAGCGCGCTGTCAATGTCAGCTATCCTCTCGTTAAACTCAGTTGCCTTCTTGTTAAGCTGGAGAAGGTTCTCGTAAAGCTTGTTTTGATTCTCTGCGGTCTTGTTGACCATAGGAGCTAAGACATGTTCATCGAACCACGCGGGTAATTCCTCGGGGTGATCAATAAAATGCTCGATAGTCTCCTTGTTCCTGAAAGCGGTTTCTTTCACCGTCTTTAGCCAACGTGCCTGAGTTGTGAAATAGTCGTTTCCCGCAATCGCACCCAAGAGCATAAAGCTTGCCTGAGCAAAGGCCAAGTATTGTATCACCATCGTACCGTTTACAAGGAAACGCGATACAAGATCCCCAAGAGCATGGAAATACTTCGCAAGGGCAGCACGATAAGCCGGCCAAACCTGCCAGAGTATGTTATGGATTAGAATTATTTCACGGAGATGGATAAACTCGGCAAACTTTATAATCGGATCGGCAATACCTGAAACAAAGTCTGTAATGGGAGTTACGATAGGGTCAACGTACTCTAGGTAAGTACTCTCGAAGAAGTCAGCTACCTCTTCAAGGGTGATTCCAAGTTGACTAGTAGCCCACTCGACAGCTGCCGTAACCGCTTCTGCCGCTGCAACTATCGCGGAAATTGCGGCTTCAACGGCCGCCGCAACGGCTTCCCATATCAAGATAGCGACAGCCTCAACCGCGTTGCCTACAACGACCGCCGCATCAAGTATAAAGCCACCTACAACGGCAAGTGCTTCGCCCATGGTCTTTATCCAAAGCGCCCCCTACGCCACGGTCTGACGCAGGGGGCTTAAGCGCAAAGTTTCCGCTTAGAAGTGTTGAAGGAGTATCTCCCTCAGCCTTTCAGCCTTGCTGAGTTTCTCCTCAGCCAGGCTTACGTCAATGCCTGCAGACTTAAGGAGCTCAACCTGCTTGCGAACCTGCTTGAGCGGTTCCTCAAGCTGGGCAAGTTGCTCCTTCTGCTGGTCTGTAAGCTTGACTTCCGGAACTTCTACAATTCGCTGTGCCATGGCCATTACTCCTTACTTCTTTGTAAGAATAACTTCCAAGCACCTGTTAGATACGCTTGCAGTGTAATCAGTATTCGGCACTGCAGCCTGAACGGAATACGTAGGAGTCCCCGATTGGCCTTCATCGACGAAAGTCCATGTGAATGGAACTTTCAAGTAAGTTCTGTCTATATTCTCCGAAGCCTCGTGGATAAAAAGGTTAACGTGGTTATTCGAGCTGTATAATTCCGTCGCGTCCCTGAGACCCTTCAAAGCCATGTATATCTGATTTGACAACACACTGCTTGTATTTAGGTCCAGAGATACAACGCCTGAGAACCTGACTATAACGTACCAACCGGCAATATTCGTAGGAGCAGCTAAAGCCTGAAGAGTCTGGAATGTAGTACTTAGATTCAACGCGTCAGAGGTAAAAGCACGAGCTATGCGGGCAAAGTTGTTATCTATACTGGCAGCAGAGTACATAGGAGTAGTTTCTATCCCGCCCGATCCGTTAGACCGTATACCGCGCTCGGCACTGTAGCCTGTCGTATCTAATAAGTTCCAAGGGACCTTTTTAGAGTCCGTACCGTCATGATCATGGCCCGTTGTAGGGTCAAAGAGATCGTCTATGTACTTACGGAGAAGCCACGATATGTTAGGCATGGCCCGGTCCTTTCAAGCTGAAAGCGCTTCTATTCGCTCGGTAGCTCTACGTCAAGCAACCTAATAAGGAAGTCTACGAAAAGATCGTCCCAAGGGTTCGGCGTAGCTTCAGCGTTTGCTTTAAGCTGCCTCAGTAGCTGCGCCACAGCGTTGCGTATTTGTGGGCTCAGTACACTGAACATCTGCCGCAATACTGTAACAAGCACTCGTTCCATAGCTTTAACTCCTTAGTACCACATGACTATCTGCGCGCTTGCAACCTGCCCTGCAGTACGGTTCTTTATCTTGAACGCATTGACATCACAGTCAAAGCTCCAATAACTGTTTGCAGGAACTACTATATCGCCTCCGTAGGGCACTCCCCCGCCTGGAGTCGTCTGCATGATCACATCATAGTTCCATACCCAAACATCAACCCTGCCGCATACTTCTCCGGCGGAATACGCAGTAAAGCTGTCACCTACGGAGCTTATATACCACCTGTAATAACGCGAGAACCCGCCGGGTTGGGATACCACCTTGAGCCTGCCGTCCTCCGTGGCTTCGACAGGAACGGCATGATTGATACCCTTGCCCATTACGTAGGCAAAAACAGGGTAGATTATGTTACGCAGGAAGTACCTGCTTATGTACTCGGGAACCTGGTCAACGTCGGGACGTATCCAGTTCTCACGTAGAAACTGGAACTCTTCTTCCGGCTCTATGGAGCGCTTGGCCATGGCATAAGCTCCCTCTACTCGGTTATCTCGTACTCGTAAGCTCCGTAGAGGTTCTTTGCGGTACCACCGCAGTTAATAGCCACCTGGAAACGCTGCCCAAGGGGCAAGTCTTCGTCAAGCTCGAACCTGTAAGCGCGGTTCGTCGCCTTCTGCACGTTGGTGCTGCCTGTGTCTTCGTCCGTGACCACCAAGTAATCGGGCATGCGGAAAACCCGCTCCTGCTCCCTCCAGCCTTCAATGTAGTTTCCCACCTGCCCGCTTACGTGAAGCCACAAGGCACGCACCTTCTTGGGCTCAGCCTCGGTACTCTCAATGCCGCTGTCATAAACGGTGGCATTCGCTGAGCCTGTCACAGCGAAGCTCTGGTACCTTATCTTTGCCATTGCCTCCCTCTCCTATGCACTGCGTACAAGCCTGCAGATGAAGCCCACTTCCTGTAGCGCAGCCGATATGTTGGCTCCACTTCCGCCCTTTGTCGTAGTCCAGTAAACGGTAAGCTCCTGACCCTGCTCAAAGACAAGGGGCTCCGGGAAGAAAAGGGGCGGCCTGTAATCAAGATCGGTGAAGTTGCCTACAATCGATAAGCCCTCACCGATACGGTCAACGACCAAGCTCCCGGTAGGGGTAATGGCCTGACAGAGGATCCCGTTCTTATCCTCGTCAAACAAGACAACGTTATCCCGGAAGAGCTTGAGATAGTTAGTGATGCAGTAGTTCGTGCCGTTACAAGCTGCAGGGGCAACGTCGCTTGCACATACTCCGAAGACGGTAATCGTACTCTGAGCCGGCACATCATCCGAGAAGGGAAAGCCCGGGAACTCAGCAGGGTTCGTTGCGCTTGTAAGCTCTGTGTCACCCGTCCTGTTTATGTTACCCCCGCTTGACCCGTAGATTATGTAATCAAGCTCCGGGCTTTCAGAGCCGTTCGGTTTGTCCGGTGTCTGGTCCTCAGCGTCAAAGACCTGGTAGATCACCATCTGTACGGCGCCGCTTTGAGAAGCGCCTGTAATGGTAAGCGTTTCGCCGCTTGCAACCGGTATACCCCTCCAAAGGCCCTTTTTGTAAAGGAGCGAAAGCAGCGAATCGTTGAGCGCATTGCCGCTTGCACTAAGGCCGCCTACCTGCGGGTAAGTGGTATCAGCCGAAAGGCCACCTATCATCTTGGCTGCTATCTCAGTACCGGCAGCATCCTCAAGCCCGGCAAATGTGGTCTGATCGGCAGGTGTTGTTGAGCTTGTAGTCCAGTCGTGGGCATGCTTGGCCCGACCCGGAAGAAAACTTACATGCGATCCCAAAGCGCCGCCGCAACGCATATACAAAACACTGCGCCTTCCGACACTTACAGTTATGTAGCTGCTTGCAGGGTTGTATATGCGTATGTCTGTAACGAGAAAACTCTCGCGCGCGTCAGCAGTAAGGGTCAAGTCAGTTGCGCCCGATACGGTCTTTATTGCAAAAGGCTGCTTAAGTGCCATTGCATGGTCCTCCCTGAAAAGTTGCCTGTAGCGTCAAGCGAATTATTCAAGAAACGTATCCTTAACGCTTCTTGAACTCGCTCATTCGCCGGATAAAGGTAGCAACCCTGTTAATCGAGTCTTCAAGGGTAAGATCGGGAAGACGCTTGACTTCCGCAACCGCTGCGTCAATGTGGGGCAAGAGCTGTTCGGCGAAAGCCCGGGCTTTTTCCCTTGCAGCCTCAACACCCTGAGCGACCCGCGGAACACCCTTGTCAAGCATTTTCTTGCGCCATTCCTCAAGAGACACCTTTTTGAGGTTGGCCTGCCAGCGGCCTTCTTGTACCGCGGCCTGAACCTTCTGGAGCATCTTGTCTGCCTTCTCGGCAGCCTTTGCGGTGGGGGCTTCAGTTACCTTCTGCACCCCCGCTCTAAGATCATTGACGGCGCCTGCAGTTCGGCGAGCCCACTTTTCGGCGAACTCATCGGGACTAACGCGAGCCATTTCAGTTTCTCCTCTTGTTAACTTAGGTTAACTTTTGGGGTCGCGCCCCTGAAGGGAGCGTCACGTCCCCTACAGGGGCAGCGACACAGCCAGTAACACGATTCACTTAAAAAGTAGCACGCAAGAGGGGAGTTGTCAAGTATGTGAGGTGAAGAGGAATTAAGGTAAGGGGACGGAAAAGGTGGGGCGAAGATTGCATTAAGATAAGATCACTGGAAAGCGCAGCGCCGGCAAGCCCCCTCCCATGCAAAAAGCGTGCCGAAGCGTGGATTAAAGAGAATTAAAAGGTCGAGCAGGGTCCGGCCCGGCAGCGGAGGGGCGGGGGGCGGGGCG
>Ga0190361_1001071_pt1 | contig 10523 bp, 5 predicted proteins | sample 48721845_MG_FD_161273 | JGI IMG/M metagenome (GOLD analysis project Ga0190361, IMG submission 161273) | Hydrothermal vent microbial mat bacterial communities from Southern Trench, Guaymas Basin, Mexico - 4872-18-4-5_MG | ecosystem: Environmental > Aquatic > Marine > Hydrothermal vents > Microbial...
AGTACAGGTCAGCATACAGTGAAGTGGTCAAAGACAGGCTATGACGATTTGATAGCGACGATAAATGTAACAGACACAGGTGTCTCCTGTGTTAGCGTTGATGTTCCGGGTGGTGCGTGTTATAGTAGCACACCGCCGGGCGTACTCATCCCATCGTCGTTTACAGTAGTCGGGTATTTAAAGAAGACAACAGGAGCACCGGGTGTGTGTTCATGGATAACCAGTAAAGGCGGTCCAGATAAGCTCACATCTTATGACATTACACAACTGATACTGGCATACATAAAGATAGGCGATGTAGGGTTCACAGTGACAACAGCGCATATAACCGGTTGCATCTTATATTATCTTGGCAACACCACTGTCGGCAACACCATGACGGGATGCAACTTCTAAACAAAACTTTATATATATGATAAGCAAATAGATAGTAAGAGGGGCAGAAAATGACACTTACGGACAGCGGGAAGGATTGGCTTGCGACACACGCAGGCAAAGACGGCTGCTTTTCCGACTCCGGTGTCACATTCAAGGACGCTGAAGGGAATATACATGTTGGAGGGACTTCTGCTGTTATAGCACAGTTATATACAAACCAAGAGACAAATAACAAGGATAAGCCTATTGTAGATAGCCTCACTTACAACGACTTCTATGCTGCTAATGGAAATAACACGATAACCCTTGACGATGTACAGTGGGTAGCAAACCACGAGAGTGGAGCCGCTAAATATTGTACAGGCGCACCCGGACCAACTGGGAAGGGTGAACTATGTGTGCTAACATCAGAACCTTTCGCCGATATATATATTGATGATGAGACAACTCCCAATCCTGACCTGTCACCTTCACGTAGTGAACCACCGTATAAATGTACAGAAGTATCAGCAACACCCGGAGGCATACAACACAAAGTTACAGCAAAGAAAGCAGGCTATAAAGCAGAACCGGTATATATCATTTGTATTGAAAACCAGAAAGCACATGCAACCATTTACTTGGAGCCAGAGGCAGGTACAAATGTTGGTACACTCGTGTTACGCGCATACAAAGAGGGTACAACCGAGGAGATACATGCGAACTTCGATATAGAAGGTTTAAGTGGAGAGGAGAAATTTCTCACTCCACATACAATGAATATCAAAGCGGGAACTTACAAGTGGATACGGTTCTATTGTACCGGCTTTGAAACATACGAAGCTACAAATGTGACTGTTGAAGAGGGTGAGACAACTACAGTAACTGCGTACATGAAACCCAAGAGATTGTGGAAGCAAGTGTATGTAGGACCACCAATCGCACTTTTAGCAATTGAAGATTTTGATATACCCAGTAGATTATACTGGGATAATCCATACGACTTTAGCGTAACTATAAGATGCTTTGAAGCAGGCTGGTATTATGCTAATATAGAGCTAAGAGAGCCAGGAGACTTCATGACAACCTACGATCCAGCAGACTTAGGACCCACGCGCTGGACAATACCTCTGCCTGAGAAAGAAATTTCATACTTCGATATTAACACACCTGTAGATTTAAAAACAACACGAATCGTTCCAGGACCGGATAGCTTGCCTGCAGGTACTTATGTTGCCGTTGTTGTAGGATATAGCGGTAGGAGGTAACAATAGAAAATGGGACGCAAAGAAATCGAGGTCGTAATAGGAACCGTGGAAGTCGAAAGTGGACCAGGCCCGGGTCCAAGTCCTGGACCGGGACCAGCTCCTTCTGTTATAGATTCATTCATAGAAGAACACCGTAAGCTGAAAAATATACTTGACAGATACGGTGCGCAAGGCATGTGCGTACCGCGTAGCGTCTTAGAACGCGAAAGCGGTATCACGGGTAAGCGCCTAGATCAACATTTACGCGTATTTGAAGGCTCTGATGCGGTGGCACCAATCACAGAAGAGGGCGAAGAAGTGATATGCGGAAAGAGCGCAATCGAGGAGTTAAAGAAGAAGATAAAATTGGAGTTGGGAGAGTGATGTGATAAGAAATGGCAGAGGATGAAATTGACAGGTTCATACGCGAACACGAGATGGTGCAGGCAGAGATAGACAGTAAAGGCTTAAAAGGCTACTGTGCAACCTCAGAAGGCATAAAAGAGCGCATAAATATCACCAGCGGTAGACTCGACCAGCACTTCAAGCTGTTTGCTATTGACGAATATGTTGTACATCCCGACCCAGACAAAAAAGTTAGCTGCTCGCGGGACGCTATACGCATACTCAAATCGAAGTTAGAGACCGCGCTCCAGTGAGTTTTTTCTAATCAAGAACTGTTATTGTTGCATCTCCGGGTACTGACTCGAACCTAACTGTCTTTGTTACCGCTGCTTTCTTCAAATACATTTTCACTATGAAGTTATGTGAATATAACCCATGTGCACCCGGTGTTGAGGGCGCGCTACCATAACATACCGCGCCTTGCGATAATGCATATTCACAGTTGATACCTGAATCCGATACAGAAATAATCATTTCTAATGTTTCATATCCACTAGCAACAGCTTTTATATAGTGCCTGCCGAACGGTATGAGCTCGCCTGTTGCTATCTCTTTGTATGTAGCGTTTGGTATATCATACGGTTTGTAATAGAACTTTGCGTTGATATTGTAGCCATCAGAACCCGAATATGCCGATAAATATATATATGTAGCTCTACATACTTTGGCAACTGTTGTCTCGTTTGCTTTTACATCAACATGGAACTTACATGGCGAGAAGCACTTGTCGAGTATATTCACATAACAATAATCATACTCTCCTTCTTTACCTGCTATCTCTACCGTATGTGTACCTGCGGGCAGTGTCGCCGTTACTGCATACCCACCACCCTTATCAGCCCCATCAATAAAGAAAGCAGCGACATCACATGGTGTAGTAAATGTGATAGTATCGTATGTCGCTACCGTTAACTTTCCTTCTGGTGGTTTTGGTGCACTTACTGTTATCTTCAGTGTTGCAGTCCCGCAATTAGGCGGAGTTGCATCGTTACATGCTTCCAATCGAATCCCCCAGACGCCAACCTTATCAAAAATATGAGTTATCGTCTTACCAGTCTTCGTGGTTACAGCCCCGTCCGGGTCTGTAATTGTCCATGTCCACGAAACAATTTTGTATGGCGCTTCAGTATGTGCCATACCTGTTAGTGTTACAGTCTCGCCAACACTAATAGTAGTAGGACCAATAATCTTTACATGATCTACACCCGGTGGCGCACCCGGACATGCGGGGAATGTGTCTCTACCAGTATCTGAACCAGCATAATATTCATAGATCATGTCAGCATCGTCACGCGTTACTTTACCGTCGCCATTAACATCAGCTCGTTCCTTGAATTCTGATTCTGATAAACCACCTACCTTATCTTTAATGGCAGCCCAGCCGAGTTCCACATAATCCATAACGAGTTTTGCATCTTCGTCCGTGACATAATTATTGGGATCGTTATTCACATTACCATAGTTACCACATGGCGATTCTCTATACCCATACGCTCTTGAGACAGTAACTGTCCTGTGCTCATCAATAGTTCCCGCACAGATTTTGAGATGTATCTCGTAACTACCTGCCTCAGTGAATGTGTGTGTGACTACGCGTCCGGTCTTCTTGACATCGTGCGGGAATGTCCATTCCCAATCAGTTATTTCCGAATCAGCACAACCTTTTGCATGCCCTTCAAATGTTGTAGGAGTGCCTACTCGCACGCTTTCACGTGCTCCTGAATAGTAACTGAACCATGCTCCCGTTGCTGGGCATACATACGCTTTAGGGTTCCAGACGATAAGTTTTTCTTCTTTTGCTCTCTTCTCAGCATTTAAGAATTCTTTTGTATCTACATACTTGTTGCTGTGGTAAAAGAAAACTTCACCTACACCGTTTCTTACTGCTTCTAAACATATGTTTCTCGTTCCGTAGTAAATCGTTCCTAAGATTCTATAATATTTGTCTAGCTGATCTAGTGGATCAACATATACTTTTACATCTGCACCGTCGATTGTACTAAACAGCCACATAGTAGCCTCGTCGTAAGCCCATTTAGTCACATCACGACAAGTTTCTGTGTTTGGAGCGTTCTCAACCTCTATCCTGCACGATACATAATGCCCCGCTATGGCACCTTTATCTGGAGCGTTATATCCAGCAAGTCGGATTGAGGCATATACAGGTATTCCCGGCTCCATATCAGGAGCCTTTTTAAGCCCTTCGAGGAATTTTTGGTATGTATCCCATCTCTTTTTTAACTCTTCTTGGGTCAAGCCTGTATGTATTGTATCACCGTCTATCACATCACATACATGCGTATAGAATTCACATTCATCTTCTTTCAGATGCGGTGGAACTTTATAAACTCGCGCAGCTAACATTTTGCGGCTTCTATCATGGAATTCTAAGCATGACATCGCAAATTTCCAGTATATCCCATAAAATACTCTCCCAAACGGTGAGTTTACCCACGCTTTTGTGTCTTTTATCCACTCGGAATAAGCAAGCAGTTCCTGTTCTGCTGGTTGCCACTGTTCATCCTTTATGTAACCCTGAATCATAATTGGCCAGTTTTGAGGTAATTCTTCGATCAAAGCCCACGCGTGTGTCATCCCCCAACCAATATAAAGACCAATCCCCGATAATGCCAATGGACCAGCAATCCAAGGTTTTTTTAGATATGTCGCTGCGTCTCTTATGAGTTCTTTTGCATACGATGAAAATTTTTGATCTACAATCATAGCCGCTTTTGCACGGCTAATACCAAAATCTTTGCTGACACAGTCAATAGCTTTATCTCGCACGCCAGGATAGAATCCCGATTTTTTGAAATCATCTGCAAGCATATCCATCTCTGCAATGATTCTAGTTGGGCGTGTTCGTTCACTTCCAGCTCTTTTACCCCATTCCTCAAACTGGTCAATAAGCGAACTTGCAAGTTGGTTCCATCCGCCTCTGAACGAACCTCTGGGTATTGGTGTATCTGTTTCAATACAAATCGAGCGCACTTCGTTCATTAAGGCAGTATCTAAATCAAACCCTACATTGTTTCTTATTGCATCTAATTCTTCATCTGTGATAGTTCTGAACCTATAAGCAAGTTTTGCTTCTGCTGGTCCTACTATCTCTCCCGTGTCCGTTACTTTACCGCCCAGCTTAGCAAAATAACGGGCAAATTCTTCGTCTGATAGCTTACGGACAGTTTTAAACATAACTTCAGGATTGTAGTATGAGAGGAATCGAATTGCCAATCTACCAGGATCAGATACTGCCTCTGCTCTTATAGCATTTCTTATCGTATTTATCATTAAGTTTTCTAGCGTTTCATCCGTCTTCGCGAAGTGATACCACTGTATATGATTCTGTGCAACACGCGCGATTTCCTCTATTTCTTCACGATTTGCACCAGTAGCAACGAAAATCTCGTTCCATCTCTTCTCATTGTAATGCTTACTTAAATGTTCCTTCACATCGTTGAAGAATTGTAAACGAATGCTTGGCTCCACATCTATCTCTGGAAGTTCGTTTAACTCTGTTATCACACGATCCCAATCTTTGGCACGCAAGGCTTGATTTATCCGTCTCAACCGTGTTTCGTCCGTGTGTGCTAATGCTTTCCAGAGTTGTGGAAATAGTGGATGTTTTTGACTGGTAATACCCTGCGCGTATAAGACTTTAGTGAGTTCAGGCAAATCAAGCTCTTCACTTCCTCTGACAAGCTTGTTTAGCGAATTGATGGTTGAGAACTTACAATGCCATGCCGATGGGCTACACAAAGCATCTGCAGCTTTTATGAACACTATTATATTTTCTGTTATATCACCATACCGTAGCGTGGTGATATACGCAGGGTATGATTCGTCTAAGAGCTTGGCATACGCATCGGGCCATTCACGGAGTCTGTTTAAAGAATTACGATATGCTGAATGTGATAACGTCTCTTCAAGCATATCATCTAGTCTTTCACGATTAATATACGCTAGTGCATCCTCGATCTCGCCCGCATAATCTTCAACATTTTGCGCTGTTATCCTGCGTGTTTCCCATACATCGTCAAGCAATCTAGCAGCAGCATCAAAATCACGTTGTGCTAAATGAGATATATACCCGAGTTTTTTATCAGCAGGAGCCACACGCCAGAAATACCAGAATTTTTCTTCACTAAACGCTTCACGAACGGTCTTCTTAATCCCCTCTTCCGCATAAGCCGCAATTTCACTGAAGAATAACCCAATTTCCGAAAAATTACCGACACGTCGCGCTCTATTATATGCCGTTAGCACCAATCCATAGTCGAATGTACTAGGCTCCGCTGCATTGCCAACTATATCTTTGCCATATTTTATTTTTTGGTATGCATCAAAGAAAGTATCATACGCTTTTGCTCTCTCCGCAAGTTTAAACGCACCATCCCAATTGTTATTCAACACATTTGCGAGCCTTATTGCGTTCCCGTTTTTTATATCAACATAAGCTATTTCTTCAAGTACTGCCCTTGCTGCATCTCCTATTTCTCCCATTAGTGTAGCAATTGTATACGCCTGATCGGGATCAACATTCTTAATCTGCTCCTCAAGCTCGTCAAACCACTGGTTGAACTTAGTAATTGCTTCCCAATCTTCAATTGCAGGATTTGCAAGGATCTCTTCTCCCAATCCCCTAGCTTTTTCTATGTCACCATCAGCAATAGCTTTAATCCATAAATTCAATCTCGGTTCGTCACCATATATCAGTACCCTATAAGCATCTGTGGGATTTTTCTCTATGAACTCTCTAACAGCAGCAACATCATCACCATATTTACTTCCTTTCCTTATAACTTTGCCAAGATATTTTGTTATATTACCACCCGGTACCATCGGTAATAGCGAGCACACCACAACTATCGGGAACATAGCGAGATCGAACGCATCGGGATGATACTCCGCACCATATATATCCTTGCCCCTAAAGACACCTGAAATCACATTTGCACAATATACCGGGTCCAGCATATCTCCCCAGAACCGGCGGCACTCATCAGAATCTTTTGGTATGCCTATGAGCTCGCAAGCTTCACCAAAGACACCATAGCGAGAGTATAGATATATGTCTTTCGTGCCCTTGAACTTGCCACACCAAACAGGACCGGTAGGTAAATAACCTTTTTTTACGCTAGGTCCTATGCCGTATGTCTCGCCTTCTACCAGTCCATCGGCTTTAGTAAACACAGCCTTACCATCAGGATACTTATCGGGAGATTTAAAGATAGGTACGGCATCAGGTGTAGATAAAAAGCATCGCGCCCAGCCATACGCCTTTTTACAAAGAATCTGGTCTCCTTCTTCAAACCCTCTTGTATGTACAACAAACTTATCCTCCTCTGTGATGAACCTTAGTGTGAACTCAAATTCATAAGTACCTTCGCCGTTCTCGCCCTGGCGGCGTGTTGTCACAGGTTTTGTCCAGTCTTCATGCATATCTTCGTTTAAATACCCAGGCTTGCCTGCTATGAATCCATATCTGCACGCCGCTCCGGGTAGTGATGGCAAGCCTATGCTAAGAACACCGTTATCATCTGTCTTCAGGAGATTACCATACCCGTTCCAGCTCTCGGTGGTGCATATGCCTTGGTGCACCGTTATATCAGAGCACGGAACTTCCTGCCATGTGCCTTCAAAAATCTCTTTTGTAACACTCACATATGCATGTCTTATACCATGCCCTTTCTCGTCCTTTACTGTTATCCGTATTTCGTACGGTCTTCGTGTCTCTGTCTTGAAGTCGAGCTCGTCATCTGATGGGCAGCCCTGTATTATCTGCCCGTTTTTGATATGGAAGCTATAATCCTCGCCATACTCCATATCAGTAGCGCATCTGAAGATGTAGGTCTCAGACTCTTCTTTGTTTAAGGTTGTAGTGGCAGGTATGATACTAACTGTATTTGCTGAAGCACAGCCTTTACCTTTACGCAGCCACAGACAACGCTGGTACGATGGTAATCCACCAGTATTCTTTATTATTAACTTGAATAGCGGACGCTTACAATCCCCTAAATCTATTGTACTGTTCTCTTTAAAACCCCAGAAAGTTATGCCGTTATCAGTACTGTAAAAAGCCTCTACAATTTCTAACTTAGCTGGCGGTATCTTTTGTAATTTCAAAATTAGAGCAAGAGGAGAACAAGCTTGGAAAAGTTTACAAGTCTCGCTACCATAGGATTCGTAGCCTTCCTTGGATGCGCATGCTGTGTATACTGTTCCTTTATCAAGATTGCATAAATCACACTCACCACTTGCATCCGTTCCGTAACCACTACCATCAGGCTTCTTGCATAGAATAGAGTAGGTGCCCATATCAATTGCTACCGTGGCACCTTCTATGGGCTTACCCGAAGGTTCAATCACCTTAACGCGCTGTTTGCATGTGGTACTTCTAAGCTTCAGTGTTTTAAGGGATGTACAACTGGTAAATTCTGTGCTGGAGTCTGAGATCACTTCATAACCTGAAGGTGCTGATGCTTCTGCTACGCACCAAACTCCTTCTTCGATATCCTCTACTGTACATTCGCCATTAGAATCGGTTGTACACCTACCAAGCTCTTTTGCAGTACCTTTCTCTCTTACTATAACAACCGAGTTAGGAACACGAGCACCTGTATCTTCCTCAACAACTCTAAATGATTGGTCACATGTAGGCTTACTGCTCACACTTATTGTAAATATACATTCAGACGCTTTATAGCCATCATCGCCTCTAAACTTAGCCTTGATCGTTGCCGTCTCTTCAACACTGCATGTGTATGTGATAGAACACTTTCCATTGCTATCAGTAGTGCACGAGCCTATGGAGACTTCCGAGCTGTCAACTAACTTATAGAACTCTATCCACTTATGGTTAATACCCGCTCCTGTCGTCTTATCTTCTAACTTGACCTCTAAATCTACTGTATCGCCAACAGTTGCAGTCTTATTTGGATTTTTGCATATCAAATTTGTTGGTGTTTTACTCGCTAATACTGTTATATACTTGGTTTTAGAACAGCCTGTATCGGACAAATACACATACCATGTGCCTGTAGGTGCATTGTTTGGGATGGTATAAACTTTACCACCACTACCGGACACAGTCCATGACTTGCCGGGTGTTCCACTAGGATAAGCACCAATGGATAGAGTACTATTCGGTGGTGCATTTTTGTAGCTTATCGCTACTGTACCGCCTTGGTAATATGCATCCTCGTCTGTCGAAACGGAGCAGGGCTTGGTTGTTTTTACTTTCAAGTGTATAGTCCCAGCCGAATCATGATAATAGCATGTCCCACCCTCATACGAACCACACTCTAGCACCGCATCTTCGTCTGATGAGGGCATGCTGAAGGTACAATCAGGCATTTTCTCTTCCCATGCGCCTGCGTCCATATACTTCTTCTTCCAGCAACGAATTTGTCCGCCCCACTTAACATAGTAACAAGCTGTGCCTGCGGTGTTATTTGTGTTATTAACAAACGCTCTTGCGGTAAGTGTTGCTCCTGCTGGTGCTACAAGTGTATCGCCTGGACGGTATACCTTGTTATTGTACCATATATATGCACTATCAAATTCGTATGCTGGTCCTAGTGTTTGTCCCTTCGGTTTCCTCGCCATTATCTCTAAATATTAAAACTATTTGAAGTGATAAAAATAAATGTTATGCCACTCAAAATCAGGTGTCCAGCCTTCAAAAGTGAAGTGTCTACTGATAACTCGTGCACCACGCTTGAGATTCTCCTCTAATAAGGGTTTTATCAATTGATTCACACTTTGAAGAAGATAGACATAAACACAATCTGCCTTGGCTATGTCCTGTGCTGCATTCATGAAACTCTCTTCTTTGATTGTTACAGGTAACCCTTTTGTGTTCGCTTTCGCTCGTTCTGCACGCTCATGATTGAGTTCATAGCCTATACATTTCGCACCGAACTCGCTTGCTGCTATCTTCAGATTCCTGCCATCGCCACACCCAAGCTCCACAAAAATCTCGCCCGGCTTCAGGTTCGCTTTTCGTAATGCTGTCCTTGTTTCCTCTTCGGGTGTTGGGACATACACCACACACTCACTATCTTGGCATTCACCTGACCATGTAACATGATAATGACAGTGAGTGATGCCCGCAGGAAACTGCAATGTGATTGTTGTCGGTACACCATTCAAATCACCTGTATACACAAGTTTTGTTGGATATTTCATGAATGCAAACAAATCAAAAGGTGCATGCAACTTATCTTGCAATAGCCACTCAAATTCCGCTGTATAAGTATTATCAGTTTTTGTAACATGCTCTTCCACGACCTCTTCTTGATGTGTCGCACTATCGTAATATTTGAGTGTTGTATCTTCCGCTGTTACGGTGATAGTTCGTGCTACACCACTTCGTGTAGCTTCGGTTTTATGCTCTCGCTTTCCCGCTTCCTCTCGCTTCTCTCGCAAAATACGCGAGATAAGATTATCTACCATTTTAAAGCTATATTTCGCGTTTTATCACAAATGCTTCTTCACCAAGTGTAGCATTTG
>Ga0190361_1001074_pt1 | contig 10518 bp, 17 predicted proteins | sample 48721845_MG_FD_161273 | JGI IMG/M metagenome (GOLD analysis project Ga0190361, IMG submission 161273) | Hydrothermal vent microbial mat bacterial communities from Southern Trench, Guaymas Basin, Mexico - 4872-18-4-5_MG | ecosystem: Environmental > Aquatic > Marine > Hydrothermal vents >...
TTCAAACAGTTTAGTGATGACACAAAGTTGTGTCCGTACTGCTTTACCGTGATGACACAGGAGGAAAATGATGGTAAAACGGTGTGGATATGCACAAACACCATGTGTATGAATGAACATAAATATGAATAGGTGAACAATATGCAAAACAAGTGTTTCAAGTGCGTTCATTTCGTTGACGTGCCATGCGATGATGGACTGAAAACCTGTGAACTCGGTTTACACAGCGAATATAAGTTGATAACAAAGTGTCACAGATTCAAAAAGAGATGATTTTATGAGTTACATTAAAAATAAGGAGTGATTGAATGCGTGACAAATTGTGGGTGATAACAAGGATTCTAAAACTGCAAAAACACGGATTGAAGCACAGATATTCTGACGCAGTTAAAATACTCAAAGTCGGACAAAGCGGAAGTCAGTTATTTGTGGAAGCAAGGAAGATGGGAATAATAAGAACACAATTGGACAAAAACGACTTACGCAGAACCTTCGTTGTCATCAACACGGGTAAATTGGAGAAGGCAAGAAGGAAAGCAGAAAGAAAACTTAATGAGAAGATTAAAAATCTTAACAATAAAATCAATAAATACAAACTAATTTTGAGAAAATTGAGGTGTTAATTATGAACAAATTGGAAAAGGACATTCAAGAAATCAAGGAAGATATTAAGGCTATCAAAAGAGCTGTGTTGATACCAAGCGAAGATGAGACAGATTACATTGGTTGAGGTGTTTCGTATATGAAAAAGTTTGATTTGAAAGAAATGGGTATAGACAATTGGAACGAAAAAAGCGGTTTCAATCCGCCGAAAAAGAGAACAAAGAGAGACATTTGGCTTGGAATTGATATTATAACGGTTTAATTTTGGAGAAGATTATGGACAGAAAAAATATAAACTTACGGGTAGGAGTAGTTGAATGTAACAGGTGTGGATACAAGTTGGTGTGGCACTCGTTTCCTCTCGCAAATCCAACCGAATGTGACAGATGTAAATCAAAGGACATAACCATAAGACCAGCCATACCGAAACAAGACTATATCCTGTTAGAACCAAATAGACAGAAAACTTTATAAACAATAAGTTCTATATAATATAATATGGATATTTTAGACTGTAAATTAAGGACTGTTATCAACACAGTTGCTTCTCTGTCGAACAACGTTACACAAGTTAGCAGAGGTGCTAATTTAACGTATTCTTACACAACCGACATAATCAACAAGCTCGAAGAAAAAGGTTTCATTATAACGGAAAAAGTGGGCAGAGACAGAACAATCAAACTCACGGAAAAGGGATTGTTGCTGAAACATTTTCTTGAAAAAATAGGAGAGATGTTGTATGAAAGATAGGAAAAAGATATGGAATGAAATAATAGACAGAAAAATTGATGAAGTGATTTCAGATGCGGAGGATTTTATAAACAAAAACAATCTGGACAATGAAGATGCCAATGCACTCATTTGTAGTTTGATAATGGCACTTTCAACTGCACTCGATCCGACAACTGCGATATGGCTGACTGAAGTGATAAAAAGAGAAAAAATGGAAGAATCTTTCAATATAATGGAGAAAAAGAACAATAAAATTAAGACCAAAAAGTTGTCATACATAGGTTAAAAGATAACATGAGATTCTTTCACGTGTATAGATGGAAGGACAGGAAAGGACAATACAGGGTAAAAATTAAATTGATTGAGGTGAATGACGATGAACGATTTTGATAAACTGATAATATCCGTTTTATTGGCAGTGGTGTTCATCGCAGTGGTTTCGTGGCTGTATGGATGGGATGAGGGATACAGATACGGATACAATGCAGGATTATATAACTGCACTCCAGAAACATGCTCCATAAAAATAATAAAAAATATGACACAAAACGGATGGAATTTCGTCATACCTTTAACGGACAACACGTATTGCCTTAAATTGAGATATATGTGTTCAATGCCAGCATTCAACGACACAAACGATTGGAGAGCCCAACTGGGTTTACAATGCAGATGGGACGACAACAGCAAGGAATGTTTGTGTTTGAAGCGATGACACTTAACACAATCCGCAAAAAAGTTTCGGGGCGGAACTTTGGTTCAGCAGCAAACCCCAGACACACTCATACTGTCCCTCCCTTTGTTCGCCCCGTGCTTTTGCGAAAGAAGAAACAACCAAAGCTGCAGGAGATTTGAAAGGAGGTAATGGAAATGTGCTACGGAATATCTGGAACCATTGACGACAAGTTCAGGGTGAGGTGTCAGTTTACCTGCTCTCATGATGAAATGAAAAACAAGCCAGACGAAAACAGGAGAACCTACTGGGAATGGGAAACCCATTACCCTTTCAGGACGTTTGTTTTCACGAATGCAAGTGAAGTTGGAAAACCGATGCCCGGGATGAAAAAAGCGGTTGGAGAGTTCCTGAAAGCCAACAGAATCAAAATTCTCGAAGCTCTGGTTACCGTGAAATCTCGTCAGGGAACCGTGCTGTTCGGGAAAGCAAAAACTGGAAACGTTGGCTTTTGGGGAGCAAAAACTGGAAACGTTGACTTCAGTAAAGCAAAAACTGGAAACGTTGACTTTTGGGAAGCAAAAACTGGAAACGTTGACTTCAGTGAAGCAAAAACTGAAAACGTTAACTTTTGGGAAGCAAAAACTGGAAACGTTAACTTCAGTGGAGCGAAGGTTAAGAAATTTTTCATCAAAGATCTGAAAACAGGCAGCAGAAAACTGAACAAGCTGATAAAAGAGTTCAGTTTCGGTAGAGATTATGACAAATGCACGCTGTCGAACTTCGTGAAATGGTTGCTTGACAGGAGGTGCTGAAATGAAAACAGAAGAAGCAGAAAGGCTGGTAGGAAGGTCAGTCTCTTGGATTAAAGGAGTGGACGTGAGCATTAAGAAGTGGGAAGAGCTTGTTGAATCGAAAGAGAAAAGGAAAGACGGAAGAGAATGGGCTGGATTGTGCGGTCTGTGCTGGGTTTCCTGGAACAGATTAAGCAGGCAATACAATGATAAGTTTAATGACTGTTCTACAATTTTTTTTGATGGAAAATGCCCTTTAAGTGAAGACGGTTTTCACTGCTGCAAGGAGTTCAAGCGGTTCGAAGAGAAACAGACAATAAAGAACGCACAAAGAATGCTTAACAGGTTAAAAAAGTTAAGGAAACAGTTAATCAGGGAGGGGTACAGGTGACAAATCGCAGTTACAGAATTGGTAGAAATTTTGAATACAAGGTCAAAAAAATGTTCGAGGATTGCGGTTGCTTAGTATGGAGGTTGCCGAAGAGCAAGTTTCCCGATCTCATCATATGGGTTCCAGACGACAAAAGGTTGATAGGAGTGGAGTGCAAAGTGAACAAATATTTGTCGAAAAAAGAGAAAAAGCTCGCCAACGAGCTAATTAAAAAGAAGATAATATTTAGAGTTGCATACAGGGAAGGTAGGAGAATAAAGTGGTGGAGTGGAAACATTCGGTGATTACAAATGAAACCAGAAGACAGAGTAAAAACACTAAACAAACGGTTGAAAAAAGTAGTAGAAAAATTCAATGAGTTGAAGAAAAGCGGTATAGATGAGGAAATATTGATTGTGTATATTCATCACAAAACCAAACTGTCCAGAAAAAACGTAAAAAAGATGTTGGAAGCACAAGAGGAGTTTTATAAAAAACTTATAGGTAAACTTATGCTCGATGCTCTTTAAACAAATACAGGTGATAACATGAAAGCTATCGTAGAAAAAATCAAAAATGAAATAGAAACAAAGAAAAAAGAAATAGAAACACTCAAACAGGCGTTGGACATATTGGAAGTAAAATCTGAGAGAAAAAACAAAAATTATATACCACACGGAGTCAATAAGTACAAGAAATGGACAACGGATGAAGACAAACTCCTATGCGACATGTATCGAACAGGGACACCCGTAAAAAAGATAGCCAAGACGCTTAGAAGGACTGCATACGCCGTTAGACGCAGAGCACGAGATTTAAACGTTCTTCACGGAAAATGGAATAAAACCGAATAAGGTGGCAAAAATGGAAGTTTACAGGGTGTTCAGTTCGGAAGAAATGAACATGTGGATTCCATACCTGTCGGTAAGGTTGAGTCCAGAAGAGCACACGGATACAGGACGCAAAGAAGAAAAAATAATGATAACAGTGGGAAGAAGGTTGAAAACAAATCTCTTGAAATGGGACGTCAATAGGGTCACATGTGCTCTTAACAAAATAGACAGGATAGTTGCTCTTCAGACGGAAAAAAGCAACGAAAAACTTGAGATATTCGAGTATTTCAAGATACCCTTCAACAGCGAAGGATACAACAAGCTGTTGGAGATATTGTGTGCCGTTTCCATAGCACTCGGAATAACAAGCAAAAAAAATTATTTGAACCCAGAAGATACGATAAGGGACGCAAGGGAAGTTCTTGAAAAAGGATTTATTCGGGGATACAAAAAAGTTTAGATTTATAAAGAAACAAAGATAAAAATAATACATGGATGCAAAGGCTGTTTTAATAACACTAACAATGTTTTTAGTTTTAGTTTCGCCAACAAACGTAAATGCCGTTATATTCGGTAGGTTTCCTGACAGATACAGGTCAAATGATTGGCTTCTGAGTCACTATCTCAATTTGTCAGGAACAAACGCCAACCAGAATATAAACGTATCGCCATACAATTTCGAGGCTAACAACATCACGGCAAAAGGGTATGTTTTGGGTCAACCATTGGAAGGTTATCTCGGTTCGGGCATAATATGGGCAGATGAGGTTGACGAAAACGGAAACTTGAACGTTAGCTTGATTTCAGGTCTGGATGTCAGCTATCCTGCGTTCACCATCAGACTTGTTAAAACGGACAACACGGTGAAATATTGTGACATTCCGTCTGGAAGCGTGACCGTTCCTGACGATACGCACAGCGTTTATTATATAGACAACGACTGCAATGTTCAGCACACTTCGATACAAAATTACATAACAACAGACCTGTCTCCCGGCGGAATAGCAGATTTTTTCAATGTCATTTCTCATACCGGAACCATAGACATTTTGGAAGGTTCTGGGTTGCAGAACAAAGAAGACATAAAAATAAGAAAAAACACCTTCAAACTGACAAGTCTGGATGTTGTGTCGGGCATGGGATTGACGCAACAGGAATTTCCGAACATAACCATAAGCAATGGTGAATATTCTTACATCAATGAGATATTCACCACGACAACGCAAAACACTTCCGATGGGGACACAATTGAATTTATTTACAGACAAAGCGGGGTATGGCAATACGATGAACGTTATGGTCTAAACCTTACATGGTGTGATGACGGGACAGACTCAGCAGCGTGTTCAAACCCAACGAAATACAGGAGATATTTTATCGGATTAATAGGAAGGAACGATACAACAGACACGACAAAACTGCATCAACTGGCTGCTTCGGAAACAGAAATTTACCCCAATTTAGCTGGTTGCTTGGATATTGTCACAAATCCAGTAACTTTCGATTTGCCGGCTAATTACGAATACGGGTTTGTTTTGCTGTATGCTTATTGCGGTAGAGCAAGCGACAGCGACTGGACAGGAGGATTCATTGATTTGAGAACAACGACCACAGAAGTAGCCACAGGGGTTCCAGACCTAAGCATTTTTCTGACCAGAGATGGATCAAGAACATTGACGGACAATTGGAATGTCGGGGGTTTCAATATAACGGGCATAGATTTTATGAACAGCAGTCATGCGGTTATAACAGACGGCACAGATACGGTGACGCTTATTGACAGCACGAACAACAGGGGAATGACGGTGACGACAACCACAGGAAATACGGCAGCAAGATTTGATGACGGCATAAGATACGTTGAGCTTGCGACAGGGGCAACTGAATATGCAGCATACTTCGATGACGGCGGAAATACAGTTGAAATACTTGGTCCCTGTGGAGAAACCATATGCACAACAGGGGGCATCCTTGCATATTATCTTACTGACGGAGTCACAACCCTTACTCCCGGATATCCCTGGTCTCTTGACGCAGATTTTGATCTTCAGGGAAACACCCTGTTCGCTGGTTCAATATCCGACTGGGGGGCAACACTTACAATGAATCAATATCCTTGGACACTTGACACAGGCTTTCAGGCTGAAGAGCTGTTCGCAGTGAATGACCTGAATGTGGGAGGTGACACTTATTCTACAGGCGGTTACTTCACCGGAAACGTCACGGCTGAATGGTTCAACGGCAACTGGAATGGAAGCTCCAGCTTAAACAGCTCCATGAAGGATTATGTTGACGGGCAGGACACCAGCTATAACAATTCCGTCACTGACTGGGCTAACTCAAGCTTTGTCCCCTACACGGGGGCTTCCTCAGACCTTGACATGGGCAGTTATTCGGTATCTGCGGAGCAGCTCACCTCAACCGATGACATAAACATGTCTGGAGTGCTTACCAACACGCTGTCCGCTTCTGATAATGTGGGGTTGAGGATTGACGGAGTGACAAATCCTTATACGGGAACGTCAAATCTTCAGTTGATGGACATTGACGTGAAAGTGGAAACTGCAGCAAGCTCAATGCCGGTTAACGCTTACGGAACAGACTTCGTGATTGAAAACGACCATGTTATGAGCGGAAGCCCCACAAGCATCATACAGACATCGATAGGAAGAAGCAACACCGTAAACCTTTACGCAGACCATACTGCAACACCAATCGTTGTTTTCAGGGAAGAAGGCATCGGAATGATGAACAAAGTTACAGCAGACAGGATAATCAGGGGCGGTTCGTCAATCATATCTGAGGAAAATCTTTACGGAATGAAAAACGATGTAAGTTCACGAACCATATTTAACAATTCTGCAAAGAAGCTGAATGTGAACGTTTATGGCATGTACAACCAGCCGAACACGGATGGTGTTGGTGTCATTGCGGGAACGCTGAACATCAATACATACGGGGTTTACAACAGAATCTACGGAGGCACGGGAGGAACGAGCAAAGCCTACGGAGATTATGTCGTGTTCACAAAACTTGCGGACACGAACTACGCCTTCTATTCAGCAACGTCAGGGGTTGACTATTCCTTTTGGTCGGCAGGCGGAGATGTGGAGCTTGCGGATGGTAACATAGCAACCACTGGAAACCTTGACGTTGACGGGACAGCAACCATAGGAACCCTCACGTACACGTCTTCCGACCCTGAGCTTCTCACCTTCTACCCCATAACCCTTGACAGGGCAGTGGAGCTGATTGAAACAAGCACACCACCGGACAGGTTCGGGGGAGTTTCCCTCTACTATGACAGCGATGCGGAAGAACTGAGAATGATAGACCACCAGACAGGAGAAGTGAGAAGGTTCACCACTGAAACAGTTGACAGGGTAAGGTTGAAATTGAGAACAAAATCCAGAAAGAAGTACAAATTCGACCCACTCACTGGAAACATCACCCAGATATCCGTACCAGAACCAAAATACAGAATCAGGAAAGGGTTCGGACTTGACAGGAAAACAGGAAAGCTGTACAACTTGACAAATATGAAAGAGGTGGGAAAGGAAGCGATAGAAGAATATTAGGAGGATTATATGGATAAGAAAAAAACATGCAGCTTGCTGGTAATAATAATGCTGTCATTCGCATTCGGGTTTGTGACAGCAAAAGAAATACAGAAACCACCACACAGAAATAATATAATAGAACTAACAAAGGAGCAGTTTCAGGTACTAAAGGCAATCAACTACACCAACATAAACTTTGCTGACTATGAACTGTCTGATGGCAGGTACCAGAGATGTATTTACAGGACTGTTCACGGAAAAAGGTTTCTGGTAAAGTGCGGGTACTTCGACAACTACAGCGTACAGGATTTCGACAGGTGGCAGAAAGAAGAACTGCTTAAAACGATACATAGGAAAGGTAAGCTGTTAATAACAAAGACTGTGAAGGCGAAAGGAAACACAACTATAATAGCTAAATGAACATTAAAGGTATATTATGAAAAAAACAATACTTATAACATTGCTGACCATATTTTTACTGTTAAAAGTAGGGTTTGCTATACAGGAAGATTTGACAGTGTGTCAGACTAACACCGAATGTCAGATTTCCGATTTTGTTTATAATGATTCATATCAGCCATATTTCACTCAGGATTGTACAATCAACATAACGTATCCGAATTCAACAATGGCTGTAACAAACGGCGTCATGAGCAACAATTCTATAGCCAACGGATACTACAATTATTCCTTTTTTCCTCCAATTGACGGATATTATTCATGTGAAATGTTTTGTAATTTCAGTGGAGACGTGGGAAGGAAAAACTGCGATTTCATAGCCATCAATCTTACCGTTTACAACATTTCAGAAAAAATAGGCAACGTTTACAATCTCACTGACTTGGAGATATGGGTTGGCGGGAACTATAATCCGGATGAAAACACAAAAATAACAGCCACACTGGCAAGGGAAGGCATGATGATTTCCGGAGAAATTGTTAACATAACTATAACATATCCGAATGGAACCACAACCGATAGCGAAACCATGACCGATTTGGGTGGAGGAATTTATACTTACGATTTCACGCCAACGAGTACCGGAGATTACATCATAAACGTAACAACCGGAAACACAACAAAAACTGGCATAATGACCGTAAGCACAGTTGAAAGTTACATTCATTCAGAACACATGGACACGCAAGACAAAATCGAAAGCGAAGCTGAAAAAACAAGGCAAAGCCAGAGAGACTGGAATTCATACATCACTTCGTTTTTTACTTCAAGGATAGGTCAGTATTCCATAATAATCATCATAATAACAGTCATAATCGCTTTGATTCTCATTGGAAGATGGGCTAATAACCGAGGAACTGAAGAAGAAATAGTTGAGGAAGAACAGTTCACATAACCATAATAAACAACAAACCGAAGCTGACATCATATGTCCAGTGAAAAAACAAAGGAAAATAAGGGTTGTACAATCTACCTTGCATTTTACCCACAACAAAACCTATTATTCTAAACATAATTCCCAGAGAAAAAATGAACATGAACGAAGTGATGTTGAACCCTACCGCTATTATGTGAGTGAAAGTCCATATCACGGTTCCCAATGTCAGCGAAATTATCCACAGATTGTCTTTGTTTTTAATCCGTTCATATAAATTGTTCGCTATTGTTCCGGCGAACCACAAGGAAAATATTTCTTCGTAAAACGCAACTATAAAAAAGGTTACTATTATAAACAAGCTTCCCATGTTCAAAAGAGTGAGACCTGACGGGAAGGACAGAATTACCATTCCTCTCGATGACAGAAGCCAATACGTCAAATAACCAGCTATGCCTCCGGCTATGGACATTCCAACAGCCATAATTTTATCTGTTGTTTCAGGGACATCAAAGAAATACGCCTTTTTGAAATTCGTCCAACTATCTCTCGGAGAAAACGTCAACATGTACAAAAAAGTGACAGAAAAAATGTATGGCATCATAGCCGAATAAACATCCGTTCCAGCAAGCGGTAGCGAATATGCCAAAAAGACTATCAGAGTGAACACGACTAATCCTATTACAGCCCATCCCTTCGGAAACAACGGAAAAAATCGGTTATTAAAAAAATCTACCATTCTTCTTCCTCCTCTTCAAGATACTCTATAGGATGCTCGGTTTCCTTTCTTTTTATACGTCTTATTATTCTTCTTTTGGCTTCACCGAAATCAAATCTTATAGCCACTATTATGAAAACGATTATGACCATTAACAGTATCACATGCCACACCTGTAAGTCAAAAATACCGAGAAAATCTTCCCATATAACCCAGCACCAGAACCCGCATTCCGGTGTTGGTGCGGGACCTTCTATGGTATAAACCCTAAGTTCGATGACATCACCCTGACCGACCAAACCCAAATCAACGATTACGCTTCCACACGTCCAATTATATTCCTCTCCGGTTAGGGCATTGTCAATCTTCACAACATTGCTGCAATTTATGTCTGGCAGTTCAACTTTCAGCGTTTGCATTGGAATGGGGCTGACGGATCTCACCTTCAAGACGTCCACCCTGACAACGGAACCGTTTAAGTTCTCCCTGTAAGGCGTTTGTTCTTCGCTTACGGCGGTGTATATCAAGTAGCTTATGGTATAATTATGTATTTCAAACGGCGTCATATTTCCGATTTCAAGAACATAAGTTCCAGAAACTATGTCTGCACTGTCTATGGCGTTTGATTCGTTGCACACAGAAACAAAATCCTCGCATAAATACAATTCTTCCCCGTAATCTATGGTTATGGATTTCTCAACATCAGTTATGTTCTGGCTCGCCCAGTTCTTCACCGACACGTTCATGTTTATAATAGCCTTTTCGTCAACCCAGAAAATGTCTGGATAGTCAATTGTCACTGTTACTGAAGTTGGGGGTGTTGAATATTCAATTTCGTGTATAATTTGGCTTCCTCCCGCAAGCGTTCCCGTCAAGGTAACATATCTTCCGTTAGCGTCATA
>Ga0190361_1001075_pt1 | contig 10517 bp, 11 predicted proteins | sample 48721845_MG_FD_161273 | JGI IMG/M metagenome (GOLD analysis project Ga0190361, IMG submission 161273) | Hydrothermal vent microbial mat bacterial communities from Southern Trench, Guaymas Basin, Mexico - 4872-18-4-5_MG | ecosystem: Environmental > Aquatic > Marine > Hydrothermal vents >...
AGAAGAGAAATGGTAAAGTTGCACGCAGATTTCTTACTGGAGGTAAGATAACTGTAACTCAAAAAGAGGGTTCCATGGTTATACTATCGCCGGAAACCCGTAGAGAGTTCTATTTAGGTGCTCCTAATTCGATAAGGTTTAGGGTAAACATAGGTTGGTTGAAAAGAGGTTTTGTCATTCAAATCAAGTTCAATGATGAAAAAGATTTAGCTAGATTTGTGAACCGTTTGAATGCTTTAAAAGATAAATTTGAGTTTCTCGGATACGAAATCATAATGAAGGACGAGATCTCGTGGAATCTAGAAGGCGTAAGATACTTAGAGGAGGGTAAGATAGAGAAAGCAATTGAATGTTTTGATAAGGCGATAGAGCTTAATCCATACTTTGAACTACCTTGGCTTAACAAAGCAAGCTTGTTCTTTAGACACGGAGATTATGAAAAAGCGCTTGACTGCGCAAATAAGGCTATAGAGTTGCACCCTAGCTGGGTCGATGCTTTAAGGCTTAAGGGAGTATTGCTAATCAACCTGAAGAGGAATGAAGAAGCTGTTGAGGTTCTAAGGAAAGCTGTTGAGATAGATCCTGAGGATTGGAGTTCGTGGGACAATCTTGGAAGGGCTCTATTCAATCTTAGGAAGTACGAAGAAGCGCTAGAATGTTTTGAAAAGGCTTTAAAAATCAACCCAAATAACTATGAGCTGTACTACCTTAAAGGAGTGACGTTTGTGCAACTTGGGAGAATTGAAGATGGGGAAAGCGCTTTAAATGAGGCATTGAGATTGAAGCCCGATCATGTTCCTTCTATGTAAAGGATTATTCCCGAAATCGAGTGATAAAATAAGATTAAAATGGATCAATTTTTATGTTGAGATTCTAAATGCAAAGATAAGCGTGAAAGTTGATTATATAGACTTAATATGTGAAGAAGAACTTTATTCAAATGACTTCAAATCAAAATTCCTTCCATAATATTCGCTTACATGGTTATAGTATAATAAAGGGTAGTATTAATCAACCTAAGAGTCCTCTATAGATGTTGCAGAGGATTTTAGGTGTTGTCTATGTTTATTTTTAGTTTCCAATTTTCATGGCGTATTTTATTGGGGTTTCCTTTTAATCTTCCACAGCTTCTTTGTGTATGTTTAGTAGATGAATTTTATTCCCATTTTTTTGGCTTCTTCAACCCATGTGGGGACTGGTGGTGTGAGTTTGTCTTCTGGTAGTGTTGGCACTTCTAGTAGTATGGGCTCTTCTGATATTAATAGTTCCTTCAGATTCTTTTCAATCTCCTTTGAGTCTTCTAGTTTTGAGGCTTTTAGTCCGAATCCTTCTGCTATTTTCGTGTAGTTTATGTTTTTGAATTCTGTTTCGAAGTATTTTGGTCCGTATTTGAATAGTATTGAGGCTCTTATCCATCCGTAGCTTTGATTGTTAAATAATATTATCTTCACGTTTGCATTTAATCTTGTTATTGTTTCGAATTCTCCTACGCTAAATCCGAAGCTTCCATCTCCGGTTAATGCTATTATTGTTGATGATGGTTTGGCTAGGTATGCTCCTATGGCTGCTGGAACTGCATATCCTAGGGCTCCCATTGAGTAGTTGAATAGTGTTCTTCTGCCGGCTTCTTTAACTTTTAGGAATGTTGCAGTGTATATTGCGCTTACGCCTGGGTCGCATGTTATTATGTAGTCTTTTGGTAGTAGGTTTTCTAGTGTTTTAATTATTCTTACTGGGTTTGGTGGGTGTTCGTTGGAGGTTATGTGTGGGGCTATCTTCTCTTCGAATCTTGCTTTCATCTCCTCTAACTCCTTTAACACCCCCCTCCTGGTAGCCCCCTTAGCCATCTTCATTTTCAAAATTTTTATCATTAGTTTTAGGGTGGATTTTGCATCTCCTATTAATGAGGTTTCTGTGTGTAGGTTGTTTCCAACTTCAGCTTCACTTATATCTAGATGTATGATTTTTGTGTCTTGTGGTGGCAGTGTCCATGCATCTGTGGCTGCGTAGTCTGTGTTGCAGCCCACATAGAATACTAGGTCCGCTGTCTTCAGGATTTCGTTGGAGAAGCTTGTTCCCCCTCTAGATCCAACAACCCCTATGGATAGTGGGTGGGTTTCTGGGAAGCTCCCTTTACCTGTGATCGTTGTTCCTACTGGTATGTTTAGGAGTTCTGCTAGTTCGATTATTTCATTCCATGCTTGTGAGTATAGTACGCCTTGACCGCATATTATTATTGGCTTCTCACTGGATAATAGTAATTCTATAGCTTTCATTACGCTTTCTTCTTCAGCTGTGAATCTATGTCCTGGATACTTTGAGAACTCCTTCTGCACATATAAATCTGATACCTCTGCATCTTCTTCCAATACGTTTGCTGGTATTCTTATGTGTATGGGGCCAGGTTTACCGGAGGTGGCTAATCTAAATGCTCTTCTAATGGTGAATGGTATGTCTTGAGCTCTCAGAACAGTTAAAGTTTCCTTTGTTATTCCACTGAATAATGCTGTTTGATTGAATGCTGTGAGCATATTCCTCTTCTCTAAGTGGAGTGGTGTATCTGTGGTTATGGCTATCATTGGTAGTGTTGATGCGTAGGCTTCAACAATTGCTGGTAGTATGTGGGCTGCCCCAGCGCTTGGAGCTTCGCAGATTCCAGGCTTATATGATACCCTAGCATAGCCATCTGCGGCGAAGCATGCATTCCTCTCATCTCTAAACATTACGTGTTTTACATCTTTAAATTCCAGCCAATCAACGTATAGTGGTAGTGTTGTTTCTCCTGGTAGGCCGAAGACGTATTCAACATCATATTCCCTTAGCATTTTTAGGAGTATTCTTGAACCCTTCATGGCCGTATCACCACCCATTCATGTAGGGTCTTTTAGATCTAACATCTTTTCGAGTACTTCTGGGTTTGCAATATTTTCCGGTTTGTATCCACTTAAGACTCTTATGACGTCTCTATGTACTGTAACTGTCTCCCTTTCGTAGGCTTCATATGTGCATGAAGCGAAGTGTGGTGTTAATATTACATTGCTTAATTTTAGTAGTGGGCTATCCCTGTTTGGAGGTTCTCTTTCAAAGACGTCTAATGCTGCTCCAGCAATCCACTCCTCTCTCAAAGCCTTTATCAACGCCTCTTCATCAACTATTGCTCCACGTGCTGTGTTTATGAGGTGTGTTGTGGGCTTCATGAGCTTCAATTCCTCTTCACCAATCATGTGATATGTTTCTTTAGTTAGGGATGCATGTATTGTCACTATATCTGATTCCATGAGTAGATGTTTTAGATTGTTGGTTAATGTTATGTTTATGCCTGTAAGCGATTCCGACTTCACGTATGGGTCATAACCCAACAGTTTAACTCCAAATGATTGTAGTATCCTTGCAACCCTCCTCCCTACGGCTCCTAAACCTATTATCCCAACAACTTTACCTTTAAGTTCACGGGTGAAGTTTCCTCTATCCACTAGGAGTTTATTCCTCCACACTCCACTCCTCAAAGCATTGTCTAGGGAGCATATTCTTTTTAGTAGGCATAGTATTAGGGTTATTGTGAATTCTGCAACGCTATCGGAATTGGCTTCCGGTGAGTATACTACTGGAATCCCCCTCTCAGTGGCTGCTTCCAAGTCAACGTTGTCTGGTCCAGGTTTGGATCCATACTTCCCTATAACTTTAAGTTTCGGGCTTTCCATTATAACTTTCCTTGAAACTTTGTGTTGTGATGTTATTATTATGGCATTGCAATCCTTGAGGGCTTTTATGAGCTCCTCCTCACCATAATGTACTCCAGTTTTCCCAGTAATGACTTGGGCGATTCCATTGAAGAGTTTATGTGATTCAGGCCATTCAGGTTCAGGTATGAATACTTTGAATTGCATTATTTAATCACATAAAATCTTAAATCTTTATGAGTTTAAGAATGTTACTTGAATAGTGTTTGTTTACTTTAGATCTCTCTAACCATGCCAATTATGGTGTTATCCTACTCCATCTGGTAAGCTTCGCTTCATATGCGTCTAACTCGTATGCCTTCATATCTGGTATGTATCCTTGTAGTCTTCAGAATAATTTGATAGCATAACATGTCTATATCCAGCTGAGTATGCATGGCTTTTAATCTTAAGTCCATGCTCCACAAATAATTCTCCAAGCATGGATATCATCATGAACTCCCTTCCAATTCTTAAGATTTTTGAATAATATTTCAACCATTATCCTACCATCCTTTGCAACTTCATATCCTTCTTAGCATATAGTATGCAGGAATCAATTTATCGTGTAGCAGTCTCCGATATTACTCCAAAAGAGGCTAGAGGTCTAGCCTACGGCTTATTCTATACGGCGTATGGTGTCAGCTTTCTTGTTAGTGGATCTATTTTCGGCCAATTATTAGATTTACACTTCACCTATTTAGCTATAGTTTACTCGGTGTGCCTACAGATAGTTGCATCAATTTTATTGAAAAAGTCAATAAGTTAAATTGGAAAATGCCGTAAAATATAAACCTTTTATTCAATTATTCTATCAAATATTACTTGGAGTGATCTTTTTGAAGTTTGCTGAGATATTAAATTATTATCGCCGTGAAGAGGTTAAAAGGGAGATTTCAGATTACTGTATTGGCAGATGGGTTGCAATAAATACGATGTGGGGTGGAAGAGGAGGATTATTTATAAGATATTGGAGAAGGAATGGTTCACCCCTCCATGTAAATTCAATTGAAGATTACGATAAAATTTTAAATAGATTTAGAGGTTTAATTCCGAGAACAATTTATGGTTCAGTGAACATTTATTCTAAACTTTCCTCTCCAGAAGATGTGGAGATTGAAAGTAACATTAAATCTTCAACACCAATATGGGATGTGGATTGCGATTTGAAGGAATGGGCGAAGAGTATTGAAGCTGCAAAAATCATTTTGGAAGCTTTAGCAAATGAAGGTGTTGAAAAATCAGTATATCTCGTCTGGTCTGGGAGAGGAGTACATGTTCATATACATGAATCTGCAGTTTCAGGAGATGTTCTCCAAAAGCATCATCCGCTGGACATAGCATATTCGATTGTGGAGTATATTTTGAGGAGATGTGAAGATAAGCTAATTAAAATAGCTAAAACATCTAAAAGTGTTGAGAGACCCCTAACTGTGGAGAATAATATTGATCTGAAGAGAGTTTTTACAGCTCCTCTATCACTGCATAAAAGTGTAGATTTGGCTGCAGTTTGCTTTAAACCTGAGGAGATAGATGATTTCACATTGGAATGGGCTTCCACAGACAATTTAAAGCATAATCGAAATTGGAGAGTTTACATTAGAGGTGAAGCCGATGAATTAGCGCTAAAAGCCATCGAAAATATTGGCGGATACTTTAAACGTGTCGGAGAAATTAGACGAAGGGTAGCGTTGAAGAAGGTTGAGAAGAAGCATGTAAGAACCTTAAAGGGTAAACGTGTAGGCCGATTTCAAATAATGGCTTTACTTCAAGCTGCGAGATACTACGTTTTAACAGGCAACTTGGAGAAGGCAAAATCTTTTGGACTTAACAGAGCTATATTTTATGCTTGGGCGAAATATCATGGCAGAGAACGGAGATATAGGAGGACTCCAAGTAAACCTTCAACTCTTAAGACAGTTGAAGAGGAGAGACGAATTGTGGAGATTGGAAATGAACCGGTTTTTACATCTCCGAATGGATGGTTCATTATAGGAAATGCTGAACAACTACCTGCAGATTATGACCGTGAAATTGTTAAGAAGATCGAGAAGATCATACCATATGAACTGGCATGGAAGAAAGCTTTAAATTATATTAAAAGTTTTCCTTTAAAAATATTGAAAGATCAGCAGAAGTTCTTCAACGAGGTCTATAAACCTGTGAGAGATAGATTCCTAGTAGAGGAATAATAATTACTTTATGATTGTGGCTTTTGCCTCTGCAGATGGTTTTACAAATATTGCGAAGTCTGGACAGTGATATTCGCAGAATTTGCATCCAATACATTTCTCCGGAGCTCTAGCATATGCATAATTATATCCTCTACTGTTAAACTTTTCTGATAGAGCGAGAACCTTTCCCGGGCAGATTGAGACACATATACCGCATCCCTTACATCGATCCATCACTGTTACTATTTCAAATCTCCTGCTATTTCTTTCAGATCTTTGAATCTGCATTATAACACCTATCAATAATTGATGTTAAAAATGTAAAAACTTTTCTAAACTACTTATGTATAACTCTTATTTTTTAAATGAAAAAATAAGGTTAACTATTTGTATAAGTTCTTTGTTTAAAAAGTAGTCTTAAATGTAGTTCACTTAATATTTTTTCTAACAAATTTCTCAATTCTATCCATAGCTTCTCTCAAAGTTTCCAGCGGCTTTACAAGAGCCAGCCTTACATGTCCCTCACCATTAGATCCATAAACAGTACCCTGAACTATTCGAACCTTCTCCTCTTCAAGCAATCTCTTAGAAAATTCTTCTGAGCTCATTCCAGTACCACTTATGTCCGGGAAGAGATAGAATGTAGCTTCAGGAGTCACGCAAGATATGCCTGGAATTTCATTTAATCTTTCAACACAGTATTTTATTCTCTCCCAATATTTCTCTCTCATCATCCTGTTAAACTCCCATCCCTCCTTAAGAGCAACAACACCCGCCTTCTGGAATGGTACCGGAACAGAACAGATCCCCATAGGCACTCTCGAAAGAATCTCTATAAATTCACTTCCAGATATGATGAATCCCAATCTACAGCCCGTCCAAGCAAACATCTTGGAGAAGCTCATAGCGACAAGAGTTCTCTCCATCATACCTGGAACCAATATTATCGGGTAATGTCTTCTATTTCCCCATATAAATTCATTGTAGATTTCGTCGGAAAGTATTAGGAAATCATGTTTTACAGCAAGCTCAGCTATCGCCTTCAACTCATCCTCTTTGAAGACACATCCAGTCGGATTGTCCGGGTTACATAAAATTAAAATTTTAGTTTTATCTGAAATATGCGCTTCCAATGCTTCAATATCAGGTCTAAAGTATCCTTCCTCATCCTTTTTCATAGGTGCTCTCACAATGATTCCGTTAAAGTATTTTATCGGCCTAACATATCCATGATATGTAGGATTAAATATTATAACTTCTTCACCTGGATTTAGAAACGCCGCTAAAATATGGAATATCGATTGGCTTCCACCTGAAGTTACCAGAACTTGGCTTTCAGCATCAAGTTTCACACCATACTTCGAATAATATTCGGCCACAGCTTTCTTAAATTCACTGTCTCCCTGAAATTCATAATGTGTATATCCTTCCATGATGGCTTCTGCAACAGCATCTGCCATGAACTTTGGAAGATTGAAGTCCGGATCGCCAGCTCCAAGATTTATCAAGCCCTCTACAGGTCCTATTGAAACCCTTGTGGGCGCTCTACCTTTAAGCTGGAGGAGCTCTTTCTTCGCATATTTTTCAGCCGACATTTCACCATTCAATGAAACACTTAACTATAAAAATTATTTCATTCAGCAGAATACATTTAACTGACATTTATAATGTTTTAATGGGATCGAAATGAATAGCCTTTATAGTTTAATCAAAAATAAAGCTTCGGAATTAGAGGGTTACAGTGTAAAATTGAGAAGATATTTTCATCAAAACCCCGAGCTGAGTCTAGAAGAGTATAAGACTGCAAGTAAAATAGCTGAAATTCTATCACAATTTGGAATAGATGTAAAAACAGTTGCAGAAGGGAGAGGAGTTATAGGTTTACTTAAATGTAAAGGCGATGGGAAAACTGTGGCTTTAAGAGCTGACACAGATGCCCTTCCAATTCAGGAGGAGAATCAAGTTCCCTATAAATCTAAAGTTCCAGGTGTTATGCATGCATGCGGCCACGACGCACATATCGCCATGCTTTTAACTGCAGCCAAAATGCTCGTAGAGTTCAAGGATAAGCTAAATGGAAATGTCAAATTTATCTTTCAACCAGCTGAAGAAGTGGGTGAAGGGGCAAAAATGATGATTAGAGATGGAGCATTGGAAAATGTGGACTTCATAATGGGAATCCATGTGTGGGGGTCGCTTGATGCAGGGAAAATTGGATTAAGAAGCGGAGCATTTATGGCTTCAGGAGACTTCTTCGAAGTAATAGTGAAAGGATCAGGTGGACATGGAGCATCGCCACATTTAACTAGAGATCCAATAACTGCATCCACTGCAATCATAAACAATATACAGACAATTATAAGTAGAGAGATCGATCCATTGAATTCAGCAGTTATAAGTGTAACGAAGATACATGGCGGAGAAGCATACAATGTAATTCCTGAAAAAGTTTCATTCGGCGGAACCATAAGAACTCTAAAAGAAGAGGTGAGAAGAAAAATACATGAACGATTTACGGAGATGATCACAGAAGTATCTAAAGCATATAGATGTGAAGCTGAAGTTAAAGTGATGGAAAAGTTTGCTGTAACCATAAATGATCCAAGCATGATAGCTCTAATAAGAAGGATAAGTGTGGAACTGGTTGGAGAGGATAATGTAATTGAACATCCACCTGTGATGGGTTCGGAGGATTTCTCCTATTATGCCCAAAAAGTTCCAGGTGCATTTATACCTCTAGGAGTTAGAAACGAAGAAAAAGGTATAAAATATCCGCATCACCATCCAAGATTCAATATAGATGAAGATGCATTATCCATAGGCTCTGCACTCTACGCATCAACCGCAATAGCCTTACTAAGAGAAGAATAATTTAGAAATTTCGAGATCTACCATAAATATATCAATACTTGAAGATATAACTTGATTGGAGAGAGATTAATGACAAACTACTACCAAGATTTTCTGAGAAGAAGAGCATTTGCATTCTTGGAAAGTGCGAAAAGCGACTTTACACGGGAAAGCTACGACTTGGTTTTGTTTCACGTAGAACAGTTCATACAATTATATCTTAAATACTTGTTATTTAGAAAGATAGGTGACTTTCCGAAAACACATTCACTAATACATCTCATAAAATATGTAATGAAAATTTATGGTGAAGATTCTCTGAAAAAATTCTATGATGAAAATTTAGAGATATTATATCTTCTTGAAGAAGCATATATAACTTCAAGATATCTGCCAAGACAATATGACAGGGAGATAGCTGAAAGAATTCTCAACTTTTCAGAGAAAATTCTAGAGGTGTTAAAATGGCTGGAAAAACATTGATAGATCTAAAAATTGAAGTTTTGAAGGAATGGGAAAAATATTATAAAAACATGAGATTTTATTTGAAAAAAGTAAAATCAATTGTTAAAAAGCATGATAGGTCAGCCAAAATAATGCTTTTTGGAAGCCAAGCAAAAGGAGCTGCAAAGCCGAATAGTGACATAGACGTATTAATAATATCAAAATTAGCAGAAGACACAGCCAGTAGAATAAAGTTGAGACTTGAAATAGCAAAGAAAATTGGCAGCGCAACTCCTTTCGAAATACACATAGTAACGTTAGAAGAATATGAAAAGTGGTATAAAAAATTCATAGACAGAAAAGTGGAAATATAATGGGCAGAGTTGACGGCATTTGAGTATACACTGGCCGGTCACAGTATATTCGTTAATCTAGGTTATGGAAAGATTAATGTTAAATAGCAATTAAAACTATTTCTAAATGTTTAATGGTGATTGCGATGAGTTTAGACCCGCTTAAAATTTTAAAAGACCTTGTAAATGTAAACACGGTGAATAATCCGGAAGAAAATGTTAAACCAACAGATGAACTTCCAAAGAAGATTCAGAACTCTCTGAAATCTGTAGGGATAGATTCGGAAATTCTGGAGAGAAACGGCTACTATTCTATTCTAGGAGTTCTAGGTAATGGTAAACCAGTTATTATGTATATGGCTCACTTTGATACGGTTCCAGTCAATCTAAAAGAGTGGCAGTATGATCCGTTCAAATTAACTGTTAAAGGCAACTTGGCATATGGAAGAGGATCTATAGATGACAAGGGAAATGTTGCTGCAATAATGAGTATGCTGAGCAGAATCGCTCAGAAAAAGCTGAACAAAACAATAATATTTGCATTTACAGGGGATGAGGAGATCGGCGGAAGAAATGGAGCAGCCTATGTAAGGGAGGTTTTGATTGAGAGAGGATTGAAACCTGACTATTTAATCAACGGCGACGGCCATGGAATGGAGATAATTATTAGAAGACGTTGCAGCTTCAAACTGACCATTAAACATAGAGCGAGAAAGATGAAAATACGTGGAAAAATTTTAAATAGGCGCTTTGAAGTGAAGACACCAATATATGAGACAAGACACTCAGCATATTTTATGCCTGGAGTTGATTTTCACCCAATGCTCGCAGCATCCTATTACTTAAGGCTGAATCCAGAGTTGAAGGTAGCTGCAATTAAAGGAGAATTCGTAAAATCAAATGTTATTCCAAGCTGGGTTGAATTGACATTGATTGAAGAGGGAGAAGGCCAAGAATACATTGTAGATGAAGGATTA
>Ga0190361_1001080_pt1 | contig 10495 bp, 9 predicted proteins | sample 48721845_MG_FD_161273 | JGI IMG/M metagenome (GOLD analysis project Ga0190361, IMG submission 161273) | Hydrothermal vent microbial mat bacterial communities from Southern Trench, Guaymas Basin, Mexico - 4872-18-4-5_MG | ecosystem: Environmental > Aquatic > Marine > Hydrothermal vents > Microbial...
AAATCCTCGCTATGACCCCATAATCCATAAGGCACAGGTCCTCTGGCTTGCCGGGCATTTCCGCTCATGACCGTATTTATTATATCGTCGTATGGCACAGCATAACTGATAGCCTTTCTTACCTCCGTAATATTTAATGGGTACTTTTCTGTATTGAAGAATCCAAACATGTTTTGATATGCTGGGGTTCTTACAATTTCTATATCTGGATTCTGTTCGAGCGCGGCTATATCCTCGTAAGGTAATCTGTCCACAATGTCCACTTCACCAGCCTCCAACTGCATCCTTGCCGTCGACCACTCTGGCACCGACTTTATAATTACCTTGTCAAAATGTTTCCCTTCCCATCCACCCCAGTAGTCATCAAACTTGGTGAGCACAACCATGTCTTTCTCCTTATCATAGCTTTCAATCATGTAGGGGCCAGTTCCTAACTCGTGTCCCTCATAGAACCAATCATGCCCATACTGCTCTGTACATTGCTCACAGTAAATATGAGCGCAGTAGGCAGCTGAGGCTATAGTAAGTAGAGAGGCAGGATATTTCAGGACGAACTGGACAGTATAATTATCTATAACGTTAATTTCCTCTACGGGATCCCAGATATATGACGCTCCTTTAGGTCCTTGACCATCCCACCCTTGCATATTTCGTTCAATTGAATACTTAACGGAATATGCTGTCATTTCATGTCCACAATGGAATTTAACTCCTTTCCTTAATGTGAAATTGTAGACTAGACCATCATCTGATACTGACCAGCTTGTTGCTAGGACAGGTATGAACTTGTCCTGGAAGGGGTCATAACGTACAAGCTGTTCATACACATTATTAAACACTACTACCTCATTAGAGTAAGTTTCGCTTGGATCCCAAAACACCACGACGTCCGTTGTTGCGTATGCATAAACAGCTATTGAAGGTCCAGGAGATGGCTGTAGGAGAAAATATGCAACCCCTATTGCAGCAGCCACTATTATTATTACTGCAATTATGACTGCTTGTATCTTTGTTATTGCTTGCTTAGACACAATACCTTTCATATTTTCCTCCACCATCAGTTCAGCCATTTTATTATATAATGTTTATAAAGTTTATTGCAATATACCAAAAACAGCTGTTTAACTCAAACACTAGGAGCTGATATAGTGAATAAAGATTTAGAGCTAGCAAAATCAGCAAAAATTCTTATAGAAGAACTAATTAAGCTTAAACCTGAAGAAGAAGTTTTAATTTACGCTGATACTGAAAGTGATTGGAGAGTTGTTGAAGAAACAGCAAAAGCCGTCTATAACTCCGGAGGAAAAGTTAGCATACTCTTATATCCTGCGCCCAAAGGCGTTGCGGAAGCCGCCGACCCGTATATTCCCAAAACACTAGCTGCGGCCATGTTAAATTGCGATATCATGATAGAGTTTTCTAACAAGTATCTGTTGTATTCAACTCCTTGGATGAAGGCTATGGAATCGAACCGGATTCGGTACCTATGCTTATCCGGGATGACATCAGATATGATGGTCCGATGTATAGGGAGCGTTGACATTCCTATATTAATTGAGTTTCAAGAAAAAATAGCTGAGCTCACAAAAAGAGCGAAAAAAATGAAGATTACATCGCCTGCCGGGATGGATGTAGAATTTGAGAATGACCCTGAAAGACCAATATTTTGTGAGGGAATAGTTAAAGAAAAACCAGGGGAGTACATGCTTATAGGTCAAGTCGATTGGGCTCCAATTGAACAGTCGATAAATGGAACGATAGTTTTCGATGGTTCTGTGTGGCCGCCAGAAGAACTAGGAATATTAAGAACCCCTATAAGCCTCGAAGTTGAGGGGGGAGTTGTTAAGAAAATATATGGTGGACGAGAAGCAACAATTTTTGAGAAATGGCTGAAAAGCTTCAACGATCGAGCAATGTATAATATTGCTCATATATCCTACGGATGCAACCCTGGGGCAAAGCTAACCGGATTCATAGTTGAGGATGAGAGAGTTTGGGGATCCGTGGAATGGGGGCTTGGTCACCAAGCCGAATCCTTCAAGGGGAATGCTGGTCCCGCCAAATCGCACACGGATGGCATATGCTTAAATGCTTCAATATGGATGGATGGACAAAAAATTTCCGATCAAGGAGTCTTTATACACCCCGAACTGTCAATTCTTGCCAAAAAACTTGGAAAAGCGTAAATATGGTGGTAATGAATGGTTAGAATCTTGAAGGAGGAGGATGTGAACAACCTCATAATAGGTGCGACAATTCTTGGGACGGGTGGGGGAGGAGACCCGAAGGAAGGACTTAGAACGTTAATGGATGACATAAATTCTGGAAGAAAATTAGAATTAGCGGAGGCATCGGAGCTTGATCCTGAATCCCTAGTAATTTGCGCTTACTTTTGCGGTTCAATTGCAGCTCCAGAAGAAAAGGAGAAACGTTTAGTGTTTAACGATAGATGCATGATGAAGGGACTAAGGATTATGGAAAAAAGATTGGGCAGGAGAATCTCAGCTATAATTCCAACGGAAATCGGGGGAGGAAACACCGCCGTAGCTTTACATTTGGCGTCAATACTTCGCGTTCCAACTTTAGATGGTGATCAAGTAGGGCGTTCGGCCCCTGAACTTAATCAATCATCGTATATAATACATGGAATTAAAGCTGTGCCTTCGATTATCCTAGATCCATGCGGGAACATAGTAGTTGTCGAAGATTATGTGGATGTTTCAAGCTACGAGTCTATTGCACGTAGTTTATCCGTAGCTTTTGGCGGCTTTGTTCTTGTGATGGATAGTCCGGTAGCAGTCAAAGAAGCCGAAAGAGTAGCGGTTAATAACACTGTTTCAAGAGCCATAAATCTTGGAGAAGCCATTATGAAAGCTAAAGAGTATGGGAAAAACCCTGTAGAGGCTGCTGTAGATTTTCTGGATGGCTTCAAGGTTTTTAGCGGCTTCATAATGAATCATTCGTTAAAAGTTAAGCAGGGCTTCCTTGTTGGAGAAGTGGAAATTAAAGGGACGGATGAATGGAAAGGGAGCATTTTTAGGATTTGGGTTAAAAATGAGAATATAATCGGATGGAAAGATGGTAAGGTCGCCGTTATGCCTCCCGATCTAATATGTCTAATTGATGAAAATGGTTATGGGATAACTAACAGTGAAGTAAAAATCGGAATGAAAGTTAATGTAATAGGCGCCAGAGCCCCGGAAATATGGCGTACAGAGAAGGGCTTAGAACTCTTCGGACCTAGACACTTCGGGTTCGATTATGATTACATTCCTATTGAAAATCTGTTAAAAGAGATATGAAGCGGTAAATATGAGGAGGATTTTCGTAGTTCTTCCAGTTTCAACTGAAAAATGGATCAAAGAAACTAAGGAATGCGTCTCAAAAGTTATTTCTGATGCTACCGAAGTTCATGTCACCAATTTACCTGGAGCACCAACGTCCATTGAAACGTACTATGACTCTGCCAAAGTAGCTTCACTAGTAGTTGACGCTATTGTTAAAGCTGAAATGGAAGGTTACAATGCTGCTGTCATAGGATGCTTTGAGGATCCAGGGTTAGATGCTTCACGTGAACTTGTTTCGATACCTGTACTGGGGATAGGCGAAACTTCAATAATAATCGCCTCTATTCTTGGAAAAAGAATAGCCATAATCTCGACTGGGCGAAATTCTAAGGCTGTTTATGAAAGGAAAATGATTGAAATGGGCTTATATAGGAAACTAGCCTATTCATGTGGAATTGAATTGCCAGTTTTGAAATTGGATGAAGACAGAGAAACTGTGATAAAACTGCTCGTCGATGAGGCGGAAAACGCGATAAAGAACTTTGGAGCCGAAATCATAGTTCTGGGATGCGGAGGAATGATAGGATTACATAACAAACTTCAAGAAATCTTGAAAGTCCCCGTAATCGATCCACTTCTTTCAACCATTAAGGTGGCCGAATTAATTGTCGACCTTAAATTAACACACAGTAAGGCATGGATCTACAATATTCCGAGACATAAATGGCTTCAATTTAAGGGTTCCCATCTTACTTATTGATAGTGGATAAAACAAAGGGAAGACACGGATACTGCACGTTTGCCCTTAAAGGCATATTTCGTAAATCGGCACTCGGAGATGGGATTTCAGTGCCAATTTATCATTTTGAGCTTATTTCTAGTTTATTTTTAGCAAAAGAGTACTGATTTTCATTAGTTCCCATTTTTGACGATTACTTATTTAACATTCGTTGCGACCCAATATAATTATTGTCGTAGCGATTCCTATTGAATCTCTGCCTATAGTTATGCTGTACTATGTCCGACAGAAATATAACAGCTACGCCTCTGTTCTACATAGAGACGTTAACACACGCTATTTACATCGTTATATCGAGCCATTCTTGATTCTATCTTTCGGTAGCTGTTATGGGTGATATAAACTATAAGTGGGCAGAATATCCCTGAAAAATATTGATAAACTTCAAGTCTACCGAAACCGTACCTCTCTATTACGAAGATTTGTATGTGAGTGAATTTGATTCCGAAGCTCTGAGAATTTTCAATTATAACGAGAAAATATGTGTCATTTTAAAAGAAACTTGCTTTTTCCCGAGGGTAGTGCACCGAAAGAACATTTGTCTTCTACATCGAAGGACACTACCACACCACAACTTCAGAAAACCGTAAACATAAAATTACCTCTTTTCTTCCAACGGAATAACTAACTGTAACAAACTTTTCCATTCGTATATACTGAACAATGCCAGTGAAAACTTTACCGGTAAATTAGTGTTGAAATCCCCTCCCCGGCGCCAATTTATCACCCAAGCTTCTGACTATTTTCGGAGTGAAATTGAGGTTTGTGCAGTTTATGGAATGGTCGATTTGACCCTTGCTGATTATACCCTTGAAGGGATGAGTCCTATAATTTATTCTGCCATCTATAATGGAACTTATAGTTTGCCAGAATTAGCAATAAGTCTAGTTATAATTTCCATTCTGCTTAAAACCAGATTTTTAGAAACTTTATCGAATCAGTAACAGTCTTTTTCGTTATATAGAATCAATACTCTTTTGAAGATTTTTTCAGGTAGGTATTTTTTCATTAAGGCTTTTAGTTCTCGTCTCTCTGTTTCGCGGATATATCTTAGACATTTGAGTCTCAGCTCTGGGAATTCGTCTAGCATGCTTTTGATTACAGTCCACCTTATTTCTTGGCTTTCGCTTTTAATCAAATTCTTCCCTTCCGTATTTTTGTTTTACATGTTTTTATTTTACGTAGTTTTTATATGTCTAGCTTTGTACGTATTTCAAGATTATACTGAATAGTAATACGTAAGATACCATATATAAGGCTTCTTCCAGCCGACGTAATACCCTTCTACAAAATGACCTTTACACATGCCCTTAAATAGGACGCTTGCTACTTACTGTTAGGAGCAACAAAGTTTGGGCAAGAGGAAAATAAAGTCTGAAGAACAACTACAAAACCTAATTCTTCCCGCGGGAAGCGATGTCATGGGAATTGCCATCAAAATGCTTGGAGGAGACCATATCTTGGTTAGATGTCAGGATGGAAAGCAGAGAATATGCCGAGTGAGAGGAAAATTGAAAAGAAGAGTTTGGATAAGGAAGGGCGACATAGTGCTGGTTTCTCCATGGGATTTTCAATCGGACCAAAAAGGCGACATAATATGGAGATATAAGAGGAATCAGGCTGAATGGCTAATAAGAAATGGATATCTGAACAGAGACTTTTACTCACCAGCAAAAACTATTTAAAATTTTATTTCTCTGCGGTTACAATAGGTTTGCCGAGAACATTGGGGCTTTTAGCCTTATGCTCAATTATTTTTATGAATAAGTCATATAGAAATCTTAAGGCTATACTGTAAAATTTTCCGTGGAAAGCCATTCTGATCAGGTCTCTAACCCAGTATAGGTCATGCTGTAGACATTTTATTAGCAATTCTCTGTGCAATTCACTCATTTGTTCCCTTTTGAACCAATCCTTATCCTTTAGTCTTCCCATAGGAACAAAGAATAGCGGAACTATTAAGCTTCTTACATTTTTTAAGTCATCTATTAACTCAATGGTCTTAACTAAGTCATCTTCGGTCTCTTCCGGTAAACCGACAATTAACGTACATGCGGGAACAAGCATGTTATCATGCATTAAGCCCATAGCTGTTTTAACGACTTCCGGCCACTCTTCGGGTTTGAATGGAAGAGCCTTAGCTGGCATCGCTTTCTTGGCGAGTTTGGGTGAACCTGTCTCTATGCCTATTTCTGCCCCCCACCATTGTTGTTTTTGGAGAATTATCTCTGAAATCTTTGACAGGAGCGTAGGTTTAGATGCGACTGCTGCGAGTGAACAGTGGCTCCATCCTACTCCATCACATTTTTTAAGAACCAACTCATGCAATTTAATCAGTTTTTTCTCGTTTGGAACCACATTATTTGCGCCATAAAGCATGACGTCCTCCGCATGTAGACATGTCCATCTTGTATATGGCATGTTTACTTCGATTTCTTGCATAATCTTCTCGTATGGATACCAACGCAAGGGCCTCAAAGTCACGCTACAAAACTTACACCCCCGCGGGCATCCACGTCCAATCTCAATTAGACCATTAATCGATGGAGCCACAATATTTGGAACATCCTTAAGGCTTGGCACTTCCTTAACGCTTACCTCATAATATCGAGGAAGCTCCTCGCCATTCAGTGCCATTCTAAAAATTTTTCCAACAACCTTCTCGGCTTCCCCATCAATTATACAATCAATTCCATATTCCTCAACAAATTTTGGCCTATATTTAAACTGCCAAACTCCCGGCCCACCAACAATAATTTTAAGCCCTTTTCGTTTTGCTCTTCTAATTTCAGGCTTTTCTAAGAGTAATCGAAAATATTTAGCTAGATAGGGCTCTTTCTTCAGAATAGCCGCGAATGTGCTTGAGGCAGGTCCTAATCCAAACGGGTCCATAACGTGGATTCCTAAAACCTTGGCTTCATCTAGATATTTGCCTAAATGGTCCGGGTCCACCGTTAGAACATCGAACCCTTCTTTTATCAATTGTGCCTCTATTTTCCTAAGCCCGTATGGAGCCGCGACTGGAATTCCATTTTTAGTTTTTATTTTTGGGAAGAAGAGTATTTGATAGAACCATTCTGGAACAAAGTTGGGAGGTGCGCATGTGCCGAACCCCACAAATTCATTATGATGATAATCACTCATTAATGTCCTATCGGCGGTCAGCAAAATTTTGTTTCCCATGTTTCTCCCCGAGATGATTGAGTTGCAAGATTTTAGGGGTTCATCTGGGAGATATGTAGAGCTGAATCGTTATATTATTTTTGATTTCTTTCGCATGCTATTTTTTCGGTTATGGTTTTCTTGCAACAAGCAGGAAATGTTCACTTGTTCCAATTACGGATGGATGGGTGCATGTTAAAAGTAAAGTTTCAATCCAGATTTTCCATTTTTCTGGGTCTTTGGCAAGGCGGTTAGTCTCTTTGGGATGATGTGAGGAGAGCCCCTCTAAAGCGGCCATTTCTAGGATTTCAACTCCCTGTTTTTCAAAGAGTTCTTTCAGTTCTTCGGGTAGGAACCAGTGCGCCGCTGTGAAGCCTTCTCCATGAAGTCCTGGAATATAATCGCCGATTTTCCAGTGATGCTTACAATGTTTAATTGAGTCGGGAAACTTGATTAGAATTGTCTTTAGTACTCCTAGACGGCTTATTACCGATACAAAAATTGGTGCTTTGCTTTTTGCCACTCGTATAAGCTCCCTTGCCGCTTTCTCTCTAAGCTTATTGTCGAGTATATGGCATAAAGCCCCTCCCAGACAGAGAACCGCATCAAAGTTTTCATCCTCAAACATTGATAAGTCCACTATTGAACCTTCCACTATGTCCTTGACTCTTCGCTTCACTCCCGCCTCTCTAATCTTGCTCTTTGCAAGCTCTAATATTTCCGGCACAATGTCTAAAAGTATGACATCATAACCTCTTTTTGCAGTTCTATAGTATATCGGCCTGGACCGCCGCCAGCATCAAGTATGAGACCTTTCTCTGGTAGATATTTTTCGAGGAAATGCATGGTGACTATGAATTCGAGTTGATGATAGGCGTCTTGCATTAATCTTCTCCATTCGTATTCTGCATTTTTGGCGAACCATCTCTTCACCATTTTTTCGATCTCTTCATTACTGATTTCTTTCATTTCTTCAGCACTTTACGCGTTTTTTACCAAGGGGTTTGCGTTTAAGTTCGGTTCCGCATATCTCACATTTTTTAGGCTTGTAATCGGGCGGATATTTTTTGCGGCAGGCTGGGCAGTATAGTATCCATTTGAATCGATATTCTATTCCGAAGGTTGTTAGCGGCGAAAATTCTATTCCAAGCTTGTTTGCTACGTTCTGCATTGAATAGTCATCGGTTACCACTGTAGGGTTTTCACCGAAACTTTTTAGTTGTAGGGCTAAGGCTAAAACTTCAATGTCTGCCTGAGACAAGTATTTGAAATCTCCAGTTCTCTTGGATTGTTGTATCACAATGTCTATGAATTTGCTTTCGGGCTGCTTAACTTCAAGCTTTTTATTTTCAACTGCTGTTTGAAATCTTAAGTTTGGCGTAGAATCAGGTTTCAGCTCTTCCTTTACTAGAGGGGTAGTATAGATCTTCTCTTTGATTGCAAATGGGTCAAATCCTGCTATTAAGGCGGAAGTATCCAAAACGAAGGCCTTTTTTCCTTTCAGTTAGCAAGCTCCTCCCGAATAAAGCAGTCTGCTTCTTAAACGTTGATAGAAGTCCTCCTTGAATCTGATGAACCTCGTATAATTTTCTGAAATTTTAACACTGACTTTCGCCTTTTCAGCCTCTAAAACCTCTTGATAATACCCATCGACTATAACTGAAATTTTTCTTGGCCTTCTCACTTCGATGGTGATTGTGGAATTTTTAGGGAAAACTATTGGGCGGAATGGAATAAGCGGGCAGACCGCTGTCACCACAAATGCTTCCATTTCTCTGTCCAGTACTGGTCCGCCTGCAGACAGCGAATATCCCGTTGATCCAACTTGTGAAGCCACTATAACACCGTCGGCTTGGCATTCGCCCACATAATTTCCGTTTTTCCATATTTTTGCATAGAGAAGCTTAACTGGCATTCCAGTGGATACGAAGACTTCGTTTAGGGCATCTGGTAATCTCTTATTGTTCACGTATGCCATGAGTTTGCTATGTATTTCAGTTTTGAATTCTCCTTTGAGGCATTTGTCAATGGCTTCGATGGCTTCTTCTGGCTTTACTTCGGCTAGAAATCCTCTTTCTCCCATGTTTACGGTTAAGATGGGTGGTTCAGGCTTTGGCAGAAGCAGACATGTTCGCAGAATTGTTCCATCTCCTCCAATAATGACGATCAAATCCGTATCCATTTTTTCAATGGGAGAAGCATTTCCCTTATATCCTAATTTTTCGGCGAGATCTTTGGCCAAAATAACTTCTAGGCCTTTATCTTGAATATAGTCGGCTATTTTCTTTGAGAGTTCAATTGCCCCTTTGAGGTCAAGCCTTGAGACTATGCCTATACTGCTAAATTTTGTTGCCATGATCTTCGCCTTTGATTACCGATACCTTAATTTATATATGGGTTGTTTTTAAGAATGCTGTCATGTTATGCTGATTTAGGAGGCAAATGCATGAGTAGACCTTCAGAAGTTGGGAGTTTACGTGTTGGAAGCTACATAATAATTGATGATGAACCATGCCGAATAGTTGAACTTACAAAGTCTAAGCCGGGCAAACACGGCGCAGCCAAGGCAAGAATAGTTGCAATAGGCATATTTGATGGACAGAAAAGAAGCTTTGTCAAGCCAGTAGACGCCCAAGTTGAAGTTCCAATTATCGAGAAGCGAAGCGGTCAAGTAATAGCCAAAACGGAATCTTCAATTCAATTAATGGATTTAGAAACTTATGAAGTCTTTGAGACTTCTCCGCCGGATGACCCTGAGCTTTTAGAGAAGCTTGACGCTGGCGTTGAGGTGGAGTATTGGCGGATACTTGGGAGAACGAAGATTGTGAGAACCAAGTAGAATTTTGGCATAACCTATTTTAGGCGTTGATGCATCCAATTATTCTGGAGCCGATGATGCGAGAAGAGCCGTCAGAACAGTGAAGACGCCTGTGAAGGCTGAGGCTCAATCATTCAACTCTAATTCTATAGGCTCTCTTCCTTGGCAGATGAACTTCCAGTATACCTTTCTTGAATCTTATTTCCATCTGTTCCATGTCAACTGGAACCGGAATTCGTAGTTGACATCTGTAGGATGAGAATTCTCCTTTTCGATGAGTTACGCCGAAATCGTCGAAGCTTACTCTTCTCCGTAATTTGGCTGATATCTCTATTGTATCTTCACTTATCGGCTCAACCCTTATTGTGTTTGATTCACTGTATGGCAGGTCGGCCGTGACCACAACTTCTATTGGGCTTACGAATATGT